>Ga0310811_10005884_pt1 | contig 15593 bp, 11 predicted proteins | sample YCmetagenome_FD_207642 | JGI IMG/M metagenome (GOLD analysis project Ga0310811, IMG submission 207642) | Soil microbial communities from experimental microcosm in Duke University, North Carolina, United States - YC | ecosystem: Engineered > Artificial ecosystem > Soil microcosm > Unclassified ...
CAGGTTGAACTGCCGGAGGGCACCGAGATGGTGATGCCGGGGGACAACATCAGCATGAAGGTGACGCTGATCTCGCCGATCGCCATGGACGAAGGCCTGCGCTTCGCGATTCGCGAGGGCGGCCGCACCGTCGGCGCCGGCGTCGTCGCCAAGATCATCGAGTAGACGCTCAGACGTCAACGGCGTGCGGGAGTTCCCGCACGCCGCGATCTCTGTTTGCTGAAGTAGGAGTGTAGCTCAACTGGTAGAGCACCGGTCTCCAAAACCGGGGGTTGGGGGTTCGAGCCCCTCCACTCCTGCCACTTCGAAGTGCGTTGCGGCGGGATTGCGGTGAGGAGCCCTTTGGCGGGCGAGAAGGGGCTTTGAGCGAAAGAACGATGGCGAAGACATCTCCAATACAGTTCATGCGTGAGGTCCGGCAGGAGGTCTCGAGAGTCACGTGGCCGACCCGCAAGGAAACGCTCATCACCACCGCGATGGTCTTCGTGATGGTTTTCTTTGCGGCGATGTTCTTCTTCATCGTCGATCAGGCTTTGCACTACGTGGTGCGTTGGACGTTGGGGCTCGGGAGCTGAGCATGGCGGCGCAGTGGTACGTCATTCACGTCTACTCGGGCTTCGAGAAGAAGGTCGCCGAGTCGATTCGTGAGCAGGCCGCCCAAAAGGGCATGGCCGAGCGGTTCGAGGAGATCCTTGTGCCGACCGAAGAGGTCGTCGAGGTGCGCAAGGGCGCGAAGGTCGCGGCCGAGCGCAAGTTCTTCCCCGGCTACGTTCTCGTGCGCATGGATATGACCGACGATACCTGGCACCTGGTGAAGAACACGCCGAAGGTGACCGGGTTCCTCGGCGGCGGGCGCGGCAACAAGCCAAGCCCGGTCGGCCAGGCGGAGGTCGATCGCATCCTGAAGCAGGTTCAGGAAGGGATCGAGCGGCCACGTCCGTCGATCACCTTCGAGGTCGGCGAGCAGGTCCGCGTCTGCGACGGCCCGTTCCAGTCGTTCTCGGGCTACGTCGAGGAAGTCGACGAGGCCCGCAGCCGCGTCAAAGTGGCAGTTTCGATTTTCGGCCGGCCGACGCCGGTCGAGCTTGAGTACACGCAGGTCGAGAAGGTCTGACGGCCTCTCGGCCGCCGCGTGCATCCGGGGCGAAGTTCGCTCCGGCCCGTGCGGGAGGTCATCCCCTGAAGTCCATGGGGAGCCGCACCGCGCAACTCGTCAACGAGGAGTGTCATGGCGAAGAAGATTCAGGGCTACATCAAGCTCCAGGTGCCCGCTGGAGCGGCCAACCCGTCGCCGCCGATCGGCCCGGCGCTTGGTCAGCAGGGCGTCAACATCATGGAGTTCTGCAAGGCGTTCAACGCGCAGACCTCCCAGATGGAGAAGGGGATGCCGATCCCCGTCGTCATCACCGTTTATCAGGACCGCAGCTTCACCTTCGTCACCAAGACGCCGCCGGTGAGCTACTTCCTGAAGAAGGCGGCGAAGCTCGAGACCGCGGCCCACAAGCCCGGCACCGAGATCGCAGGCAAGGTGACCAAAGCGCAGGTGCGCGAAATCGCCGAGAAGAAGATGGCCGACCTCAATGCCAATGACGTCGAGGCCGCCATGCAGATGATCATCGGCTCGGCCCGCTCGATGGGCCTGCAGGTGACGGAGTAACGGCGATGTCGAAGACCGGAAAGAAACTGCGCAAGGCCTACGAGGCCATCAACCGCGACGCGTTCTACAAGCTGGACGAGGCGGTGAAGATCATTAAGTCGAACGCCAAGGCGAAATTCGACGAGACCATCGAGATCGCGCTGAACCTCGATCTCGACGTGCGCCATTCGGACCAGCAGGTCCGCGGCGTCGTCAGCCTGCCTAACGGCACCGGCAAGCCGGTCCGCGTCGCGGTGTTTGCGCGCGGCGACAAGGCCGAGGCCGCGAAGCGTGCGGGTGCCGACGTGGTCGGCGCCGAGGATCTGGCCGAGAAGGTGAACGCGGGCGAGATCAATTTCGACCGCTGCATCGCGACCCCGGACATGATGGGCGTCGTCGGTCGTCTCGGTAAGGTGCTCGGCCCGCGCGGCCTGATGCCGAACCCGAAGCTCGGCACGGTGACCGCCGACGTCGAGAAGGCGGTCAAGGAAGTGAAGGGCGGCCAGGTGGAGTTCCGCACCGAGAAGACCGGCATCGTGCATGCCGGCATCGGCAAGGCGAGCTTCTCCGAGCAGCAGATCGCCGAGAACGTGAAGGCGTTCTTCGACGCGATCACCAAGGCGAAGCCCGCGGGGGCGAAGGGCACCTACGTAAAGAAGGTGAGCCTGTCGTCGACCATGGGTCCGGGCCTCAAGCTCGAGCTTTCGACTCTCGCGGCCTCGTAAGAGGTCGCAACGCGTTTCCGCCCCGGGGCGACCCCGGGACGGGATATGGGCGGCGGTTCGCCGCCGCCCGGCCTGTCCGAGACTGCAGGATTCCGCTTCGGCGGAGTAAAGGGGCGACCCACCTGCATAGACGGCTAATCCCTCGATCGGCTGTTCGCCGGTCGTGGGCTTGGACGGCTGGGACAGGGGCGGGACCTGGGATGGGCCCTGGTCCCAGTGCAACGGCACCGTGGAACGTTCCGCGGTGCCCGCATCGGAGACGAACGTGGACCGATCGCAAAAAGCCGAAGTGGTCTCGGAGTTTCGTCAGCGCCTGGAGGATGTCAGCCTCGTGGTTGTCACCCGGCAGAGCGGTTTGACGGTCGCCGAGTCCACTGAGCTCCGCCGACGCATGCGTCAGGCGGGCGCTCAGTACAAGGTGACGAAGAATCGGCTCGCACGTCTCGCCCTGGACGGCTCGAAGTTCACGGATCTTGCACCCCTGCTGAAGGGACCGACGGGCATGGCCTCGTCGAAAGATCCGGTGGCGGCGGCCAAGGTCGCCGTCGAATTCGCCAAGACCAACGAGAAGATGGAAATCGTTGGTGGCGTGCTCGACGGAAAGCTTCTCGACGCCGATGGCGTCAAGGCGCTGGCGACTTTGCCCTCGCTTGACGAACTGCGAGCCAGGCTGGTGGGCATGCTTCAGACCCCGGCGACGCGGATCGCGGTGGTGCTTCAGGCACCCGCGAGTCAGGTCGCGCGTGTTCTGGGCGCGTATGCCAGCAAAGGCGAGGCGGCGTGACGCCGTTCCGAAATCGTTCAAGCCTACGAACCAAGTAAATCTGGAGAACTGAAAATGGCCGATCTGGCGAAACTGGTTGATGATCTTTCCGCCCTCACCGTTCTGGAAGCGGCGGATCTGTCGAAGAAGCTCGAGGAGAAGTGGGGCGTGTCCGCCGCCGCTCCGGTCGCGGTTGCTGCCGCTCCGGGCGCCGCGGGTGGCGCTCCGGCCGCTGAGGCCAAGACCGAGTTCACCGTCATCCTCAAGGCTGCCGGCGACAAGAAGATCAACGTCATTAAGGAAGTCCGCGGCATCACCAACCTCGGCCTCAAGGAGGCCAAGGACCTGGTCGAGGGCGCGCCGAAGACCGTGAAGGACGGCGTGTCCAAGGACGACGCGGAGAAGATGAAGAAGGTGCTGGAAGAAGCCGGCGCCACCGTGGAGATCAAGTAAGTCAGCGTACTCGCGTGCTATCCCCGGAGGCGGCTCGTGTCGCCTCCGGGGCATATTTAAAGCGTATTCGATGTGTAAACCCGGCCGCGGGGGATCAGTCCACGGCGCGCATTGTAGTCAGTTTGTCTGGAGTGCCTGTCTGCCCGCCAGGCACCACATGGGCGAGAAGGAACACCAATGGCCAAGTCGTACACCGGTCGCAAGCGCATCCGCATGGATTTCGGCCGCATCCCGTCGGCTGTCCCAATGCCGAACCTCATCGAGATGCAGAAGACGTCTTACGAGCAGTTCCTGCAGCGCGACGTGCCGAACGAGAAGCGCACGCCGACTGGTTTGCAGGAAGTTTTCCGCTCGGTCTTCCCGATCCGCGATTTCTCGGATCGCGGCACGCTTGAGTTCGTGAAGTACGAATTCGAAGAGCCGAAGTATGACGTCGAGGAGTGCCAGGCCCGCGGCATGACCTACGCCGCGCCGCTCAAGGTGACCCTGCGTCTCGTCGTCTGGGACATCGACGAAGACACGGGCGCGCGCTCCATCCGCGACATCAAGGAGCAGGACGTCTACATGGGCGACATGCCCCTCATGACGACGAACGGCACCTTCATCGTCAACGGCACCGAGCGCGTCATCGTCTCGCAGATGCACCGCTCGCCTGGTGTGTTCTTCGACCACGACAAGGGCAAGACGCACTCGTCGGGCAAGTACCTCTTCGCCGCCCGCATCATTCCGTACCGCGGCTCGTGGCTCGATTTCGAGTTCGACGCCAAGGACCTCGTGTACGTGCGCATCGACCGCCGTCGCAAGCTGCCGGTCAGCTCGCTGTTCATGGCGCTGGATTCGGCGGCCACGGCGAAAAAGCGCGCTCAGGCCGAGGCCAAGGGTGAGTCGCTCAATGCCGACGAGATCACGGGCATGTCGGCGGAGGAGATCCTCAACGTTTTCTACAAGCCCGTCGTATACGAGTACACGAAGAAGGGTTGGAAGTCGGACTTCGATCCCGAGATGTTCCGCGGCGTCAAGCTCGTCGCCGATCTCATCAACGCCAAGACCGGCAAGGCGGTCGCCAAGGCCGGCGAGAAGGTGACGCCGCGCCTCGCGCGCAAGCTCGCCGAGAGCGGCCTCAAGGAATACCTCATCGCTTCCGAGGAACTGGTCGGCCGCTACGCCGCCCAGGATCTCATCAACGAGAAGACCGGTGAGGTCATCATCGAGGCCGGCCAGGAGCTAACCGCCGATGCGCTGAAGCTGATCGAGGACGGCGGAATCCAGCAGCTCGCGACCCTGTACATCGACGGCGTCAACGTCGGTCCGTACATCCGCAACACGCTGGCGGTCGACAAGAATTCGTCACGCGAGGACGCGCTGCTCGACATCTACCGGGTTATGCGCCCGGGCGAGCCGCCGACGCTCGAGACCGCCGAGACTCTGTTCCAGTCGCTGTTCTTCGACTCCGAGCGCTACGACCTTTCGTCGGTCGGCCGCGTGAAGATGAACGCGCGTCTCAGCCTCGACGCCGACGACACTGTCCGCATCCTCCGCAAAGAAGACATCCTTGCGGTGGTGAAGGTACTGTGCGACCTGAAGGACGGCCGCGGCGAGATCGACGACATCGATCACCTCGGCAACCGTCGCGTCCGCTCGGTCGGCGAGCTGATGGAGAACCAGTACCGCATCGGCCTCCTGCGCATGGAGCGCGCGATCCGCGAGCGCATGAGCTCGGTCGACATCGACTCGGTGATGCCGCACGACCTGATCAACGCGAAGCCCGCGGCTGCCGCGGTGCGCGAGTTCTTCGGCTCGTCGCAGCTCAGCCAGTTCATGGACCAGACCAACCCGCTGTCGGAGATCACCCACAAGCGGCGTCTGTCGGCCCTCGGCCCGGGCGGCCTCACCCGCGAGCGCGCCGGCTTTGAGGTGCGCGACGTGCACCCGACGCACTACGGCCGAATCTGCCCGATCGAGACGCCGGAAGGTCCGAACATCGGTCTGATCAGCTCGCTCGCCACCTACGCGCGCGTCAACAAGTACGGCTTCATCGAGAGTCCGTATCGGCGCGTCGCCGACGGCAAGGTCAGCGACGAGGTCGTGTACCTGAACGCGATGGAAGAGGGTAAGTACACCATCGCCCAGGCGAACGCCGATCTCGACGACAAAGGCCGTTTCCGTCAGGACTTCGTCTCCTGCCGTCGCGGCGGCGACTTCGTCATGGCGCAGGCGTCCGACATCAACTTCATGGACGTGTCGCCGAAGCAGCTCGTCTCGGTCGCGGCCTCGCTCGTGCCGTTCCTCGAGAACGACGACGCGAACCGCGCTCTGATGGGTGCAAACATGCAGCGTCAGGCGGTGCCGCTCATCCGCGCCGAGGCTCCGATCGTGGGCACCGGCATGGAAGAGGTGGTGGCGCGTGATTCGGGCGTCGCCATCATCGCCCGTCGCTCCGGCGTCGTCGACCAGGTCGACGCGCGCCGCATCGTCGTGCGCTCGACCGAGGAAGTGACGGCCGGCACCCCGGCGGTCGACATCTATAACCTGCTGAAGTTCCAGCGCTCGAACCAGTCGACCTGCATCACCCAGCGTCCGCTGGTGAAGGTCGGCGATGTGGTGAAGGCCGGCGATATCATCGCCGACGGCCCGTCGACCCAGCTCGGCGAGCTCGCGCTCGGCCGGAACGTGCTCGTCGCGTTCATGCCGTGGAACGGCTACAACTTCGAGGACTCGATCCTGCTCTCCGAGCGGATCGTCGCCGAGGACGTGTTCACCTCGATCCACATCGAGGAGTTCGAGGTGATGGCCCGCGACACCAAGCTGGGCCAGGAGGAGATCAACCGCGACATCCCGAACGTCGGTGAAGAGGCTCTCAAGAACCTCGACGAGGCCGGCATCGTCTACATCGGCGCCGAGGTCCAGGCCGGCGACATCCTCGTCGGCAAGGTGACGCCGAAGGGCGAGAGCCCGATGACTCCGGAAGAGAAGCTGCTGCGCGCCATCTTCGGTGAGAAGGCGTCCGACGTCCGCGACACCTCGCTCCGCGTGCCGCCCGGCGTGTCCGGGACCGTGGTCGAGGTCCGCGTGTTCTCCCGTCGCGGCGTCGAGAAGGACGAGCGCGCGCTCGCCATCGAACGCGCGGAGATCGAGCGTCTCGCCAAGGACCGCGACGACGAGCGGGCGATTCTCGAGCGCGGCTTCACGGTGCGGTTGAAGGAGCTGCTGCTCAACAAGCAGCTTGCCTCCGGGCCGAAGAACCTGAAGCCGGGAGTCAAGCTGACCGAGGAGGTGCTCGCCGAGTGCACTCTGGGCCAGCTCCGGCAGATCGGGATCAAGCATGACAAGGTGATGGCGGAGATCGAAGCGCTGCGTAAGCAGTTCGACGACGCCGTTACCGCGCTCCAGGCCCGGTTCGAGAACAAGGTCGACAAGCTGCAGCGCGGCGACGAACTGCCGCCGGGCGTGATGAAGATGGTCAAGGTCTTCGTCGCGGTGAAGCGCAAGATGCAGCCCGGCGACAAGATGGCGGGCCGTCACGGCAACAAGGGCGTCGTGTCCAAGATCGTTCCAATGGAGGACATGCCGCACCTCGAAGACGGAACCTCGGTCGACATCGTGCTCAACCCGCTCGGCGTGCCTTCGCGCATGAACGTCGGTCAGATCCTCGAGACCCACCTTGGGTGGGCCGCTGCGGGCCTTGGCCGGCAGATTAACGAGGCGCTCGACGCATATCGCCGTCAGGGCAAGGCGCAGGACCTGCGTCGCACCTTGAAAGATATCTACGGCGAGAAAACATATAAGGTCGAGTTGGCGGAGCTGTCCGACAACGAGGTGGCCGAGCTTGCCGAGAACGAGCGTACTGGCGTGCCGATGGCGACGCCGGTGTTCGACGGTGCCCACGAGGAGCACATCGTGGAACTCCTGAAGAAGGCGGGTCTCGATCCGTCCGGCCAGGTCACGCTGGTCGACGGCCGGACCGGCCGTCAGTTCGATCGCAAGGTCACGGTCGGCTACATCTACATGCTGAAGCTGCACCATCTGGTGGACGACAAGATCCACGCGCGTTCCATCGGTCCGTACTCGCTCGTCACCCAGCAGCCGCTGGGCGGCAAGGCCCAGTTCGGCGGCCAGCGCTTCGGCGAAATGGAGGTGTGGGCGCTCGAAGCCTACGGCGCGGCGTACACGCTGCAGGAAATGCTCACCGTCAAGTCAGACGACGTCTCCGGCCGTACCAAGGTCTACGAGGCCATCGTCCGCGGCGACGACACCTTCGAGGCGGGTATCCCCGAGTCCTTCAACGTGCTGGTGAAGGAACTTCGCTCGCTCGGCCTCAACGTCGATCTGAACCAGCGCGAATAGTCGAGCGGGGGCGGGCCTGGCCCGCCCCGCTCGAGTTCTTTCGCACACTTATTGCAACGCCCCGTATCCAGGAGAGCGTCTTATGAATACCGAGTTGATGAAAGTCTTCGGTCAGCCTGCCAGTCCGCAGCCCTTCGACCAGGTGCGGATTTCGATCGCCAGCCCCGAGCAGATCCGCTCGTGGTCGTTCGGCGAGATCAAGAAGCCGGAGACGATCAACTACCGGACCTTCAAGCCGGAGCGCGACGGCCTGTTCTGCGCGCGCATTTTCGGCCCGATCAAGGACTATGAGTGCTTGTGCGGCAAGTACAAGCGCATGAAGTACAAGGGCATCGTCTGCGAGAAGTGCGGCGTCGAGGTGACGCTGTCGAAGGTCCGGCGCGAGCGCATGGGCCACATCGAGCTCGCCTCGCCGGTCGCACACATCTGGTTCCTGAAGTCGCTGCCGTCGCGCATCGGCCTGCTCCTCGACATGACGCTCAAGGAGCTCGAGCGCGTCCTTTACTTCGAGAACTACGTCGTCGTCGAGCCGGGCCTCACGCCCTTGAAGCGCCATGAGCTGCTTTCGGAAGAGCAGTACCTCAAGGCCCAGGATGACTACGGCCAGGACGCGTTCCAGGCGGCGATCGGCGCCGAGGCGATTCGCGACATGCTCGCGGTCATCGATCTCAAAGCCGAGCGCGATTCCATGCGCGGCGAGCTCAAGGAGACGACGTCCGACGCCAAGCGCAAGAAGCTGGTGAAGCGGCTCAAGCTGGTCGAGGCGTTCATCGAGTCGAATGCGCGTCCGGAGTGGATGATCCTCGAGGTCGTCCCCGTGATCCCGCCCGAACTGCGCCCGCTGGTGCCGCTCGACGGCGGTCGTTTTGCAACCTCCGACCTCAACGATCTCTATCGTCGCGTCATCAACCGCAACAACCGCCTGAAGCGGCTGATCGAGCTCCGCGCGCCCGACATCATCGTGCGCAACGAGAAGCGCATGCTGCAGGAGGCGGTCGACGCCCTGTTCGACAACGGCCGTCGTGCCCGCGTGATCACCGGCGCCAACAAGCGTCCGCTGAAGTCGCTGTCCGACATGCTAAAGGGCAAGCAAGGCCGGTTCCGTCAGAACCTGCTGGGCAAGCGCGTCGACTACTCGGGCCGCTCGGTGATCGTCGTCGGTCCGGAGCTCAAGCTGCATCAGTGCGGCTTGCCGAAGAAGATGGCGCTCGAGCTGTTCAAGCCGTTCATCTACTCGAAGCTCGATCTCTACGGCATGGCGACCACCATCAAGGCCGCCAAGCGCATGGTCGAGAAGGAGCGTCCCGAGGTGTGGGACATTCTCGAGGAGGTCATCCGCGAGCATCCGGTGATGCTGAACCGCGCGCCGACGCTCCACCGCCTCGGCATCCAGGCCTTCGAGCCGGTGTTGATCGAGGGCAAGGCGATCCAGCTCCATCCGCTGGTCTGCGCGGCCTTCAACGCCGACTTCGACGGCGACCAGATGGCCGTCCACGTGCCGCTGTCGCTCGAGGCTCAGCTCGAGGCCCGCGTGCTGATGATGTCGACCAACAACATTCTGTCGCCCGCGAACGGCAAGCCGATCATCGTGCCGACGCAGGACATCGTCCTTGGGCTCTACTACATGTCGATGGAGCGCCCGGGCGAGAAGGGCGAGGGCATGTCGTTCGCCGACATGGGCGAGATCGAGCAGGCCCTCGAGGCCGGTGCGATCACCCTGCACTCGAAGGTCAAGGCGCGCTACAAGTCGATGGATGACGCCGGCAACCCGGCGATCGTCCGCGTCGAGACGACGCCCGGTCGCATGATCCTGTCCGAGATCCTGCCGCGTCATCCGGCGGTGCAGTTCAAGCACATCAATCGCCTGCTGACGAAGAAGGACGTCTCGAACCTCATCGATCTCGTCTACCGCAACTGCGGCCAGAAGGAGACGGTGATCTTCTGCGATCGTCTGATGGCACTCGGCTTCCGCAATGCGTTCCAGGCCGGCATCTCGTTCGGCAAGGACGACCTCGTCATCCCGCCCGCCAAGGAGAAGCTCGTCTCCGAGACGCGCAAGCGCATCGAGGAATACGAGCAGCAGTATCTCGACGGCCTGATCACCCAGGGCGAGAAGTACAACAAGGTGATCGACGCCTGGTCGCACTGCACCGATGCGGTCGCGAAGGAAATGATGCGCGGCATCGCCGATACCGCGTCCGGCCGGTCGATCAACTCGGTCTACATGATGGCGCACTCGGGCGCGCGTGGTTCCGAGGCCCAGATGAAGCAGCTCGCCGGCATGCGCGGCCTGATGGCCAAGCCGTCGGGCGAAATCATCGAGACGCCGATCATCTCGAACTTCAAGGAAGGCCTGTCGGTGCTCGAGTACTTCAACTCGACCCATGGCGCCCGCAAGGGTCTGGCCGATACCGCGCTGAAGACCGCGAACTCGGGTTACCTGACGCGTCGTCTTGTCGACGTCGCCCAGGACGCGATCATCATCGAGGACGATTGCGGCACGAAGCGCGGGCTGACGACCAAGGCGGTCATCGAGGGTGGCGACGTCATCGAGCCGCTCTACGATCGGATCCTCGGTCGTACAGCGGCGGCGGACGTCACCGATCCGTTGTCGGGTGACGTGATCGTCACCGCTGGCACACTGATGGACGAAGAGCTTGTCGAGCGCGTCGAGCGTGCCGGCGTCGAGGAGGTGAAGATCCGCTCGGTCCTCACCTGCGATAGCCGGGTCGGCATCTGCGCGCGGTGCTACGGGCGCGATCTCGCCCGCGGCACCCCGGTCAACATCGGCGAGGCGGTCGGCGTCATTGCGGCCCAGTCGATCGGCGAGCCGGGCACGCAGCTCACCATGCGCACGTTCCACATCGGTGGCGCGGCGCAGCGTGGCGCCGAGCAGTCGAGCGTCGATGCGGCATACGACGCCAAGATGGTCATTCACAACAAGAATGTGGTCCGCGATTCGTCGGGCCGTGAGGTTGTGATGGGCCGCAACAGCGAACTCGTGCTCGAGGACGCCTCGGGTCGTGTCAAGGCGCGCCACACGGTGCCGTACGGCGCACGACTCATGGTCGAGGAAGGCACGCAGGTCGCCAAGGGCCAGAAGATGGCGGAATGGGACCCGTACACCATGCCGATCATCACCGAGCGCAATGGTGTTGCCCGCTACGCCGATCTCGTCGAGGGCACGTCGTATCGCGACACCGTCGACGAGGCGACCGGTATCTCGAGCAAGGTGGTCGTCGACTGGAAGAGTCAGTCGAAGAGCGCCGATCTGCGTCCGCGCATCGAACTGATCGATGACCAGGGCAACGTGATGCGGTTCCCGAACGGGGCTGAGGCGCGCTACTTCCTGTCGGTCGACGCGATTCTTGGCGTCGAGAACGGGGCGTCAGTCCACGCCGGTGACGTGCTCGCACGTATCCCGCGCGAAGCGTCGAAGACCCGCGACATCACCGGCGGTCTGCCGCGCGTCGCCGAGCTGTTCGAGGCCCGCAAGCCGAAGGACTTCGCAATCATCAGCGAAGTCGCCGGCCGGGTCGAGTTCGGCAAGGACTACAAGGCGAAGCGGCGCATCCTGGTGCGCCCGAACGAGGAAAACGCTCTGCCCGTTGAGTACCTGATCCCGAAGGGCAAGCACATCAGCGTTCAGGAGAACGATTGGGTAGAGAAGGGCGACCTTCTCATGGACGGCAATCCCGTGCCGCACGACATCCTGCGCGTGATGGGCGTCGAGGCGCTGGCTCACTACCTGATCAACGAGATCCAGGACGTCTATCGACTCCAGGGCGTGAAGATCAACGACAAGCACATCGAGGTGATCGTTCGCCAGATGTTGCAGAAGGTCGAGATCGACGACCCGGGCGAGACGACGTACCTGGCTGGCGAAACCGTCGATCGCCTCGAGTACGAGGAGATCAATACGAAGGCGATCGCCGACAACCTCAAGCCGGCGACGGCGAAGCCGGTTCTGCAGGGCATCACCAAGGCCAGCCTGCAGACCAGCTCCTTCATCTCGGCCGCCTCCTTCCAGGAGACGACCCGGGTGCTCACCGAGGCTGCGGTTTCCGGCCGCGTCGATCGCCTCATGGGCCTGAAGGAGAACGTCATCGTTGGTCGTCTCATCCCGGCCGGTACCGGCTCGGTGATGAACAAGCTCAAGGAACTGGCCGCCGAGCGCGATCGGGACATCCTGTCCCGCCAGGGAACCGAGGCTCCGGCCCCGACCCAGATCGAAGCGACGCCGGAGGTCAAGACGGCCTGACCCGGCCAATAGGTCCCAAACCCCTGTCCCGGGCCCATTCCTTGGGTCCGTGGGCGGGGGTGACGGGATCGTGGCAAATGCCTCGTTTTGTTAACGGATTGCCTTGACGGGGCAGGGTCACCTGAATAGTATGCGGCCCTCTTTTGGGAGCTGGTGGTAGGCCTTTCACGGTCTAGACGCAGCTCCGAGGAAACCGAAGCTACATAGGCGCCCGCGGGCGCCGTTTGATTTTGGCCACAAGCGAGCGGACGTGTCCGCTCGCGGTCGTTTTTTGCACGGACATTTTTGGGTCCTGCAACGTGAGGGAAACGGGATGCCGACGATCAACCAACTGATCCGCAAAGCGCGGGTCCAGCGGGTGGCGCGTAATAAGGTTCCGGCGCTGGCGTCTTCGCCGCAGAAGCGCGGCGTGTGCACGCGCGTCTACACGACGACGCCGAAGAAGCCGAACTCGGCGCTGCGCAAGGTCGCGCGCGTTCGGCTGACCAACGGCTTCGAGGTGACGAGCTACATCCCGGGCGAAGGCCACAACCTCCAGGAACACTCGGTCGTCATGATCCGCGGCGGCCGTGTGAAGGACCTTCCGGGCGTCCGCTACCACATCATCCGCGGCACGCTCGACACCCAGGGCGTCGCCAATCGTCGCCAGCGCCGTTCGAAGTACGGCGCCAAGCGTCCGAAGTAAGAGGCCACCATGTCCCGCCGCCATTCCGCCGAGAAGCGCGAGGTCCTGCCGGACGCCAAGTTCGGCAACATCGTGCTCACCAAGTTCATGAACTCGCTGATGTACGCCGGCAAGAAGTCGGCGGCCGAGGAGATCGTCTACGGCGCCCTCGACACCATCGAGAAGAAGGTGAAGGGCGACCCGGTGCGCGTCTTCACCGAGGCGCTCGACAACGTGAAGCCCTCCGTCGAGGTCCGTTCCCGCCGCGTCGGCGGCGCGACGTATCAGGTTCCCGTCGAGGTTCGTCCGGACCGCCGTCAGGCGCTGGCGATCCGTTGGCTCATCGAGGCGGCGCGTGGTCGTTCCGAGAACACCATGCAGGATCGCCTCTGCGCCGAGCTGCTGGATGCCTCGAACAACCGCGGTTCCGCGGTGAAGAAGCGTGAAGACACCCACCGGATGGCAGAGGCCAACAAGGCCTTCTCCCATTATCGCTGGTAAAGCACAGAGTACCCGACGATGGCCCGCACCACTCCGCTCGATCGCTACCGCAACATCGGCATCATGGCTCACATTGATGCCGGTAAGACGACCACGACCGAGCGCATCCTTTATTACACGGGGCGCTCCTACAAGATCGGCGAGGTGCATGAAGGCACCGCGACGATGGACTGGATGGAGCAGGAGCAGGAACGCGGCATCACCATCACCTCGGCCGCGACGACGTGCTTCTGGCACGACCATCGCGTCAACATCATCGACACCCCGGGCCACGTCGACTTCACCATCGAAGTCGAGCGTTCTCTGCGCGTCCTCGACGGCGCGGTGACGGTGTTCGACGGCGTCGCCGGCGTCGAGCCGCAGTCGGAGACGGTGTGGCGGCAGGCGGACAAGTACCGCGTTCCGCGCATTTGCTTCGTCAACAAGATGGACCGTATCGGCGCGGACTTCTTCCGCTGCGTCGACATGATCAAGGACCGCCTCGGCGCGGTTCCGGTCGTCATCTCGCTGCCGATCGGCACTGAGTCCGACTACGTTGGTATCGTCGACCTCATCCAAATGAAGGCCATCGTCTGGCAGGACGACTCGCTCGGCGCGAAGTTCGACGTCAAGGACATCCCCGACGACCTCAAGCAGCAGGCCGCCGAATGGCGCCAGAAGCTCGTTGAGACCGCGGTCGAGCAGGACGACGCGGCGATGGAGGCGTATCTCGAGGGCAAGGAGCCCGACATCGAGACCCTGAAGCGCTGCCTGCGCAAGGGCACGATTTCGTTCTCGTTCGTGCCGGTCCTCAACGGCTCGGCCTTCAAAAACAAGGGCGTGCAGCCGCTGCTCGACGCCGTCGTCGACTTCCTGCCGGCGCCGACCGACATTGCCGCCGTCACCGGCCACAAGATCGGCTCGGAAGAGACCGTCGAGCGCAAGACCTCGGATGACGAGCCGTTCGCCGGCCTCGCATTCAAGATCATGACCGACCCGTTCGTCGGCTCTCTGACGTTCGTCCGCATCTACTCCGGCACGTTGGTGGCCGGTTCCCAGGTCCTCAACACCGTGAAGGACGCCAAGGAGCGCATCGGCCGCATGCTGCTGATGCATGCCAACACCCGCGAAGAGATCAAGGAAGCCCGCGCCGGCGACATCGTCGCGCTGGCCGGCCTCAAGGACACCACCACGGGCGACACGCTGGCCGATTCCGACAAGCCGGTCGTGCTCGAGCGCATGGAGTTCCCGGATCCTGTCATCGAGGTCGCGGTCGAACCGAAGACCAAGGCCGACCAGGAGAAGATGGGCGTCGCGCTGCATCGTCTCGCGCAGGAGGATCCGTCCTTCCGCGTCTCGATCGACCACGAGTCCGGTCAGACGGTCATCAAGGGGATGGGCGAACTCCACCTCGAGATCATCGTCGATCGCATGAAGCGCGAGTTCAAGGTGGAGGCCAACGTTGGCGCGCCGCAGGTGGCGTACCGCGAGACGATCTCCAAGTCGATCGACTACGACTACACCCACAAGAAGCAGTCCGGCGGCTCGGGTCAGTTCGCTCGCGTCAAGATTCGCTTCGAACCGCTGGCGGCTGGCTCGGGCTACCAGTTCGAGAACGATGTCGTCGGCGGTACGGTGCCGAAAGAATACATCCCCGGCGTCATCAAGGGCCTTCTGTCGGCCAAGGAAACCGGCGTCCTCATCGGCTTTCCGATGATCGACTTCAAGGCGACGCTGTACGACGGTGCCTACCATGACGTCGACTCGAGCGCGCTCGCGTTCGAAATTGCGGCCCGCGCCTGTTTCCGCGAGGCGATTCAGAAGGCCGGCCCCGTTCTGCTCGAGCCGATCATGCGCGTTGAGGTCGTCACTCCCGAGGACTACATGGGCGACGTCATCGGCGACCTGAACAGCCGTCGCGGACAGATTACCGGCATGGACCAGCGCGGCAACGCGCGCGTCGTCGACGGCACGGTGCCGCTCGCCAACATGTTCGGCTACGTCAACACGCTGCGGTCGATGTCGCAGGGCCGCGCGCAGTTCACCATGCATTTCGATCACTATGCCCAAGTGCCTCAGGCGGTTGCGGACGAAGTCCGCGCCAAGCTGGCCTGATCCGACGGCGCTGAAGACAACGGAGAGCTACCGATGGCGAAAGAGAAATTTGAGCGGAACAAGCCGCACGTGAACGTAGGCACGATCGGTCACGTCGACCACGGGAAGACGACGCTGACGGCCGCGATCACGAAGGTGTTGTCGGAGACGGG
>Ga0310811_10005885_pt1 | contig 15590 bp, 12 predicted proteins | sample YCmetagenome_FD_207642 | JGI IMG/M metagenome (GOLD analysis project Ga0310811, IMG submission 207642) | Soil microbial communities from experimental microcosm in Duke University, North Carolina, United States - YC | ecosystem: Engineered > Artificial ecosystem > Soil microcosm > Unclassified ...
ACGACATGTCGGTATGGCAATCCCGGCGCCGGGTTCTTCATCCATGGACATTTTGAACCAGCCCAGTTCAGCATTTCGAGTTATACCGCCTCGTCACACTGACACCGGTCATGCCTGCACGCTGCGGCAACACAGACCGTTTCAAGCCAGGCTTGCATACATTTCGAGATAGTTTTCCGCCGCGTTGCGCAGCGACAAATGGCGCAGAACGTATTCTCGCGGCGTGTATTGCGATCGCCTGCCCATGAACCGACGCAGGCTGTCCTCCATCTGGCCGGGTAAAAACGTCTCACCGCAGGTCGCGTCGAAATACGGCACCGAGCTGACCTTGAGATCGGGTCGTGCAAAGCGCCTCTGCTCCGGGTCCACCAACACCCCTTCATCCAGCGCGAGCACGGGCACGTTGGACGCCATCGCCTCCTGGTAGGCGATACCCTGCGTTTCGTGCTCGCATAAGAAGATCATCGCACGCGCACGCGACAGCGCGTTGCGGAACTGGCCCAGGTGATGCGCGCCATAGCGCAGCGTTACGTAGCTAAGGCCGAGCCTGTCCAGAAGTCGCGTAGTCTGGGTGACGATTTCCGGCGTTTCAGTGCCTCGCACACCCCCATGATCCCAGCGGATCTTGTCGTACACGATGAAATCCAGGTCCTTGGGCCGGTCCGAAAGATCCGGCCAGAGATCAGTATCGATGCCGACAAACATCGCCCGAAGCTTGTTGCCGCACGCGTCACGGTAGAACTCGACCGGCCACGCCGAAGGCTGCGTCAGGATGCGGTTCCTCGGATCGCGTGCCACCACGGCTGCCGTGTCGGGGTAGCCGTAATCGCCAGGCCCGAAAATCCGAGGATTCGGCACGTCGGCAGACCGCAGGACCGATGCATAGCCAGCGACGCCGATCGGATAATCCGGATTCCGGGCCGCAATTCCAAGCGCATTGATTTTGACGTTGCAGCCATACTGCCGCAGCGAAACAACCAGCAATCTAAACGCCGTGTAGAAGCCGGTGCGCACCTGCCGCCGCCTTAGGGTCCGGTACACGTATCGCGCAAGTCCTCTAAGGCGCGAATAGGCATATCCCGTTATGCCCGGCCGAAGGCTGAGCTCGAACCCGTCATAGAACAACAGCACCGTAGGCTTGCCGTTGAGGTGGGGAACCCGAGATAGCAGATCCCCATCGTCCAGGCTGTTGTTCATCCTGCACTCCATCGACGAGCCAGTTCCGCGAACGACTAGTAGGCGGCGGTCAAGTCAGCTACAGGCTCGCGCGCGGGGGGCGCCACATCGTTCCACTTCTCCTTGAGACTTGCCTTGTTGAGGACCACACCCAGTACGCTCGTCTCATCGAGGCCAATGCGCGTGAGCTGCTCATTCAGCGCAGCCCGCTCGGGACGGCCCCACTCCGCGACCACCACGATGGCGTCGAGCAGTTGGGCCGCATAGTGCGCGTCTGCCACCGTCGACAGTGAGGGCAGATCCACCACCACGTAGCTGTACCTGCTGCGCAGCACGGACAGCAGGCCATGCATTTGCTCCGATTGACCCAGCATGCCAGGTAGCGAGGCACTGTCGGAATAGCCAGTCGGGAGAAAGCTGAGGCCCGTCTGTTCATCCTGGCAGACCGTGGCCGGAAGCAGAGCGCGCCCGTTCAGAATTTCCAGGCAACCAGGCTCGGTCCTGCCGGTCAGCTTCAGGCTCAATGAGGCCTGCAGGAAATCCCAGTCGAGCAGAACCGTCCGTCCGTTCGTCTGCGCCAGCAGCTGTGCGAGATTCGCCGCGATCGTCGAGGCGCCTGCTCCAGGCGAGCTCGATACACAGCCAATGACCTTAATGTCGCGCGAGCGCATATGCTGATACACGATTCGCATCCGCACCGCACGGATGGCATCGGCGAACGCTGAACGTGGCACATCAACGACATGGCGCAGGATATCGCCACGGGTCGTCATCAAGGTGAGCGCGCCAACTGCAGCGTGCTTTCGTACGGTTTTCCCCGGCGCGCGGCCGGCGTCACGCAGGTTGGCGCGCGGTACCATTCCCAGACAGTCCATGCCGGTGGCCGCGCGCAACTGGGCAGGGGTCCGTATGCTGCGATCCAGCGTCTCCCGCACGAAGGCGAGCGCGAAGCCGAGTCCCGCTCCCAGCACAATCGCAAACGCCAGGATTATGGTGGTTTTCGGCTCACTCTTGCGCGGTGGCGGCAAGGCGGCTGTGATCACCCGCGCTTCCGGCACGGGAAACGACTGGTCCTGCACCGCCTGCGTGTAGCGTTGCAGGAAATTCTGGTACAATGACCTGAAGGTATCAGCTGAACTCTGCAACGAACGCAGAAGCACGAGATCGTTGTTGGTCTGTGCGGACGAAGCCACCATCTGGTCGAGCCGCACCTGCACCGACGCCTCGTTGGAGCGCGCCACCTCATAGTCGCTCTTGTACGTCTCGGCGATGCGCGCCAACTCTCCCTGTATCGACTTCTTCACCTCGACCATCTCATTGCGCAAGTCACGGACCACGAGGTGGTCCTTGCCGAACTTGACGGAGAGTTCCGCAATCCGGCGATCATCGTCGACATACTGCTGCCGGAGACCCACGATGATCTTGTTGTCGAGGCCGTCCGTGACGCTGCCGGCACCGACACCGTCCCGCATGATGGCGTCGATGCGCTGCAGCCGCGCCAACATCGTAGCGGCATTCGCGCGCGAGGCGACCAACTGGCTGCTCAGCTCGGTCAACTGCTGGCTGCCCATCAAGCCGCGATCGGTATCGATGATGTTGTGCGCCGCCTTGTAGTCCTGCACGGCACGGTCCGCCGCCAGCGCCTGATCGTGCAGCTCCGTGATGCGCACCTGCAACCAGCCGGTCGCCTGGTGGATACCGTCTTCCTTCGCCTGCAATTCGTCGACCAGATATGTCTCTGCCATGCCATTGGCGAGCCGCGCTGCCTCATCGGCGCTGGGCGACGTGACACTGACGCCGATAACGTAGGACTGGCCGATACGGCGAACCTTTACCATGTTCATCAGCTGGTGCGCCGCAAGATCCACCCGGTCGCCAGACCGCAGCGCGGGCTGCCCGCGGAGACTGACCAGCGCCTGCTGCAGCAGATCGAGTGGGCTTGCTCGCACCGACACGAAGCCTCCCTGCCCGTCCAGCCCAAGCCGCTCAACAGTCTTTCGTGCCAGGCCCGCTGACTGCAGCACCTCGACCTGGCTCTCCAGCATGGAGTTGAGCGTCAAGGAATCACGCGCGGTAGTCTGCTGGCGCAGGAGATCTGCGCGCGAAATATCGAACAGCAGGTCCACTTCCGCGGTGAAACGTGGGGTGGCGGTCAGAGCGTAAGCCAGCGCCACCGCAACGCAGACCGTCAGGCATACTGCAATCGTCAACCAGCGACGGCGCAGAAACGACAGGAGATGCGGGAGCCAGTGGAACGGCAGCGTCTCCGCCGACGGCGATTGTCTCGGCAATGGGCCCTGCGACTTCATGTAGTTCATGTTTTCAACTCCGAAGTCGCCTTAGACTGCGCCACGCCGCAACAGCACGGCCGGGACTGTCCTGAGTAGGATTGAAAGATCCCGCAGCAGCGACCAGTTCCTCACATACGAGACGTCCAATTGAATCCGGCGCGCATAGCTTGTCTGGCTGCGGCCGCTCACCTGCCAGAGTCCGGTCAGACCAGGCCGCACGGCGCAGTAGGTCGCGATGTCCGCGGCGTAACGCTCCACCTCGTCGTCGATGATCGGACGTGGCCCGACGAGGCTCATTTCGCCGCGCAGTACGTTGAGCAGCTGCGGCAGTTCGTCCAGGCTGGTTCGCCGAAGCAGGGCACCAATTCCTGTCACGCGCGGGTCCGACGTCAACTTCTGCGTCTCCGCCCACTCCCTCGCGGCCACTGGATCGGACGCAAGCAGCGCCTGCAGCTGACGCTCGGCATCGATCGCCATGGTGCGGAACTTGAGGCAACGGAAACGACGGCCGCCCCGACCAATTCGCGTCTGCCCGTAAAGCACCGGGCCGCCGTCGGCTCTGACAAAGGCTGCCACCGCCAGCAGCAGCGGCGAAAGGCAGACCAATGCAAGCACTGCTATCAGGAATTCGAGACCCACCTTCATGACACGACCAACTACAGGAGCGTGTACAACATTGTTAGCGACCGGGATGGTCGCCGGACTCAGATAAGAGCTCGTTTCAGACCGAGCCGATGCATTATAGGCACGCATGCTTAACCGATCGCTACAAACACTTGCCTGAAGCACCGTGGTCTCCAATATTTCGGTGGGATCGCACGAGGCGACCGAATGTCCCGGTCTATTTGTCTTGCTCATAACCGGGCTTTCGTATCGCTTCTTACAGACAGACGTTAACCTTTTGTTCGGGTTTTGTCAACAATTTACCAATTTTTGGATGGTACAGATCGACCATCTCAAAGCATACTATGGTAATCGTAACTTATATCTTGGTATTACCATCTATAATACCGATGTATGTTTGTGATCCGCGGCCATTCCATTGTACAAAGACGCTCTGATTGTCGCGATGGTACCGAACGGCGGATCGCGCTACTTGGCTATTGCACGCAATCGTACTGACTTCTCACCGGCGGACCACGACAACCGTCGCAGCTATGCCGGCGGTGAACGAGATCGCCCGCCAATTCTATGGCCGGATCAAACACTCCAAGCTTCTTCAGCGCAATTTCATACTCGGTTGCTACGATGCGGGCGCCTTCACACAGGGCGGCCAGGTATCCTGAATGACCCACCACCCACGATCGCATGCTGCTTCGCTCTCCTGGACCCCTGCTTCCCGACCCGCGGCCAATTTGATGTCCCGAGTCGCGGTCAATGAGAGCTCGCGCCCCAAAACCGCCAACGGATAAGACCATGATCGGGATGCCAACCGGCGAACATGATGACGCCGAACCAGCAGAGCGATCCAACGGGAACGCGCCACCGCTCGTCTCGATCGTCATGGCCAACTACAACGGCCGCCGGTACATCGAAGCTGCTCTGCAATCCGCCCTGGCACAGAGCCTGCGCAACATTGAAGTGATTGTTGCCGATGATGCGTCCACCGACGGCAGCGCAGACCTCGTTGCCGCGGTTGCCAGCAGGGACGCTCGCGTGCGGCTGCTTCGTGCTCCTGCCAACGGCGGCTCCGGCGTGGCGCGCAACCTATGCCTCGACGCTGCGAGAGGTCGATGGATCGCTGTGATGGACAGCGACGACCTGATGCATCCCGATCGGCTGGAATGGCTGGTCGGGGCCGCCGAGCAGGACGGCGCCGACATCGTTGCTGATGACCTCCTGATCTTTGACGAGAATCCCGCGGTCGCCGTTGCGACATGCCTGCGCGGCAATGCCGCTGCATTCGCCTTCTGGGTCTCCGCGGTCGACTACGTTCACGCCAATACCCTGTTCAGCGGCGCACAATCTCTAGGTTACCTGAAGCCACTGATCCGGCGCAGCCTCATCACGGGCAACGCGCACCGCTACGACCCAACGCTGCGGATCGCCGAGGACTACGACTTCATCCTGCGCCTTCTCGTGCGCGGCGCACGCCTTCGCGTCTATCCAGACCTGCTGTACTTCTATCGCAAGCACGGCCAATCGGTCTCGCACCGGCTGTCCCGCGCAACACTGCAACCGATGCTCGCGGCGCACGACCGGTTGCCAACCGTTGTGCCCGGCGATCGCGACACGCGGCTCAAGGCCGCATTGGCGAAGCGGCGTGCCAGCCTCGAGCGCGCACTGCATTTCGACGACCTGGTGTCGGCATTGAAGCGCGGCGATTGGGCCGATGCCGTGGCGCAGGCGATCCACCATCCCCGCGTTGCGGCCCTGCTGCGCGGACCGCTCGTCGATCGCCTGCAACGACTCCGTACAGAATCAGCGTCAGTATCCATCCGTCCCACGCGCCAGGTCTGCGTCCTCTCGCGACAGCGGATCATCGGCAATACGAACGGCAGTTCCGTCTACCTGCTCAGCCTGTGCGCCGCGCTGAGTGAGAGTGGTTGCGATGTGCATCTGCTGTGCCCCTCGCCGGCGCTATTCGGGCGATGGCCGGCACTCCTTCTGCGACCCGAGATGCGGATGTTCCGCTCCATACGATTGCGTAGAGCCATGCGGGTTGGCCCGCTGCTCATAACGACGGATCCCCGGACTGCGGTGCGTGCCGTCGTCGGGCTTCTGGGCAAGGCCGCATCACGGCTCGGAATTGCGTCAGGCCAATTGAACAAGCCCGCACCGTATTCCGTCAGCCAGCCCTGGACGCGGCAGGATCTGCTCTTCGTCGCCCAGCATGCGCGCACCCATGCGGATGTAGTGATCGCCGACTACGCATTCCTGGCCGATGGTATTCCTTATACCTTGCGTCCTGACGCGCTCAGCCTTGTCGTCATGCACGACCTGTTTTCGAGCCGCTCGGTGCAGTTCAATCGTCTCGGTGCGGCGGACTCGGTGGCGGCGATCGAACAGCAGGCTGAGATGGCTCTCCTCGCCAAGGCCGATGCAGTGGTGGCGATTCAGGCGGCCGAGGCGTGTACCGTGCGGCGCTGCCTCCCGAGCCAGCACGTGATCGTGGCGCCGATCGCCATCACCCCCGTCGCAGAACCACAGCCCGGTATTGGCAGCACCGTCCTGTTCGTCGGCAGCAATACCGCACCCAACATCTTCGGACTGCGCTGGTTTCTCGAGGCAATCTGGCCACTCGTGCGATCTGGCGTGCCGGATGCGACCTTGCAGGTAGTGGGATCCGTGTGCGGCACAGTCAGGCCACCACCCGATGGCGTACGGCTGCTGGGAAGTGTGCGCGATCTCGCCGCGATCTATCAACAGTCGGCGGTGGTGATATCACCACTGCAAGCTGGCTCCGGCCTCAAGATCAAGCTCATCGAGGCACTGAGCCGCGGCAAAGCGATCGTCGCAACCAGCGTGACACTCCAGGGTGTCGAACAGGACATCGGCGGTGCCGTCTCGGTGGCGGATGACGCGGCGGAATTCGCAGCGGCACTGATCGCGCTGCTCACCGACGAGGTCCTGCGAATGGCGCGTGCCACGGCCGCACTGGAACTCGCCCGTATGAAGTTTTCGAGTATGGCATGTTACGCTGAATTGCTGGCCTTTGTGTCGAAAACCCCTCCTTGCAGTCCATGCAAGGGCACATGAGCTTTGCGGCCATGCCGCCGGGTCACGAATGCGGACGCATCAGTCCTGGCTGCACACGCGGACCTTGCGCCGCTTCGTCCGGCGCCGTTGGCAGCAGTAGATCATTCCGCGCACGATGCTGCCTTACCGCCCTTCCCAGCAGCACAGCGATAGCGACCACACTCATCCCATAGATTGCCAAGGCATAAATCCATGCCCCTTCAATCACCGCAATCAAGGTCGCCGCGACGCCGAGGACGCTGACGACCACGAGAATATCGCGCGTCCGCATCGTGCCTATATAAGTTCCCCGCCCACCGCTGAACAGCGCAAAATTCCTCAGTCCAATCGCAATGTGGATCCGCCCAGCCAGCGCGCCGGCTTGACGCGGCCATCGGTCCGCACCGCCTTTGCGCACCATGCAATCGGAAGGTTGGCAGCGCGTTCTGTTCGCTGGCAATCGAGCCAGTTGGCATTCACCTGCCGGAGCGACCGATCGTTGTGGGTATCCGCCGGGTCCGCACACAGACTATTCGGGACACGGCGCCCACACGCACGATGCTCGCCGCCGCCCCGCGTCAGCAGCGCGCACCGGCGGTTAATCCGTCCTGCCCACTACCCGTGGCACTTAAAGCGGTCGCTGCATTCCAATGCACATATCGCATGCAATGGTATGAAATATGCCAAATTGACATGCAATCGTGTCATAATATCCTCAATTACATACGATAGTATGCGAAATAACGGCGGTTGCGAACCTCATTGTACTTTGGCAGGAATAGGTCAAAGGCCAAAACAGCTGGGGATGAGTGATGACGTTAGACCTGAATTTGACGCGCGATTATCTGGGAAACCCGATGCCGCTCAGTCCGGACGCCACGAACGGCGTGACCGGATCGACACCGGGCGAGACCCTCCGCGGCAAGCGCGGCGTCAGCAACTGGATCATCAGCTCCGGTGGCGGCAGCACCCTGATCGGTGGCGATCAAGGCGATACCTTCATGGTCGTGGATCCGAACGACGTTGTCATTGCCGCTGCCGGCAGCGGGATCAACACCATCGTCTCCTGGACCTCTACCTACACCTTGCCCGCCAATGTGCAGAACCTGTTTCTGCAAAGCGCCAGTGGCGGCATCGGTGTCGGGAACGCTCTCGACAACCTCCTGGTTGCCGAGGGTCCATCCACCTACACGCTGGTCGCAGGCACCGGCAACGACGTCATGATCGGCAATGGCAGCGGTGATCCCCAGTTCGACACCGGGGCTGGGTCAACCACGTTCGTCGTTGCCAATGGCGATGGCAACGATGTCATCGCCAACTTCCGCAATGGCATCGACGTGGTACGCCTCAACAACTTCACCGACCTGCCAAGTCTCGCCGCCGTCAAGGCCAAGATGACCCAGGTCGGCACCGACGTCGTCCTGAAGCTCAGCACCACCCAGACGCTGACCTTCAGGAATGAAACCATCGCGAACTTCCAGGCGAATGATTTCATGCTGCCGGCGTACCTCCCAGGCATGTCGTTGAGGTTCGACGACGAGTTCAACAGCTTTGTCTCGTCACCCACGGGCGCGCAGGGCTGGATGACCCAGGGCGGGGCCTTTTGGCGCACACTCAGCGGCAACAACGAGGCGGAATATTACTCCGATTCATCTGTGGGTGTTAACCCGTTCAGCAACGCGAACGGCGTGCTCACGATCACCGCTGCGCCCGGTTCGAATCCGCTCGGCCTGCCTTACAACTCGGGGATCATCACGACCGAGAAATCGCTCAACTTCGAATACGGCCTCGTTGAGGTCAGCGCCAAACTGCCCGCGGGGGACGGGATGTGGCCGGCGATCTGGCTGCTGCCGAGCAGTCTCGACTGGCCGCCTGAAATAGACATCATGGAGATGCTCGGCAGCGATCCCACCATGATCTATGCGAGCACTCACTCCGGCGCCAACAACGACTCCTCAACTCTACCGGTGTATGTCGGAGACACGACGCAGTCGTTCCATACCTACGGGCTCGACTGGGAGCCAGACACCATCACCTGGTATTTCGACGGCAACGCGATCCGTACGGTGGCAACACCGTCCGACATGCATCAGCCTATGTATCTGCTGATCAATCTCGCCGTGGGTGGTGCGGGAAGCTGGCCTGGTCCGGTGACCAGCGCATCGGAATTTCCCGCGCAAATGTCGATCGACTACGTGCGGATTTATGGTTCATCGGCCACCACCGCTGTTTCCGGGACGGCTGCGCAGGCACCTGCGCCACCAGTCACCATCGTCGGGGCGACTGCGACGTCGGACTCTGGACCGAGCGTCTCCGCCGTCACGACCTCACCCGCCAGCGGCAACCTGACGACCGGCGCCACCGCGACGCTGACCGTGACGTTCAGTTCCGCGGTGACTGTGGCCGGCGGCACACCGACCTTGGCGCTGAACGACGGCGGCACCGCAACCTACGTGTCTGGCTCCGGCACCAATGCATTGGTGTTCAGCTATACCGTCGCCGCCGGCCAGAGCACTGCTGACCTGGCGCTCGCCGCCAGCAACGCGATCGTTCTGAACGGCGCCACGATCCACGGCGCCGCCGGAAATAACGCCGTGCTGACCGGCGCGAACGGCTACGCCCCCACCGGCACGCTGCAGATCGACACCGTCGCACCAACGATCTCCAATGTCGCGACCGCACCTGGATCCGGGCAGGTGGCCGCCGGCAATGCGGTGACACTGACGGTGACGTTCAGCGAGGCGGTGACAGTGGCAGGCGGCACGCCGACCATCGCGCTGAATGACGGCGGCATCGCGAACTATGTGTCGGGCTCCGGCACCAAGGCATTGGTATTCAGCCATACTGTCGCTGCCGGCCAGAGCACCGCTGATCTGGCGCTCGCCGCCAGTAACGCGATCGCCCTGAACGGCGCCACGATCCGCGACAAGGCGGGCAATAACGCCGTGCTCACCGGCGCGAACGGGTACAACCCCGCCGGCACCCTGCAGGTCGGCATCGCCGTGCCAACGATCTCCGCGATCACCACCTCACCTGGATCGGGTCAGGTGGCCGCGGGAAAGACTGTGACACTGACGGTGACGTTCAGCGAGGCGGTGACAGTGGCCGGCGGCACACCGACCATCGCATTGAACGACGGCGGCACGGCGAACTATGTGTCGGGCTCCGGCAGCAATGCATTGCTGTTCAACTATACCGTCGCCGCTGGCCAGAGCACCGCTGATCTGGCGCTCGCAGCCAGTAACGCGATTGCCCTCAACGGTGCCACGATCCGCGATGCCGCCGGCAATAACGCCGTGCTCACTGGCGCGAACGCCTACAACCCCGCAGGCACGCTGCAAATCGGCATCAGCGTGACCAGTGTGGTGGTATCCGGCTGGGGGGATACCTACAACCTGGGAAGCGGCACCTTCAACGTGTCCGGAACAGCCGGCGGCGCGCAGATCACACTCGGCAATGGCAACCAGACCGTGAATGTCACCGGCACCAACAACATCGTAACGACCGCACGTGGCAACGAGACAATCACGTTGCATGGCGACAACAACACCGTGGTGACCGGCGTCGGGACCAGCAAGATCACTCTCGTCGGCAGTTACGAATCTGTCACCATCGGCGCGACGCCAACCGGCACGACCGTCATCAATGCCACAGGGTTCGCCGAACAGATCACATCGACCGGGAAGGGCAACGTCGTTGTCACCGGCCCCAATGCGAACTCGACAATCAAACTGGGCGATGGCAACGACTCGGTGACCCTTGCCGGCTCTGGCAACAGCGTCACCGTTGGCGTCGGCACAAGCACTATCAATGTTGGCAACGGCCAAGGCACCGTCCACGCCGGCGGCGGCAGCGTTACCATCTTGGCGTCAGGCTGGAATAACCTGCTTGATGCTGGTCCCGGCATGAACTTTATCCATGGAGGGAATGGCAACGACACATTCGTGCTGAATGCGGCGGGACAGGGGCTCGATACCATCTTCGGCTTTGCGCTGGCGAACAGCGACAAACTCGACCTCACACGCACGCTGGCGAGTGTAGCCTCGAGCGTTGATCCCACCAATGTCGGAACCTACATCACCGCATCAACGTCAGGGGGGAATACGACACTGTACGTCGATCCGACCGGAGGGCATGGCACGCCGTATGCTTTCGCTTCCCTGCAAGGCGTCACCGCGACGGTCGCACAACTTGTAGCGCATGGTGATCTGACGGTGCCGTGATCCCTCGCGTGGGCGCCGGCCGACTGTCCAGATTCAGCGCGTCTTGCCCAGGACGGTCGGACCGGTCGGCGCACTCGCATTGGACGTGCTCGGGGGCTCCGGTCTTGCCTCGGCAAGCTGGTGCAGCCATCCCAGCCGACGTGGGCGTGGCGATCTCTTATTCCTTGAGCGATCTTGGCCCACTGACAAACGGACTACCCCGCAGATAAAATCGCAGGAGGCGGTTCGCATCCCGCGAAATGCCGATCCTGACGCTCTCCCCGATTTCACCGGGCTCCTGGTCGCTGCGCGCGCGCCCGCGTCCGAGCCACAGAGGGCCTTTCCGGCAAAGATCGAGCCCATCGAGCCCACGATCAACCCGCAACGCCGCGGCGAGCCTGCCCGGTCCTCGCGCCAGGTCGCGCAAGCGCTCGATGCCGCGATTGTGGCGCATGATCGGGATACCTTCGAGTGGCTCGATCGCCCTGATCAGGACGCCAGCTCCGATCCCGGGCATCTCGCTCGAGACATTCAGCATGTATGAAATACCGTAGGCGAGATAAACATAGGCGTGCCCACGCTCGAGAAACAGCGACCGATTACGCGGAGTCACCCCTCGGTAGGCATGCCCGGCGGCGTCGCCCACGACATACGCCTCGGTCTCAACAATGCGACCGGTGGCGACGCCTTCCGGCAACTCCCGCACCAATACCTTGCCGAGGAGATAGCGGGCGAGAGAGATCGTATCGATCGGCAGATCCGAGCGAGCGAGCGACAGATGGCCATCCTTGCGGCGGCCAGTTTTCGGGGCATCAGCTCGACCCATTGCGCGCGCGAAGGCACACAGGGGCGATCGGAATCGGAAGACTCCCGCCGCTCATTTCGCTACCGTGAGGTTGCAACACCATCCTAGGAGCGAAACCGTGTCGGCAACAGAAGCAAGAATCCTCGAAGCCATCGTAACGCCCAGTGCTGGCGGCGCAGTTGTTCAGCTTCAAATCTCTGACGCACCGCTTGACGATGAATCGTGAGCCGTTCGTCTAACGCTCGCTGTAAAGGTTCCAGCATACCGGCTTCCCTTGCTAGCGCACGTTCAGAGAGAGGCGATAAATATTGCCGACAGCACCCTGACGGAACTCCTTCGCGAGATGGCCACAGAACTCCAGAATAACCGCCGCGACCTTCATCCAACAGCATAACCGATAGCCAAGGAACGAAGGGCATGCGCGGTGATCTTATCGATGCTCAAGCCGCCATCGACTGGGCCGTAGCCCAGAGCAATGCGCTTACGGAGCGTTTTATCGCCTGGAAACGAGACAAACCCTATGCCGTGTTGGTTGATACCGATTCTCAGCCCGGAAAAAAGCTTTATCGCTTTGCTAATATCAAACCGCTCGACGCTATCATCAACGCTGAGGCTGGCACCGTCATTCATAGTATTCGCAGTAGTCTCGACCTGTTGGCCTGCGCCCTGGCCGCACGCAACGGCCTCCCAGAATCCAAAAGTACTTATTTCCCCATTTGGAAAACTCAAATCGACTTCGCTGACCCCACGAGTCGCATCCTGGAAAAGATAAAGCGGCTTTCGCAAGCCGATCAGATTATCATCAAAGATCTCCGGCCATATCCTGGAGGGAATGATGCGCTGTGCAGCCTCCATGATTTGGACCTTACCAGAAAACACCGCCGATTGCTAAAAGCATTCGTGTTCCCTAGAGGGATTGGCCTTGTCGGGTTTCCCTACCCAGTCACTACCGGTGAATGGCATGGCTGTAATGAGAAAACCGTGCTTGCGGCTACCGACGCCAGCCATCCTGATGGCGAGATAAACATCGGCCTGCACATAGCGTTCGGCGAATCTGGACCGATACATGGCGACAACTTTATTGCCAAAATCCGCGATTTCGCTCGCCTGGCGTCGGCGATCGTCAAGCTGTTTGACACCCCCTGAAAAAGCGACCGGCCTGTCACGCGATGTCTTGGCATTCATTTCCCACTGCTCTGTAAACTGAGGAGATAGGTAATTAATCCTTGACAAACGCCCGCCACCTAGGCTCTTATTCCGCCCATGCCATCCGCGCCCACCCCCGCCTCGGTCCAGCCCAACGCCCCCGATCCCCACCAGGATCGGCCAGCCACCGGCACCGACGCACCCAGCCGCACGGGCCATCTCCTCGGCCTCGTCCGCACCCTGATCGACCGCGGCAAGCAACTCGCCACCACCCTCCAACAGCGCACCGCTACCACCAACCTCTCCGGCATCATCCGGAATTTCGGCACCATCGACATCGCGGACATCGTCGCGCGCATCACCCGAGGCCTGCTCCGTGCCGTCGCGCTCGAAGCCAAACTGGACAAGCGCCTCGCCCGCCAGCAGGCCCAGCAGGCCGCCGCGGCCACCCTGACTGCCCCACCCTGCCGCGAGCCCCGCGCCGCCCGCCCCGCGCACCGCAGTGCCAGCCCGCCCGAAGACCCGGGCATTGCCCATCTCCCCACGCCCGAGGCCATCGCAGCCGAAATCCGCCGTCGCTCCATCGGCGCCGTCATCGCCGACATCATTCGCGACCTCGGCATCGTCCCGAGTGACCCGCTATGGCGCGAACTCGCCGGCGCCGTCCTGGAGAACGACGGCAACCTCTCCGCCCTGTTCAAGGACACCTGCCACCGGGTCTCCACATTCATCTTTAATCCGCCCCCCGAAGGTCACCCCGAGGGCGTGATACCGCCCCTTCCACCCTGGCTCGCGTCTGCCACCGGCCCACCCTGACTCACCGCCAACGACCATCCAGCGCGTCACGCACGGGGCCAGCCATGGCTTGCCCCGCCGTCCCGATTCCACCGCCCCGCACAACCTGCCTCGTCGCCGCGGACGTCCCCCGCCCATCGGCGACACAAACCACACATCCCCTCCGCTGACCTCCCCAGCCCTGACAAATACACAGCGACCGCGGATCGCAAACCGCGACCGCGGCCTCGTGTTGCGCCCGCCATCTGAACGTCGAATACTGCCGGTGCGACGCCCTCGGGCAGCAAGACGCCTTCGCCCCGCCCGCGGTTGACGGCGCTGCGCTGCGCTGGCCCGATGCAAACCCAAGACTGAAGCCCATGGAGGAAGATCGATGTCATTCTACCGAGGCATGACCTGCGAGAACGTGACGATCAAAGGCGACAAAGGCACACCGATAACAGCCTACGTAGCGAGGCCCGCCGGTCCCGGCCCCTTCCCCGGCGTCGTGCTGATCCACCACCTCCCCGGCTGGAGCGAGCTCTACATCGAGACGACACGCCGGTTCGCACATCACGGTTATCTCGCGATCTGCGCCAATCTCTACGAGCGCGAGGGTGGCGGCAGTGACGGCAACCCTGACGACGTCGCGGCCAAGGTGCGCGCCGAGGGCGGCATCGCCGACTCCCAGATGGTCGGTGACACCGAAGCCGCCGTGAAGTGGATGCGCGCGCAGCCCGATAACAACGGCAAGGTCGGCCTCATCGGCTCCTGCTCCGGCGGCCGCCACGCCTTCATCTACGCCTGTCAGAAGAAGGACATCGATGCCGTCGTCGAGCAATGGGGTGGCCGCGTGGTGATGGCCAAGGAGGAGCTCAACGCCAAGACCCCGGTCGCGCCGATCGACATGACGAAGGACCTTTCGTGCCCGCTGCTAGGCCTGTTCGGCAACGACGATCGCGCTCCGAGCCCGGAGCAGGTCGACCAGCACGAAGCCGAGCTGAAGAAGGCCGGCAAGACTTACGAGTTCCACCGTTACGACGGCGCCGGCCACGGCTTTTTCTACTGGCATCGGCCGCTGTATCGCCCCGAGCAGGCAATGGATGGGTGGAACAAGATCTGGGCCTTCTTCGGCAAGTATCTGGCGAAGTAGGAGGTTCCGCCATGTGCACGTCCATCATCGAGATCGCACGGGCCGAGGGCATGGCGAAACGCGGGGACCAATGGTTCCCGCTAACGGCGTCCGTGGTTGCCTATGACCACGCGCGCCATGCGCCGCTCGGCGACGTCATCACGCTCGATTTCTACAATACGGACCTCGACCCAGGTGCGCGGGCGGCAGTCGAGTTGACGCTGGACACCGCCAAGGAGCTGCGCGCCGCTCTCGATCGGGCAATTGCCGCCGCCGAATTCGAGGAAGCGGAAGTGCGCGGCAAGGGCGCCGTACTCAACCTCGTGCGAGCCGCCTGACAAGCGACCACGGCGTCACAGCGAAGATCCGTCTCGGAATGGGGTTGG
>Ga0310811_10005886_pt1 | contig 15589 bp, 10 predicted proteins | sample YCmetagenome_FD_207642 | JGI IMG/M metagenome (GOLD analysis project Ga0310811, IMG submission 207642) | Soil microbial communities from experimental microcosm in Duke University, North Carolina, United States - YC | ecosystem: Engineered > Artificial ecosystem > Soil microcosm > Unclassified ...
CTGGTCACCCTGCCCGCCGGCGTGCTCGTGGACCAGATGCGCAAGCACCGCCTGATGATGTGGTGCGATGTCCTGCGCGCGCTGCTGGTCGGCTCGGTCCCCGTGGTCGCGTTGCTCTGGCACGCCACGCTCGGCCAGATCTACGCCGTCGCGCTGCTCGGCGGCGTGCTCAGCGTCCTGTTCGACGTCTCCTACCAGAGCTACGTCCCGTCGCTGGTCTCGGGCGGCCGGCTGATGGACGCGAACGGCAAGCTCGGCACCACCAACTCCATGGCGCAGCTGCTCGGGCCCTCGCTCGGCGGCGTGCTGGTCGGACTGGCCGGCGCGGCGAAGGCGATCGCGGTGGACGCCGTCTCGTTCCTGCTGAGCGCGCTGACGCTGTTCCTCATCCGCACCCCGGAGGCCAAGCCGGAGCGGCGTGCCCCGCACGTCACCTTCCGTGCCGCGATGGGCGAAGGGCTGCGCTTCGTACTCGGGCACCCGATCCTGCGCCGCATCGTGATGTGCACCGCCACCGCGAACCTGTTCAGTTCGCTCTATCAGGCCATCGAGATTGTCTTCCTGGTCCGCTCGCTGCACGCCTCGCCCACCGTCGTCGGCCTGGTGTTCTCGCTGGGCGCGATCGGCGGCATCGTCGGAGGCCTGTCCGCGGGCCGGCTCGCGCTGCGCATCGGCTCCGCCCGCATCATCTGGGTCTCGCTGCTCGCCCCGGCCCCGCTCTACGTGCTGATCCCGCTGGCCACGCCCGGCTGGGGCGTGCTCATGAACGCCGTCGGCAACAGCGCCCTGGCGTTCGCCGCGCTGCTCTACAACAGCGCACAGGTCTCCTACCGGCAGAAGATCTGCCCGCCCGCCCTGCTCGGCCGGATGAACGCCTCGGTGCGCTGGATCGTGTGGGGCACGCTGCCGCTCGGCTCGCTGCTCGGCGGCGCGCTCGGCACCTGGCTCGGACTGCGGCCCACGCTCTGGATCGGGGTCGGGGGCGCCGTGCTGGCCGGACTGCTCGTCCTCTTCTCGCCGCTGCGCCGGATGCGCGACGTGCCTGATACGTGACGGGCGGCTGCGGGGGCCGCCGGACGGCTGACCGGCGGTGACGGCGGGCGACCGGCGAGGCACGTCTCAGCGATCGAGACATGCTGTCCGGCGCCGGCGGTTCCGTGGCAGACTGCCCGACATGCAGTCCCGGTCGATTATTACCGGAGGCGCATCGGCATAGAGCTCGGACAGCTCGCCGCCGATGTGCAGACCTCTCGCTCCCCGCGAGGGGTTTTTCTGTTTTTCCGCCCCGGTGGTCCGGCCAGGACCCCGATCCGCACCGCTCATCCCCGCCGAACGAGGAGCACGCGTGAACGACAGCTTCCACGTCTACGACACGACGCTGCGCGACGGAGCCCAGCAAGAGGGTCTCGCCCTGTCCGTCGCGGACAAGCTGGTGATCGCGAACCAGCTCGACGGGCTGGGCGTCGGCTTCATCGAGGGAGGGTGGCCGGGGGCGATCCCCAAGGACACCGAGTTCTTCCGGCGGGCTCGGACCGAGCTCGACCTGAAGCACGCGCAGTTGGCCGCGTTCGGCATGACCCGCCGCGCCGACCTGAAGGCCGCCGACGATCCCCAGGTGGCCGCCCTGCGCGATTCCCTCGCACCCGTGGTGACGCTCGTCGCCAAGGCGCACGACCGGCATGTCGACCTCGCGCTGCGCACCACGCTCGACGAATGCCTGGCCATGGTGAGCGACACCGTCACGCACCTGACCGCGGAAGGCCGCCGGGTCTTCGTCGACGCGGAGCACTTCTTCAACGGCTACCAGGACAATCCGGCGTACGCGTTGGAGTTCGTCCGGGTCGCGGCCGAGGCGGGCGCCGAACTCGTCGCCCTCTGCGACACCAACGGCGGCATGCTGCCGAGCGAGCTCGGCGACGTGGTGCACGAGGTGATCGAGCGCACCGGCGCGCGCGTGGGCATCCACTGCCACGACGACTCCGGCTGCGCGGTCGCCAACTCGCTGGTCGCGATCGAGGCCGGTGCCACGCACGTGCAGGGCGCGGCCAACGGCTACGGCGAGCGCACCGGCAACGCGAACCTGTTCACCATCGTCGCGAACCTGCAGCTGAAGAAGAACATGCACGTGGTGCCGGACGAGTCGCTGGCCGAGATGACCCGCATCGCGCACGCCATCTCCGAGGTCACCAACATCGCCCCGCACACCAAGCAGCCGTACGTCGGCTTCTCCGCGTTCGCGCACAAGGCGGGCATCCACGCGTCCGCGGTCAAGGCGGACCCGATGCTCTACCAGCACATCGACCCCGCCGTCGTCGGCAACGACATGCGGATGCTGGTCTCCGAGATGGCCGGGCGCGCGTCCATCGAGCTCAAGGGCAGGGAGCTCGGCTACGACCTGTCCAGGAACCGGGACGCGCTGACCCGCATCACGGAACGGGTCAAGGACCTCGAGGCCGCGGGCCACTCCTTCGAGGCCGCCGACGCATCCTTCGAGCTGCTGATCCACGACGAGCTCAACAACGTGCAGAGCACGAAGTTCTTCGCGGTCGAGTCCTGGCGGGTCATCGTCGAGCAGCGGCAGGACCGCAGCCAGGTCAGCGAGGCCACGGTCAGGCTGCACGCCAAGGGCGAGCGGATCATCTCGGTGGGTGAGGGGAACGGCCCGGTCAACGCGCTCGACACCGCGCTGCGCAACGCGATCGGGCAGATCTATCCGGAGCTGGCCGAACTGGAGCTGTCGGACTACAAGGTCCGCATCCTCGAGGGCGACCACGGCACGAACTCGCGCACCCGCGTGCTGATCAGGACGACCGACGGCAAGGACGAGTGGGCGACCGTGGGCGTCCAGGAGAACATCGTCGCGGCGAGCTGGAACGCGCTCGTCGAGGCGGTGACCTACGGCCTGCTGCGGCTGGAGCGCTGAGGCTGTGGGCCTGAGGCCGTGAGGCCCGAGGCCGTGAGGCCGAGGGTCGGGCCCGACGGTCGGTGCAGGGGCGCGGCGTCACGCCGCGCCCCTCGCCCTTCCCCCGCCGTGCGGATCCGCCACCGGATATCCACCGGCCGTCGGCGCCCGGCCACCACCTAGACTTGGACCGTGCGTATCGCCAGATTCTCCCTACCTGACAGCGCCGCCGACGCCGGGGCCGTTCGCTTCGGCCTCGTCGAAGGCGATCCGGAACAGTCCGAGGCCATGGTCATCGCCGAGCTGGAGGGCCATCCGTTCACCCCGGAGCGGCGCACCACCGGCCGCGTGTGGCCGCTCGCGGACGTGCGGCTGCTCGCCCCCGTGCTGCCCAGCAAGGTCGTCGCCGTCGGCCGCAACTACGCCGACCACGCCAAGGAGCTGGGCAACGAGGTCCCGGCCGTGCCGCTGACCTTCCTGAAGCCCTCCACGAGCGTCATCGGCCCGAACGAGACGATCGGCTACCCGACCTTCTCCCAGGACGTGCAGCACGAGGCCGAGCTCGCGATCGTCATCGGCCGGCTGTGCAGCCAGGTGCCGCGCGAGCGCGTGAACGAGTGCATCCTCGGCTACACCTGCGCCAACGACGTCACCGCGCGCGACGCGCAGAAGGCCGAAGGCCAGTGGGCGCGGGCCAAGGGCTTCGACACCTCGTGCCCGCTCGGCCCGTGGATCGAGACCGACCTCGACCCGGCCGACCTCGCCATCACCTGCACCCTGAACGACGAGCTCAAGCAGGCCGGGCGGACCAGCCAGATGATGCGCGGCGCCGAGGAGCTGGTCGCGTTCATCTCCGAGGCGATGACCCTGCTGCCCGGCGACGTCATCCTCACCGGCACGCCCTCGGGCGTCGGGCCGATGCAGGTGGGCGACCGGGTCGCGGTGAGCATCGAGGGCATCGGCACCCTGACGAACCGCGTCGTGAAGCGCTAGGCGGGACCCCGCGGCCTCGCCCGTCCGCCCCCGCCAGTCCCGTCCCGTCCTCCAGCTCCAGCCTCGTCCTCGTCTCGCCCCAGCGGTAGAAACGGTAGATCCACTCCAGTGACCATCGACACGTCAAAGCTCGACAACAGCGTCCGGGTGCGCTTCCCGCCGTCTCCGACCGGCGACCCGCACGTGGGCCTGGTCCGTTCGGCGCTGTTCAACTACGCCTTCGCCCGGCACTACGGCGGCAAGCTGATCCTGCGCATCGAGGACACCGACGCCGCGCGCAACACCGAGGAGTCCTACCAGGCGATCCTCAATACCCTGCGGTGGGCCGGGATCGAGTGGGACGAGGGGCCGGAGGTCGGCGGCGAGTTCGGGCCGTACCGCCAGTCGGAGCGCGGCGGGATCTACGCCGACGTGGCCGCCCGCCTCGCCGAGGCCGGGTACACGTACAACTGCTACTGCACGGCCGAGGAGCTCGAGGCCGCGCGGGAGAAGGCGAAGGCGGAGAAGCGCTCGCCCGGGTACGGGGGCACCTGCCGGAATCTGACGGCCGAGCAGATCGCGGCGTACGAGGCCGAGGGCCGCACGCACGTCGTGCGGTTCCGCATGCCGGACAACCGGACCATCACGTGGAACGACGTGGTGCGCGGCGAGATCTCGTTCGAGTCGGTGAACGTGCCGGACTACCCGCTGCTGCGCGCCGACGGATCGCCGCTTTACACGCTGGTCAACCCGGTCGACGACGCGATGATGGGCATCACGCACGTGCTGCGCGGCGAGGATCTGCTTTCTTCGACCCCGCGGCAGATCCCGCTGCACGAGGCGCTGGTCGAGCTGGGCGTGTCCAAGCAGGTGCCGCAGTTCGGCCACCTGCCGTTCGTGATGGGCGAGGGCAACAAGAAGCTGTCCAAGCGGGACCCGGAGGCGAGCTTCAGCTTCTACCCGCGGACCGGCTACCTGCCCGAGGGTCTGACGAACTACCTGGCGCTGCTCGGCTGGTCGCTCGGCAACGACGAGGAGATCTTCAGCAAGGACGAGCTGATCGCGGCGTTCGACGGGACGCGGATCTCGGTGAACCCGGCGCGCTTCGACCTGAAGAAGTGCGAGGCGATCAACGCCGTGCACCTGCGCCGGCTGGAGACGGAGGACCTCGCGAAGCGGATCCTGCCGTACCTGGACCGCGAGGGGCTGCTGCGCGGCGGCGAGGACGGTCACCTGGCGAATGACGAGGAGTGGCGGACGCTGGTCGCGGCCGTGCCGCTGGTGCAGGAGCGGATGACGGTGCTGTCCGAGGCCGTCGCCATGCTCGGCTTCCTCTACACGGGTGACGGTACGGACGAGCGGCACGCCTTCCAGGTGAACGAGGACGACGCGGCGAAGGTGCTGACGGCCGACGCCTGGCCCGCCATGGCCGCCGCGACCTCGGCGCTGGACGCGCTGCCCGAGTGGACGACGCCGGCGATCGAGGAGACGCTGCGCACCGCGCTGGTCGAGGGCCTCGGCCTGAAGCCGAAGAACGCCTTCACGCCGATCCGCGTGGCCGTCACGGGCCGCCGCGTCTCCCCGCCGCTGTTCGAGTCCATGGAGCTGCTCGGCCGCGACCGCACCCTCGCCCGCCTCCGCGCCGCCGACGCCAGGGCCCGCGCCGCCTCCTAGGCTCCGGGTTCTAGCCACCGGGTCCGAGGCGCCGCGTTCGAGGCGTCGGGTTCGAGGCGGGAGTCCGGACGGTCCCGCATTGAGCCGGATGGCGAAGGGCCGTCGAGCCGGTGGTGAACTAACTGATTTGGGCCCCCGGGCGGTGACCGCTATAGTTGTACCGCGGCGCCGCCCGGGAGACCGGCTGGCCTGCACACCAGTGGGGTATGGTGTAATTGGCAACACGGCAGATTCTGGCTCTGTTGTTCTAGGTTCGAGTCCTGGTACCCCAGCTTTAGGGCGTATCGCTTCGGCGATACGCCCATTTGGCTTTTCGAGGGAGCGCGCTCGCCCCCGGCATCCGAAGATCGGACATATGGATCAGCAGGAGCCGGGCGGCCCGCAGCAGCCTCGGTGGCCGATCGAGCCGCCTTCCGACGCGGGCGCGCCCGCAGGCGGCGCGAGCGGTGGCGCGGACGCCGGCTCCGACCCGAACGGCTCTGAAGGCTCCGACGGCTCGGCTGATGCCGATGGTGACGCCGGCGGTGCCGACGAGGGCGCTGGCGGCGGTGCCCGTTCGGAGGCGGGTGCACCTGACGGCCCAACCGGCGGCGGCGCGGGCGACCCCGGCCCCAGTCCTGACCCGGCCCCTGCCCCTGGCCCCGAGCCCGGCGGCAGCAATAGCGGCAGCGGCAGTAGTGGCGACAGCGGCGACAGCAGTGACCGCGGCTTCGGCCCCGGGCGCTGGTTCGGCGGCGCGTGGGGGCGGCGGTGGCGACGGCGCCGGGAGGAGTGGTCGCTGCGCAAGAAGTTCGTGGTCTGGGGGTGCAGCGGGCTCGCCGCGGCCATCGTGGTGGTCGTCGCGGGCATCGGACTGGCGTGGCATCACCTCAACGGGAACATCAAGACCGAGGACGCCCAGCTCAAGCCCTCGGACATGCACGGAAAGCAGGACATCCTCTTCATCGGCTCCGACTCGCGCTCCGGGCCCAACCAGACCCTCGGCGGTGGCGTCGTCGCCGGGGCGCGGTCGGACACGGCGATGATCTTCGACGCTCCCGCCGACCGGAGGCAGGGCACCGAGGTGTCCATTCCGCGCGACTCGATGGTGAAGATCCCGGATTGCAACGTGGCGAACGGGCAGACTGTGGCCTCGAACTTCGGCATGTTCAACAGCGCCTTCAGCGAGGGCGGGGCGCCGTGCACGGTCAAGACGATCGAGAGCCTGACCGGCCTGAGCCTGACCCACTACATCTCCATCGACTTCGAGGGCGTCGTCGGCGTCGTCAACGCGCTCGGCGGGGTGAAGGTCTGCGTCACCGAGCCGATCGACGACTCGGACTCCGGCCTGAACATCCCGTCCGGCACCTCGACGCTCGACGGCGACCAGGCGCTGGCCTTCGTCCGGCTGCGGCACAGCGTCGGCGACGGCTCGGATCTCGAGCGCATCGAGCGGCAGCAGTACTTCCTCGACCAGCTCGAGCGGCAGGTGCGCAACGCCGGCCTGCTGACCGATCCGATCAAGCTGTACAAGGTGCTCAACGCTGCGACCCATTCGATCACCACCGATCCGGGACTCGGCAACGTCACCGATCTCTACAATCTCGCGCAGACGCTCAACGCGATCCCGACCGGCAAGATGACCTACGTCACCGTGCCGAACGAGCCCTACCCGGGCAACCCGGACCGCGTCATCTGGAGCGAACCGGCCGCCTCGAACCTGTGGCACCGCCTCGCCTCCGAGCCGAATACCGCGGGTTCCACATCGGGCGCCGTTCTCGGCACCGGGCTGCACAACGCCCTCGGCTACGCGCCGTTCACCACCTCGTCCGAGCAGGCACTGAACAACGTCGAGAGCTTGATGAGGCTGCTGCTGATGGCTGACGTGCCGACAGACACGGCCGACGACGCGGGCGCCGCCCCTGGACCCGCCGCCACGGGCGCGGCGGCCACCGCCTCGCCCGGCGCGGCCACGTCCACACCCGGCGGTCCCGCCGTCGGCACCTGCATGGTGAGCTAGCCGCCCGGTCGTCCTTCGGTAGTCGCCCGGTCGCCAACCGGCCGCTCGCAACTCGCGAGCCGCCCTGCCGAGGGCAGGGGCCAGACGCGGGGACCGGACGAACGGCCCGACGCTGATGCAGAGCGGAACGTCGGCCGGTCCGCCTACTTGGCTGGCATCGCGGTCCGCGTCGGGTCGTCGACGGTGGGGAACGTGCCGGCCTTGCGCGCCCGCAGCGCGTCCTGGACGAACTCGCGCGAGCAGATCGCGGTCAGCTGCGCCATGCCTCCGCGCTGCACGCGGATCTCGCTCTGCTGAGCGCTTCCGTGCAGTCGCACCCGCGTCGGCTCGGCCGCCGTTCCGGTCGCGGTGTCTGCAGCCGCACCGTCAGCCGCTGCCGCCGCGTTCTGCCCCTGGGCCTGCATGTCCTTGACGTTGCCGGCGTCCTTCACCCTGCCGCGCCCGGACCAGGCGATGTCCCGGTGGTCGACCACCGCGTCCTCCGGAAGCAGCAGCTTCACCACCGCCCGGTCCATGCACAGCTCGATGTCGAGCTCCTTCGGCAGCCGCAGCCCACGCAGGTCGAGCGTGACGGCGCCGTAGCGGGCGCTGACCGCGAAGCGGCCCGCCTCGGTCCAGGCGCCGAGCCGCTTCAAGGACTCGTGGTCCACGTAGATCCGCACGACCTCCTCGGACGCAGCAGTGGCTTCCGGCTCTCGCACGAGCAGCTGGTTCGACATTTCCGTGGTCCTTCCCCGGGATGGATTCGCTCGGCTCGCTTGCCGACGTCTTCATAGTTGCACTGAGACTAGTCTCCTGTCAACTAGTAATTCTGCGGGTAGCATGAGGGCATGCCGTCCGCGAACGATCCAGAGATGAAGTCCTCGCCGCTGGCCCTGACCGTGCTGGCGATGCTCAACTTCGAGCCGTTGCACCCCTACGGCGTCCAGCGCCTGCTCAAGCAGTGGGGAAAAGACCAGGTGGTGAACGTGGGCCAGCGGGCCGGGCTGTACCGGACCATCGACCGGCTGCTCGCGGCCGGCCTGGTCGAGGTCCGCGGCACCGGGCGCGACCAGCAATACCCCGAGCGCACGGTCTACACGGCGACCGACGCGGGCCGCGCCACCGCACACACGTGGCTGGAGGAGATGCTCGCCAGCCCGAAGTACGAGTTCCCGCAGTTCCCGGTCGCGCTGTCGAACGTGATGCTGCTGATGCCGGACGAGGCCCGGCGGGTTCTCGGTCGGCGTGCCGAGGCGCTGGCCGCGACGTTGGCCGAGCAGGAGAAGGCGCTCGAGCACGAGCACTTGATGGAACTTCCGCGCGTCACGATGCTCGAAGCCGAATACCTGCGTGTCGTGACGGCGGCGGAGCTCGGCTGGGTCAGGTCGGTCGTCGCCGACCTGGAGAGCGGTGCTCTGACCTGGGACGCGGAGAGTCTGCGCGCGATGGCGGAGAAGGCGGGCCAGAGCCAGGGGTGAGCTGATCCAGAGACGCGAGGGCTCGTGCGACGCGATTGTGGGTCACACGAGCCCTGATAACAGCCGGCCGGTCGGCCGGTAGGAACGGCGTTCGTCGCCGCGCCGGCCGGACGGAGTTCTGACTGCGGCTAGCCGGAGACGGCGGTCAGGCCGCGACGCACTAGGAGCGGCTCGATCTCCGCGGCGCGGCCGCGGAAGTTCTCGAAGGCACGCATCGGGTCGAGGCTCCCGCCGCGCGAGAGCAGTTCGCCGCGGAAGTGGTCGCCGTTGGTCCGGAGCATGCCTCCATGCTCCTTGAACCACTCGACGGTATCCGCATCCAGCACCTCGGCCCAGATGTACGAGTAGTACCCGGCGCTGTAGCCGCTGGAGAAGATGTGCGCGAAGTACGCGGTCCGGTAGCGCGGCGGGATCTCCGGCAGGGCGAGGCCCGCCTTCTCCAGCGCGGCCGCTTCGAAGGCCTCGATGTCCTCGCCCGGGTCCTCCCCGGCCGAGAGCTTGTGCCAGGCCCAGTCGAGCAGCGTCGCGCCCAAGTATTCGACCGTGCGGAAGCCCTCGCCGAACAGCTTCGCCGCCTCCATCTTCGCCACCAGGTCGGCCGGGATCTGCTCGCCGGTCTGGTGGTGCCGGGCGAAGTTCGCCAGCACTTCCGGCCAGGTCGCCCACATCTCGTTGACCTGAGAGGGGTACTCGACGAAGTCGCGCGGCACCCGGGTGCCGGAGAAGTAGGGGTAACGCACGTCCGAGAACAGGCCGTGCAGGGCGTGGCCGAACTCGTGGAACATCGTCTCGACCTCGGTGAAGGTCATGAGGGTCGGTTCGCCGGCCGGCGGCTTCGCGATGTTCAGGTTGTTGACCACGACCGGCCGGGTGCCGAGCAGCCCGGCCTGGTCCACCACCTCGTTCATCCACGCCCCGCCCCGCTTGGACTCGCGCGCGTAGAAGTCCGCGATGAACAGGCCGCGCCCGCTGCCGTCAGCGTCGAAGACCTCGAAGACGCGCGCGTCGGGGTGGTACGCCGTGAGGTCGGGGCGTTCGGTGAAACTCAGTCCGTACACCCTGTTCGCCGCGAAGAACACGCCGTCCTGCAGCACCCGCTCGAGTTCCAGATACGGGCGCAGCGCGGCGGAGTCGATGTCGTACTGGGCCTTGCGCACCCGCTCCGAATAGAACTGCCAGTCCCACGCGGCGATCTCGGCGCCGCCGTTGGCCGCGCGCAGCGCCTCGGCCTCCTTGCGGGCGTTCGCCACCGCGGGCGGGACGACGCGCGCCAGCATCCCCTCGACCGCCGCCACGCTGCGCGCGGTCTGGTCGCCCACCGCGTACGCCGCGTGCGACTCGAAGCCGAGCAGCGCCGCGCGCTCGGCCCGCAGCATCACGATGCGGCGCACGACCTCGCGGTTCACCGAGAAACCGCGGCTCAGCGAGGCCTCGAGCAGCCGACGGCGCACGTCCCGGTCGGTGAGCGAGGCGAGTTCGCTCTGGTTCGAGAACAACTTGAGGCTCAGCACGTACTTGCCGTTGTAACCGAGCGCCCTGCCGTTCTCGGCCGCCGCCGCGATCGCGTCCTCGGACAGGCCGTCCAGCGCCTCGGCCGAGTCCAGCACGAGCGCGCGCGCCTTGGTGTCCGCGAGCAGGTTGCGCTGGAACGTCGTCTCCAGGCCGGCCAGTTCCGCGTTCAGCTCGCGCAGCCGCCCCTGGTCGGCGGCCGACAGCTCGGCCCCCGCCCGGACGTACTCTTCGTAGTACTTTTCGATCAGCCGGAGGGCTTCGTCGTCCGGCAGGTCGAGCGTCTCCCGGGCGTCGAAGAGCGCCTTGATCCGGGCGAAGAGCGAGGCATCGAGGTGGATCGCGTCCTGGTGCGCGGCCAGCTTCGGGCTGACCTCGGCCTCGATGTCCTGCAGCGGCTCGCTGGTGTCCGAGGACGCCTGGTTGAAGAAGACGTTCGAGACGCGGCGCAGCACGGAACCGCTGCGTTCCAGCGCGACGAGCGTGTTCTCGAACGTCGGCGGCTCGGCGGACGCGGTGATCTCGGCGATCTCGGCGAGCTGCTCGTCCATGCCGCGCTCGAAGGCGGGCAGGTAGTGCTCGATCGAGATGGCGGCGAACGGCGGCAACGCGTAGGGGAGGGTCGAGGGGGCGAGAAACGGGTTCTCGGTCGAGGCGGTGGATGCTGCGGGAGTGCGCTCTGGGGCCATATTCGGAGCCTAGCCCGGCATGCCACCGATTAACCCGGTGATGCGGGCTACCTGCGCGGGCAGCGGGTCGGCGGCTCCGGCGCGGTTGTCTACCAGCAGATGCGGCACCGGCGGCGGGACATCCGGCGTCATCCGCGCCAGGAACTCGGGGAACGCGGCGAGTTTCGAGCCGTCGCGACCGCTCGCGCGGGCCAGCAGCCGGGCGCGCAGAGTATCGGCGTCGCTGAGCACGTAGACCAGCGAGACCGGGTCGCCGCCGAGTTGGTCCACCCAGGCGGCCCAGCGCTCGGGCGAGCGGATCTGCCCGGTGAACGGCGCGGACAGCAGCACGGGGCAGCCGTGCGAACGGATCTCCGCCGTGGCGGCGGTCAAACCCCCGTACTCGTGCACCTTGACGTGCTCGTCGTACCAATCGCCCTCGCGCTCGCCGGGCGGCCGTCCCGCGGCCGCGAGCGTCGCGGCCACGAACGAGCCGAAGAGCGTGTCCTTGTCCAGCAGCGCCGGCACCGGACGCAGCGCCGCGAGCAGGAGCGCGGCCACCGTGCTCTTGCCCGACCCCGGCGCCCCCGCCACCACCCAGACCCGCCCGGTCCCCGGCCTGTCATCCATGAGCCCGACTCTAGCGATCCAACCCATGTGCCCCCGCCCCGCCGCCCCCCGTTAACCGATTTGGCCGCACGCCGCCCCGTCGCCTATAGTTGAGCCCGTTGGCAGCCGGGTCAACCGCCGGAAAGCGAAAGCTCCAGGCAGTGGAACCGGGGCCGACCGCTAGGGCCCCGTTGTGTAGCGGCCTAGCACGCTGCCCTCTCAAGGCAGTAGCGCGGGTTCGAATCCCGTCGGGGCTACCAGTACGAAAACGCAGATCAGGCCACCTCGGCAGAGGTGGCCTGAAGTGTTTTCAGAGATCATTCGCCGGGTGGAGTCAGCGGAAAGTCATCAAGCGCGTCCCGGATCCGCTGATCTACCTTGAGCAGCACATGTCTGACCTATACGAGCAGGTTGAGACTCTCCGGCTCTCGTGCATCCTCGAAGCCGAGTACGACGAGTGACGACGTGTGACATGATCGCGTCATCACGTCACCCACACGGCGGAAAGGTGCTGACCATGCGCCCCGATGCAGCCCGGGGTACCGCTACGCCCTTAGGCGCTCCGAAGCTTCGCCGGGCAGCAGATGAAGTGGAGCTGTCACTCTGCCACGAGACCGCACGTTTGCTCGGGATAGCTCTGCGGCAACCGGACTCGGAACTGGCCACGCTCACTGACGGGCTCGCCGCCCCGTATCACGAGTGGCTTTCCCGTGTCCTCATCCGCCGAAGGGAGAGCGGCCGAGTCGTCATGCGGATCGACCAGCAGACTGCCGCACTCACGCTCGAGGGCGAGCAACAGTTCCTCGGCGCGCTGGCCGAGAACATCGAAGGTCTTTTTGACAGTGAGCTAGGCCCAGGCGCTCATCTCCACGTCGAGTACTACGAAGACCACCACTATCTGGATCCCAGCGAGATCTCACTAGTCGTCATCGTGGATGAGGACCAGGTCACCTAATCGGTCTGGCCTCAACGCCGGTGCTACGGGGTGGGCTGGGCTGGAACTTTCTCTACCAGGATCAAAGCGCGTCGTTCCGGCGCGATCTCAGGAGCTAGGGGGCGTGTCAGTGTTCTTCTGGGCTGCGTTCTTCTGGGCTGCGGCGACGGCGAGGTGACAGCGGCGGCCCGGGGGTGCGGGTTAGGCTCGGGCGGTGGGCGAAGGCGGGCGCGGACGCGAGGACGAGGGCGGCGTGGCGGGCGACGGGCCGGATGGGGATTCGGCTGTGGGTGTGGGTGTGGGCGCGGGGGCTGGGGCGCACGGGTGGGCGCAGGGCGCTTCGGTCTCCAGCGTGAGCGGGGGGCCGGACGGGCGGCGGGCGCGGGCGTTGCGGCGGGCGATGACGGCGATGCTGCGGGCCGGCGGGGAGATCCGCACGGACGCGGTGGTGGAGGCGTTCCGCGCGGTGCCGCGGCATCTGTTCGTGCCGGACGTCTCGCTCGCGCTCGCCTACGCCGACACCGTCGTGCCGACGAAGTTCGACCCGGGCGGCGATGCCATCTCGGCGCTCTCCCAGCCCGCGATCGTTGCCGTGATGCTCGAGCAACTCGAAGCGGGGTCCGGGATGCGGGTGCTCGAGATCGGTGCGGGGACGGGCTACAACGCCGCGTTGCTGGCACAGCTCGTCGGCGGTGACGGACGGGTCGTCACGGTCGACGTGGACGAGGACGTCGTCGAGGGGGCCCGGCGGCATCTGGCCGAGGCGGGCGCGGTGATGGAGGCGTCAGCACAGCAGGAGCAGGAGCAGGAGCAGGAGCAGGAGCGGGAGCTGGGGCAGCAGCAGGAGCGGGAGCGGGAGCGGGAGCGGGAGCTGGGGCAGCAGCAGGAGCAGGAGCGGGAGCAGAGGCAGCAGCAGGAGTTGCGGCGGCAGCACGCGGATGTCGAGCTCGTACTCGGCGACGGTGCGTTGGGGTACGAGCCGGCGGCGCCGTACGACCGGATCATCGCCACGGTCGCGGCGGCGGACGTGCCGTCAGCTTGGCTCGCGCAGCTTGCTCCGGACGGGAAGATCGTGCTGCCGCTGCGCATCAGGGGTGGGGTGACGCGGTCGGTGGTCGTGGAGCGCGAGCCCGACTCGCCCAACGCGCCGAACGCACGGTGGCGGGGGAGCGGGCTCGAGGTGTGCAGTTTCATGCCGTTGCGCGGCATCGCGGACGACCCCCGCCGTGAGATCGATCTGGCACGGGACGGCATGGTGAGCGTCACCGTGTTCGCCGAGCAACACGCAGAACCAGACCTTGTGCGAGTCCTCGAGTACGGCGGGGAGGAGCGGTTCACCGGTGTCTGGTTCGTCGAGGGAGAGTCCTTCTCAGACCTCGATATCTATCTGACGTGTGCGCTGCCCGGTGGGCTGTCGCGGCTGTCCGTTACCGGCGCGGCCGTCGAGTCCGGCATCGTGCGGCCGCAGTTCCGCTGGGGTTCCGTGTGCACGGTCGACGGCGATTCGCTCGCCTATCTTACGCTGCGCCGGTCGAACGACGCTGAAGTGCTCGGCGATCGCTGGGAGGTCGGCGTTGTCGGGCACGGCCCTCGCGGAGCCGAACTGGCCGACGAGGTCGCGGCGCACGTCGCGGAGTGGGATGCCCGGATGCGGGGCGCCGAGGCGGTTCTGCATATCGCCCAGGGTGCCGACCGCGAGCGGCTGACCGGCCGGTTCGTCGTGGACAAACCGGCCGGCCGCATCGCGATCGACTGGGTGTGAGCTCTCTTCCGCAGGAGGCGGCCCAACCTAGGCCTAGATAGCCCAGACCTAGACCTAGCCCTTGGAGATCATGAACTGGCTCACCGGAAGGGCGTGGTCGACGATGCGCACGTCGCCGATGCTGCCGTAGAAGATCTGGTTGATCGTTCCCTGATACTCGTAGCCGCCGAGCATCCACGGCAGGTTCAGCGTGACGAGCCCGTTGGCCGGCTCCGCGGGGTTGCGGGCCACCTCGCAGCCGTCGACGTACATCTTCGTGGTCCGGCCGTCGTTCACCACCGCCACGTGCCACCAGGCGCCGAGCGGCAGCTCATGCCCCCAGTTGGTGGATTCGTCGTCCTGGTTCAGCGGATAGACGCACCACTGCAGTTCGCGGTCTCCGGACAGGCTGAGCGTGACGACCGGCTCGTTCGGGTCGGTGTTGCCCGCGCTCTTGCCGGCCTGGCCCGCGGTGCCCCACCGGCTGAGCATGCCGGTCCAGGCGTTCTGGTCGCTGTTCCAGTCGGCCGGCAGGTAGAAGAAGGCCTCGAAGGTGTACCCGTGCGCGAACGTCTCGCCGTTGACCGGCGCGTTCGGCACGGTCTGGAAGTACGAGCCGCGCAGCGGCGAGCCCTGGCCGGCGAAGACCAGGCTGGCGTGTCCCGGCTGGTCCGGGTGGTGGTCGGCGGACCAGGTGAGCGCGCCGGCCGGGGTGCCGGCGACGGTCTGGAAGACGAGGTCGTTGCCGAGGCCCGTCTGGTCCTTGATCACCTGGCTGGCTGGGACTGCGGCGCCGGCGCCGGCGAGGCCGTCGAAGCGCCAGTAGGCGAGTGTGCCGCGCACCAGCATCTGCTTGGCCGGCCGGGACTTGCGCGGCGCGACCGGGGCGAAGCCCGCGAACCGCTCGTCGAAGTCGATCGCCATCGAGAACCGGTCGACCGACGAGGTCAGCTGCGCCTCCTGGGCGGCCAGCGCGTTGGCCTCGCCCGCCTGTACCAGTTGGTTGATCCACGGCGAGAACGTGGCCACGTCGATCGTGCCGCGGTTCAGGTCGAAGCGGTACGAACGGATCATCGCCGCGCCGCCGTAGTAGCGGTTCTGGTAGTTGGTGATGTGCAGGT
>Ga0310811_10005887_pt1 | contig 15589 bp, 14 predicted proteins | sample YCmetagenome_FD_207642 | JGI IMG/M metagenome (GOLD analysis project Ga0310811, IMG submission 207642) | Soil microbial communities from experimental microcosm in Duke University, North Carolina, United States - YC | ecosystem: Engineered > Artificial ecosystem > Soil microcosm > Unclassified ...
CGCCACGGAAATATTCCACGTCCACACCCTGCACGGGTTCTTCAACCTTTCTACCTGGATCACCGCCGTCGTCGGCGCGGCAATCCTGCTGCTGATCTTCCACCTGTTTAGCGTGAACAGGTCCAGCGGCGGTCGCCGGACCAGTCGCCGGACCAGTCGCCGAGTCAGATGGGCGAACCGGTGACCGGGCTGATCCGGCCTGGCAGGGATGAAGCCGTCAGGCCGCCTCAGGGGACCCTGTCAGCGGACGGCGTCCGGCCGCTAGGACGGTCGGCGTAACCGCCGGTTTTCCGCGGACGGCCACGGACAGGGCCGGTGGCGGGCGTGCCCGCACTTGAGGTGCAGGGCTGAGACGGGGGTGCATTGGCCCTGCGCCCGCCGGTTTCCTGCGAGGCTCCAAGCCGCATCGCCTGCGACGACCTCGGGCTCACTATCTGAGCCTGCGGGCACCGCGACCACGCTTCAGCGTCCGCGGAAAAGGCACTACGCGACACCGCCGTTGCGTTTACAGGGTCGGTGGAGGCCCCGTGACGTGTAGGTGGAAGGCTTCGGCAGAGGCCACGACGGCCGCGATGTCGAAGGCGGGCGGCAGGTCCCCGGCCTCGGTCACCGGGGTTCCGTTGGCCTTGAAGTACTCCTCGATGCGGGCCGGGCTGAACGCCACGGCCAGCCGGGCGCCCTCAGGCGAGCGGACCAGGTAGCTGTGCGGAATGCCGCGCGGGCCATAGGCGACCTGGCCGGGGATCAGGTCGTGGCGCTGGTCACCGACGAAGAACGTCACCTCGCCGTCAAGGACGAACCAGAGCTCTTCCTCGTTTTGGTGGACGTGGTGCGGTGGCGCATGTCCGGCGGGATCCGAGAACTCCATCAGGGCGAGCGCGTTGCCGGTCGCGGCACCCGGGAGGAGGATCCTGGCCTGGCCGCCGAGGAACCAGAACGGCTCACGCTCGGCCGTTGGCTCAAAGGTGGGGAAGTAACGGGTCATCCGAGCTCCTGTGGTGCTCTCAGGTTCTGTCTTGGCGTAATCAGCTAAGCGGGCATGCGGCCAGATCGAACTGGGGAATCCCCCCAGAATCGCGGCGGCCTTACCAGTTCGACCCCAGCCGCCACGATGCCTCAGAGGCCGCCGGCTCAGGGGTGGATGCCGAACCCCAGCGAGGTCACGCATTGCCATGGTTAGCTGAATCGGCCCTCGGTTCTTCAGCTAGTTCGAGTCGTGACGCGATCTGCCGGCGCGAGGAGATGCCGAGCTTCCGGAATACCTTGCTCAGGTGAAACTCCACGGTTGAGACGGTGATGAACAGCCGCGAGGCGATCTCCGCGTTCGTGCTGCCCCGTGCAGCCAGGATCGCGACCTGCCGTTCTTGCGGGGTCAGGTCGTTCGGGGCAGGCACGCTGCGCTTGCGGACATGCTCGCCGGTGGCGAGCAGTTCCGCGCGCGCCCGTTCGGCGAACGGGACGGCGCCGCAAGAGTCGAACACCTGGTGCGCCGCGCGCAGCTGCGCGCGCGCTTCACCACGCCGCCTGCGGCGGCGAAGCCACTCTCCGAACAGCAGGCGGGTGCGGGCTAGGTCGAGGGCAACCGGTACCTGGCTGAGGAGCTCGACCGACTCTCGATAGCGGGACTCGGCTTGTTCGTCGGCGCTCATCAGGGCCTCGCAGCGGGCCAGGAGGCCTAGGCCCCAGGGGGTGCCGGCGGCCTGGGCGCGTTCAGCCATCCGGGTCAGGGCAGCGGCGGCAGCGTCGTGGTGGCCGGTGCGGACGCCGGCTTCGACGATCAGCGGCAGCACGAGGTTGCCGACCCCGGGCGGGTCGTCGTGGAAGACCTTCAGGGCATGGCCCAGGGCGGACTGGTAGCGCCCAAGGCCCAGGTCGAGGACGGCGAGCGCGTGCAGCCCCAGGTTCAGGAGGTGCCCCTGCCCCAGCGAGTCAGCGAGGTACGTGATGCTGGCCATGGCGGTGCGCAGCTCGTCCTCGCGGCCGATCCAGGCGAGCGACAGGACCCGGTGGACCGGCCCGGCCGCCGGGAAGCCGGTCGCGGCGAAGAAATCATCGGCCTCGGCGTAGCACGCGTCAGCTTCGGCGAGCCGTCCGGCGACGACCTCCCCTTGTGCGGCGACCAGCAGCGTCTGGCTCAGCGCGTACAGCGCGCCCTGCCCGCGGTCGGCCGTAGCGATGCGGTCAGCGAGCTCGCGAAGGGCCTCGATGTCCCATAGCTCATCGGTCGCGAACGAGACCAGGACGCTGATCGGAATGCCGGTCTCCTTCAGCCCCGTGCTGGCACGCAGCCGGGCCAGCGCCTGCCGCAGAACGGGCACCGCTTGTGCGTGGCCTTCCGCGACGCGGCGGGCCAGCCCTTCCATGAGCAGGTCGGCCGTCCAGTCGGGGGCGTCCGGGTCATGCCAGGCGTCGGCCATAGCCTTGGCGACGTCAGCGAGCGTGGTCCCGCTGACGTGCTCCCGGGCCATGAGTGCGGCGTGCATCGCCCCGAACAACAGGTCCCAGGCCATTCGCGGGTCCTGCGCCCCTAGTTCGGCGACGGCTTCCAGCAGCATCGCGGGCACGCTGGCGACGCGGACGTGGAACATCTCAATCATGGCCCGGGTCCGTAGCGCGCGGGCGCGGGACACCGGGTCGCTCAGGTACGCCGCCATGTCGAGCATGACCTCGGCGGCGGCTGGATCGCCGGAGATCAGGTGCGCGTCCGCGGCCGCGAGCAGGCGCTCGGCCCGCCGCTGCGGTGCGGTGGTCAGCTCGGCGGCCCGGGACAGGAACAGCGCCTGCTCGGAGTACCCGCCACGGGTCCTGGCCAACTCGGCCGCGGCCTCCAGCGCGGCGGCGATCTCATCGTCGGCCCCGGCGGCGGCCTCGGCACGATGCCAGGCCGATCGCTCCGCGTCGCCAGCTGAACCGCACGCCACGGCGAGCGCCGCGTGGACCTGACGCCGCTGCCCAAGATCAGCGTCCGCGTACACCGCCGACCGCAGCAGCGGATGCCGGAAGGCGAGCCGCGGTTCCCGGGCCAGTATGCCGCGTTCCACAGCGATACTCGCCGCGCGAGCAGTCAGCCCGAGTGTCCCCGCGGCCCGCCAGATCAGCGCTGCGTCCTCGGCGGGAGCCGCCGCGATCAGCAGCAACAGAGTCCTCGCATCGGCGGGCAACGCGCTGATGGCCGCGCGAAAGTGAGCCTCCAGCATGCGGCTGACCGGCAGCCGGGCGGGCAGCGAGGCGACGCCGGCCAGCTGCTCAGGGCTGAGCTGGACGGTGAGCTCGATCAGGGCGAGCGGGTTGCCGCTCGTCCCAGCGACGAGCCGGTCGGCCACCGCCGGGTCAAGGGACCCTTGAACCCCCAGGGCGAGCAGTGCCCGCCCGTCCAGCGGCTCAAGGCCGCCGAGGCGGCGCACGGCCAAGCCGGCGAAGGCGGCCTGGGCACCAGCTTCGGCACGTCCCCCGAAGAGGAAGGCGAGCGCGTCGGCGTGCAGCCGCCGCGCGGTGAACGCCAGCGCCTCGGCCGACTCGCGGTCCAGCCAGTGGACGTCATCGACCAGGCACACCACCGGGTGCTCGGCGGCGACAGCGGACAGCAGGGTCAGCGTGGCTAGGCCGATCAGGTAGCGGTCCGCCGGCTCGGTGCCGCTGAGCCCGAACGCCGCGCTGAGCGCGTCGCGCTGCGGGCCGGGCAGTCCAGGGACGCGGTTCAGGAACGGGCGCAGCAGCCGGTGCAACGCACCGAATCCAAGCTGAGTCTCCGACTCGACGCCGGTAAGCCAGATCACCCTCAGGTCAGCGGCGGCCGCGGCCGCGTACTCGAGCAGGCGCGTCTTCCCGATACCAGGCTCGCCGGTCAGCATCAGCACTGCGGACAAGCCGTCACGCGCCGCCGCTACCAGCGCATCGATCTCCTCGCGCTCGGCCTCGCGGCCCAGCAGCGGCCACGCAGAGGTGAACATGGACACGACGCTAGGCGGGCGGTGGCCCCGAATTCGAGCGTCACATGACGGTGCCCTAGCTGGAGAGGCCTACCGTCACGCGCAGTTCCGACCGGGACGTGACCCCTAGCTTGGGGAAGATCCGGTGCAGGTGAGAGCTGACGGTACGGTGCGACAGGTAGAGCCGCTGCCCGATCTCCCGGTTGGTTAGTCCCTCGGCCGCTAGCTGGGCGATCTGCAGTTCGTGCGGCGTCAGCTGGTCGCGGGCGTCCGGGTCGCGACGCCGGCTGACCTCTCCGGCGGCGCGCAGTTCGCGGCGGGCACGCTCGCCCCACGGGATCGCGCCAAGGGCATCGAACATGTCACGCGCGGCGCGCAAGTGATCCCGGGATTCGAGCGACCGGCGGTGCCTGCGCAGCCATTCGCCGTACGCGAGCTGGGTACGGCTCCTGATCAGCGGCCACGGCCCCAGGTCGGCACGGAGCGCGGCCTCGAACAGGCCCTCCGCCTCGTCGTCATCGGCGGCCAGCAAAGCGCGGGCTAGCCTCAGGTCGGCATGCAGTACCGGCGCCGGGGTCTGCGCTGCCGTTTCGGCCAGCTCAGCGACGACTGGGCGCAGCTGTTCTGTGCGGCCGCAGTGGGTGGCGGCGTCGGCTAGGTCGCCGAGTGTCGTCAGGCGCAGCGCGAACTGGAAAGCCGGATCGGCTGGATCGTGCAGCCGGCGGAAATGCCCGTACGCCTCGTCGAACCGGCCATCTCCCAGGGCGGCCAGGCCCCGCGCCATGAGCGCGGTCGCCAGGGCCGGCCGCGCGCCGGCCGGAAGGGCGATCCCCTCGGCCTCCTCCGCTAGGGCCAGGGCCTTGGCGGTCTCGCCCCGCAGAGCGGCGAGCTTGGCCGCCGTGGCGGACATAAGCGCGTACATCAGGGGCTGCGTGGTCTCGCGCGCCAGCCGCCGGGATTCGTCGCAGGCGACGATGGCCGCGCTCAGGTCTCCGACCACGATCGCGCTCCACGCCTCGGCTCCCACCACGCGGGCCAGCAGCCCGAGCCTGCCCTGCGCCCGCAAGGCGGTCGCCGCCGCGGCGGAGAAGTCACGCGACAGCTCGAATGCCCCGCACAGCAACGCGCCCGTGCTCAGCATGCGGTACGCCCGCCCGTCGTCACCGGCCCGCGGCACCACCCGGCGCGCGCGGTCTATGACCACGCCGCCGCGGCCGACCGGCGCGACATACGCCAAGATGGCCAGTAGCCAGGGATCGAGGTCGTCCAGCGGCAGCCTTTCGGCCGCTTCGAGCACGAGCTGCCGCACCCGCATGCCCGGCTCGGACCAGAAGCACAACTGGGCCGCGCTCCACAGGATGCGCACCGCCAGCGCGACATCACCGTCAGCAGCTACCTCCTCAGCCAGCCCTGTGAGCATCGTCGCGTTCGAGGCTTGCTGCCGCAGGCCCTCGTCGAAGCTGCCGCGCAGCCACGACACCTGCACCCGCTGCTGCGCGGACAGGCCGCTGACGGCCGCCTGGTCCAGCAGGCGGGTCACCGTGTCGCGCTGGCCCAGCTCGACAGCGAAGTCGGCGGCACGCAGCAGGCGCTCGGTCCGCGCTTCGGTGTCTTCGCTGAGCGCCGCGGCCCGCGACAGCGCGTCAACCGCCGCCGCGATGCCGCCCCGGCGCGCGGCGCGGTCCGCGACCGCGGCCAGCCGGGCCGCGACCGACTCATCCGGTAGGGCGGTGGCGGCTGCCTGGTGCCTTACCCGGCGGTCCTCTTGGCTGGCAGGCAGCACCCGGGCCAGCACCGCATGCGCGGCGCGCTGATCGGCGGCGGTCATCGACTGGTGGATCGCCGACCGCATCAGCGTATGGCGAAAGCGAACCTCGGTGCCTACGACCTCAACCAGCATTGCGCTCACCGCCGGATCGAGGTCCGCCGGGCCTATGTCCGCTCCCGTCCACGCGCGTGCGGCCGCGACGATCTCGCCGAGCGCCGGGCTGTCGTTCACCGCGGCGATCCTCAGCAGCGCCCCGGTGGTGCCGGGCAGGGTAGCCAGCCGGTCGGTGAAAGCCCGCTCCAGCCGTTCGGTCAGCGGCAGCACCCCGGCCAGAGCGGCAAGGCCAGACACCGCTACCCGGGACAGCTCGGTCAAGGCCAGCGGATTGCCTGCGGCCTCGGACAGCACTTGCCGTCTGCCCGCGGGAGGCAAGGCAGGGGCGATCGCGTCAAGGAGCGATTCGGCATCGGTGTCGGACAGCGGGGACAGCATCAGGGTGGTCAGCTCATCGGCGGTGAGCCTCCCCCGGTAGCCCTCGCGGGCCGCCCCCAGGAGAAGAACCGGCTCGGTTCGCACTCTGCGCGCCATGAAGGCGAGGATGCTGATCGTCGGGTCATCAAGCCACTGGATGTCGTCGGCTACGAGCAGCACGGGTGCCCGCGCGGCCGCCTCGACCAGCAGGTTCAGGGTCGCCAGGCCAACAAGGTTGACGTCAGGGACGGTCGCTTCCCCCGCTTCGAGGGCCATGCCCAGAGCCGACCGTTGCGGCTCGGCCAGCACATCGAACCTGGCGCCCAGCGAGTGAGCGAGTTGCTGGAGCCCGGCATAGGGCACATCTTTCCCGGTCGGCTCGCCAAGCACCCGGACGACAGTGAAGCCGGCCGCCGACGCCCGCGTCTCCGCGCTGGCCAGTAGCGCCGACTTGCCGATGCCGGGGGCGCCCCGCACCAGCACCGCCCCGCCTCCGCCGTGGACGCCATCGATTAGCGCGGTCAGCACATCGGTCTGTGGCGCTCGGCCGAACAGTGCCACTGGCATCCTCTGCGGTCAGCGACTGGGGAGTGGCTCTAAGGCTACTGGCAATTCGTGGCTAAAGCTGGGGTCGGCCCCCGGTGCGAACGCATGCCGTGCGGTGGTCTGCTGACGGCATGACGAACCCAGCACCTGTTGTCTTTATCCACGGCCTGTGGCTGCACGCCAGTTCCTGGCAGCCGTGGGCCGACGTGTTCGCCCGCGAGGGCTACCAGCCGCTCGCGCCAGGCTGGCCCGGCGACTCCGCGACCGTAGCGGAGTCACGGGAAAACCCGGAGAGCGTTGCCGACTACGGCGTCGACGATGTCGTCGACCACTACGCCTCGATCATCGCTGAGCTGCCTGCCAGCCCGATCCTCATCGGCCATTCGTTCGGCGGGATGATCGCGCAGAAGCTGCTGGCCCAGGAACTGGCCGTCGCCGCCGTTGCCATCGACGCCGCCCAGATCAAGGGAGTGCTGCCATTGCCGCTGTCCGCCCTGCGCTCGACGCTGCCGGTGTTCAAGAACCCGGCCAACAAGCACAAGGCGGTGACGCTGACGCCTGAGCAGTTCCGTTACGCCTTCGGGAACGCACTGAGCGAAGAGGAGTCCGCCGCGCTCTACGAGCGCTGGACGATCCCCGCGCCCGGCCGGCCGCTGTTCGAGGCCGCCGCCGCGAACTTCAACCCGCACGCGTCAACCAAGGTGGACACCCGCAACAGCTCACGGGGACCGTTGCTGCTGATGAGCGGGGGCAAAGACCATACCGTGCCGGAAAGCGTGGTGCGGGCCACGCTGGCGCAGTACCGGCATTCCGATGCGGTGACCGACATCATCGACTTCCCGGACCGGGGGCACTCGCTGGTCATCGACAGCGGATGGCCGGAGGTCGCGGCTACCGTGCTGGACTGGCTGCGACGGCAGTCACTCGGCTAGCGGCCGATGTTGTCTAGCTCGGCGAGGTCCTCGCCGGACAGCGAGAGGCCCGCGCCGGCGACGTTCTCGCGCAGGTGCGCGACCGACGAGGTGCCGGGGATGAGCAGGATGTTCGGTGACCGCTGCAGCAGCCAGGCGAGGGCGACAGACATCGGAGCCGTATCCAGCCGGGTGGCTACGGCCGACAGCGCCGCGGACTGCAGCGGGCTGAAGCCGCCGAGCGGGAAGAAGGGCACGTAGGCGATGCCCTGTTCGGCGAGTTCGTCGATCAGCTTGTCGTCGTGCCTGTAGGCGAGGTTGTACATGTTCTGCACGCAGGCGATCGGCGCGATCGCCTGCGCCTCGGCGACCTGTTCCGCCGTTGCGTTGCTCACGCCGAGGTGCCGGATCAGGCCCTGCTGCTGGAGTCCGGCGAGCGTCTCGAACGGCTCGGCGAGGGAGCCGGGCTGGGGTCCCTGGGCGTTGCCGAGCCGGAGGTTGACCACGTCGAGCACCTCAAGGCCAAGTGTCTCCAGGTTTTCGCTGACGGAGCGGCGCAGGCTTTCCGGGTCCCGGGCAGGGGGCCAGCCGCCGTGGGCGTCCCGGGTCGCGCCGACCTTGGTCACGACGTGCAGCGGCTCGGGGTACGGGTCCAGCGCTTCACGGATCAGCTGGTTGGTGACGCGCGGCCCGTAGGCGCTGCTGGTGTCGATGTGGGTGATGCCGAGGTCGGCGGCTTCGCGGAGGACTGCCAGCGCGCCGCTGCGGTCAGCGGGCGGCCCCATGACGCCGGGGCCGGCGAGCTGCATAGCGCCGTAGCCGAACCGGGTGACGGTCAGGTCGCCCAGGGGCCAGGTGCCGCCGGGAAGCGGAGCGGGGAACATGTTCATCCCTTGCCTTTCGCATGAGCTGTTTGGTATCCAGCGGATCCTTGCATCATTATTGGTGTGTAGCTTCCTATCGGGAAGTAGGCACCTGAAGGTGCGTCAGGTCCCCGCGGGTTAGAGGAGCGGCCGATGGCGACGATGACGGCAGCCCAGCAGAGGGCGCAGGCCAAGGCGGAATACGACGCTTTCCTCGCGGCGTGTCCCAGCCGCAAGCTGCTCGACCGGATCTCCGACAAGTGGGTCACGCTGGTCCTCGCCGCGCTGGGCAGCGACGGCTCGCATCAGCTAGGCGCCGGCTGCGCCGGGGAGCCCCGGCCGATGCGCTACTCGGAGCTGTTGCGCCTGCTGGCCGGCGTCAGCCAGAAGATGCTCACCCAGACGCTGCGCTCCCTGGAACGCGACGGCCTGATCACCCGCACCGTGACGCCGACCGTGCCCGTCACGGTGACCTACGAGCTGACCGACCTCGGCCTGTCGCTGCACCAGTTGATGCGCGGCCTCAAGACCTGGGCCGAGACGCACATGGACGACGTCCTCGCCAACCGCGAGGCGTACTCCCGGACAGACGGATCCACGCAGTGAACCTTCGCGCGGACCACGGCCGCGCCGTGGCTGCCGTCAACACGATCTCAGGCCGTTCAGGTAGGTGGCGAGCAGCCGGCGGCATGTCTCGTCCCATTCCGGGTCGGGTTGCCGGGGCTGCGCGAGCATCGCTCCGAAGGCGACGACATCGCGCGGAGTCACGTCCTGGCTGATCGTGCCGTCGGCGCGGCCGCGCTCGATGATCCGTTGCACGGCGCGGTGGACCTGGTCGCGCACCGCCAGGGTTTCCGGGGCGGTGACTGGGGGCCCGCCGTGCAGCGGCAGTACGAGCTGGTTCCGCTGGGCGATCGCGGCTTCGATGAAGCGCCGCAGCGCGTCGCTGGCTGTCGCGCCTTCGCCTTCGGCCGCCTGCACGTTCGCGAGCACCTGCTCGAAGGAACGATGGGCAAGGAAGTTAAGCAGGTCCTCGCGCGTCGGGAAGTGGCGGTAGAGCGTCCCGATGCCGACCCCCGCGTCTGCCGCGATGGTTGCCAGCGGCACGTGCACCCCCTCGCGGTGCACGGCTGCGGTCGCGGCGCGGGCAAGCGCCTCGCGGCTACGGGCCGCGTCGCTGCGCTCCCCACGCGGGCGCTCCCTCGCGATTGCCATGCCCATATTGAAGCCGGTCCCCGGTCCCCGTTTGGAGTGGTTACACTTAAACGGACGAAATCCTCCGGATTGAAGGTAACGGTATGCCCAGCCAGCCTGTGCCCGTCCCGCCCGACGACCTGTCCCGCGAGCTCACTGTCGCGCGGCCGGATCATGACCAGAGCCTGCCGCACATCGGGCTCGTCGGTGACACCTACACGATCCTCGTCACCGGCGAGGAGACCGCGGGGAAATACACGCTCATCGACATGCACGTGCCGCCCGGCGGCGGCCCGCCGCCGCACCGGCACGACTTCGAGGAGATGTTCACCGTGCTTGACGGTGAAGTGCAGGTGACCTTCCGGGGCGAGACGCTCGTTGCCCGCGCCGGCGAGACCATCAACGTGCCGGCCAACGCCCCGCACGCGTTCACCAACGCCGGGGATAAGCCGTCGCGGCTGCTGTGCATGTGCGCACCAGCGGGGCAGGAGAAGTTCTTCACGCTGGTCGGCCAGCCCGTCGCCACCCGGACGCAGGCGCCGCCGCCGCTCGACGCCGACGCGCAGGCGGCTTTCATCGCCAGGTCGAAGGCGCTCGCACCCGAGTACCAGACGGAACTGCTTCTGCCGCCCGGCGCGGAATAAGGGCGGGCGCCGCGCAACAAGCGGCACGCGCGCTAAGCGAGCGGAGATGATCAGCCAGGCGAGCTCCCGTCGTCGATGTACTCGATCAGCTGGCCGGCGGACAGCCGGACGGTGACGGCATGGCCGATGGCGATGATGTCGTCTTCCGTGATCTCCTGCTGGTTGACCCGGGTGCCGTTGACGTACGTGCCGTTGCGGCTGCCCAGATCGGTGATCGAGTAGCGGCCGGCCGGGGCGCGGCGCAGCTCCGCGTGGTGCGCCGACACCCGCGGGTCGGAGACGATGATGTCGTTGTCCGGGTGGCGGCCGATCCGGATGACCCGCGACTGGATCCGGACCCGCGAGGTGGGCTCGCGGAGGACGCCCGGCATGAACGTGGCGTCGTTTGCGGCTGGTTTCTTCGGCCGGCTGGGCGAGGGTTCTTCGGCGGGGTTAACGTGCTGGTCAGGCGACATGGCGAGCTCGCTACTCCACGAGGGAAAGGGCACTGTCCGGCAGACCTGCCATGGCGGTGAGCGGCTGCGGTTCGCGCCGCGGCCGCCCCGCTGCGACAAACGTTACCGGCCGCTCACGCTGCGGTTCAATTCCTTCACGCGCATGAGCGCCGGCGCCCGTTTTGGTGGGTGATGACCAACGCGAAGACTTCGAACTACGTGAAGGCTTTTGGCGGCATGTAAGAAAAAGTCGTCTAGGACGCCTTTTTCTTACGCCGGACCAAAAACTTACATGCTGTTGGGCCGGCACCCCGGGCGCGGGCGCCAGCAGTGAGATAACAGCAACAAGCGCGCGGGCGCACAAGCACGGGCGCGCGAGCGCGGTGTCGCGTGTTTGAAGTGACTTGCGACGGTCGCGCTAGGGACCTCGGTCCCTGATCAGGGGATCCCGAGGGAGGTTGACTGGGCAGGTGTTCGTCTCCGATAGCCGGGTGGTGCCGGTAAGCTTCGCGGTGGCGGCGCCGCGGCTGGAGGAGCTGGCCCGGGGCCACCTGCTGGACGGCGTGTCCGAGCGCGTCTACCACGGCGGGATGGAGTACCTGCTGCGGGTCGGACCGGCTGGGGCCGTGCCCGGGGTCTCGCGGCTGGTCAGGGTTCGCTTCGCCGAGCCCGTACGCCGCGACGCGGCGATGAGCCTGGCTCTGCGCTGGGAGGCCACGGGGTCGGCTGGCGGGCTGTTTCCCGCCCTCGACGCCGACATCCGGCTTACCTCCGACGGCGGGCACGGGTCGAGGGTGACGCTGACCGGCTCCTACCGCCCGCCGCTCGGCACGCTCGGCGAGCGGCTGGACCGGCTTGTCTTGCACACGGTCGCCACCGCCACCATCGTGGCCTTGCTGACCCGGATCGCCGCAGCCCTGGAGGGCGAACCCGCCCCGGCCGCCGAGCCGGACACGCTGTGGCAGCCCGGCCTGGGACCTGAGCTCGCTCCCGGCTGACGCCCAGCGGAGCGCGCCCCGGGGGAGCACATCGGCGTGCTGCTGCGCGAGGCGCGGGGCGGATCGAAGACCGTGACCAGGGCGGCGGTGGCGCCGTTACAAGCCGACGATGAGGCCATCGCGTGCTTGCTCGAAGAGCGTCGCGTGGTCAGCACCGAGCACGTCGGCGGACATGTGGGTGATGATGACACGCCGCGGGGTGAGCCTGCCCCGGTGGGCGTCGAGGTCGGCGAGGCGCAGGTGGTACGGGATGTTCTTGTCCCGGTAGTACGCCTCGGCGATGAGGAGGTCGGCCTCTGCGGCTGCGTCGGCGATCGAGTCGGTCCAGGCGGTGTCGCCGGTGTAAGCGATAGTTCTCCCGGCGAGACTCAGGCGGAGGATAAGGGCCGGGGCGCCGCTGGGGTGGTCGGCCTTCCAGGCGCGGGCTGACCAGCCGCATGCGGCGGCGGAGGTTCCGGGGGCTAGCTCGGTGACGTCCACACCGAACCGCCGGGGAGCGGTGGAGGAGCCCGGGAATAGGCATTCCATGGTGTCGGCCAGGCGCCGGGAGGTGCCCGGCGGTCCTACGACCGAGAGCGGTGCGGTGCGGCGGGAGAACTGCCCGTCGAGGATCAGGAACGGGATGCCGCCGAAATGGTCGCCGTGCAGATGAGAGACGAACACGGTAGCGATCTCGCCGGGGTCGAGCCCGAGCCGCTTCAGCGCGGCCAGCGACGTGGCGCCGCAGTCCAGCAGGACTGCGCTGCCGCCTTGGGGCCGCAGGTGGATGCACGCTTGGTTGCGGCCGCCGCTCCCGAAGGCGTCGCCGCTGCCGACGAAGGTGACGGTGAGGGCAGAAGGTGCGGTCCGGGGCATCGTTCCATTGTGGCCTCCCGGGTGCGGCCGCAGGGCAAGGTCGCCGGCTTGGCAGCCGCCGCTGACGGACTGAGTGAAACTGGGTTACCGGGGCTTCTGGGGCTGACGACAACTACCGTGCATGTCCGCGAGGTAAATATCAAGAAATGCCCTAGTTCGGGCCTAGCGCGGAGAGTAGTCACATGATTACGTATTGAATATGGAAGAATCACTCGCATGGCTCCGCTCGCCGGAGACCACGCCTGCCCTGAGCGACCTGCTGTGCGGGCTGATCAGGGATATCCGGCTGATCCTGGTGCACTCCGACCTTGGTAACGCGTCGAAGCTGGCCGCGATCACCGAGACCGTCGACCAGCTGGCTCCGCCGCCGGGGCCGCAGGCTAGCAGCGCGAAGACCGCAGCCTTGATCGGTGCGCTGCTGGCCCGCAATATCGGCCCCGCGACGGTCCTTTTCGAGAAACTGGCGGGCGAGCAGATACGCATCGAGCTGGCCAGCTGCGAAGACCGCCCGCTGACCGCGGCTGAGTCCAGTGAGCTCCGCCTGGGCCCAGGCGCGTGCGGGCACCAGCGCACGGGGACGCTGCGCACGGCGGGCTCTGGCCTGGCTGTCGCCGAGGTGTCCTCGGTGGTTGTGCCAGACCGCCTCCCCGCGTCCGCGCGGAGGGCGCTGGGCATCCCCGGCCCGGACGAGCCGGCCCCGCCGCCCTCCAGCATCCCGCTGGGAAAGGCGCTGGCTGACCTTGGCGTGCGCCGAGAGCCGCTTGGCGCCCGCCTGGTGCGCGACAGCGCCCGTATCCTGGGCGGCAACGTATCGGTGGAGTCATCGGCCCGGATGTGGCTGGCCGACATGCCGGTCGCACTGGCAAGCGAGCGGGTAACCGCGCAATTCTGCCAGCGGGCCGGCGGCCGGCTGGCAGGTGGGCACGACACGGTCGTTCCGGAGCTGAGGGCTTCAAGCGGTCGCTGATCGCCTACGGCAACTGAGCTCATAAGGAATCACTTAGCGTCAAAGACGTGGCATCAAAGGTGCCTTAGGTGGCGATCATTGTTCCGGCGACGCGACGGAGGACCTGTCCCGGGCCAGGTGAACGTGTCTCAGGGCATGTGTCATCCGGTCGACGATGAGCGCCTCACCGTCGACCGCCCCCGGCGCGAGGTGGCTGTTGATCTCGAGGGAGACCAGGCCGTGCAGGGTGCCGAACAGGCCCAGCAGGCGGCGCTGGTCGTCGGTGGGCAGGGTGGCGAATTCCGCCAGCCGGTCGCCGCGCCCCTCCGCCTCCCCGACCGCGAGTAGGAACGGCCGGTAGACCGCCCGTTCGGCGGTGACGGTGGGACCGCCCGGCGGTGCCGCGTAGCCGGGCAGCTGGTCGGTCCAGATCAGGTTGAACCGGCGGGGGTTGGCGACGGCCCAGGCCCGGTATGCCCGGACGCAAGCGAGGAGCCGGTCGGCGGGCTCGGCGCCCTCGCTGTCATCGAAAGCCTGGCCAACGGCGCCCGCGAGATCACGGAAGCTCTCCGTGATCATCGCGGTGAACAGGTCGTCGAGGCTGGCGAAGTACGTGTAGAGCGAGGCCGGGTTCATGCCTACCACGCGGGCGACACCCCGCCACGACACGTTGCCCGGGCCGCCTTCGTCGAGCTGGCGGCAGGCGACGGCGATGATCTCCGCGACGAGTTCCCGCCGCTGCCGGTCTCGTCGGGATTCCGTGGAAGCGCGCACGCCGTCAAGGTTATCCGAACAACCTTGGTTGCCCGAACACTCTTGACCTGCCAAACAGTGTTTGCCTACTATTATCCATACAGTGTTTGAACTCCGAATAGTGATTGGAGAACATGGAATGGCAGACCTCCTCGACACGCCCGTCGTCCTGGGCGCGGGTCCCGTCGGCCGGTCGGTCGCGGCTGCGCTGGTGACCCGCGGGATCCGCCCGCGCGTCGTCACCAGGTCAGGAACCACTATCGACGGGACCCAGCCCTGCCGGGCCGATGTGGCCGACCCCGACGCCGCCCGTGCCGCGCTCGGCCGCGCCACCGTGGTGTTCCAGTGCGCCCAGCCGTCCTACCACCGGTGGCAGAAGGACTTCCCGGCCCTCCAGCGATCCGTCGTTCGCGCCTGCGAGGCGAGTGGCGCAGTACTCGTGGCGGTCGAGAACCTCTACGGGTACGGGCCCGTGTCCGTGCCCATGACCGAGGACCGCCCGATGAAGCCGACCACCCGGAAGGGCGCGGTGCGCGCCGCCATGTGGGCCGAACTGCTCGACGCGCATCAGTCTGGCCGGATACGCGCCACGGCCGTCCGGGCGAGCGACTTCTTCGGTGCCGGCGTCAGGGACTCGGCATACGGGATGCGTTTCTTCGGCCCGCTCGTGTCCGGCGGGAAAGCCCAGGTCCTGGGGTCGCCGCAGGCTCGGCACGCGATCACCTACGTGCCCGACCTCGCCGGGGCGGCAGTACGCGTCGCCGAGGATCCCTCAGCCTGGGGGCGAGCCTGGCACGCGCCGACCGCTCCCGGGATCACCCAGCTCGCCCTTGTCGAGGCCGCCGCCCGCGCGGTCGGCGTACCGCCCGCCATCGCCCTGGTGAAGCCGTGGCAGCTTCGCCTCGTCGGCGCCTTCAACCCCGGTGCCCGAGAAACGGTGGAGATGCTCTACGAGTTCGATCACGACTTCGTCGTGGACTCATCTGCCTTCGAGACCCACTTCGGCCAGCCGCCAACGCCGCTGGACCACGCGCTCGCCGAAACAGTCGCCTGGTACCGGCAAGCGCAGGCCTGACACCAGGACCTGCCTGCCCGGCAGTCCCGTCATGCCCGCCGGCCGCCGCCCTGCACGACCCATAGGCGCGAATCTCTCCAGGAGACGCCCACGATGCTCGCCGTCCCCAGTCCTCGCAGTTCCCTCGCCTCGGCGTAGTCAAGGCCTGATCACGATCATCGTGAGCCTGCATGCCGGGCTGCTCCACTCCACCACATCGTGA
>Ga0310811_10005888_pt1 | contig 15589 bp, 12 predicted proteins | sample YCmetagenome_FD_207642 | JGI IMG/M metagenome (GOLD analysis project Ga0310811, IMG submission 207642) | Soil microbial communities from experimental microcosm in Duke University, North Carolina, United States - YC | ecosystem: Engineered > Artificial ecosystem > Soil microcosm > Unclassified ...
GCGGCGCTCTATTCAACACTGCTGATCGGAAAGATGGAGCCCTGGTTCAACGGATTCTTCAGTCACTTTATGAGCCCGGGCCGCGAGCGCAACGGAAGGAAGAACTGGCAGGGTTATTTTATCTTTAAACCGGAGCTGCAATATTTCGCACAAAACGCGATACTGGAAGGCGGGCTGTTCACGCATAACCCCAATCTCCCACCGGACGGTAAAGTCCCCCCGGCATCTGCCGCGTCACCCAAAGCGCCGGAGCTGGAGCCCTGGGTGCCCTCCTTCACGTATGGATTTGTATTTTCTCAGGGTAAATTTGGATTCTCCATTACAGAAAACGTTTCTTCTTCAACACTGCGTCATCTTTACTGTCATGATGTCGGCAATGTCTCTGTCTATTTTGGCTTGTAAATAAAATATTCTTCGTGAACGAACTTTTTTAAGACCGGATAGTAATAATTGTTAAACAAAACGAAAATGAAAACGAAAATTAAGATCGGATTTGCGACAGCACTGTTAGTAAGTTTTGCATTTGTCTCGAAAGCACAAACGTCGGCGCCCGCCGGCAGCACTGGTACATCATCATCCGATAAGGAATGGAGGCTGAGCGTAGGCCCCGAAGTGGGTATCCCCACCGGCACCTATGCAACCAACTATGGTTGGCTTTTCGGTGGCAGCGTACAATTGGATATTCCCGTTCTGGTGCATGGGCTTTACGTCACGGCCAACGCTGGGTATGACAACCTCATCGCAAAGAAGGACGTCGCCAATATCAACGTCCAAACGATACCGGTGAAAGCGGGTTTCAAGTATTTCATCTTATCGGACCTTGTTTATGTCCAGGCGCAGGCGGGTGTACATTTCCTCGCAAATAAATCGGACCTGAACGCCGATAAGGCCGCAGCCTTCACCTATACCCCCGGGGTTGGTGTATTGCTGAAGCTGGCGCCAAAGAATTATCTCGACCTTGGCGTCCGGTGGGAAGAGACGGCCGGCTTCTATAACGGCGGCGAAGGCAGCGGAGGCAACAGCTATGGTCTCGTGGCTCTCCGCGTAGCATACAGTTTCGGGCTATAAACCCCTGGTCCCGCCACCCGCAGGATGGCGGGACCTCTGTTTTTTCATGAAGTCTTAATATAGGTTAATGGCGGGCATACCCTTTGAGTATAACTTTGTGTCATTGTTTAAACTTCAAAAAACACAGTTTATGGCTACCAAATGGGTTCTCGATCCTTCCCACTCTGAAGTGGAATTCAAGGTAAAACACATGATGATCTCCAACGTTAGCGGCAAATTCACCAAATTCGACGCCACCGTTGAAACGGAAGGCGAAGACTTCATGACTGCAAAAGTGACGTTCACCGCCGATATCGACTCCATCAATACCGGTTCCGACCAACGGGACGGACACCTGAAAAGCGCCGATTTCTTCGACGCCGGCAACTTTCCCCAGCTGAAATTCGTCGCCTCCAAATATGAGAATGTGGACAATGACGGTTCCTATGAAGTATGGGGCGACCTGACCATCCACGGGATAACCAGGAATGTCAAGCTGGATGCCGAATTCGGCGGCGTTATAAAGGATCCCTGGGGTAACACCCGCGCCGGGATCAGCGTCAACGGCAAGATCAACCGGAAGGATTTCGGTTTGACCTGGCATGGCGTGACCGAGACCGGCAGCCTTATCGTCAGCGATGACGTTCGGGTCCATGTCAACCTGGAATTTGTAAAAGCGTAATATATACGAAAAGGGCGCCCTATGGGCGCCCTTTTCGTATATTTGCGCATGCATTATGTTTCCGTTGAAGGCCTGGGGAAATCCTACGGCGTCAAGCCGCTGTTCCAACAGATCACGTTCCACATTGAAGAAGGCGACAAGATCGCCCTCGTTGCCCGCAACGGCAGCGGGAAATCCACCCTCCTTCGTATCCTCTCCGGCAAGGACACCGCAGAAAGCGGCACGGTCTGGATCCATAAGGACGTCACCGTAGCCCTGTTCGAACAGGAGCCCGTCTTTGTCGAAGACAAGTCCATTCTCGACAATATCTTCCACCACGATCACCCTGTCATCAATGCCATCAAGGCCTATGAAGCGGCCAGCGACGCAGAAGACGTAGACCGGCTCACCGACGCCATCGTCCGCCTCGACGAGCTCAGCGCCTGGGATTTTGACACAAAGGTCAAGCAAATCCTTGGAAAGCTGAATATCCATCACCTGCAGCAACCGGCAGGGACGCTTTCCGGCGGTCAGCGCAAACGGGTAGCCCTGGCAAAGACCCTGATCGATATCGGATTCGAGCACAAGCATGTCCTGCTGATCATGGATGAACCAACCAATCACCTCGACGTGGAAATGGTCGAGTGGCTGGAACACTATCTCAACCAGGAGAAGGTCACCCTGTTGCTGGTAACCCATGACCGGTATTTCCTCGATAATGTCACCGACGAGATCTGGGAGATGGACGGCAGCAGTCTTTTTGTTTATAAAGGCGACTACGAGAATTTTCTTGAAAAAAAAGCGGCCCGGCTTGAGAATGATACGGCCAGCATCGAAAAAGCCCGCAATACCTATCGGAAGGAGTTGGAATGGATGCGCAAGCAGCCCAAGGCCCGCACGACCAAGAGTAAGAGCCGCCAGGATAATTTCTATGTGGTGGAGGCAAAGGCCAAGCAGCGCATCGAAGACCAACAGGTCGAGCTGCAAATGAAGATGAATCGGCTTGGTGGAAAGGTGGCCGAGCTGAAGAAGGTATACAAGTGCTATGGCGACAAGGTGATCCTGAAAGGCTTTGACTACACTTTCAAGCGCGGGGAACGCGTTGGCGTCATCGGCCGCAACGGGGTCGGCAAATCCACCTTTATCAATATCCTTCAGGGGCTCGAACCCGCGGACAGCGGCAAGGTGAATATCGGGGAGACGGTGATCTTCGGGAATTACAGCCAGCAAGGACTCGTCATCAAGGAAGACATGCGGGTGATCGAATTCGTAAAGAATATTGCCGAGCATTTTCCCCTGGCTTCGGGTGGCTCGCTTAGCGCCGCCCAGTTCCTCAACCTCTTCCTCTTCCCGCCCGAACAACAATACACCTATATCTCCAAGCTCAGCGGAGGCGAGAAACGAAGGCTGCACCTGTTGTCCATTCTTTTCCGCAATCCCAATTTCCTGGTATTGGACGAACCGACCAACGATCTCGATCTGCCCACCCTGGCCATCCTGGAGAATTTTCTCAGCGAATACCAGGGATGCCTGCTGATCATCTCCCACGACCGGTATTTTATGGATCGGCTGGTGGACCATCTCCTCGTGCTGGAAGGCGACGGTCTTATCCGGGATTTCCCGGGTAACTATTCCCAATATCGGGACTGGCAGAAAGATAATGAGTCCGATGCGGCCTTCCCCAACGAGCAGATGACTCCCAAGGCGGAACCCGCTCCCCTACCCTCGGCGGCACCGGCTGGCGCCAAACGCCAGTTATCTTATAAGGAAAAAAGAGAATTTGAGGGTTTGGAACAGGAGATAGCATCGCTGACGCGCGAAAAACAGGAAATTACGGAGAAATTGAACAGTGGGTCCGCACCATTTGATCAACTGCAGGCAATGTCCATCCGGATCGGGGAGATTGCCCAGCTGCTGGACGATAAGGAGCTGCGTTGGTTGGAGCTAAGTGATCTGTCATAATTCAACCGCTCATCCATTTATCGGGTCCCGAAAGACCCGAGCGCATATATTTGGCCCCATGAAAAAACTTCTACTATGGCTGTCGGTGTTCGCTGCGGGCGCCGCTCAGGCCCAAAAGACGCCCGATCCCCGGCCATTTGCCAAAACCATCACCGCGGAAGATCTGAAAAAACATCTCTTCATCGTCGCCAGCGCCGACTTCGAAGGCCGTGAGACCGCAACGGAAGGCCAACGCAAAGCAGCCGCCTATATCGAGAATGATTTTCATTCGCTCGGCCTCAAGCCCGGCAACGGCGACAATTACCAGCTGCAATATCCCGTCTACCAGGATTCGTTGGAGTCGGCGTCCCTCTCCGTCAATGGACAGTCCTTTACCTTCAACAAGGACTTTTTCGTTCCGGTAGCTCTTGACTACAGCGCCGAAATGGGCGCCGCCGATATTGTTTTTGCTGGGTATGGCGTCAGTGATTCGACTCGTGACGATTACAAAAACTTGAACGTAAAAGGCAGGATCGTGCTGGTACTGGGTGGAAACCCGCCCGGGACCCAGATGCCGACTGGCCGGGCCGCGAGAAGGTTCTTCCTTGCCAAGCAGGAGGCCGCGCAGAAGAACGGCGCCGCCGCGATCCTGATCCTCCAGACCAATGCCCCCCGCAATATCCGCGAGCCCAAAGGCAATATGTCGATGTCGGAATTCCCGCGGACCCTCTTCCCCAACACCTTCTATATTACCGATGACGTGGCAAAGGCCATTGCGAAGGATGACTTCTCCGGTGTCCAAAACGCAAGCAGCCTCGGCAAGACCTACGCCGCCGGCGTGAAACTGGGCGTCAAAAAGACCACCCTCCACCTGCAAAGCAGCGATGTCCTCGGCTTCCTTGAAGGCTCCGATCTGAAAGACCAGATCCTCGTCATCTCCGCTCACTATGACCACCTCGGCAAACGCGGGGATGTGATCTGGTACGGCGCCGACGACGACGGTTCGGGTACGGTCAGCGTGCTGGAGCTTGCCGAAGCGTTTGCAAAGGCAAAGGCTGCCGGCAAGGGTCCTCGCCGGAGCATCCTGTTCCTGGCCAACTCAGGCGAAGAAAAAGGACTGTTCGGTTCGCAGTATTACTCCGAACATCCCACCTATGCGCTGGATAAGACCACCGCCGACCTGAACATCGATATGATCGGCCGTATCGATCCCAACCGCAAGATCGGCGACTCCACCAACTACGTCTACGTGGTAGGCAGCGACAAGCTGTCCACCGAGCTGAAACCTATCAGCGAAGGCAATAACAAGAAATACTCGAAGCTGGAGCTGGACTATAAATTCGATGATCCGAACGATCCGGAGATGATCTACTACCGCAGCGACCACTTCAATTTCGCTCGCAAAGGCGTACCGATCATTTTCTATTTCGACGGCATCCACAAGGACTACCACCAGCCGACCGATACCCCGGACAAGATCAATTACGATGTCATGGAGAAGCGGGCTCGCCTGGTTTTCTACACGGCCTGGGAAATGGCTAATCGAAAGGATATGATCAAGCGCGATATCGCTCTTCCCCCGATGAGCCGGTAAGCCTTATTTGATCATCTTATAGCACCAGCGGAACAGCTTTCCCTGGAAATCGAATGGAGTGGTGGCGTTGGTAATGTCTTTTACCGACGCCGCCATTATTTTTTCCGTCTCCAGCTGGAATCGCCGGAAATTGGTGCTGAAGTAAAGAATGCCGCCGGCTCTCATCGTACTCAGCGTTTTATTGATCAACTCTGCGTGATCGCGCTGGATGTCCAGGAAATCCTTCATGCGCTTGCTGTTGCTGAAGGTGGGCGGGTCCATCACGACGAGGTCATAGTAGTCCGCAGGCGCCTCGTCCAGCCATTGCTTGACATCCGCATGGACGAATCGATAGCGGTTTGCGTCCGTTGCTGCATTGAGTTGCAGATTGGCTTCGGCCCATCCAAGATAGGTTTTTGACAGATCGACCGAATCCACCTGCGACGCCCCGCCTGCCGCGGCGTAGACGGAAAATGAACCTGTATAGCAAAAGAGATTGAGCATCCGCTTGCCCTTTGCTTCGTCCCGAACCATCCCGCGGGTGATCCGATGATCCAGGAACAAACCCGTGTCCAGATAATCGGTGAGGTTGATGCGGAACGAAAGGCCCGCCTCTTTTGCGATAAAGAACTCCTGTTCGCTGGCCAGCTTTTCATATTGGTCCTGTCGGCCGCCCTTACGGCGCCGTTGGCGATAATAGATATGGTCATCCGGCGTCTCGAGGATCTCGCTGATGGTCGGGATACAGGATTCGAGCCAGCTGTCATGTTCCTCCTCCGTCATCCCGTGACGGCGCTGGTATTCGGCCAGATACAGCTTGTCCTCGTACCGCTCGATACAGAACGGGAATTCCGGCAGATCATGATCGTAGATGCGATAGCAGGAGACCCCCTGGCGGCGGGCCAGCTTGCCGACGTGACGGATGTCCTTTGTCAGCCGGTTGCGGAACATGTTTAGCTTCTCTTCACTCATGACGTTGTGATTTGTCTCAACCTTCGGAAACCAATGGCGGACAGGAAACATACCCCGCCTACCACCCACCAGAGCGGCCGGAACCCGGCACGGTCGGCGATCTCCCCGCCACTGGCAGGACCCACCGCTTGTGCGATGGACCAGGCGATCGTGTAAAGACCCGCATACTGTCCGCGCGTGGTGACCGTTGTCCGGGAGACCCAGAATGAATTCATAAATGGCATTGCAAGGATCTCGCCGATCGTCGTCAGGATCATGCAGAGAAAGGCCATGGCCACCGATAGCGGCAGGATATCCAGTAGGATATAGGACAGCCCAACGCAGGTGGCGCCGTAAAAGATATAATGCAGACTCTCGCGTCTGCCCTGCAGACGGAAGACGAGGATCATCTCGAAGAAGGCGATGATCAGCCCGTTGAGCGTCATCAGCAGTCCGATCATGTATTCGGGCATGTGAAGGGTGCGCTTATAATACACGGGCAGATTGGAGAACAGCTGGAAGAATGAACAGGCGAAAAGGATCGTACAACCGATGAACCAGAGATAGATCTTGTCGCGATAAGGTCCCTGGACCGTATCGGTACGTCGTTCCTCCGCCTGTGGCACAACGGATGCCGTTCCGAGGAAACGACTGATGAGCAAGGCGGCGAACAAATTCGTGCAACCGTCTACCCAGAACAGCAGCTTGTAGTCTATCGAAGCGAGGATGCCGCCGATAGCGCCCCCAATGGCCCAGCCCAGGTTGATGGCGAGTCGATTGAGCGAATAGCTGCGGGTGCGATTCTCTTCCTTGCTGTAGGCGGCTATCGCCGTCGAGTTGGCAGGACGGAAGGAGTCATTCACGACATTCAACAGGAACACGCAGCCGCAGATCAGCGGATAACTGTGCATCTGGCCCAGCAGGATGAACAGGAGTCCACCACCGGTGAGGGTCACCAGCTGAACGCGGTGAAAGCCAAATCGATCAGTGAGTCTCCCACCAAAGAAGCCACCACATACGGAACCCAGGCCGGCGATGCCGATGACGGCGCTCGCCCGTGAAAGGCTGAAACCCATGGAAGGTTGCGTCAGGTAGATCGTCATGAACGGGATCACCATCGTCCCGGCCCGGTTGACGAGCATTACGGCGGAAAGAAGCCAGGTATTTCGAGAAAGGCCGCTGTAAGCGTCCCGGTACAAAGCCAACATACCGCAAGATAAAAAAGCCCGGCCGATTGCCCGGGCCTTTTTTACTTGCCGAATACCTTTTTCAAAAGATCATCCACCTGTGCGGCGGGATTTGTTCGGATATTCTTCTCTTCGGCGGCCACATAATAGAAGACGCCGTCCAGCGCCTTCGCGGTCGCATATCCCGGCAGATCGCTGTTGACCTTGGAGACAAGAGGCATCTTGTTGTATAGATCGAAGATCTGTTTCCAGTACCTCGTCGCGCCCGTCTTCTGGAGCGAGCTGTCGATCACCGGGCGGAACTTGGCGGTCAGCTGGCCCGACGTGGTCTTGCGCAGATAACCTGTGGCCGCTGTATCGGGTCCCTTTAGGATATTCACCCCATCGGTGACGGTCATGCCCTTGATGGCGCTGAGAAAGATCGGCGCCGCGGATTTTGCCGCATCTTCGGCCGCCCGGTTGAGACTGAGGATCGCATCATCCACCTGTTTGCCGAAGCCGGCGCTGCGCAGCGTCTTTTCCACCTTTGCCGCTTCGGGAGGCAGCAGGATCTTCACGGCGGCATCCTTGAAGAAGCCGTCGACGGCCGAGAGCTTGTCGGTGCTCTTCTGCGTACCGTGATTCAACGCGTCTTTCAGACCCGCCACGATATCTTCCGAGCTAAGTCCTTTTCCACCCCCCTTCAGCGCATTCTTTGCCTTGTCGAACAGGCTCTGTGCACTAAGCATCGAAACGGAAAGAACAACGAGAACAAAACAGGAAGTAAGCTTTTTGATCATTGGAGGATTTTTATCGGATTTAAAAGTAGGTTCTAATTTGGTAAAACAATGTTAAGGAACGCCCTATGCCTGGATTTATTGCCTATCGCATATGCCCAATAAACCCTATTTTTGCGTCTCATATTAACAAAATCACTATGGGATTAACCAGAGTAATTCTTGCATCGGTCTTTTGTCTTTCCGCGGGTGTCAGTGGTATCGCACAAACGGCGAAGACCGGCGCCAATGCCTCCAAGCCGGCGGGCACGGCCGCACACAAACCGGCGGAAGCTTCCAAATCGATGGCCAACGGACCCGTTCTTAAGAACGAGCTGGATTCGGTCAGCTATTCCATCGGTCTTAGCGTAGCCAACTTCTACAAGCAGTTCAATGTGACCAATATCAATACGGCAATGCTGGTTCGCGCCATCAATGACTCCAAGTCGTCGAAGGCCAAACCCCTGCTGGATGAGCAACAAGCCAATGCCTGTCTCACCGGTTTCGTCCAGAAGACAAAGGCCGAAAAGGCTTCTGGCAACAAGAAGCTGGGCCAGGACTTCCTTGCCGCCAACAAGAACAAGCCGGGTGTGGTGACCCTGCCCAGCGGTTTGCAATACCAGATCATCAAGGAAGGTACGGGCCCCAAGCCCGCGATCACCGATCAGGTGAAGGTGCATTATCATGGAACGCTGATCGACGGCCGGGTGTTTGACAGCAGCGTCGAAAGAGGACAGCCCGTCGAGCTTTCCGTCGGCGGAGTGATCGCAGGTTGGACCGAGGCCCTGCAGCTCATGCCCGTGGGCAGCAAATGGAAACTGTTCATTCCGTCCAACCTCGGCTATGGCGATCAGCAGGCCGGTCCGATGATCGCGCCGGGTTCGACGCTCGTCTTCGACGTCGAGCTGCTCGATATTGTCAAGCCTGCGGGTGCGGCCCCGGGCGCGACGCCAGACAGCACGATAAAACATTAACAACACTGTAAAATAACAAAGGAAAACCGGGCTCCGCCCGGTTTTTTTTATATTTATGCAAACCTTGGTTTATAACAGCATTGTGTCGTATAGAGTAAATCAAAATATTGCATCATGAAGAAAGAGGATTTTATCAGAGGGCAAAAATACTCCCTTCTGTGGCAGGGGATGGAATTCGCCTCTTGAGAGAAGCCAATATTGAAGTCGATTATTATGACAAGAAATTCAATGAAATAATTGCAAAAGAAACCGCTATAGATAGCGCGCGGATAATGGTAGATGTGGATGGAGAAAAAGTAGTCGTTTCCAGTCCAGGTATCCCCCTCTGGCTCCAATTGAAAGATTTCGGACATCTAGTGTAGCATCCAATAACTGGTCAATAACGTGCTGAAAACAACTATATATCGCGGATAAAAATTAGCGTGGAAGAGGCTTGACAATTTCCATCGACCGGTTTTGCACTCATCTTCATTATCAGTAAGTTGACAATAAGTCGAACGACTTTCGTGGAAATTATCCAAAAAGTCGTACGACTTTTGTGATGGCTAGTGTGTCAGCACCTCGGCCCGGAACAGATTGTCGGCGGCTTGCAGGATCTTGGCCTTGAGTTTTGGATTGTAGCCGGGATGCGCTTTTAGAAAGTCCCGCACCAACGCGGCCGCGGAAGCGGATCGATAGTAGCCGAAGCTCGCCTGTAGCCAACTCTGCGGGAAAAAGACATCCCCCGTGCGCTGGATATCCTCGAGCCAGTCGAGCGTGGCGGGAAGATATTTCTCGCTGGCGGCCGCCCGCAGGGGATGATGCAGATAGCCCAGGGCGCTGAGCACCCAGGCCTCTTTCCGCCGGGCCTTTGCATCCTGTAACGTCGCGAAGAACCGGTCGCGAACAGCGACGTCGGCAGAGAGGGCGGGTTGAAGATAAAGCCAGCGCTCAAGCCGGTCCTTGTTGTGGATGCGGGATGCCTGCTCTTCGAGGATCGCGGGATAGTCCGGGTAGTTACGCAGCGCAAGCGCCGCAGCCAGCCCGGTATAGTCGTCCTCCGACAGTTTGACGCCCGGCGGCGGCTGCCGGTCCTTCCAGATCGCGTAGATGCGCTGCTGCGCTGCGGGACTCAATAGGATATTGGTATAGGCGCGGAACAACAATTTCTTCTCATTGTCCGACCGAACGACTGACAAGGCCTGCCAACAGTCGTTCTCCAGCAACGGGGCCAGCGAATCACGGGCCTCCGCCGGCAAAAAACGCCAGAAAATGGAATTCAGCTGGTCCAGCAAAATGTTCAGGGCGAGCTCTTCGGGTTCGTGCGACAGCCGATGCCGGTCGATCTCCAGCAACCGCAAGGGTGATATCTTATGCGCAGCGAGCATATTTTCGTAAAAATTTATATACGTAGCCGCACGGCTTACAGCACTCCATTCCTTAGCGCTATCCTGCAAAAGCAATTTAACCGACCGGCCATCGAGTTCAAAGCGCCCATACCCCTGGCCATCCGCATTCAGGAGGATGCATTGGGGATCTTCCCTGCCGATGGCTGCCCTCAGATGCACAACGGGCGTGATCATCCGGACGGTAAGCGTATCGATGCGATGCGGATACACCAATGCAACGCTGAACACCTGCGGCCAGATACGGGCTGAGCCATCCTCGCCTCGCTGTGTAAGGGTAAGATCAGCGATCCGACCCTTCTCTACCTTCCCTTTCAGGTCGATGAACGGCCGCCCCGCCCCATTGACCCACACCGCATTCCAGGCAGCTAGATCGAGCTTTGTATGCCGCTGTAGCATGCGGATCAGATCGGGCCAGGTTGCATTGCCTCCACCATAAATTTTGAGATAGTCCCGAAGCCCGTCACGGAATGCATCCGTACCCATCACCCGCTCCAGCTGCCGCATGACGATCGGCGTCTTATGGTAAATGATATTTCCGTAAAGCGAGCCTGCTTCCTGCAGGTTGTCCAGCTGCTGGCGGATCGGGTGGGCGCCGGCCGTCCGGTCGACACTGTAGGCCGCGCTATAATGATCGGTCAGGAATTTCAGATCGTAGTTGCCACCCGGCATTGTGACGCCGAGGGCTTCGCCGGAGCTGCTTCGCCACGCTCCTCCTCGCTCGTAACCTTCGTGATACTCGGTTATCTTGTCGGCCATAAAATTTGCGAAGACCTCTTTCATCCATACATCGTTGAACCAGGCCATAGTGACCCAATCGCCAAACCACATATGCGCCGTCTCATGCGAGAGGAGATTGCTCCGGCCGATGAGCTGCTCAAGCGTGGCGCCGGAATCGAGGAACAGCGAGCTGGCCTTGTATTGGATCGCCCCCGCATGTTCCATCCCGCCAAACTGGAAATCGGGAATGGCCACAAAGTCGAATTTCCGGAACGGGTAATCGATGCCGGTATAGTCGCGCATAAAACGCAGGGCCTGGCCTTCGATGCGAAAGATAGAGTCGATGCTGAGGCGGAGCCGGGTGCTATCCGTCTCCCGGTAGAGAAATCGCATCGGCCGGCCGTCGACGATGCGGTCGGTGGAGGCAAAACGGCCCGCTACGAAGGAGAATAAATACGTGCTGAGACGGTCTGACAAACCAAATCGAAACCGGCAGCTGTCGCCATCGCTGGTGGAATCCAGCAACGGCGCATTGCTCATCACCTTCCAACCCGCCGGCGCGGTGAGCGTCAGCCGGTAAACCGCCTTCAGATCGGGTTGATCGAAACAGGGGAATAGCGTCCGGGCCCGGTCAGGCACAAGCAGGGTGTAAACGAATTCACTGTTCCGGTTAAGCGCCGGGTTACCCGCTATAAAAGCGACTTCGACCGTATTGGTTCCGGCACGAAGAGCGGCGGCAGGGAGCAGCAGGTGTTCATTCTCGAAGCGGACAGGAGACGGAACGCCATTGATACTGAGGGAACGAACGGCCTCCGATGCGGCCTTGAAGTCCAGGGGCAAAGGGGACTCACCGTTCGCGCCGAGGGTAAAGCGGAGGATCTCTTCGCCGGATACGGGTTTCTCCTTATCCGCGGGGAGATGAAAACAAAGTTCGTATTGAATGGCCTTTAAAACCTGCGCCCGGTGCCGCGCCAGCGCAAACGGAACACCCGAGGGGGGCGCCGCCGCTCCACTTTGGCCGAAGCCGGTGAGAACCAACAGTAAAAAAGAACCTAAAAAAGCGGCAGTGCGAAGTTTGGACATGCTCTAATATATCGTATTTTGGGACATGTTCAAATCCCTGCTTCTCGTATCCGTTCTCCTTTTTTGCAGGTGGGATCAGGATGTCAAGGTAGCGACCTGGTCTGTCGGGAAACCGGATACCGACCATTACGAAAGTCTTTCTTTCTGGATAAAAGATAATCACCGTGCGTATGTCCGCTATGCCCATGGCAGAAGCGACGAGGATACCGAGCTGAAATGGATCGGCCCTGATGCCACCGCGGGCCATCCCGGTTTCCGTGTCAGCATGCCGAGGTCCGCCAACTGCTGCTGGGTGATCGCTCCCGACAGCGTCGGCATTGCAGTGACCGATCGCCGGACGAATTCCACCCGAACCTTTTATTGGGAAGATGCAAATCCATCCGGCGACTCGACCAACGACTGCGCTATCTGCGCCCGGAACGAAAAACAGGCGCTGACCTGGCTGCGGCGCTATTTCCTGCAATAGCCGTCCCCCGGCTCCAGGGCAGATCAGTTATCCTTCTCATCCGGTTTCTTCTTGAGCTGCTCCAGCAGCTGAAGCCCCAAGAGTCCCTGGATCGCCCCGTTGCCATTCTCACCACCGGTACCCCCGATCAATATCTCGGGCATGATGCGGATATGTTGCTGACCGATGGCTTCCATAACCTTCAGCTGGGTGAAGTTGCTCCCGCCCATCGCTTCGACGGCGAGCTTATACGATTCGGCCGAAGACTTACCGATGGCCAGGATCTTCCCGGCTTCGGCGTTACCGGTAAGGGATATCTTCTCCGCATCGGCCTTGGCCAGCCATTCGATCTTTTCCGCGTCGGCCTTTGCCAGCAGGCGGGTCTTCTCGGCCTCGCCGCTGGCGAGCAGCTTGAGCCGGTCGGCCTCGGCATTGGCCTGCAAGCGGACGCTGTTGGCGTCACCCGTAGCCTTTTTCACCGACGCGTCGGCGATACGCTCGGCGATGAGGACACCCTGGTCGGCCTTCACGATCTCCTTCTGGATCTCGGCGATGGCCGTCTCCTTTTCGAGGCTTTGTCTCGTTTCCTGCGCCTTCATCTGCGTCTCATAAGTCACCTTCTGTTCCTCGGCGAGCTTACGGTCGGTGAGGGTCTTCATCAGGCTATCGGGCGGGACGATATCGCCGATCAGCGTGTCGACGCCGATGACATTGTACTGTTCCAGGACCCGGCCGATATGCAGTCTTGCCGATTCCTGCCGCTCCTTGCGGGTGCCGAGGAAGGCGATGACGTCGCTGTCCTGCGCCGAGTTACGGAAATAGTTCCCGATGGTCGGCTCGAGTACCTGGCTGACAAGGTTGACCATATTCCCGAAGCGGGCGATGACCTTTGGCGCTTCGGTGGTGGGGATATGGATGATCTGCGCCACATCGAGATTAAAGGGGAACCCGTCCTTGCTCCGGACCGTGATGGTCGAGAGATTCTTGTCGAGCTGATGCGCTTCGCTACGCGCGCTGGCCCAGTTGAGGACCAGGTTGGTGGTCGGCACCAGCTCCGTCTTCTGGATGTAAGGGTTGATGGGATACTTACCAGGTCCGAGGGGATCGGCCCATACGCCTTTGTTCCCGCGGGCAACGATATTGCCGTGTTTGAAGTCCACACCACTGAGATCGGCGCCTTCGTTACCGACAAAGGAGATGACAACGCCGACATAGCCGATGGGGATCTCCGTCATCTTTACCATATCCACTTTTACAAACCAGGGATTCAGGAAATAAGAGCCGGCGAGGATGACCTGCTCCTGCAATCCCTTGTAGCCGCCGTTACCCAGAAAGAGATCGGCATCCTGAAATTTATTATGTTCACCGATCACTCTGCCGGCGATCTGCCCTTCCTCCAGCGGTTTCCCTTCCAGCGTGGTCACGATGCCCACGGCGTTATCGGGGATGCTCACCATATCGGTGACATCCACATCAAAAAGAAAGGTGTTGATCCGGTAGGAACCCGGGGTGATGATGGCCGTCTGACGGCCTTTACGGCCGCCGTTCTTCAGAAAGGTCACCGCGTCCTGGAAAGAATCACAGGGCACCTTCCGTGCGAGGATGGCGCCCGTCTCCAATTCGGCGCCGTCGCGGGCCAGCACCAGGCCGATCTTGCCCGTCGGGATGACGGTAAAGGGCTGGAAGTTGATCGCATACTGCCAGAACCATTTACCGAAATACACGCCGGGGGCGAGGGTCTGCGCCTGGAAGCCGGCTTCGCCGTCGGTGGCGATGATCCTGCCTTCCGGCAGCGACTGGTTACCCCAGAGAACGAATTTTTTGGTTACCAGACCGATGCGGTCTTCCGGTACGATGACCAGGCCGAAAAAGACCCGGAGGATGATGCGGTATAGCACAATGCATAATAAGGGGATACCGATAATCAGTACCCATTTGATCAAAGTTGAGTTGTCCATTTTGTTTGAGGGTTTACCTGTTGAAGGTACAAAGTTTGTGTACCCCACGCACCCCTGCTACTAAAATGGGGACAAACGGTAAAAGCGGGACCCGCATAACGGTAACGCGGGTCCCAGTAAACCCTTGTATTCAATTAATATTCAAAACCTTGTCCTTGGGGTACTTAACACTATAGCTGATTCGGTAGGAACGGCTTTCTCCGGGCGCCAGCTCGAGGTTCCAGGTGAGGATGCCGGTATCTTTGTTCACCTTGGCGCTGCCGCCGTCCAGCAGCTCCGTTTCGATATCTTTATCCGTAGAGAGCGGGTATTGATCCTTCAGGATCATCCGCACTTTTTCCTTCTTTTTGTTCCGGACGGTGATCTGGAAAGTATTGACCTGTTTCTTGCTTGAGCCAAGGAATTTCACGCTGCTGAAATCGACGACCTTTTCCTTTTTCACGACGATTCGTTTGTCCCGGCCGAGCGTAAGGTTTAGCGTGTCCTGTATGGAGCCCGGGTCGATTCGCGACTTACCGATATAGGTGCCTTCGACCATGATGCCGGCCTCGCCGGGCAGCAGGTTGAGCTTTTCCCAGCCGGTAAGCTGGCCCAGCAGGTAGGCGTCCTTGTCCAGACCGGGTGCGGCATAATATTGATAGACGCACGGCAGCTGGTATTCCTTCAGCGTAACACCCTGTTCCATTCCATTGCCCGGGACGTCGTAGGGGATATCGATGTCGAAGACGGCGTCCATCGTGCGGTCGTTGAGAGAGACATAGTCGTCCTGGTCTTTCAGCGTAACGATGATCACGCCATCGGCGGCCCTCGATCCATATAAGGCGGTTGCCTTGGCATCTTTCAGCACGTCGAGGTTCTTTATGGATTGTGGATCGAGATCTTGCACCTCTTCGGCACTCGCTTCCCGGC
>Ga0310811_10005891_pt1 | contig 15588 bp, 12 predicted proteins | sample YCmetagenome_FD_207642 | JGI IMG/M metagenome (GOLD analysis project Ga0310811, IMG submission 207642) | Soil microbial communities from experimental microcosm in Duke University, North Carolina, United States - YC | ecosystem: Engineered > Artificial ecosystem > Soil microcosm > Unclassified ...
ACGCGCGCGCAGACCGAGCCGCCCGCGCCGCTCGGCGAGCTCCCGCCGGTCGGATCGCGCACGCCGACGCCGGTGCCCGCGCGCACGCAGACCGGATCGTTCCCGCGCCCCGGCACCGGCCCGGTCGTCTCGACGACGGCACCGCCGGCCTCCGCGAGCGGCGGCAACGGCCTGCGCGCGTCGAGCGCCGGCGCCTCGACGCGCCGCCCGCAGGCGGCGGCCACGCCGACCGCGACGGTCCCCGCCGAGCCCGCGCCGCCCGCAAGCGGCGGTCGCGAGCGCAAGGGCCCGCGCACCGCGCCGCCGGGACCGAAGCGCGGCGCGACCGCGCCCGCGAGCGCCGCCGATTTCGAGATCGACACCGACGTGAGCGAGTGGAAGCAGACGTCGAAGCCCGAGGCGGTCGTCGTCGACGACGATCTCGTCGACTGGGCGCAGGCCGAAGAGACCGCGACCGGCGGCGTCGATCTCGAACGCAAGCGGTAAGCTGTTCGCATGCGGAGCCCGGGCCGAGCCGATCGCATCCGGCAGGTCGCGAAGCTGCTCCGCGACGCCGAGCGTCCGGTCCGCATCCTGCGCACGGTCGCGTGGCCCGCGCGGCTGCGCGACGAGTTCTTCGCGAGCGGCGAGAGCGCGCTGCCGCGCCCGCAGTACGAGCCGCTCGATCCGAGCGCGACGCTCGCGCTGGTCGCCGAGGCGCGCCGGCTCGCGACCGCCGACGACGACATCGACGAGTGGCTGCGCCGCCAGGCGTGGGCGATCGAGCTCGGCGCGCGCATGCTCGCCGCGGTCGGGACGCGCGAGTTCACCGCGCTCTCGATCGAGCTCTACGGCGAGCCGTCGTCGTTCCTGAACGATCAGGCGTCGACCTCGCTCGATCTCGCGCGCGCGTTCGAGCACACGCTCAGCGATGCGAACACGATGAACCTCGGGCCGGAGACGGAGCACACCGCCGAGGAGATCGCGCAGCGCGTGGGCAAGGCGGTCGTGCGCTTCTTCGGCCCGCGCGCGCCCGAGGTCCACATCGTCGACGAGCTCAGCGCGAACGCGCTCGCGCAGACCGGCGACATCAAGCTGCGCCGCGGCGCGCGCTTCACCGATCGCGACGCCGCGCAGCTGGTGCAACACGAGGCCTTCATCCACATCGCGACCTCGCTCAACGGCCGCGATCAGATCGATCTCCCGATCCTCGGCGCCGGCCACCCGGGCACGACGCGCACGCAGGAAGGCCTCGCGGTCTTCGCCGAGTTCATCTCGGGCGCGATCGATCCGGATCGCCTCGGCCGCCTCGCCGATCGCGTGCTCGCGATCCAGATGGCGCAGGACGGCGCCGACTTCCTCGACGTCTACCGCTGGTTCCTCACGCAGACCGCGGGCAACAAGGATCAAGCGTTCGAGAACACGCGGCGCGTCTTCCGCGGCGGCACGCTCACCGGCGGCGCGCCGTTCACCAAGGACGTCGTCTACCTCGACGGGCTCCTGCGCGTGCACAACTTCCTGCGCGCCGCGGTGCTGAGCGGCCGCAGCGACTGCCTGCGCCTCTTGTTCGCCGGCAAGCTCGAGATCGAGGACGTCCCCGCGCTCTGTCACCTCTCCGAGATCGGGCTCCTGCGGCCGCCGACGTTCCTGCCGCCGTGGGCCCACGATCTCCGCTTCCTCGTCGCGTACCTCGCGTACTCCGGCTTCTTGAACTCGGTCGACCTCGGCAAGATCCGCGCGCACTACGATGCGCTCCTCGCCGACGCGCCGCCCGTGCACTTCGATTGACAGCGGCGCGCGGCTTGGCTACAAGCATCCCCCTCGGGCGTTTAACTCAGTGGCAGAGTGGCATCTTCACACGGTGCAAGTCGTAGGTTCGACCCCTACAACGCCCACGAGACAACCGGTCAGAAGGTCGCGCTGGTGATGTGGCTCGTGCAGCCGTCGCCGACCGGCGCCCCGTTCGAGTCGACGTGCTGGAACGTGACGTCCGACAGCGTCGCGGCGAGCGGGTCGACGCTGGTGATCGTCACGGTGCCGCCGGTCGCGAAGTAGAAGTCGGTGACCGCGTTGCCGTCGTAGTCGGTGTACAGGTTCACGCACAGGCCGCAGGTCGCCGGATCGAGCTCGTCGCCGGCGAGCGTGTACGTGCCGGGGGCGAGGCCGTTCGCGAAGACGCCGTAGCCGTCCCAGAGATCGATCGCGACGCCGTCGACGTCGGTGTTGAGATCGCCGGTGGCGAACATCTCGTCGGGCAGGTTGCTATCGTCCGGGGTGACGTTGGTCAGCGTCGCCGCGCCGTAGTCGGCGGCGGCGGTGCAGGTCGGCGGCGTGCCGCCCTCGTCGAGCGTGACCGACGTGATCGTCGCGGTGCAGCCGTCGCCGACCGGCGTCGAGTGGAAGGTCGTGCCGTCGATCGTCACGTGCTCGAAGGCGACGTCGTCGAGGGTCGCCGCGAACGGCGTCAAGGACGTGATCGTGACCGAGCCGCCGGTCGCGAAGTAGTCGTCGGTCCCGTTGCCCTTCATGCGCACGCACAGGCCGCAGGTCTCGTAGTCGAGATCGTCGCCCGCGATCGTGTACGTGCCGGTCGCGATCCCGCCGGTCATCACGCCGTGGCCGTTGTAGAGCTCGATCTGGACCTGATCGGGATCGGCGTTCAGATCGCCGCGCGCGCCGAGCGAGTCGGGCAGCGAGGTCGAGTCGACGACCAGGTTGGTGACCGTCGGCGTGCCGTACGCGCTCTCGACCGTGCAGGTGACGCACGACGGATCGGTGGCGCACTCGGCGTCCGCGCAGTCGACGGCGCCGTCGCCGTCGTCGTCGGTCGTGTTGCCGCAGATCTCGCCGGTCGGGCACGCGGTCGTGCCGGTGCAGTCCGGATCGGCGCAGTCGGCGAGCGTGTCGCCATCGTCGTCGGTCGTGTTGTCGCAGATCTCTTGCGGCGTCACCACGACGTCGAAGCCGCCCGACGTCAGCGACGACGTGCACCCGTCGGCGCTCGGGGTCGTCTCGGAGGTGTCCTGATCGACGTCGACGTGCTGGAACGTGAGGTTCGAGAACGAGACCTGGAGCGACGGCTCGATCGAGGTGATCTCGACCGTGCCGCCGGTCGCCAGGTACATGTCCTGGCCGTCGCCGACGACGTAGACGCACAGGCCGCAGGTCGCGTAGTCGAGGTCGGCGCCCGCGAGCGTGTACGTGCCCGGGGCGATGCCGCCGGTCATCACGCCGTAGCCGTTGAACAGCTCGATCACGAGCTGGTCGGGGTCGCCGTTGAGGTCGCCGGTCGCGGCGAGATGATCGGGCAAGGTGTCGTCGGCGATCGTCTGGTTGCCGAGGGTCGCCGCGCCGTAGCTCGACGACGCGCTGCACGACGCCGTGGCGCACGAAGGATCGCTCGCGCAGTCGGAGTCGGCGCAGTCGGCCTGGCCGTCGCCGTCGTCGTCGGTGCCGTTGGTGCAGTTCTCGGCGGTCGGGGTGCAGGCGGGCGTGCTCGCGCAGTCGGAGTCGGCGCAGTCGACCTGCCCGTCGCCGTCGTCGTCGGTGCCGTTGGTGCAGTTCTCGACGGCGTGCATGCACGCCGCCTCGCCCGCGCAGTCGGGGTCGGCGCAGTCGGCCTTCCCGTCACCGTCGTCGTCGACGCCGTTGGCGCAGACCTCGGCCGGGTTGTCCTTGGTGCCGCCGGCGCACGCCGGGACGAGGAGGGTGCACGTGACCCACAGCGCGGCCGCGACGAACCCGATGCCTCCGAATCGCTTCTCCATGATGTATCCGCCCCCGATGAAGACTTCGAGCCGCGCAGATAGCGCGGATGCGGGTCGCCTATCAAGAGGCGACTCGATCCGCCACCCGCGCGCGGAGAACGCGGTAAACACGAGGCATGCAGCGCACCGTGATCCGCACGCCGGCCGCGCCCGCGGCCATCGGCCCGTACTCGCAAGCCATCACCGTCCCCGTCGGCGACGCGACGATGATCTTCCTGTCGGGCCAGATCCCGCTCGATCCCGCGACCGGCGCGATCGTCGACGGTGACATCGGCGTGCAGACGCGGCGCGTGCTCGACAACATCGGCGCGGTCCTGGCCGCCGCCGACGCGACGTTCGCCGACGTCGTGAAGACGACGATCTTCCTCGCCGACCTCGCCGACTTCGCCGCGGTCAACGTCGTGTACGGGGAGCGCTTCGGCGGTCCGCCGCCGCCGCGCTCGACGGTGCAGGTCGCGCGCTTGCCGAAGGACGCGCGCGTCGAGATCGAAGTCGTCGCCATCCGCCGCTAGCCGCTACTCGAGAGGAGAGCTCATGTCGCAGGCGATCGATTCCGTACTGCAGGAGCACCGCGTCTTCCCGCCGTCGCGCGAGTTCAGCGAGCACGCGCGCGTGAAGAGCATGGACGAGTACGAAGCGCTGTACCAACGCGCCGACGCCGACCCCGAGGGCTATTGGGGCGAGGTCGCCGCGCAGCTCGAGTGGGCGAAGCCGTGGACGAAGGTCCTCGAGTGGAACCCGCCCGACGCCAAGTGGTTCGTCGGCGGCGCGCTCAACCTGAGCGTGAGCTGCCTCGATCGCCACGCCGCGAGCTGGCGCAAGAACAAGGCGGCGATCCTGTTCGAGGGCGAGCCCGGCGACACGCGGGTGTACACGTACGGCCAGCTGCACCGCGAGGTGTGTCGCGCCGCGAACGCGCTCAGCGCGCTCGGCGTGAAGGCCGGCGACTTCGTCGCGATCTACCTGCCGATGATCCCGGAGGCGGCGATCGCGATGCTCGCGTGCGCGCGGCTCGGCGCGCCGCACACCGTCGTGTTCGGCGGCTTCAGCGCCGAGGCGCTCGCCGATCGCATCAAGGACGCGAAGGCGAAGTTCGTGATCACCGCCGACGGCGGCTGGCGGCGAGGCGCGATCGTGCCGCTCAAGGCCAACGTCGATCGCGCGTGCGAGATGGCGCAGGTCGACAAGGTCGTCGTCGTCAAGCGGACCGGCAACGAGGTCGCGTGGGATCAACGCCGCGACATGTGGTGGCACGAGCTGGTCGCCGGCGCGAAGCCGACGCACACGCCGCAGGCGTTCGACAGCGAGCACCCGTTGTTCTCGCTCTACACGTCGGGCACGACCGGCAAGCCCAAGGGCATCCTGCATACCACCGGGGGGTATCTGACCGGCGCGTACCAATCGACGCGCATGGTCTTCGATCTGCGCGAGGACGACATCTTCTGGTGCACCGCCGACGTCGGCTGGGTGACGGGGCACTCGTACGTCGTGTACGGGCCGCTCGCGAACGGCGCGACCGTGCTCATGTACGAGGGCGCGCCGAACCAGCCCGGGCCCGATCGCTTCTGGGACATCATCGCGCGCTGGGGCGTGACCGTCTTCTACACGGCGCCGACCGCGATCCGCGCGTTCATGCGCTGGGGCGACGAGCACCCGGCGAAGCACGATCTGTCGTCCTTGCGCTTGCTCGGGTCGGTCGGCGAGCCGATCAACCCCGAGGCGTGGATGTGGTACCGCAAGACGATCGGCGGCGATCGCTGCCCGATCGTCGACACCTGGTGGCAGACCGAGACCGGCTCGATCATGATCTCGCCCTTGCCGGGCGCGACGCCGACCAAGCCGGGCTCGGCGACGCGGCCCTTGCCGGGCGTCGCCGCCGACGTCGTGAAGAAGGACGGCACGCCGTGCGGGCCCAACGAGGGCGGCTTCCTCGTGATCAAGAAGCCGTGGCCTTCGATGCTGCGCACGATCTTCGGCGATCACGATCGCTACGTGAAGACGTACTTCGGCGAGGTGCCGGGCGTGTACTTCGCGGGCGACGGCGCGCGCAAGGATCCCGACGGCTACGTCTGGGTGATGGGCCGCGTCGACGACGTGATCAACGTGGCGGGCCATCGCCTGTCGACGATGGAGGTCGAGAGCGCGCTGGTCTCGCACCCGAAGGTCGCCGAGGCCGCGGTCGTCGGTCGCCCCGACGAGCTGAAGGGGCAGGCGATCGTCGCGTTCGTGACGCCGCGCTCGGGCGTCAAGGCCGACGACGCGCTCGCCGCCGAGCTGCGCCAGCACGTCGTCACGCAGATCGGCGCGCTCGCGCGTCCCGAGGAGCTGCGCTTCGCCGAGGCGCTGCCCAAGACGCGCTCGGGCAAGATCATGCGCCGCTTGCTGCGCGAGGTCGCGAGCGGCTCGACGGCGCGCGGCGACACGACGACGCTCGAGGATCAAGCGGTGCTCGAGAAGCTCGCGCAGTCGTTCGCCAGCGACGACTGAGCTACGGCGGGCCGCCGGGGATGACCGCGGCGGGATCGTCGCTGTCTTCGCTGCTGTCGTCGCCGAGATCCGGCGCCGGGGTCGATGACGGCGTGACGACCGGGGTGTCGATCACCGGCGCCGCGGCCGGCTTCGGATCGGAGGCCGCGAGCGAGGTCGCGTAGTCGGCGAGGATCGTGACGAGGCGCTCGTGGGCGGCGCGCACCTGCTTGTGCGAGCCGGACGGATTGCCGTTGGTGACGAGCGCGAAGGCGAGCGTGTGGCCGGGCGCGACGTCGAGGAAGCCCGAGAGCGCGATCGCGCCGTTCAGCGTGCCGGTCTTCGCGTGCAGCTTGCCGCGCAGCGTGCCGTGGAAGCGGCCGCGCAGCGTGCCGTCGACGCCGCCGACCGAGAGCGACGCGAGGTACGCCGCATGACACGCCTGCGCGTGCGCGTCACCGGCGGCAGGCGCGGTGGCCGCGTCGGCGAGGCCCGACGCCGCGCGCAGGACGTTCACGATCTGGCGCGCGCTGAAGGTCGTCTTGTGCGAGAGGCCGCTGCCGGTGTCGACGTAGAGCGACGCGCGATCGATCGACGCGTGCGCGTGCAGCCAGTCGTACATCGCGTCGAGCGCGCGCGACATCGACGGCGCCGCGCCGAACTTCGCCGCGCCCGCGGTCATCACGATCCGATCCGCGAGCCAGTTGATCGAGCGCTTGTTGACCTGCGCGACGATCGCCGCGAGCGGCTCCGACTCGTGCGCCGCGAGCTCGACCGGCAGCCAGCCCTTGGTGCCGGCCTCGGTCGCGTAGTCGCTGAGATCGTCGACGCGGACCTCGCCGCCGACCGTGATGCCGGCCTTCGCGAGATCCGAGACGAGGAGCGAGGCGGTCAGCTCCCCGCGCGGATCCGGCCAGATCGTGTACGTCGCGCTCCGGCCGCGGCCGATCGTGCCGGTCAAGTGCACCGACCAGCGCGCGTGGCCCTTGGCGTCGGTCGACGCGCCGTCGGTGACCTTCATCGCCGACTTCTTGCGCTTCGAGGTCGTGACGTCGTTCGTCACGATCGCGAACGGCGTCAGCGGCGTGATCGAGATCGTCGGCGGCTTGCCCGGCGTGGTCGCGTCGACCGAGATCTGGATCTTGCCGCGGATCATGCCCTCGCGATCGTCGTCCTTGCCGACCACGATGCCGCCCTTGATCGCGTGCACGCCGCGGGCGGCGAGCGCGGCGGCGAGATCGTGCACGCCGTCGGCGTCGAGGGTCGGGTCGTAGCTGCCCAGCAGGTAGAGATCGCCGTCGACGGTGCCGTCCTGCTCCGGCGTCGGGCCGAGCAGGCGCGTGCGATAGCGGAAGTCGGCGCCGAGCACGTCGAGCGCGGTCGCGGTCGAGATCAGCTTCACGTTCGACGCGGGGTTGAGCGGATCGTCGGGGTGCACCGCGAACAGCTCTTGTCCGGTCACCGCGTCGACGACGTAGAGCGCGGTCGTGCCGTAGCGCAGCGGCCCGGTCCGCAGCATCTCTTCGATCTTCTTCGCCGTGCGCTCGTCGAGCGACAGCTCGCTGTCCTTCTGCCGGCGCCACGTCTCGTCCTCGCCGTCGCGCGCGCTGCCGCGGATCACGACGCGCGCGTGGGAAGCCGAGACCGCGACTGCGGGCGTCTTCGCTTTCGGCGTCGACTTGTGGCGGGTGCGCGGCGCGGCGATGGCCGTGGAGCTGATGGAGCCGATCAAGAGCAGCGCGAGCAGCGTCTTCATTCTCATCGTGCTCATCCGCGCACCATCACGTAGGTGGCGCCGCTGCCGCCGTCGGCGGGCGCCGCGGCGCTCAAGCAATGGACGTATCCGGACAGCGATCCCATCAGCGAGCCGATCACGCTCTCGCGCAACACGGCGACGCCGTCGGAGTGCAGGCCGCGGCCGTGGATCACGAGCACGCAGCGCCGGCGCGCCCGCGCGCTCTCCGCCAAGAACCGCTTCAAGGCCGTGTCCGCCGCGTCGACGGTCATGCCGTGCAGATCGAGCTCGGCTTCGGGACGCACGCGCCCGCGCCGCAGCTCGGCGACCTGCGCGCGATTCACGCCGGGCGCGCGCGCCGCGATCTGCGCGCCGCCTTCGTCGATCGTCAGCGCGATGGGCGAGGGCACCACGTCGCGGACAACCGGCGCCGCGGCCGCGGGCTTCGGCTCGATGCGCACGCGATTCGCGCCGTGCATCGGTGTGGTGCCCGCGATCGCGTCGATGAACATCGCCTGTTCTTCAGGAGACACCAGGGGACGTTTCGGTCGACTCGACTTGGGCGGGCGGCCCATGATCAATTTGTAAACGTGCGCGGGCCGTTCGCAAAGATTTCCGCGCAGGTAAGGCAATGTGTGTGTAGGCTCGCGCCATGACGCGATGGCTCTTCGTGATCGCGATCGCGGCGTGCGGGAAGTCGTCGGCGACCGACCCCGACACCCGACTCCCCGACGGGAATCCACCCGGATCGTGCACCGCGTTGCAGGGGATCTATCACGCGGATCTGCACTTCGAGGGCTACGAGTCGGCGACCTCCTTCCGGATCGATCAGACCGGCTCCACCTACCAGCTCGCGACCGGGCTGGGCACGGTCCCGCTGACGGTCGGCGCGACCTTGACCGCGACGATCGGCGACACCGCGAGCAGCCGCACGCTCGCCGTGGACCAGCTCGACGCCGACTGCACGATGCACGGCACCTGGACCTCGTGCCGCAACGGCGACTGCTACGCCTACACGCTCTTCGCGAAGAAGACCGATCGCCTCGCCGAGCCGGTCGCGCACGGCATGACGCTCCTCTCCGAGTTCGTCGGCAATCCGGGCGACGAGTGGTGGAACGCCGGCCTCGCGGTCAACGTGCGCGTCGCGAACGGGCTCGCGTACATGGCGAACTACGAGGACGGGCTCCGCATCGTCGACGTCCACGATCCCGCGCATCCCGTCGAGCTCGGCCACCAGAAGCCGATGTTCCCGACCGACGGCGAGATCTACAACGACGTGAAGATCGTCGGCGCGAGCGGCAAGACGTACGCGCTCATGGCGTCGAACTTCCGCGGGGTCGACGTCGTCGACGTCACCGATCCGCACGCGCCGTCGATCGTGACGAGCTTCGGCACCGCCGCGCCGCAGCAGACGTCGATCAACGTGCACACGATCTTCGTCGACGGCGGCAAGGCCTATCTCGCGAACATCGACGTCGGCCTCGAGATCTGGGACCTCGCGGATCCCGCGCACCCCGTGAAGCTCGGCCAGTGGGCGCACGACGCGACGCCGCCCGCGCAGCCGTTCCCGCACGACCTCTACGTCAGCGGCGCGCGCGCGTACGTCAACTACTGGGACGCGGGGATGAGCATCGTGGACGTCTCGACGCCCGCCGCGCCGAAGCTCGTCGGTGAGTTCACCGGCTACGGCCAGCACACGAGCCACTCGAGCTGGGTGACGAAGATCGGCGACCGCATGATCGCGGTGCACGGCGACGAGCAATGGAATTCGCACCTGCACCTCGTCGACGTCACCGAGGGCACGCCCGCGTTCGGCACGTCGATCGCGGAGTGGGGCACGCGCGAGGAGGTCAGCGCGCACAACATCATGGCGTTCGGCTCGCGCGCGTACGTCGCCTATTACCAGGACGGCGTCCGCGTGCTCGATCTCAGCGACCCGGCGCACCCGCAGCCGATCGCGTGGTTCGACACCTGGCCCGGGTACGACCAGGACTACGGCACCAGCTTCTACGAGGGCGCGATCGGGATCGACGTCGATCTGGACGCGAAGCTCGTCTATGTCGCCGATTCGCACCGCGGTTTGATCGTCTTGCATCTCGACGTCTAGTCGTTTCCTCGTTCGGTTCCTCGTTGCCTTTCGCAACGCGGCGGCGGTAACGCGGCGATTCCGTTGTCGGCACCGATCTTGATCGTCTAAGGTCGGATTCCCCGATGACGATCGCTTACTTCTGTATGGAGTACGGGCTCGATCCCGCGCTCACGATCTACGCCGGTGGCCTCGGCATCCTCGCCGGTGATCACATGAAGTCCGTCGGCGATCTGCACGTGCCGCTGGTCGGCATCGGCCTCTTGTGGGACGAGGGCTACACGGTCCAGACGATCGGGCCCGACGGTCACCCCGAGGATCACTATCCGAAGACCAACCGCGACGCGCTGACCAAGCTCGACGCGCGGATCGAGGTGACGGTCGCGGGCAAGGTCGTGCCGTGCATCGCGTGGCGCGTCGATCGCTACGTGAAGAGCACGCTGTACCTGCTCGAGCCCGAGCACGACCACGATCGCTGGATCACGCGGCGCCTCTACGGCGGCGGCGAAGAGGATCGCCTCGCGCAGGAGATCGTCCTCGGCGTCGGCGGCGTGCGCCTCTTGCGCGCGCTCGGCATCGAGGCGACGGTCCATCACTTCAACGAAGGCCACGCGGTGTTCGCGGGCCTCGAGCTGCTGCGCGAGAACCGCTTCGGCGGCGGCTCGCTCGACGAGCGCATCGCGCGGCTGCGCCCGCACGTCGTCTTCACCACGCACACGCCGGTCGCCGCGGGCAACGAGGTCCACGGCCTCGACGTCATGCGCCGCATGGACGCCGACCTGGGCTTCACCGATCAGGAGCTCGCCAAGATCGGCGGCACGCCGTTCTCGATGACGGTCGCCGGGCTGCGGCTGGCGCGGATCGCGAACGCGGTGGCGGAGCTGCACGGCGAGACCGCGCGCGCGATGTGGAAGGACGTCGCCGGCGCCGCGCCGATCACGGCGATCACCAACGGCGTGCACGCGCCGACCTGGCAGGACGCGCGCGTCCGCGCGGCGGTCGTGCCCGACAAGCCCGCCGCCGATGGCGACGCCGAGCTGTGGGCGTCGCACCAGGACATCAAGGGCGAGCTGCTCGACGAGATCAAGCGGCGCACCGGGCGCATCTTCCGCAAGGACGCGCTCTTGATCGGCTTCGCGCGGCGCGCGGCGGCGTACAAGCGCGCCGATCTGATCCTCGGCGACGAGGCGCGGCTCGCGCGGCTGCTCGAGGGCGGGCGCGTGCAGCTCGTCTACGCCGGCAAGGCGCACCCGCGCGATCAAGCGGGCAAGCACCTCGTGCAGAAGCTGGTCGAGGCGTCGCGCCGATGGGCGGGGCACATCGTCTTCTGCGAGGGCTACGACATGACGCTCGGCGCGCTGCTCACGCGCGGCTGCGACGTGTGGCTCAACAACCCGCGCCGCCCGCTCGAGGCCTCGGGCACGAGCGGCATGAAGGCCGCGATGAACGGCGTCTTGAACCTCTCGATCCTCGACGGCTGGTGGCCCGAAGGCTGCCGCCACGGCGAGACCGGCTGGAAGATCGGCGATCCCGATCCGCACGAGGACGGCCTCGACGACGCGCACGCCGCCTCGATCGACGCGCGCGATCGCGGCCGCCTCTACGACGTCCTCGAGCACGAGGTCGTGCCGACCTACTACGACGATCGCGCGCGCTGGACCCGCATGATGCGCGCGTCGATCGCGATGTCGTCGTGGCACTTCTCGTCGGATCGCATGGTCCAGGACTACGTGCGGCGCATCTACGCGATGTGAACGCTGGGAGCCTGGCCCCGTAAGACGGGGCCAGGCGGCTTCCGGCTTCCGGCTTCCGGCTTCCGGCCCCGGAGGCGGCCAGTCGCTACGCTCCGGCCGCGATCAGCGTGCGCACGTTGTGAGCGGTTGCGACGAGTCGCCACTCGCCGCGGACCTTCGCGAGACCGCGAAGCAGGAGCGGCAGCAATCACGTTTGCTCGACGTCCCACGGCCCGAAGCTCTTCGCCATCGGCAGCACTGGATCACAGCCGAGCCGCCGGGTCGATCCGGAGACGACGCGCTTCGTCTTCAACCGGAAGTCGGAAGTCGGAAGTCGGAGGTCGCTGGCCCCGTCTTACGGGGCCAGCTCCTAGCCGGCGAGCAGCGCATCGAGCTGGCCGAACGACTCGGGCATGCCGTCGTACGAGCCCTTGGCCGCCTCCAACGCCTCGGCCGACGGATACAGCTCGTGCAAGACGGCTCGCGTCGTGTCGCCGTGCTCCTCGAGCGTCAGCGTGCTGAGCTGGCCGGCGTCGCCGCTCTCGTCGTTGGTCCACACCAGGCGCGAGCACGGCGTCACCTCGAGATAACGGCCGAAGAACGCCATCGGCTCGGGCTCGGCGGCGAACACGAAGCGATAGCCGCCGCCGGTGCGGACGTCCATCTCGCACGAGAGCAGCGTGATGCCGCTCGACTTCGGGACCCACCAGCGCCGCATCAGCTCGGCCTTGGTCCACGCCTCGAACACGAGGCGCGCGGGCGCATCGAACGTGCGCGTGACGATCATCTCGCGCTCCGACTTCCGTTCCACTCTGGTCTCGTTCTTCATCGCGATCTCGCTTTCTCTTGCTGCTTCAGGTCCTCGATCACCTGGTCGAGCTCGTCGAAGCGCGCGCTCCACATCCGGCGATAGCGATCGATCCACGCCGTGACCTCGTCGAGCTGGCGGGGGCCGAGCCGGCACGTCCGCACGCGACCGACCTTCGCGGTCGCGACCAGCCCCGCCGCCTCCAGCACGCCGACGTGCTTCTTCATGCCGGTCAGCGTCATGTCGAACCTCGCGGCGAGATCCGTGATCGACGCGTCCGCCCGCCCCAGCTGCTCCAGCACGCCTCGCCGCGTCGCATCGGCCAACGCGGCGAAGGCGGCGTCGAGCTGCGCGGTCCTCGAAAGCTGAACCATGTGGTTCAGTATTATCGGATGAAGGGGCCGAAGGCAAGACCAAAGCACGCGCGCTAACGCTCGCGGTGGAGGACCTGGCGGCGCTTGCCGCGCCACTCGAGCTCGAGGAACGCGCCGTCGCGCTCGGCGGTCAGCGAGTCGAGCAGGCGCGTCGGCGTCGTCGTGAGGCACGGGTGCGTGCCCGGATCCGACGCGGTCTCGGTGAGCGTGAGCAGATCGTTCGTGACGTGGCCCTCGAGGACGTAGCGATCGACGTACGACCAGCGGCGCGTGCCCGCGCACGTGATCGGATGATCGTCTTTGGAGACGGTCGAAACGGTGCGCACGTAGGTCGCGCTGGCGAGGCCGTCCTCGCCGACGGTGATCTGCCAGTCCTCGCGCTCGTCGCGGAGGTTGCCGTCGTCGTCCATCGTGTGCGCGGACCACGCCCACGCGCCGTTCCACGACGGATGCGCGCCGGGCCACTCCGGCGGCGCGCGGTCGGGCGCGCGACGCAGCGTCTCTTCGCCGTGATCCCATTGCAGGAGCACCTCGTCGTGCGCGACCAGCACCTTGTACGCGCCGATCTTGCGGAAGCCGTGATCGCACGGCGACGGCTCGGCCTGGTAGCCGGTCTCCGTGATCGTCACGCCGTCGGCGGTGACGTCGGCGCGCACGGTGAAGCGCGCGCGCTGGTGATAGATCGGCTGCTCGTTGCAGGTGAACGGCACGCCGTCGGTCGAGCGGAACTCGACGTCGCGATCGTAGCCGCCGATCGCGCGCAGCGTGTCGGCGGGCGCCGACGGATCGACCGCGAGGTGCCAGTGCTCGAGCTCGGTGCGGTGCGCGCCGTCACCGTCGGACTCGTGCGACCACTCCCAGTCGCCGAGCAGGTGCGCGAGCGTGAGCGCGTCGGCGGTGCGCACCGGCTTGGGCGCGTTGGGCGCGGGCGCGGGCGGGTGGCAGCTCGCGACGACGGCGAGGCCGAACGAGAAGATCGCGACGATCTTCACTTCTTCTTCTCCGGATCCTCTTCTTCGCCTTCTTTGACCGCGCCGACGTGCAGGTAATACGACAGCGCGGGGTCGCGCGGGCGCGGCGTCTCCGGGACGATCAGCGGCGCCTTGGGCGCGTCGGGATCGTCGACCGGCTCGCTCGGCTGATCCTCGATCTCTTCGATCGGCGGCGACGCCTCCATGACCGTGCCCTCTCGTTGCGCGCGCGGCGACAGCCGCGGCGACGGCAGCCGGCGATCCTTCCACGCGAGCACGCCTTGCTCGATCTCGGGGCGCGCGGGCGGACCGCACAGGCTGACGACCTCGCTCCACAAGCCGGCCTCGCTCGGCCACGCGTTCGCGCGCACCGCGGCGGCCTCGAGCGCGTCGGCGAACGCGCCCGCGCTCGGCCAGCGCCGATCGGGATCGCGCTCGAGCGCGGTCATCACGACGTCGGCGATCGCGCGCGGCACGTCGTCGCGCACGGTCTGCGGGTGTGGGATCGGCGCGTTGCGCACGCGCTCGCAGGTATCGAGATCCGAGCTGCCCTGGAACAGCGCGCGCCCGACCAGCAGCTCGTGCATCATCGCGCCCAGCGAGAACAGATCGGCGCGGCCGTCGAGCTGCGCGGCGAGCCCGAGCTGCTCCGGCGCCATGTACGCGTACTTCCCTTTGACCACGCCGGTCTCGGTCCGATGCGACTGGATCGCGGCGCGCGCGATGCCGAGATCGATCAGCTTCACGACGCCGCCCGGCGCGACGATCACGTTGTGCGGCGAGACGTCGCGGTGGATCACGTGCAGCGGCGTGCCGTCGACGTCGGTGAGCGCGTGCAGGTGCTCGAGCGCGCGCGCGATGCCGATGCCGAGCGCGGCCGCCGACGCGATGCCGACGCCGCGCCCCGCGGTCGCGACCGCGCGCAGCACCTGCAAGACGGCGTGACCGCGCAGGTACTCGAGCACGAGGAACGCGCGGCCGTCGGCTTCGCCGAGCTCGTACGCGAAGGGTAGGTTGGGGTGGTGACAGAGCAGCGAGACGCGCCCTTCGGTGAGGAAGAACTGCGCGTACTCGGGATCGGCGCCGTAGTCCTCGCGCACGCGCTTGACGACGACGAAGCGGCGCCCGCCGAGCGCGCTCTCGTCGATCGCCAGGTAGACCTCCGCCATGCCGCCGGTGGCGAGTCGCTCGAGCAGCAGGTAGCCGCCCCAGCGCGCGGGAAGCGACTCGCGCGCCATCGATCAGGCGGGGCGGCGCGCGTACGCGTCTCGGACGAGCGCGGCGATCGCTTGATCGCTGAGCTCGCTGGGACGAACGTGCGCGCTCCGCGCCCCTCCGTTCCCTGACGGGGGCTCGAACTCCCACGCGACCGCGGCGGCGAGGCGTTGCGCGCAGGCGTCGGCGGTGAAGCCGAGGCGGTAGTACACGCCCGCGCGCGCGCGGAGATCGCGGAGCGCGGCCTCGACACGGCGCGCGCTCTGTCGCCCACCGGTCTGCGAATCGAGCCACGGGAACGTGGACATGCGTCGAGTATACGCGCGCGTGTTACCGTCCTGGGGATGGTCCGGGGTGTGATCGCGATCGGGATCCTGCTCGCGGGTCTCGGCGTCGCGCGCGCCGACACGATCGGCGCCGTCCCGATCGCGCCGCCGAAGGGGCCGGTCGGCGC
>Ga0310811_10005892_pt1 | contig 15587 bp, 10 predicted proteins | sample YCmetagenome_FD_207642 | JGI IMG/M metagenome (GOLD analysis project Ga0310811, IMG submission 207642) | Soil microbial communities from experimental microcosm in Duke University, North Carolina, United States - YC | ecosystem: Engineered > Artificial ecosystem > Soil microcosm > Unclassified ...
GTTCTTCTATCCGCTGGACGCCAAGATCAAGTCCAAGGGCGGCAAGCTGCGCCTGATGTACGAAGCCAATCCGATGGCCTTCATCATCGAACAGGCGGGTGGCGCGGCCACCACCGGTCGCGAGCGCATCATGGACATCCAGCCAAGTGGCCTGCACCAGCGCGTGCCGGTGTTCCTCGGTTCCAAGAACGAAGTGGAAGTGGCCACGCACTACCACGTCGAGGCCGACGCGGCCGCCTGACCTCGCACGGGGAGACGGTCCGTCCGTCTCCCCGGCTGGCGCATTTCTGAGCAGCGCCCAACAAGCGCCCTGCACCGACAGCACGTCGCCCTTCGGCGGCCTTACACTCGCGCGCCAGTGACCACCTCGTACAAGGCGGTCGCATTCCACCCACCGCGCCTCGAGCCATGTCCGCCATCCGCCGCTACCGCCCGCTTCTGCCCCTGCTCGCCAGCCTCGTGCTGTGCGCCTGCTTCGGCGCCACCAAGCCCACGCCGCCACCGGCGCCGCTGGTGCCGCCGCCGGTGGTGAAGCTGCGTATCGGCCTGGCGCTCGGCGGCGGAGCGGCCAAGGGTTTCGCACACATTGGCGTGATCAAGATGCTGGAAGCCAACGGCATCCATCCGGACGTGGTGGCGGGCACCAGCGCCGGCAGCGTGGTCGGTTCGCTCTACGCCAGCGGCATGGATCCGTTCCAGCTGCAGGAGACGGCCTACGCGCTGGACCAGGCCAACCTGCGCGACGTGCGCCTGTTCTCCGGCGGCGTGGTGCAAGGCCAGAAGCTGCAGGACTACGTGAACCAGCAGGTGAAGAACCGCCCGCTGGACAAGCTCAACCTGCCCTTTGCCGCCGTGGCCACGCAGCTGGAAACCGGCCAGCGCATCGTGTTCGTGCGCGGCAACACCGGCCAGGCCGTGCGCGCATCGAGCAGCGTGCCCGGCGTGTTCGAACCGGTGGAAATCAACGGCAAGCACTACATCGACGGCGGCGTGGTCAGCCCGGTGCCGGTCGACGCCGCGCGCCAGCTCGGCGCGGATGTGGTCATTGCCGTGGATATCTCCAGCAAGGCCGACGGCACCAACCCGCAGGGCGTGTTCAATATCGTCGGGCAGTCCATCAGCATCATGGGCCAGAAGCTCGGCGAGCAGGAACTCGCTCGCGCGGACATCGTGATCCGTCCGAAGGTGAACCAGATCGGCGCGGCGGATTTCGAGCAGCGGAACCAGGCGATCATGGAAGGCGAACGCGCCGCGCTGACCGCGATGCCGTCGATCAAGGCCAAGATCGCGGCCATACAGGCCGTACACCAACAGCAGGCCATCGCCGCGCACTAGCGCCGGAATGTGGGAGCGCATCCTGTGCGCGACAGCAGAGCCCACGCTTCCACACCGAAAAATCCTGCGCTTTCCCGAAGTGCCGGCGCGCGCCCGGAGCATGCACTCCTGCACATACACTCGGCTGCCACGTCCTGTTAGCGTTTACGCTTTCCTCCGCTACAGGCACATCCATGGCCCAGCCTGCCCGTCTTCTCCTGCCAGCACTCATCGCTGTGCTCGCGCCTTCCGCGTTCGCCGCGCCCGCATCGGTCGATCCCCGCATCGAGTCGTTGCTCACCGATCTCGGCAAGGTGCATTCGATCAGCGCCGTGCAGCTTTCTCCCGACGGCACGCAGCTCGCCTGGGTGGTGCGCACCGAGGGCAAGGACGGCGTCGAGGTCGCCAAGGCTGATGGCGGCGATGTGCGCCGCGTGAGTGACAACAAACCCGGCAGCTGCAGCTCCGAGAACATCGCCTGGGCGCCGGATTCCCATCACCTCGCCTTCGTCTCCAACTGCGCGACCGGCGGCAAGCAGAAGGACCTCATGGTGGTCGACGTGACGGCCAAGGGCGCACCCAAGCGCCTGGCCGAGTTGCCCGGCGTGAGCGATGGCCTCGTGTGGTCGCCCGACGGCAAATCGCTCGGCTTCCTCTACGTACCCAACGGCACGCGTCGCGCCAGCGCCGTCTATGCGGCCAAACCGGCCTCGGGCGAAGTCGGCGTGGATGGTCTGGAGGTGCAGCGCGTGGCGACGGTGGATGCCGGCGGCGGTGCCGTGCGCCTGCTCACCGACGCCAACACCTACGCCTACGAATTCAGCTGGTCGCCGGACGGCAAGCGCATCGCCTACGTGGGCGCGCCGCCGCCGGGCGACAACAACTGGTGGGTGGCCAAGCTCTACGTGCAGGACACCAAGGCTGATGCCAAGGCGACCATGGTGCTCGATCCCACCACGGTGAAGGGTTCGCTGCACGGCCTGCAGATCGCGTTGCCGCGCTTCTCGCCGGATGGCCAGCGCATCGCCTTCATCGGCGGCCTGATGAGCGACCAGGGTTCCACCGGTGGCGACATCTATGCGGTGCCCGCCAGCGGCGGCGAACCGGTCAACCTCACGCCCGACACCAAGGTGACGCCGGTGTGGTTCACCTGGAGCACCAGCGGCAACCTGCTGGTTTCGCAGGTGCGCAACGGCCAGAGCGAAGTAGCCGAGTACGGCGTCACCGGCAACAAGGCCGAGCAGAGCGCCACGCTGTTCACGCTGCCGGCGAGCATCCATGACGGCACCGCGTCGATGGCGTTGTCGCTGTCGGCGAACCAGACCAAGGTCGCTTTCATCCAGAGTTCCTTCGAGACCGCGCCGGAGGTGCATGCCGGCGAATTCGGCAAGACGCCGCCGCCCGCCGTCACTCATCTCAACGCCGGCCTCAAGCCCGCGTGGGGCAAGACCGAATCGGTGGAATGGGACAACGAAGGCCACCACGTGCAGGGCTGGCTGCTGTATCCGGCCAACTACGATCCCAAGAAGTCGTACCCGATGATCGTCACCGTGCACGGTGGTCCGTCAGCCGCGGTGATTCCGCGCTGGCCGGGCGTGGGCTTCGGCGGCGTGCCGTTCTCGGCGCTGGGCTATTTCGTGTTCATGCCCAACCCGCGCGGCAGCTTCGGCCAGGGCGAAGCTTACGTGCAGGCCAACCGCAAGGACTTCGGCCACGGCGACCTGCGCGACATCCTCGCCGGCATCGACACCATCGAGAAGAAGCTGCCGGTGGACGACAAGCGCCTCGGTCTCACCGGCTGGAGCTACGGCGGCTTCATGAGCATGTTCGTGCCGACGCAGACGCAGCGCTTCCGCGCGGTGGTTGCTGGCGCCGGCATCAGCAACTGGCAGAGTTACTACGGCCAGAACCTGATCGACCAGTGGATGGTGCCGTTCTTCGGCGCGTCGGTGTACGACGATCCGGCGGTGTATGCGAAGAGCTCGGCAATCAACTTCATCAAGCAGGTGAAGACGCCGACGCTGGTGGTGGTGGGCGATCGCGATGCGGAATGCCCGGCGCCGCAGTCGTTCGAGTACTGGCATGCGCTGCGTGCGCAAGGCGTGCCGACCTCGCTGGTGGTGTATCCGAACGAAGGCCACCACTTCGTCGATCCGGATCACCAGCGCGATGTGCTGCAACGCGCGCTGATGTGGTTCGACAAGTACCTGCCGGCGAAGGGCTGATCCTTACCTGCGCATGAAACACCACGAGCCGTCGATGGAAACATCGGCGGCTTTCTTCTTGCCGCTCGTCAGCGCTTTGTTCTCGCTTCGTCCAGTAGCAACGCGCCCAGGCGGAAGCGGCACACGTGCCCACCACGCACGATGCATTCCATGTGATGCACGCGCCGCCCTGTCGCCGCTTCCATGTACGCCAGATCGAACTTGCACACCTGCGGATGCTGTTGCGCCAGCGCGTGGAACACGCAATTGAAGGCCTCGACCTGGTACTCCTCGCCATGCCTGGCGGCGACGGCTTCATAGCCGAGCGCGTCGAGGTTCTGCGCGAGCGCCTGCACGACTTCCTCCGCCGGCGTGTCCGCAGCGGGCGCGACTTCCTGACTGCCAAGCGTGCGGCCGAGTTCGCGCAACATCTGCTCCATGCCTGCATCGCCGAGGCGATTCTGCAACTGCGACAGCAGCGCCGTCGCGAGAATGCCGTAGTTGCGCGGAAACAGCGCGCGCCCCGCTTCGGTGAGGCGATAGCAGGCCACCGGCCTGCCACCGCTGGGTCGCGACTGCGCGCGTTCCACCACATCGCGGGCGATCAGGGCGCTCAGGTGCTGGCGCACGGCGTTGTGGCTGATGCGCAGTTGTTCGCACAGCGATTCCACCGTGGCGCCCTCGCTGGCCATCAGCAACTGCCGTAGCAGTCGTTGCTGGGTGCCACCGAGTTGCCTGAGCGCCGTCATCGTCAGCTCGCCTTGTCCGGGAACTGCTTGGCGATGCCGTTCGCCAGCGCATCCGCAATGGTGTTCATGTGCGCCTGCATCTGCGTCCAGGTCGCCTGTTCGCCCTTGGTGTCACCGCTCATGATCTGGCTGATCTGCGAGGCATGATGCGCCACGTGCATCGCAAACAGGCCCTGCACCGCGTTTTCCGGCAGGTTGGGATTGGCACCGGAGAAGAACTTGGCGATGGCGGTGACATTGGTGTTGAGGTCGGCCATGGCCTTCTGTTCGGCCGCCGTATCCTTCGCCGCCGTTGCATCGGTGAGCGCCTTCACGCCGCCCCAGTGACCGGCCAGCAATTGCAGCGTCTGCTCGCCGGCCGGCTTGCCATAGAAACCGGCGACGGCATCGGCGATCTGCTTCGCATTGGCCACCACCGCATCTTCGGCGGCTTTGGCCTTGGCGGTGTCATGCGCATGCACGGCCATCGCGTATTCGCGTGTATGCACCACGTGGCCATGCCACAACGAGCGCATCGCGGCCTGCAGCTTGGGTGCGGCCACGGGCGCGGCGGTGGGTGTCGCCTGCGCCATCGCGGCCATATCGTGCGCCGCCTGGGCCGTCGCGGCGATGCCGGCGGTCGCGCAGGCGCCGGCGAGTGCAAGGAACCACATCCTGGTCTTCATCGAGGTATCTCCGGTAAGTCGCCACAAGCGACACCGGGAAGTCTGGGCGCCTCCCATTTTGGCGCAACAAGCCTATGTGTAAAGCGCTTTGTACAACGCTTTACGCATCACCTCTCAGAACAGCTGACCTTGCGGCGAGGGCTCGCGCGGCGGCACGAACTTCGAGGTATCCAGCCTGAGCTCGCGGGTACGAGCGAAGCCGTGCTTGCGGCAGGCCACGTCGAAACGGCGCCGGATGAGTTCGGCAAACACGCCCTGCCCGTGCATGCGCGTGGCGAAGTTGCTGTCGTAATCGCGACCGCCGTGCATCTGCTGCACCAGGCTCATCACATGGGCCGCGCGTTGCGGGACGTGCAACGCCAGCCATTCGCGGAACAGCGCCTTCAGTTCGTAGGGCAGGCGCAGCGTGGTGAAGCCCGCGCAGCGCGCACCGGCATCGGCGGCCTGTTCGAGCACCGCTTCCATGTCGCGATCATTGAGCGCGGGGATGATCGGCGCCACCAGCACGCCCACCGGCACGCCGGCTTCGGCCAGCGTGCGGATCATCTTGATGCGCCGGTGCGGCGCACTCGCGCGTGGTTCCAGCTTCGCGGCGAGATGGTTGTCCAGCGAATTCACCGAGACGAGCACCTGCACCAGATTCTCGCGCGCCATCGGCGCCAGGATGTCCAGGTCGCGCTCGACCATCGCGTTCTTGGTGACGATGGTGCAAGGGTGGTGGCACTCGGCCAGCACTTCCAGCGCCGCGCGAGTCAGCTTCCAGCGTCGTTCGATCGGTTGGTACGGATCGGTGTTGCTGCCGATGTTGATCGGGCTGACCACATAGTTGCGGCGCGAAAGTTCATGTCGCAGCACTTCGGCCAGGTTGCTCTTGGCGCGCAGCTTGGTTTCGAAGTCCAATCCCGGCGACAGGTTGAGATAGCTGTGCGAAGGCCGCGCAAAACAATAGATGCAACCGTGCTCGCAACCGCGATAGGGATTGAGTGCCTGGTTGAAATGGATGTCCGGCGAATCGTTGTGCGTGATGACGCTGCGCGCACGTTCCTCGGTGACTTCGGTGCGCGGCCGCGGCGTCGCTTCATCCAGCAGCAGGCTTTGCCAGCCATCGTCCTCGGCGTGATGGCGGATCGACTCGAAGCGCCCCTCCGGATTGGAAGCGGCGCCTCGTCCCTTGTGAGCCTGCGGTGGAAGAAAGGATTCGGCCATGCTGCCAGTGTGCGCTGGCGACGTCTCAACCCACGCGACACCTCGTGTCAGGGCGCGTCGGGCGCGAGCTGGGTCTTGAGCGCCTGGATCATGGCAGGCAGGGGATAGTGCTGCTCGAGTTGCCGATCCAGCTCCGCGAACACGGGCGTGGAGATGGTCCATCCCAGGGGAATGGGATAGTTGCCGCGACACAACCGGAAGTGCCAAAGCATGTCGCCCTGCGCAGGATGGGCGTCATCGGGCTTCAACGTATTCAACAACTGCACGCGAGCGTACTCGCCACGTGCCGCGCGTGTGTCGAGCAAGGCGTCGAGCGGCGCGACCGCTTCGCCACGCACGTCATCACGCACGGGTCCGGGCAATGGCGGGCAGGCGGAGGAATAGAGCGGCAAGGGATGCGCGGGGTCGTGCCGATCAATGAAATCGGTCATCTGCGGATCGTTGCTGATGTGGATGACGATGAAGCGCAACGACAGATCGCGCTGGCGCGCGCGGGCACGCAGCAGACGCATCACCTCCAGCAAGGTGGTGCTGCCGGAGTTTTCGAAATAGCCGCCATCGACCAGCTGCAGACGCGCGGGCACCGGCGGACTGGGCTGCGCCGTTTCCAGCGTCCCCGCCGGGCTCACATAGGTGAAGCGCGCGCTGTTGAGCACCGCTTCGCTCAAGGGCACGCGCGGATCCAGCCAGCTCGACCCGTCGAAGCCCGCCGTCCACGGCTGGCGCTGCGGCGTGGCAATCGGTTGGAACGGATGCTGGATGAACCGGCGTCCTTCGTTCACCGTGGTGCTGTTGAGGAACAAGGCCGGCACCGTGGGCGCGGCCGCGCCGTTTGCTTGTGCATAAAGCGCCGCGAAGGGTTCCGCGAACGCGTTGACGCCTTGCTTGCGCGCCGCCGATTCCCACGCGCGGGTGAGTGCGCGCGAGCGATCGTTCAACCATGCACCTGGCAGCCAGCGCTGGGTGAAATCGACGAAGAACGCATTGGCCAGCGTCGGCGCGAGAAAGTCGTGGCTGAGCATGTCCTGCGCGCGACCCTCCAGCGTCGCCGCGTTGGTCGGCGATGGTTGGGCGAGCATGTCCACGTAGGTCGCCAGTCCGAGGCTGCCGCCGGATACGCCGCTGGCCGCGAACAGGTAGCGCGCGAAAAGCGGCTCGCCCTGGGCGTGGTCCTGTGCATCGAGCATGGCCGTCAGGCGGCTCAGCACCACCGCCGTCCACGCCGCACCGCGAATGCCGCCACCTTCCGCGGCGACGAATATCACCGGGCACCGTGCATGCCCTGCGCAACGATCGTTGAGCCAGGCATCGGCATAGGCGTCGAAACTCGGTCGCGATTCCGATGGTGGCCTCATCGGATGCTCGTGCGTGCTCATGTCCGGGTACTGGCGCACCTTGTGGTTGTCGTTGAGGTGCAGCCAATGCAGCGACGCACTCAACAGCAACATCGCGCTGAGCAACGGCACGCCGCGTCGATCACCGATCATGCACAGCAGGCTGCCGCTGAAACACAGGAAGGCAGCGGAGATCAGCAGCTGGGCCAGCGGACCGATACCGTCCAGTGCCTCAGGCCGCAGCACGATCAAAAGGGTGGCCAGGATGTTGAGCACCACCACCACGGCGTAGGACGCGCACGGTATGACGCCGAGATCGCGCACGCGCCACACCCGCGTTTCGGCAGACGGGCGCGACGCCGGTGGCGCCAGCGAGGGTGCACGTTGCGACAACGCGCGCCACAGCCGACGGCGAGACACGAAGAAGAGGATCAGCACCGCCGACACCAGCAACAGACCCATCGCGCGCCAGCTGCGTTGCGCGCATTCCGCGGCGGCTCCGCAGGAACCATGGGGCAAGCTCGCCAGGGCGAACACGTAGCCCAGGCAGACCAGCAGGGGTACGGCGGCGCCCAGCAGGCGCGGCAGCCAGTCACGCAACACCGCTGCACGTTCATCTTGCAGCGCCGGCCAGCGTGGATAGCGCAGGCGATAGGCATTGCGCGCCGCGTACCACATCGAAAGCCCGGCGAGCGCGCTGGTGGCCAACAGGGTGAGATATCGCCACGGGCTCGGATCGGTCCACAGCGCGATCAGGAACAGTTCGGCCGCCTGGTCCACGCCGACCGCCACGAACACGGCAACCGCCAGCACCAGCAGCGAGACGCGCACCGGCTTGAGGTGATCCAGCAGCAGCGCGGTCCAACCAAGCATGAGGCGCCAACGGCGATGCAGCGGCCGGCGTTGCCTGACGGTGGGGCGATCGACTGTCGACATGCGGAACCCGGAAGTCGCAGAGGCGCCGCTATCTTAGTGATCCCCCATGCCACCGTTTTGTGTAGGAGCGCACCTGGTGCGCGATCGGCGTGGCGGTGTGCCTATGTGAATGGTTGTGGCGACAAGCGTTGATCGAGGCGCAGAGGAGAGGTTACGGTCGCGCACTGCGGTGCGCTCCAAAAGCAAGGGCGCGGCAGGGATCTGCCGCGCCCTTGGTCTTCCATCGCATCGCGCGATCAGTGGCGGATGTCGACGTCCTTCGTTTCGCGCAGGAACAGCAGGCCGATGAAGAACGTCGCGATGGCGACGATGATCGGATACCACAAGCCGTAGTAGATATCGCCCTTCCACGCCACCAGCATGAAGCCGATGGTAGGCACGAAGCCGCCGAACCAGCCGTTGCCGATGTGATACGGCAGGCTCATGGAGGTGTAGCGGATGCGCGTGGGGAACATCTCCACCAGCCACGCGGCGATCGGGCCATAGACCATCGTCACGTAGATCACCAGGACCGCGAGCAGCACGATCAGCATCACGTTGTTGGTCTGCTCGGGGTTGGCTTTCTCCGGGTAGCCTGCCGTCTTCAGCGCTGCACCCAGCTTCGCGCCGAACGCCTTGCTCTGGTCGCCGAACGCCTTGCCATCGAGCGAACCTCCTTCGAAGGAGCTGATCACCGTGTCGCCGATCTTCACTTCGGCGATGGCGCCGCGCTCGGCCGGCACGTTCGAGTACGGAATGCCCTTCTTCGCCAGCGCGCTCTTGGCCACGTCGCACGAACTGGTGAATTTGCTCTTGCCCACCGGATCGAACTGGAAGCTGCAGCCCTGTGGATCGGCGACCACCTTTACCGGCGACGTTGCCGCCGCCTGCTCGATCGCCGGATTGCCGTAATGCGTGAGGCCCTTGAAGATCGGGAAGTAGGTAAGCGCCGCGAGCAAGCAACCGGCGAGCACGATCGACTTGCGACCCACGCGATCGGACAGCCAACCGAAGAACACGAAGAACGGCGTGCCGATGGCGAGTGCGGCGGCGATCAACAGGTTCGCCGTGGTGCCATCGATCTTCAGGCTCTGCGTGAGGAAGTACAGCGCATAGAACTGGCCCGTGTACCACACGACGGCCTGGCCGGCGGTGGCGCCCAGCAGCGCCAGAATCACCAGCTTGAGGTTCTTCCACTGGCCAAACGCTTCGGTGAGTGGCGCCTTGGAGTGCTTGCCCTCGGCCTTCATCTGCTGGAACACCGGCGATTCCGACAGCTGCATGCGGATGTACACCGACACGATCAGCAGCAGCGAGGAGATCAGGAACGGAATGCGCCAGCCCCAGGCCTCGAAGCCTTCGGTACCCATGCCAAGGCGCGTGCCGAGAATGACCAGCAGCGAGAGGAACAACCCGAACGTCGCGGTGATCTGGATGAAGCTGGTGTACAGGCCGCGCTTGCCATGCGGTGCATGCTCCGCCACATACGTCGCCGCACCGCCGTATTCACCGCCCAGTGCCAGACCCTGCAACAGGCGCAACGCGATCAGGATGGTGGGCGCGGCAACGCCGATGGTCGCGTAGCCGGGCAACACGCCGACGAAGAAGGTCGACAGGCCCATGATCACGATGGTGATGAGGAAGGTGTACTTGCGGCCGATCATGTCGCCCAGACGGCCAAACACGATGGCACCGAACGGACGCACCGCGAAGCCGGCCGCAAACGCGAGCAGCGCGAAGATGAACTGGCTGGTCTCGTTGAGGCCGCTGAAGAAGTGCTTGCCGATGAGCGCGGCGAGCGAACCGTAAAGATAGAAGTCGTACCACTCGAACACCGTGCCCAGGCTGGACGCGAGGATGACGCGCCGATGGTTGGTGTCGAGCGGCCCGCGCATGTCGACTGCGGTCGTTGCCATGATGAAAGCCCTCGGTGAAATGCTGTCGGAGTGGGATGTGAAATTCAGGGTGCAAGCCGCCGGAGCGGCCACTGCCGCCCTTCTCTTCTCTCCGCTGTCGGGTCGAAGCGCCTCCCTTCGCTTGCCCCGGCCAATCAGGCGGCGACGCTTCCCGCGCCGCCGCCGTGAATCCTTAGAACTTGTACAGGCCGTTCAAGCTGACCTGGTTGCCGTTGATGTTCTGCGTCTCGCCATGGACGCCGGGCTGATACTTCAGCTTGTCGTACATCCATTCAACGCCCAGCTCGTACGCGCCTGAGGCGTATTGCAGGCTCAGTGCGGCCTGTTGCGTCCTCAGCAAGCCGTTGGCGGTGGTGCTGCTGCCGATCACCCAGCGCCGTACATCGCTCTGGCTCGGGTTGGCCTGCGAGTAGAACGCGTTGACGCTCCACTTCGGCGTGAAGTTGTAACCCGCCTGCACATAGCCACCCGCCTCGCCGATATCGCCGAATTGCGACATGGCGCCGAAGATCTGGCCCAGCGCATTGCCCGAATAGATCAGGCCCTTGAAGGTCCACGGACCGGGCTTCCACTGACCACCGAGCTCGTAGCCGTAGCTGTCGATCTTGTCCTTGATGGGCGTGGGGAACGAGCCATTCACGCCCTTGAGGTTGAGCGAGGAATAGTGCGCCACGAAGTAGGCGAGCCAGTCCTTGTCGGCCACCCGCAGGCGCGCCTCGACCTGCGGACGGAAGTTCGCGTTGCCCGCGGTCAGGTAGTTGATGGTGTTGGTGCCGCCGGTGGTGTTCGGCCCGTTCCAGTTGCCAGAGAACGCGGCGACATCAAGCCGCCACTTCACGCCTTCGGAGCCGTGGTTGAGATCCTGCATCCATACCACGCCCGGATAACGCCAACCGACGAAGCCGGCGCCAAAGCCGAGCGGGAAAGCGATATGCGAGAGCGAAGTGGGCGTATTTTCCAGCGGGAACATCAGATCCCATTGCTGGCCGATGCGGATGGTGCTGCCCGTGCTCGGGTTGCTGATATCCATGTACGCCTGGCGCAGGCGCGGTGTCGGTTGCTGCTGCGAATACGCGCCGGTACCGTTGAAGCCACCGAAGAAGTCCATCTCAATGCGACCGCCGCCACCCCAGTTCTCGTTGAACTTGGCACCAGTGAAGTCGAGCCAGAAACGCGTATTGCGCACATCGACGCCGCTGAGCGAACCCTTGTTGGTCGCGGCCGGTACCGCGGGAATTTCCGCGTTCTGGCCATTGCCGTAGGTGAAGGTCTTGTCCTGGCCAAACGCGCTGGCACTGACGAAGCCATGCAATGCGACCGACATGCCCGGCGCCGTGGAGAACGTCGGCTTGCCGTTCGGCGCCACCGCTTCCACCTTGGTGGAGGTGGCCTGCGCCGTGGTGGCGGCCTGCGTGGCCGTCGCCTGCGCCTGCTGCGCCGTCTGCGCCGCCTGCGTGGTCGCCTGCTTCTGCTCCTGGATCATGGCCTTCAGCTCGGCCAGTTCCTGTTCCAGCTGGTTCACGCGTTGCTCGAGTTGCTGTTCGCGCGCGTTGCCTTTTCCCGAACTCTTGGTCGTACTTTGTGCGTGCGCCCCGAGCGGTAGGGCCAGCGCGCAAGCGATACTGATCGCCAGCAGCCGACTGCTCCGGGTGGTGGTAGGAAATGTCATGGCAGGCCTCCCCAGGTCGATGACCGGCCCGAGCATGTCCATGCTGCAACGCGACCGCCTATTCCCCATTGGTCGAACCTCGACCAAAGTCGAAAGCGTGGCGAAACGCCTCAATCACCGGGCAACCGCTACACTCGGGCGCTACCGCCGGCCATGGTGCGCTGCGGCGGATTCAACGCATGAGGAGGCCGGACCACCGGCCGCAGGAGCCCCACGATGACCAAGCTCTACCCCGTCAAGCCCGAATTTGCCGCCAAGGCACGCATCCGCAAGGACGATTACGAGCGACTGTACGCCGAATCGGTGAACGACCCGGAGGGCTTCTGGGGCAAGGTGGGCCAGCGCCTGGACTGGTCGAAGGCGCCGAGCAAGGTCAAGAACGTTTCGTTCGATCCCAACAACCTGCATATCCGCTGGTACGAGGATGGCGAACTCAACGTCTCGGCCAACTGCCTGGATCGCCACCTCGCCACGCGCGGCGACAAGACCGCGATCATCTTCGAAGGCGACGACCCGAACGAGTCGCGCCACATCACCTACAAGGAACTGCACGCGGAAGTGTGCAAGTTCGCCAACACGCTCAAGCACCTTGGCGTTACCAAGGGCGACCGTGTGGCCATCTATATGCCGATGATTCCCGAAGCGGCCGTGGCCATGCTGGCCTGCGCGCGCATCGGCGCCGTGCACTCGGTGGTATTCGGCGGTTTCTCGCCCGATTCGCTGGCCGGTCGCATCGGCGACTCCACCTGCAAGGTCGTCGTGACCGCCGATGAGGGCGTGCGCGGCGGCAAGAAGATTCCGCTGAAGGCGAACGTGGACGCCGCGCTTGAACGCCCGGGCACCAACAGCGTGGAGACCGTGATCGTGGTGCGCCGTACCGGCAGCGCCGTGCCGATGCAGTCGCCGCGCGATCGCTACTACCACACGCTGATGGACGGCCAATCGACCGATTGCCCGCCGACGCCGGTCGATGCGGAACATCCGCTGTTCATCCTCTACACCTCCGGTTCCACCGGCAAGCCCAAGGGCGTGCTGCATACCTCGGGCGGCTACCTCGCCTACGCGAGCTACACGCACGAGCTGGTGTTCGACCTGCGCGAGGACGACGTGTACTGGTGCACCGCCGACGTGGGCTGGGTCACCGGGCACAGCTACGTGGTGTACGGCCCGCTCGCCAACGGCGCCACCACGGTGATGTTCGACGGCGTGCCCAACTATCCGGACACCAGCCGCTTCTGGAACGTGGTGGACAAGCACAAGGTCACGCTGTTCTACACCGCACCGACCGCGATCCGCGCACTGATGCGCGAAGGCGAAGGCCCGGTGAAGAAGGCCTCGCGCGCATCGCTGCGCCTGCTGGGTTCCGTGGGTGAGCCGATCAATCCGGAAGCGTGGGAGTGGTACTACCGCGTGGTCGGCGACGAGCGTTGCCCGATCGTGGATACCTGGTGGCAGACCGAGACCGGCGGCATCCTGATCACGCCGCTGGCCGGCGCCATCGACGCCAAGCCCGGTTCGGCGACCAAGCCGTTCTTCGGCATCGTGCCCGCAGTGGTCGATGCCGCCGGCAACGTGCTCGAAGGCGCCACTGAAGGCAACCTGGTGATCGCCGATTCCTGGCCGGGCCAGATGCGCACCGTCTACGGCGACCACCAGCGCTTCATCGATACCTATTTCACCGCGTATCCGGGCAACTACTTCACCGGCGACGGCGTGCGCCGCGACGAGGACGGCTACTACTGGATCACCGGCCGCGTCGACGACGTGATCAACGTGAGCGGCCATCGCATCGGTACCGCCGAAGTGGAAAGCGCGCTGGTCTCGCATCCCAAGGTGGCCGAAGCCGCCGTGGTCGGCGCGCCGCACGACATCAAGGGCCAGGGCATCTATGCCTTCGTCACGCTGATCGCCGGCGAACAGGGCAGCGAGGAACTGCGCAAGGAGCTGGTGGCCTGGGTGCGCAAGGAAATCGGCCCCATCGCCACGCCCGATTTCCTGCAGTGGGCGCCGGGTCTGCCGAAGACGCGCTCGGGCAAGATCATGCGCCGCATCCTGCGCAAGATCGGCGAGAACCAACCCGAAGCGCTGGGCGACATCTCCACGCTGGCGGATCCGAGCGTAGTGAAGAACCTGGTGGACGAGCGATTGATCAAGTAGTCGACCAACCCACACTGTGGGAGCGCACCCTGTGCGCGACCGCGGAATGGCATCGCTTTACCTGTGAAGGGTTATCGCGGCACATTCTTTACGGTTTCACCGCCCTGTTGGCCCGTCGCGCACAGGGTGCGCTCCCACAGAGAACCACTTTCATTGCCATGCCAGACGTCCTGATCGCCGACGACCACCCGCTCTTCCGCGACGCGCTCCAGCGCGCCGTGGTGGCCGCCGTTCCCCATGCCAACGTGCATTGCGCCGACAGCGTCTATTCCCTGCTCGGCCTCATCGAGCAATACCCCGACGCAGAACTCCTGCTGCTCGACCTGCACATGCCGGGCGCACGCGGTTACTCGGCGCTGGCGCATATTCGCGGCCAGTTCCCGGGCTTGCCGACCATCGTGGTCTCCGGCCATGAAGACGTGCAGGTCGCGCGCCGCGCGCTCGCGCATGGCGCGTCGGCCTATATTCCGAAATCCACGCCGGGCGAGGACATCATCACCGCCATCCGCAAGGTGCTCGATGGCGACGTGTGGCTGCCGCACCAGTTCGTCGGCGGTGGCATGGAGCTGAAGCCTGATGAAGCCGCCGTGGCCGATCGCATCGCCACGCTGACGCCACAGCAGTTCCGCGTGCTCACGATGATCGCCGAAGGCCTGCTCAACAAGCAGATCGCCTACGACCTCGGTGTTTCCGAGGCGACGGTGAAAGCGCATATGACCGCCATCATGCGCAAGCTCGGCGTAAACAACCGCACGCAAGTGGCGCTGGCCGCCAGCCATCTGGCGATCGATCAGGAAGCCTTGCCGCCGTTGCCGGACGACGACGAATAGGTAGCGATGGTGGTGCCTGTGGGAGCGCACCCTGTGCGCGACAGACGCCACCTCACGTGCGATTACGCCGGCGTCTGCCTTCGCACCAACGCCGTCAACAACGCCCGCAACGCCGCCGGCCGCACCGGCTTGTGCAGGATCGGATAACCCAGCGCTCGCGCACGCTGCTTGAGTTCACTGCTGCCATCGGCGGTGATCATCGCCACCGGTGGCATGTCCTCGACGCTGGTGCGCAGTTGCTGCAAGGCCTGCAGGCCATCCATGTCATCGCTCAGATGATAGTCGGCGAGAATGAGATCGACGTGCCCGCGCTGCAGTTCCTGATGCGCCTGCATCACGTCCAGTGCAGTACGACAGTCCACGCCCCAGCGCTGCAACAGGGCGCGCATGCCGTCGAGGATGGACGGGTCGTTGTCCAGGCACAGCACGGTCAGCGGCAACTGTTCATTGGGCAACGGATGCACCGATGTGCGGCGACGTGGCACGGCGCTTTCGGCGCGTGGTACGCGCACGGCGAAGCGGCTGCCCTTGCCTTCGCGTGAGTCCAGCTCCAGCGTGTGATGGAGAATGCCGGCGATGCGCTCGCAGATGGAAAGCCCCAGGCCCAGGCCCTTTTCACCCCAAGGTG
>Ga0310811_10005894_pt1 | contig 15583 bp, 10 predicted proteins | sample YCmetagenome_FD_207642 | JGI IMG/M metagenome (GOLD analysis project Ga0310811, IMG submission 207642) | Soil microbial communities from experimental microcosm in Duke University, North Carolina, United States - YC | ecosystem: Engineered > Artificial ecosystem > Soil microcosm > Unclassified ...
CGATCTCGATCTGCACGGGCATGGATTGAAGATCGTCGAGCGTGAGATCGCGAACTTCCTGCCGACGGAAGACGGGCGATACCTCGCTATCGGAGCCGGACGAACGAAGGAAGAAGTCGCGAAGTTCTCGCGCAAGGATGCGGATCTGCTCGACGTGTACGCCGAGCGGCTGGAAGTCATCGCCGATGTGTTCCGCGAGCTGGTGCTGGAGACGCCGCCCAATGTCGTCGAAGGCGGCTGGCGCGTCGCGCTGCCCGAGATGCTGCGCGCGGCAAAGATCGGCGGGCGCTTCAGCAAACTCAATCTCGCGACACGGCAGGAGTTGCTGACATTGTTTGCGAGCTCAGCGGGCGATTATCTCGACGGCTGGTTCGAGAGCGATCCGATCAAGGCCGTGTATGGGTTCGACGGCATCGTCGGTAACTTCAACAGCCCGTATGCGCCGGGATCCGCGTACGTGTTGCTGCATCACGTATTTGGCGAGGTCAACGGCAAAAAAGGCGTTTGGGCACATGCGATCGGCGGCATGGGCGCGATCACGCAGGCGATGGCGAAGTGTGCGGCCTCGCGCGGCGTCGACATTCGGCTCGACGCGGGTGTGCGAGAGATCATCATCGAGAACGGTGTTGCCGTGGGCGCGGTCACGGAATCAGGCGAGAGGTTTCGCGCATCGGCCGTGGTCTCGAATCTCAATCCCAAGCTCCTCTTCTTGAAGCTGCTCGACCCCGGCGTGTTGCCGCCCGCGTTCCGTCAGCGCATCAATCAATGGCGCTGCGGCTCCGGCACGTTTCGCATGAACGTCGCGCTCTCGGAATTGCCCGACTTCACTTGCTTGCCCGGCAAGCAGCGCGCTCCGCATCACACGGCGGGCATCATCATCGCGCCGTCGCTCGCATACATGGAACGCGCGTACTTCGATGCGCGCCTGCAAGGCTGGTCGAAGGAGCCGATCGTGGAGGTGCTGATTCCGTCGACGCTGGATGACAGCCTTGCGCCGCCGGGTCAGCACGTCGCGAGCATGTTCTGCCAGCACGTCGCGCCGCAATTGCCAAATGGGCAATCGTGGGATGACCATCGCGAAGCTGTCGCGGACCTGATGATCGAGACGGTCAACAAGCACGCGCCGAACTTCAAAGCGTCCGTGCTCGGGCGGCAGATCAACAGCCCGCTCGATCTGGAGCGGACGTTTGGACTGATCGGCGGCGACATCTTCCACGGTGCGCTGAATCTGGATCAGATTTTCTCGGCGCGTCCGATGCTGGGTTACGGCAATTATCGCGGCCCGTTGCCCGGTATATATATGTGTGGATCCGGCACGCATCCCGGCGGCGGCGTGACCGGCGCGCCGGGGCACAACGCGGCGCGCGAGATTCTGGTCGACTTCAAAAAGCGCAGGATTCGTCGCATCGCGTAGCAACCTTCTCGAGCAGCGCGACGTCCCAACGGCTGGCCAAGCCGGCCTCCAGGGAGTCTCGCCATGAAAATTCCTCGTTCCCGACTGTGGTACGGAGCGATCACCGCGATCGTTTTCGGCTTCATCGACCAGTTCAACACGTTTCTGAAGCTCATCGGCTGGCGACGCTTCACCAGCGAGTGGCTCTACGTTCTCGGCCTTCGCAACCTGTTCGAAGTCATCACCTGCTTCCTCGCCGTCCTCATCACGCAGCGTCTCGGATGCAAACGCGCAGCGCGCGAGCTGGGAATCGCGAAGCCGATCGGCCGCGGTCTGGCGTTCGCGGGGATTGCGACTTTGCCGATGCTGATCGCGTTCGCGCTGACCTCGAACGTGAATCCGAACATGACGTTCCTGAGCGTCGGCGTGTTGTGCATCATCTCGCCGTTCGCCGAAGAGATTCTGTTTCGCGGTTTCGTGTTCCGGCAGCTCTATCAACGCACTCGCCTGGGCTTCTGGCTGTCGGCGCTGCTGCCCTCGATCGTGTTCGCGTCCAAGCATCTCTATCAGTCGGACGACATGATGGAGCTGCTCGGTATCGTCGCGATCACCGGCACCGGCGGCATCGGCTTCTGCTGGTTCTTCATGAAGTGGCGCTACAACATCTGGGCGATCTTCGGCCTGCACTCGCTGATGAACCTGTGGTGGGAAGTGTTTGCCGTCGATGACACGGCGCTCGGCGGCTGGCTCGCGAACGGCGCGCGACTCGCCACCGTGATCATCGCGGTGCTGCTGACGATCTACAAAGACAGGATCTGGAAGCCGCTGCCGTCGGAGGACGACGACAGCGACGCGGCGCCGACGGCGTCTACGAATCCGGATCGCCCCGCAGCGCCGCGTGTGCAGCCAGGATGTGAGACCGCATGACCGATGCGGCCCACTCCGGATCGCGCGATTCCATCGCGCTGACGATCTCGAGATGATGCGAAGCACTGCGCAGCAGATGCTGCGGCTGATACTTCGCAAACGTCTTCAGCATCATCGGCGCTTCGAGCAACGCGGGAAGCAGCGTGACCAGCCGTGCGTTGCCGGAGAAATCCTGCAACGCACGGTGAAACGCGCTGTTGAGCTTGCCGATGCGCTCGATGTGACCCTCGGCGCGCGTCGCCGACTCGTGATACTGCTCCTCGGCGAGTCGCCGCAAAGTCGCGATGCCTTCCGGCGTGATCTGCTCGCAGGCGCGCGCTGCGCCGTACGGTTCGAGTAGCGCTCGCAACTCGAAGACGTTGCGCGTGTCCGTATCGGTCCACGGCGTGACGACCGCGCCGACGTTGGGCAGCACCGTCAGAAATCCTTCGGCCTGCAAGCGCCGCAACGCTTCGCGCACCGGCGTCCGACTGACGCTGAGCGCATCCGCGATTTCCTGCTCGGTGATGCGCACCGCAGCGGCGTAAGTACCCCGCACGATCCCCTCGCGAACCATCGCGTACGCCCGATCGACTGCCTGAACCATGGATTGCCTCTTTATCGCTGTGCACCATTACGGTGCGCATTGCATGCAATCGTACTCAAAGCTTGCCCGATTCTGCCTGACTATTGCCAACCAAAGGACGGATTGCATACGATCCGCGTCCCATGGGGACTCAAGTCGAAATCGTCGAGGTCGGGCCGCGCGACGGCCTGCAGATCGACCCCCTGATCCTCCCCACCGCCACCAAGATCGAGCTCATCAACCGACTGCTGAGTGCCGGCCTGCGTCGTATCGAGGTCACCAGCTTCGTCAATCCGCGCAAGGTCCCGCAGATGGCCGATGCCGAGCAAGTACTGGCCGGTCTCAGCCGCCCGCGCGACGCCCATTTCATCGGATTGGTGATGAATCGCAAAGGCTTCGATCGGGCCGCGGCCGCCGGCTGCAGCGAGATCGGCATGGTCGTGGTGGCGAGCGACACCTTCAATCGCCGCAACCAGGGTGTCGGCACCGAGGAGTCCATCGCCACCTGGCTGGAAGTCGCGAGTTCTGCCCGAGCCGCGGGCATTCGCGCGCAGGTGACCATCTCCGCTGCGTTCGGCTGTCCGTTCGAAGGCGAGATGCCGGTCGCGCGCGTGATCGACGTTGCGCAGCGTGTCGCGGAGGGCGAGCCGCACGAGATCTGCCTGGCTGACTCGATCGGCGTCGCGGTGCCCGCTCAGGTCCATGAGTTACTCGGACGCGCGCGCGTGCAGATGCCCGGCATGCGCTGGCGCTGCCACTTCCACAACACCCGCAACACTGGAATTGCCAACGCCTGGGCTGCGATTCAGAACGGCGTCGTCGCGCTGGACTCGAGCATCGGCGGCATCGGCGGTTGTCCGTTCGCGCCGGCCGCGACCGGCAACATCGCTTCCGAAGATCTTGTGTACATGCTCGCTCGCAGCGGCGTGCAGACCGGCGTTTCGCTGACTGCGCTGATCGAGACGGCGCAGTGGCTGCAAACGCAGCTCGGCCGGCCCGTGCCCGCAATGCTGACCAAGGCCGGGGGATTCCCCCGCACGGCTGCCGCGCACTGACGCGGCCCCATCACTCACGACAAGAGAGCACTGCAGTGTCATACCGATTAGGCGTCGATGTCGGAGGCACGTTCACCGACTTGTTGCTGGTCGACGAGGCGAGCGGCGCCACGTGGTCAGCCAAGGTCCCGAGCACGCCGCAGGATCAATCGATCGGCGTGCTCACCGGGCTGGAGCGTGTGTGCAGCAAGGCGAGCATCTCGCCGAAGCAGATCGACCACGTCATGCACGGCACGACCGTTGCGACCAACACGGTGCTGACCGGCACCGGCGCGAAGTGCGGACTCGTCACGACGCGCGGCTATCGGCAAGTGCTGCAGATCGCGCGCTCCTACGTGCCGGGCGGACTCGGCGGCTGGGTGATCTACAACAAGAGCCTGCCGATGGCGCCCCTGGCGTGCACGATCGAAGCGCACGAGCGCGTCAGTGCACACGGCGAAGTCGTCGAGAAACTCAACGAGCAGAAGCTGCGCGAGGATCTGCGTCAGCTGCGCAAGAAGAACATCGAAGCGCTGACAGTCTCGCTCATCAACTCATTCGCGAACGACACGCACGAGCAGCGCGTGCTGGCGATCGCGAGCGAGGAATTGCCGGGAATTCCAGTGTCGCTGTCGTCACAGGTCGTGCCGGAGATGCAGGAGTACGAGCGCACGGTGACGACGGTCGCGAATTCGTATGTGCGGCCGCGCGTTGCGCGCTACGTGCGCAATCTGACGGAGAAGCTTGCCGCGAAGACCGATGCGGTGAAGCTGCACATCCTGCGCTCGGACGGCGGGCTCGCGTCGGCGAAGTCGTCGGAAGAATTTCCGGTCAACCTGCTGATGTCGGGTCCGGCGGGCGGGGTGACTGGCGCGTTGTGGGTTGCGTCGCAGGCAGGATTTCCGAATCTGCTGACGATCGATGTCGGTGGCACATCGACCGACGTCGCGCTGATCCAGAACGGCGAGCCGCGGCTGCGTCGCGAGACGACGGTCGGCGACGTGACCGTGCGCGCATCGTCAGTCGACATCCGCACCGTCGGTGCGGGCGGCGGCTCGATTGCACACGTGCCCGAGCTGACGAAAGCCCTGCGCGTCGGTCCGCAAAGCGCAGGCGCAGATCCGGGCCCGGCCGCGTACGGCAAGGGCGGCGCCGAGCCGACGGTGACCGATGCGAATGTCGTGCTCGGCTACTTGCCCGAGATGCAGCGTCTCGGCGGCGAAATGGTGCTCGATCGCCAGCTCGCGGCAACGGCTGTGCAGAAGGTCGCCGATGCGCTCGGCCTGTCGCTGCAGCAGGCGGCACTCGGCATTTACAACATCGTCAACGAGAACATGACCGGCGCGCTGCGGCTGGTCTCTGTCGAGCAGGGCTACGATCCGCGCGACTACGCGTTGATTGCGTTCGGTGGCGCAGGCCCCATCCACGCGAACGCACTCGCGCGGCTGCTCGGATCGTGGCCCGCAATCATTCCGCCAGGTCCGGGCGTGCTGTGCGCGCTCGGCGATTCGACGACGGCAGTACGTGACGAGCGCTCGCGAACGTTCGTGCGGACGTTCAAGTCGATCAGCGCGGGCGAAGTAGCGCAGATTCTGCGCGATCTCGCAGCCGATGCATCGCATGGCCTCAAGCAGGAAAATGTAGCGGCTGCAGACATGCAGACCAGCTACCAGGTCGAGGTCCGTTATCGCGGCCAGGGGCTGCGTCTCAGCGTCGACGTGCGGCTCGACGAGCTCGAGCAACGCGGCCTGGTCGCGATCAGCGAGAAATTCGATGCCGAGCACAAACGACTGTTCACGTTCACGCTGTCGCTCGACCACGAGCTCGTGACTCTGCGCGCCGCCGTGCGCGGCAAGAGCATCCAGATCGAACGGCCGGCCGTGAAGCGCGGCGGCAAGGATCCGAAAGCCGCGGAAGTGGCAACGCAGGCTGTATTCATGGAAGGCAAGAGCCTCACGGCTCGCGTCTACGATCGCGCCAAGCTCGAAGCCGGCAACGTCATGGCCGGCCCCGCCATCGTCATGGAGATGGACTCGACGACGGTGATCCTGCCGGAGCACCGCGGTCACGTCGACCCGCACGGCAACATCCTCATCTATCCCGATTCGCATCCGGCTGTGAAGTAGGTGCCCTCATGCCCGCCAAACTAGTTCAGCGCAACACGCAGCCCTACAAGAAGCTCGACGTCGACACGGTGACGATCGACATCATCGAAAGCGCGCTGCGTAACGCGCGCTTCGAGATGGACACCGTGCTGTTCCGAACCGCGATGTCGCCAGGCATCCGCGAGCAGCACGACGAGTTCCCGATGATCGCCAACGTCGAAGGCAAGATGGTCGTCGGCCAGTTCGGCTCGTTCATCTACGGCTTTCTGCAGGGCTACGACGGCACGATCGAAGACGGCGACATCTTCTTCACCAGCGATCCGTACTCGGTGAATGGCGCGATCTCGCACGCCAACGACTGGTTGATGCTGATGCCGATCTTTCGCGAAGGCCGCCTGCTCGCGTGGACCGCGATGTTCGGTCACATGACCGACGTCGGCGGCAAAGTGCCGGGCAGCTTGCCGACCGATGCGCGACAGATCTACGAGGAAGGTATCTGCGTGCCGCCGGTGAAGATCTACAAGGGCGGCGAGCTGCAGCAGGACGTATTGCGCATCATCCTGCACAACTGCCGCCTGCCGCATTGGAATCTCTCGGACTTCAACGCGATCGTCGCTGCGTTGCGTACTGCGTCGCTGCGTTGTTTGCAGATCGCGCAGCGGTTCGGCGATGACGTCTTCTACTCTGCGCTCGATGCCATGCTCGAACGCAACAAGCGTGCGATGCGCGAGCTGATCCGTCGTACCGTGCCGGAGAAGCGGCAGTACTTCGAGGATTACATCTGCGACGACGGTCGCGGCATGGGTCCCTACAAGATCTCGTGCGCGATGTGGCGCGAAGGCGATGTGTGCGTCTTCGATTTCGCCGGCACCGACCCGCAATCGATCTCCTCGATCAACTTCCTGCTGAACGAAGAGATGTTCAAGATGTTCGCGGGCGTGTACATGATCATGGTGTTCGACCCGCAGATCCTGTTCAACGACGGCTTCTACGATCTGATGGAGGTGCGCATCCCGTCCGGGACGCTGCTCAAGCCGCTCAAGCCCGCGGCGCTGTCGTGTCGAACTCATGCGCTCGGCCGCATCTTCGACATTCTCGGCGGCTTGCTGGGGCAGGGGAGTCCGGATTTCCTGTGCGCGGCCGGGTTCTCCGACAGCCCGCACTTCATGTACTCGGGTTACGACAGCAAGGGCGAGTGGTATCAGCTCTACCAGATCACGTTCGGCGGCATTCCGGGCAAGCCGTTCGGTGACGGGCCCGACGGACATTCGTTGTGGCCGTCGTTCACCAACGTGCCGAACGAATTTCTCGAAAGCTACTTCCCGTTGCGGATCGAAACGTACGAGACGATCGCGGACAGCGGCGGTCCCGGCAAATTCCGCGGCGGCAACGGGCTGCGCATCGGCTATCGCTTCCTCGAAGCCGGGGAGATCTCGATTCATGACGATCGCTGGCTCACGTACCCGTGGGGCGTGAACGGCGGACTGCCGGGTCAGCGCAGCAAGAAGACACTGGTCCGCACCAATGGCGGTGAGGAGCTGCTTGCGGCAAAGGTCGATCGCATCAAAGTGGAAGCGGGCGATCTGCTGCTGTCCGACACGTGGGGCGGCGGCGGCTGCGGTGATCCGTTGGAGCGCGATCCGTCGCTCGTGCAGTTCGACGTCGAAGCGGGACTCGTCACAATTGCAGGTGCGCGTCGCTACGGCGTCGTGTTGCAGGACGAATCGACCGTCGATGGGGCGGCGACGACCGCTCTGCGCAAGCGCATGGCGAGCGAGCGCGGCGAGAAGAAGCTGTTCGATCGCGGCTTCGACACCATCGACGATCTGAAAGCTCGCTGTCGCGAAGAGACCGGACTCGAACCGCCGCAGCAGCCGCAGTTCGCGCGCTGGACGCGACGTGGTGCGGCATGACTGACGAGCGATTCGCCAACGGCCCGCTCTCCGATCTGCGCGTGATCGAACTCGGCACGCTGCTCGCAGGGCCCTTCTGCGGCCAGCTGCTCGGTGACATGGGTGCGGATGTCATCAAGGTCGAGCCGCCGGGGCAGGGCGATCCACTGCGCGTCTGGGGACGCGAGAAGACTGACGGCAAATCGCTGTGGTGGCCGGTCGTCGCGCGCAACAAGAAGTCGATCACGCTCGATCTGCGTCAGGCCGAAGGTCAGAAGGTGCTGCACGAGCTGGTCGCGAAGGCCGATTTTCTGCTCGAGAACTTCCGCCCGGGCACGCTGGAGAAGTGGCACTGCGGCTACGACGAGCTCGCGAAGATCAATCCGCGGCTGATCATGATCCGCGTCTCCGGCTACGGACAGAGCGGACCGTACTCGAAGCGCGCCGGGTTCGGCGCGATCGGCGAAGCGATGGGTGGATTGCGCTACGTCGTCGGCGACCCGAGCACGCCGCCTTCGCGCATGGGCATCAGCATCGGCGACTCGCTCGCGGCGACGTTCGCGTGTCTCGGTGCGCTGTCGGCTTTGCATCATCGCGAAGTGACCGGTCGCGGTCAGGTCGTCGACTCTGCGATCTACGAAGCAGTGCTCGGCATGATGGAGTCGCTGATCACCGAGTACGACAAGGCCGGCTACATTCGCGAGCGCACCGGCGCGATTTTGCCGAATATCGCGCCGTCGAACGTGTATCCGACGAGCGATGGCTCGATGGTGTTGATCGCTGCGAATCAGGACGCGGTGTTCCAGAGATTGACGCAGGCGATGGGGCGACCGGAGCTGTCCGCGCAGCCCGAATACGCAACGCATGGTGCGCGCGGCCAGCGACAGAAGGAAATCGACGGGATCATCGGCGAGTGGACGCGCACGAAGGCGTGCGCCGACGTGCTCGCGCTGATGGAGGAGTTCGCCGTTCCCGCCGGACTCATCTACCGGGCGCCGGAGATGCTGGACGATCCGCATTTCCGGGCACGCGACGCGATCGTCTCTGTGCCGCATCCCGATTTCGGCGAGCTGAAGATGCAGAACGTCGCGCCGAAGCTGTCGCGCTCGCCGGGGCGCGTGCGCTCGCCGAGCCCGAGCCTCGGCCAACACAACGACGATGTCTATCGCGGGCTGCTGAACATGACTGCAGACCGCTATGCGCAGTTGCAGGCGGCGAAGGTCATATGACATCGCATCCAGCTGGCCCGGTCGACGCACGCGGATACGGCGGGACACTCCAGCCGGGCGTGCGCCCTGCGCTGTTGGTCATCGATTTCGTCAAGGCGTACACGCAGTCCGAATCGCCGCTGTACGCAGGGCCTGCGACGGAAGATGTCCGCCGCAGTTGTGAAGAGCTTCTCGCTGTCTCGCGTCGCGCAGGCATTCCGATCCTGCACACGAATCTCGCTTATCAGGATGGCGGCCGCGATGGCGGAGTGTTCTTCCGAAAAGTGCCCGCGCTGAAAGTCTTCGAGCGCAGCGCGCGTTCACCGCTCGGCGAGTTTGCGCAAGGCGTTGGACCGGAGCGCGGCGAAGTCGTGATCACGAAGCAGTATGCGAGCGCGTTCTTCGGAACCACGCTCGCCGCGACGTTGACCGCACTCGGCGTCGACACGCTCCTGATCGCTGGAATGTCCACCAGCGGCTGCGTGCGCGCGACTGCTGTCGACGCCGTCCAACACGGATTCATACCGCTCGTCGTGCGCGATGCCGTCGGCGACCGCGCTAACGGGCCGCACGAAGCGAATCTTTTCGATCTGCAAACCAAGTATGCCGAGGTCGTCACGCTCGAGCGCGTGCGTACCTATCTCGCCGGGCTCGAAAAAACCTGAAGGGGACACTTATGAAGCGCCGTGCACTGCTGACGTTATCCGTGGCAACGACTCTGGGATGGGGCCACGCCCATGCGCAGGAAGCGGCCAACAATCAGACGCTGGAGGAGATCGTCGTCACTGCGCGGCAACGCGCGGAGAAAATCCAGGACGTACCCGCGACGATCCAGGCGTTCACTGCCCGCGAGATCGAAATCGCCGGCATCGAGCGACCGACAGATTTCATCGCGCTGACACCCGGGCTGTCGCAAGTCCAGACGGCAGAGGTCGGCGACCTGCAGCTCAGCATCCGCGGTCTGAATACCGGTCGCGATGCTGAGACCAACTTCGCGCTCGTCATCGACGGCGTGCTGCAGACGAATCCGACTGCGTTCAACCAGGAGCTGGCGAATGTTCAGCAGATCGAAGTGCTGAAAGGGCCGCAAGGCGCCATCTACGGTCGCAACGCAGTTGCCGGCGCGATCATAGTCACGACGCGCAAGCCGGGGCAGGGCTTCGAGGGCGACGTCGATGTCGGCGTCGGCAACAACAACACCAGGAAGGCGCACGTCTATCTCGGCGGCGGCAGCGAGGCCGTGCAGTTCGGCTTGGGCGGGTTTTACCGCGAGACCGACGGCTTCTTCGATAACAAGTTCCTGAACTGCGACGATTGCGTCGACTACTACAAGGAATACGGCGTGACGCCGCGCCTGGTCGTGCCGATGGGCGACAACGGCGAACTCGACGTGAAAGCGAAGTATTCGAAGCTCGAAGCGGGCGCGATCAACTTCAACGCGACTTTCGCGCTGCCGTTCTTCGCGACGTTCACCAATAACCCGGATTTCTTCCAGGACGTGAACGATCACGAGTTCAACTACATCAGCAACATCGTTCCGCACAACGAGCAGGAGAACAAGCAGATCTCCGTGAAAGGCGAGTGGACGCTCGACGTCGGCACCCTGACGGCTTGGGTCGCGTACAACGATCAGACGAACTTCTTCCTGACGGACGGCACGAGCGCAGCGTTCGGCTTGTACGCGCGCACGGCGGAGTGTCAGGCGGATATCGCAGCGCAAGTCGGTGGGCCGTTGCCGTCGCCGACGTTCTACGCTGGCGCGAACTCCGTCCTGCCGCCGTACAGCCCGTCGCGTTGCGATGGCTATCAGTATCAGCAGCGCGACCAGAAAGACACGTCAGTGGAAATTCGTCTCGCGTCGCCTGCAAATCAGTCGTTCCGCTGGCTTGCCGGTGCGTACTACGCCGACATCGATCGACGTGTCGTCGTCTCGCAAGGCGGCGATCGCGGCTTGGGATTCCTGCAGCAGGCGTTCGTGCCGAGCACCGGACCGAATCCAACGGATCTGCTGTATGACGACGACCTGACCAGCAAAGTGTCGGCGGTCTTTGGCCAGATCGCTTATGACGTGACCGAGGGCATGGAGCTCGCGCTGGCGTTGCGCTACGACTCCGAGAAGCGCTCTGTCGACAATAACGTGCCGACGGGCGCGCAAGCGTTCGCGCAGACGCCGCTGTTCGGGCCTGGCCCCACCGCGCCGTTCATCAATCCCGCGTATACGGTGAATCCGGCGCTCGCGACCAGCGGTATTCCTGCTCGCGAAGAGACGTTCGACCAGTTGCAGCCGAAGGTGTCGTTGAACTGGAAGTTCGCCGACGAGTGGGCGGCGTTCGCGTCGTACGGCTATGGGTTCCGTAGCGGCGGTTTCAACTCCACCGGCAGCAACGCGACGATCCAGACTTTCCTTGGCGGGCTGCGCTACGTAGCGCCTGACGGAACGATCACGAGCACGCCGTCGCTCGTCACGCAGGGCATCAGCTACGACGACTACAAGAAGGAAGTCGCGAAGGCGGCCGAGATCGGCTTGAAGGCGGAGTTGTTCGATCGAACGCTGTCGCTGAATCTCGCCGCGTATCACACGGATGTCGAGAACATGCAGATCTTCAACTTCCTCGCGGGTCCGTTCGGCCTGCTGCGCGTCGTGACCAACGTCGACGAAGCGACGCTGCAAGGTGTGGAAGCCGATGTGCGCTGGCGCGCGAATCAGTATGTGAATCTGTTCGCCGGCGTCGGACTGCTCGACAGCGAGATCAACAAGTACAGCGGTCGCCCGTACACGAAGGGCAACGAAGTGCCGTACGCGCCGGAGTACACGGCGAACGCGGGCGTCGACTTCATCGTGCCGCTCGGCAACTCGGGCTTGTCGCTGGTCGCGCGTGTCGACGCGAGCTTCACCGGAGAAACCTGGTTCAGCGCCGTACAGGATGATTCCGTCACGACGGAATTCGGCGTGCCCGGCGATTACTCGAAGACGAGTCGCGATCCGTTCACGGTCGTGAACGCGCGCCTCGGAATTTCCGGCGACAAGTGGCAAGTGACCGCGTGGGCGCGCAACCTGACCGACGAGGAATACCTGGCGGAGGTGATTCCCGCGCCGGAGTTCGGCGGCACGTTCTCGCACGAAGCGCCGGGCATGGCGGTCGGATTGGACCTGAAGTATTCGTTCGGACGCTGAGGTTTCAGGGGCCGGACGCGGGCCAGAAAAGTCGCCCGCGGCCGGCTTGATTCCATTAGCAATGTGATAGGATGCGCGCCCCGTGAGGGCTCCCGGCCGGCATTCGTCCGCCCGGAAGACTCGCGCGGATCGGGGAGCCAGCGCTAGCAACTCCTTGATTTGAGGGCAGTTCGCCGCCGTCGGCGCGAGGCCCTACATATATATGTGCCTTCACTGCACGCGCCCGTAGCTCAGTTGGATAGAGCGCATGGCTACGAACCATGAGGTCGGGAGTTCGAATCTCTCCGGGCGCGCCAAACATGGATCTCGACAGGTCACGCAGAACGATAGATGAAGAATGGTGCAGCGAGTTGGCACCAGGCGGACCTTATTTCATCGTTTCCTATCCGGAAGGCGGAGTGAATCTGCCTGCAATCGAGACGCTGGTCTACTTGGGATCCGCACAATTGTCCAAGGACGACGGTCAGTCGGGTCTCCACTTCTTGTTTCAGAACGTTGAGTCCTACCATCAGCACGGCGACTGGTCGGCACTGTCTGAGGACTTGGGAAACGATCTTGCGGCTGAAGGTGCCGTGATGTTTTTCGACGAGGACGTTCTCGGAAGCATCGCAGACATCGACGGCCTACTGGTTCTCTTGAACGATCTACGAGAACACATGCGCCTCGGCCTGGGTTGGGATCACGTGCTACCCGAGGACCGGTAGGACGATCGTGAACTGAGCCGCTCAGTTCGGCGTCAGAATCAGTCCGCTGTCGCCATAAACGCCGGCCTGGCCGTTACCTTCGCTCACAACTCCATACGGTCCCGTGACCGTGCGTGACGTGCCGCAGCTCCCGCCGTCGCAAAGCCAACCGCCCGCGGGACCGCCGTTGCCCGGCGGGCTACAGAGTGCGATCAGGTTGAAGAATGCCGGGCCGTTCTCGAAGCCGCCGAAGCCGTCCGCGCGAACCCAGTAGCGTCCCGGATTCACCTTCGTACACCTCTGCAAACCGGAGACGTCGCGCGGGTGCAGCTCACGGCCGTTGATGAACACGCCGGTGCCGCCGCCCGAGGCATTCGCCTTGAGTGGTCCGCCAATGTTCAGGCCGGAGTAGATGAAGCCGCGCGTCGGACCGCCTCTCACTCCCCATGCGCCGCTGATGGTGTCGTACCAATAGTCGGCGTCGAGGATCCGCACTCGAAAGTTCTGCTCGATCTGCGCGAGTTCCTCATCCGACAGCCGGACATCGTTGACCGTGACGTGGCGCTTGCCGCTCTTTGCGGCGTTCGAGCTCGACGGAGCGCTGGCCCGGCGAAACACGTGTTGCTCGCTCTCGCCGTCGACGGTCAGCACAACGGTGAGTGTGTCTGGGTTGTCGATCGTGGCCTTGAGATCGGCGCCGACGCTGGCGTTGCCGGCTCGTCCGCTCAGAGTGTTGCCGCTGCGGCGGGCGGTGAGCGGGGTCGACGTGGCTCCCGTGAAATTGCCGGTCACCGTGCCGTCGTCCGCTTCGATCAGCACGAGGCTGATCGCAGGGTTCTGCTCCTCGACGTAGGTGCCGGAGACGCCGGCGTGAGCGAGGAGCGGCAGCGTTGCGAGCAGAGGTATTCCAAAGCGCATCAAGCGGGACATGGTTGTACCCTCCGGAGGAAAGGGAACTGATCCGTTGACGCTATCTGCGCTCGGTCGTCTCGCAATTCTTCTTGGTGACCGCAGCGCGCGAGTGCGGAGTGAAGCACGAACGCGTTGAACAGGCAACAAGGCCCCGCTCAACGCGCCGCACAATGCGTCAGCTATGGATTGATTCGCGCGAGCGCGTACCCGGGACGGCTGCCGTCGTTAGCAAATCCTCCAAGCAAGATCTTGTCATCCGGCAACACCGCCACACTCTCCGCGCTCGCATCCAGCCCGAAGAACGCGACCTTCAACTTCCCGCTCGCAGCAAACCCGGCATCGAGCGTGCCGTCGTCGTTGTAGCGCGCCAGGCCGAACTGGAATCCGTCGGCCGATCCAGCCACGAGAATCCTCCCGTCTCTCTGCACAGCGACCGACTGCGCGGAGTCCAGCGTGCCGAACACTGTGTCGACAGTTCCACCGCTGCCGAACTTGTCATCGACGCTGCCGTCCGCATTCAATCGCCGCAGCTCGAACTGCGTCACGTTGGCGTTGCCGACGCCGACCTGCTTGCTGCCCGCCAGCAAGAGCTTGCCGTCGCTCTGCATCGCCAGGCCTTCGCCGTCGAAGGCGCCGGCGATCTCGACGCTGCCGGATGTACCGAAGCTACCGTCGGGTCTGCCGTCGGGCGTATAGCGCTCGATGCCGGTTCCCGTCCCTTTGCTGAGCGCGCCGCTGAGGACGATCCTGTCATCCGCCATCAGCACGATGTTCTTTGCGCCATCGATGCCAGCGGTGACGTCGGTCACCACCGACCCGGCACTGCCGAACGTCGTGTCGAGGCTGCCATCGGCGTTGAAGCGCGCGAGTCTGAAGTTGTCTTCAGCGGCGGAGAGCGTGTCGTCGCCGGCCAGCAGGATCTTGCCGTCGCTGCGCACCGCGATCGCGAACGCACGGCCGACGACGGTGCTCTTGACCTTGCCCGTCCCGCCGAAGGTGGTGTCGAGGCTCCCATCAGTGTTGTAACGGACGAGCGCGAACGTGAATTCGTCGAACAGCGTGCCGCCACGCACTTCGCTGACGCGCACGTTGCCGGCGACGAGGATTTTCCCGTCGCCCTGAACAGCGACCGCGCGCGCTTCCTCCTGCGTGAAGCCGCCGACGTCAGTCGTGATCAATCCTCCCGTGCCGAAGGTCGCATCGAGGCTGCCGTCGGCGTTGTAGCGCGCGAGCAGGAAGTCGAGGATCGAGCCGCCGGCCATCACGATCTTGCCGTCGGCTTGCACCGCCATCGCGGTGTTCTTGCCGCCAAATGCGGTCGTGGCCTTTCCGGAGCTGCCGAAAGTCGCGTCGAGACTGCCAGCGGTCGACGTTTTGATCGTCGAACAAGTCACGCTGACGTTAGTGATGTTCGATGACCCGACTGTCCCCGTGCCGTTCGCTACGGTGCAGGTCTGGTTCGCAGGCTGCGTCGCGACCGTAATCGCGAAGCTCGTGCCCGCCGCAAGGCCGCCGAAGGCAAACGGGCCGTTGGCGTTTACCGTCAGATCGTTTCGGCCGTTGTTTTCCAGCGTAAGACTTCCGGTCATGCCCGCGACGTTGCCGCTGACGCTGAAGGTCGCAGGAGGTGGCGGCGGTGGCGCTCCCGGAGGGTCACCGCCAGAACTGCCGCCCCCAGAGCATCCCGTT
>Ga0310811_10005895_pt1 | contig 15582 bp, 12 predicted proteins | sample YCmetagenome_FD_207642 | JGI IMG/M metagenome (GOLD analysis project Ga0310811, IMG submission 207642) | Soil microbial communities from experimental microcosm in Duke University, North Carolina, United States - YC | ecosystem: Engineered > Artificial ecosystem > Soil microcosm > Unclassified ...
GCCTCAGTTTCTTTCTGAGCGTTACAACAGCAAGGTCGCGATGATTATGGCCGTGTTTTGGCTGTTGCTGTACATCGTCGTTAATCTACTGTCAATCCTATACTTAGGGGCGATCGCCGTCTCAGGCATCACCGGATGGAGCTTTACATTGTGTGTTCTCCTGCTCGCCGTGGTCTCGATATTTATCGCCTTAGGCGGGATGGAAGTCGTCGGCTACACGTCTGCCATACATGTTTTCTTTTTGGTGTTCAGCGGTGTGCTCGGACTATACGTAACACTCAATATGGTTTCTGCCGACGGCGGAATGATGAAAGGACTTTCCATTTTACAAGGGGAATTGCCGCAGCATTTTAAAATGATTTTTGACAAATCAAACGCAAACTATATCGATCTGCCGGGGTTGTCCATATTGCTCGGAGGCATGTGGATCGCCAACCTGAATTACTGGGGTTGTAATCAATATATCACGCAGCGTGCATTAGGAGCAAGCTTGCCTGTGGCAAGACAGGGAATTCTGTTTGCTGCTTTTTTGAAAATGGTTACTCCGCTGATTATCGTTATCCCAGGCATTGCTATTTTTTACCTGTATCAACACAACATGGTCGATGCGTCCTTGATCAACATCACGAAAGATGGAGCTGTCACTGCCGATAGCAATAAAACTTATCCAACACTTCTGCTTTTACTTCCCAAAGGCATCAAAGGCATTACGGTGGCGGCATTTGCAGCCACGGTCATCGCCTCTCTCGCAGCGAAAGTGAATAGTATCAGCACGATTTTCACGTTGGATATTTACAAGAAGGCATTCAACCCTGGTGCCACCGAGGCGAAAGTAGTAAGCATAGGCAAATGGACCATCGTTGTATCGACGATACTTGGTATCGTGTTGACGATGCTGTTGGGTAACGCCTTGATGGGAGAGGGTAAGCAAGGGTTCCAATACATTCAGGAATACACCGGATTTGTTTCCCCTGGGATTTTCGCGATGTTCTTGTTAGGATTTTTCTGGAAAAAAACGACATCCAACGCAGCGCTTTTTGCCATGATCGGCGGATTTATCCTGTCGGTCCTGTTTAAGTTCTTGCCCGGCATGATGAATCTGGAATTTCTCTATTCTCTTGGATTCTCTTATCCCGTAAACGGGGTGTACGAAATCCCTTTCCTTGACCGAATGGGATTTGTATTCTTGCTATGCGTCCTCGGTATGATTATTATCAGCCTGTACGAAAATTCCAAAGGTGTGAAACCCAAAGGCCTCGAGATTGATCCTTCAATGTTCAGGACGTCTACGTCATTTGCCGTTGGCGCTTTGATCATAGTAGGGTTGCTCATTGCTGTATATGCAGCCTATTATTAGGCCGACGCTAAAACAAGTGTGTAAATGACGGGATCCACCTTTCGTAAATGGAAAACGATTCGCCAGAAAAAAGCGCTCATCCGCCCACCAAGGCAGCAAGCCTGAGAGGTACATGGAAGGGATATCTCTTTGAGTTCTTCATGTTGTTCTTTGCTGTATTCTTAGGTTTTTTTGTGGAAAACCAACGTGAGAATTATTCGGAGAAACAGCAAGAGCTCCAGTTCATAAGGTCAATGATTGACGACTTGAGGAAGGATACCGCATTCTTCAACGCACTAGCTATCGAGAAGAAAAAAGTAGCGGAAAACTACGATTCATTAGTTGACCTGTTTTCTGTATCCAAACGGACGCTGCGCCAACAACAGCGTTTGTATGTCCTCGCTCGGACGATGCCCTTCAGTATTAACTATCTGCAAATTAATGATCGCACGTACGAACAAATGAAAGGTTCTGGCAACCTGCGACTAATCGAAAATGAACTTATTTCTCATCAGATTTCCGAATACTATTTCAACTCGAAAGAGATCAGGAACAATACGGATGAGACGGTTATTAGAATTGAAAGGATGCTTGAACTACAAGGAAATCTTTTTGACGCTACCGTGTTCAGAGATATCGTCGACATGAGAAGCTTTGCCTTTCGAACCCCCAAGACATACCCCAAATTGGTGACTGAAGATAAGCGGGATGTGAATAACTACCTGATGAGCCTACACTATGTGGTGTCGATCTCTTCTTTTAGTGGAAAATATTTGAAGCGTCTTAAATCGGAGGCAGAACAGTTGATCATTGCCCTACAGTTGGAATACAATCTGTAGTAGCGTTTGCCCGTCTAACCCTAGCTAACAGCCACCCGATCAACCTTTATTGATTCGGCTCATTAGCCATTGACCTCGCATATCAGCCTTTCCTATAATCGGTTTTGTCAGCACCCTGAAATCTCCTACTTTGGAGCAATAGACCTAAACTGATATTATGAGACGTTATTATGATAGAACACTAATGCTGTTCGCGCTCGCCCTATTTGCGTTGCCGCGAACAATCTTAGCACAGGATGAAAAACCTGTGGCGCCCGTGGGGCGTTCGTATGCGCTTACAAACGCGACGATCATTCAGGCTCCTGGCCGGAAAATCGAAAAAGGTACTGTCGTGATGAAGGACGGATTGATTACCGCAGTCGGAACCAACATTTCGATTCCTGCCGATGCCATCACAATCAAAGGCGACTCATTATATGTATATGCCGGTTTTATCGATGGCCTGTCCAGGGCGGGTGTGACCAAGCCGAAAGAAGAGAAACAAGAAAAACCGAAGGATCCTGGCAATCCCCCCGCCGAGCGGGCGGGCATCACTCCGCAAAACGACGTGCGCAATTGGTTGAACCCAAATGACAAATCGTTGGAGGAGCTTCGCAATTTGGGTTTCACGGTTTCTCAAGTTGTTCCCTATGGAAATTTTTTACCCGGTTCTGGTGCTATTGTTCTGCTGGGCGGTAAGTCATCTGACGACATGGTACTGGTGAACAACTCGGCACTATATTCTGAACTTTCAGGAGCCATGGGAGGTGTCTATCCTGGCACGGTGATGGCAGTGATGGCGAAATGGCGTGAGCTTTATAAAAATGCGTCGCTTAACAAATCATATGCGGCGACCTATGCCTCCAATAAAAATGGAATTACAAGGCCAGTCAGTGACAGAATACTCGAAGCGTTTTATCCCGTGATCGATCAGCGAATGCCTGTTCTTTTCAAATCGGAACGTGTCATGGAGACGCAGCGCGTATTCACTCTGAAAAACGATTTAGGGTTTAAGCTGACAATTGCAGATGTGAAAGAAGGATGGCCCATCATCAACAAAATAAAGTCGTCGGATGCCAGGGTTTTTCTTTCACTCGACCTACCTGACGATGCAAAAAAGGACGACAAGAAAGATGATAAGAAGGGCGCCAAAAAAGACAGCACAAAGACGGACGCTAAAAAGTCGGACGTAAAAAAAGAGAAAACTTCCTTTGACCTTGAGAAGGAGTCTTTGGAGAAGAGAAAGAAAGAGTCCATCGGACTATATACCTCTCAAGCTTCCGCTTTCAACAAGGCAGGAATTGAGTTCGGATTTTCAGCAGCGAGTGCGAAGACAAAAGATATCCAAGCCAACTTACGAAGGATGATCACCGCAGGGTTGTCGGAGGATGCAGCACTGGCGGCGCTTACAACATCACCCGCAAAGTTGCTTAATCTAAGCGACCGCCTGGGCACCGTAGACAAAGGAATGATGGCCAACCTGGTGGTGAGTGACAAACCTTATTTCAATGAAAAAGCAAAAGTGCGTTACGTGTTTGTGGACGGAACCCTTTACAAGATAGAGGCACCCAAGGACGCAAAGAAGACCGATGCTAAACCGGCAGTGGCAAGAGGTACCTGGACGTACACTACCAAAACTTCTCAAGGAAGCGGCGGCGGAAAGATTGTCATCAAAGAAGACAACGGCACCTACTCCGGAAAAATTACTCCCTCTGCGGGCAAAGACGCTGACTTGAAAAGCGTAATAGTTGACGGAGCTTCCCTTTCATTCTCGTATGATTCCAACTCAGGGGGGAAAGTCGACGTAAGTGTAAAAATCGAAGGCGACAGCTTTGATGGCAAAGTGTCTGCTGGACAAGATGGGAATTATTCGATCAAAGCAACCCGCGATCCTAAATCTAACTAGCTATGAAAAAGATATTTATACTGTTCAGCTTGGCCGCTTGTGCTACCTGGACATTCGCGCAGGACAAAGGCAATGTTCTTATTAAGAACGGAACTGTATTGACAGTAACTAAAGGCACATTGACCGAGACCGATGTGCTTGTGAAAGACGGAAAGATTGCACAGATCGGAAAAAATATTGCCGCTCCACAAGGGGTAAAGACGATCGACGCTACAGGGCTTTTTGTGATGCCCGGTATCATTGACGCGCACTCACACATTGCCATCGATGGAATTAACGAAGCCACCAGTCCTGTGACGGCTGAGGTCGCCGAAGGCGATGTGGTGAATCCATTACAAGTACAGATTTATAGGGCATTGGGTGGGGGCGTTACAGCAGTCCACGCTATGCACGGCTCGGCCAACGCCATTGGTGGTCAGTGCGAAACGCTGAAACTTCGTTATGGCACCTTCGATGGTGACGCCATGAAAATGGAAGGTGCACCACGCACGATCAAATTTGCCCTCGGGGAAAACCCCACGCGCGTGCACGGCACTGGAAATGGAATTGTGCCACGCACTCGCATGGGCGTCGAGTTTGTGATCCGCAAATCTTTCTCAGATGCCAAGAAGTACATGGAAGATTGGGATGCCTACAATCAGAATAAATTAGTAAAAGGCTTCCGGGGAGCTCCTCCCGTCTATAACCTGCGACTCGAAACCCTCGCCGAGATTTTGAAGGGCAACATCATCATCCATTGCCACAGCTACAGGGCAGATGAAATTTTCATGTTGCTGAAAGTGTGCAAGGATTTTGGAATCAAACGCCTGGTATTCCAACATGTAAACGAAGGCTTCAAGGTGGCGCCGGAGCTCGCGGCATATGGAGCGATGGCTTCTGTTTTTTCCGACTGGTGGGCGTACAAATTTGAAGTGTACTACTCAACGGCTTATAATGCCACCATCCTCACAAAGAATGGCGTGGTAACATCGATCAACTCAGACGATGCAGAAATGATGCGTCACTTGTATCACGAAGCAGCGAAGACTCAAAAATATGGCCAACTTTCAGATGAGGAGGCCCTTTCTTTGATCACCATCAATCCGGCCAAGCAATTAGGGATTGACGCTCGAACAGGCTCTCTCGAAGTTGGCAAAGATGCGGACATTGCCATTTTCAAAAACCACCCGCTTTCGATTTATGGAGTTCCTCAATTCACAATCGTCGACGGTATTGTGCGCTTTGATCGTGCCGCTGATCCCGCCGACATGCGATTGATGGTAGACCCTAAACAAAACATCGATGAACCGGCCACGATCCTTTCAGAAAAAGGCCGCGACAATTGCATGGATGGAACCGAATTTCTTTTTACCGAAACTGATAAGAAATAATTATGAAGAAGATTCAATTGATATCGGGATTGATCGCCGCATTTATTTGTGCCCTGACGATTCATATCAGCGCCCAAAACCCGAAAGCAAAATATGGAACGTTTGCGTTGACCAACGCTACTGTTGAAACCGTCACCAAAGGAACTATCAAAAACGCGACGGTAGTGATCAGCAACGGGAAAATCACAGCGGTGGGCGAAAACACGCCTGCTCCCCAGGGCGCAGAAATTATTGACTGCAAAGGACTGTTCATCTTCCCTGGGATGATTGATGGGGGTACCAACTTGGGTCTCTCTGAAATTGGCTCTGACGCCCGCACGCAGGATTTCAACGAGCTGGGCGACATTATTCCTCAGATGAAAGCTCTTACTGCAGTAAACCCAAATGCAACCGCTATTCCTATCACGCGAGTGAGTGGTGTAACCACCGCGCTTGCTTCCCCCGCAGGCGACATGTATGCAGGAACGGCCGCGCTTATCAATCTCCATGGTTATACACCTGAGCAGATGTTTGCGGGTTTCGAAGGTGTGGTGTTGAACTATCCTCGAAGCGGCAGGAGAGGAGGCTTCGATCGTAGAACGGAGGAGGAAGTTAAGAAAGCAAATGACGCTGCCATTAAAAGACTTAATGACGTATGGGAACGCGCCGTTCAGTATCACAAAGTAGATTCTGCAACGAAAGGAAAGGACATGGGCTATTATCCCGAAATGATTGCTATGCTGCCAGTGGTTCGCGGTGAACGTGCCCTTCTCGTTGAAGTCAACGCGGAAAAGGACATTCGCGCCGCCTTGAAATGGGTGGCCGAGAAAAAGATTGCCAAAGTTATTTTCACCGGCATGGCGGAAGGCTGGCGCGTGACAGATGAATTGGTGAAAGCTAAGGTTCCGGTGATTGCAGGCGGTGTTCTTGAGTTACCTTCACGTGATTACGATCGCTATGATCAAGCATACGCAAATGCAGGAATGATGCAAAAGGCAGGCGTAAAGGTGGCTATTCGTTCACAGGAAACGGGCAACCAAAATTATCGCAACCTCCCGTATCACGCTGGCTTTGCCGTCGCCTATGGCATGGATAAAATGGAAGCGTTGAAGGCGATTACAATTGTGCCGGCAGAGATCTTTGGCGTTGCCGACAAAATAGGATCTATCGAGGTAGGCAAAACCGCAAATCTTTTTGTGTGCGATGGCGATCCGTTTGAAACAAAAACGCAAGTCAAAAATGTTTTCATCGGCGGATGGCAAATGCCTATGGTCAGCCGCCAGACGGAATTGTACAACGAGTTCTTGAAAAGAGAGCCGGGCGCGACAAAATAAAACTGCCGGATACTGGATTCATGATGCTGGACGAACTTGCCCGCACAGAAATCCAGTATCCGACACCATTTGGATCCAAACCCCGGATCATCTGAAACGCTCAGCGACCACCAGTTCTTTGCTACCCGCTTGATATTGATAAAAGCCGTTGCCTGATTTTACTCCTTTGTGCCCCGCTTGAACCATGTTCACCAACAATGGGCATGGCGCGTACTTCGGATTTCCAAAACCATCGTGAAGTACCCTCAAAATAGAGAGGCATACATCCAAGCCGATAAAGTCGGCAAGTTGCAACGGGCCCATTGGATGAGCCATACCCAGTTTCATGACATTGTCGATTTCACTCACTCCGGCCACGCCTTCATACAATGAATAAATTGCTTCGTTGATCATCGGCATTAGAATTCGGTTCGCGACAAAACCGGGGTAATCGTTCACCTCAACTGGAATTTTTTCAAGCTTCTTTGAAAGCTCCATCACGGCCTTTGTGGTCTCATTGCTCGTTGCATATCCACGGATGACCTCTACCAATTTCATTACCGGCACCGGGTTCATGAAATGCATCCCAATGACTTGTGACGGCCGCTTCGTAGCTGCCGCTATTTTGGTAATCGAGATGGATGAAGTGTTTGTGGCGAGAATGGCAGAACCTTTGGCTGCCTCGTCTATGTCTTTGAAAATTTTCAATTTCAAATCGACGTTCTCAGTGGCAGCTTCTACGATAAGATCCGCTTGACCTACTCCATCCTTTACGGAGGTTGACGTGGCGATATTCCCGAGTGCCTTTTGCCTAACGTCTGCGGTAATCGCTCCTTTCTCTACTTGACGGCTTAAATTTTTATCGATCGTAGCAATTGCTTTTTTGAGCGCGTCTTCCGAGATGTCGATCAACGAAACTTTGTAACCGTATTGTGCAAAAACATGGGCGATTCCATTACCCATGGTGCCGGAGCCGATCACTGCGATGTTATTCATTCGTTAAAGTTGTTGGTTTGTCGCAAATATAACGGTTACTTTTGCTAATGAAACGAATCAACTTCGCGGTTGAAATTTGATAAAAAAAAACAGATATGAGGAAGTGGCTATTCAGTGTCGTTGTCATTTTTGGCGTTTTGACTTGTAAGGCACAAACGGACAATCCTGAAAGGAATCAACCGGATACCCTTCACTGGTTCACTTCTGTTGGTGAAGTATATAATCTCTCGAACTCCACAGGCAGGCCCATCTTTGCATTCTTTACCGGAAGCGACTGGTGTGGATGGTGTCATAAACTGCAACGTGAGGTCTTTGAAAAACCTTCGTTCGTCGAGTGGGCCGGCAAAAATGTGGTTTTACTGGAACTCGACTTCCCGCGACGAAAGGCATTGGCGCCCGAACTTGCTCAGCAGAACAACGAACTTCAACAAGTATTTAGAGTGGGCAGTTTTCCGACAATTTGGATGTTCTGCCTCACGAAGGACGAAGCCGCAAAAAAAATAAATATTTCAGCACTCGGATCACTGGGATATCCTCCATCGGCAGAGGCAGGTAAAGAAGAAGTCAGCTTTCTGGCGAATGCCAATCGAATTCTGGCAAGTTGTAAGAAATAAAAGGCACCCTACTCAATCATGACTTCTTTTGCTAAATCAACCGCGTTAAATCGGATCGAAAGTTTACGAGCGCCTTGTTTTGCGGGATCGCATTTCGCAGATGGCTCCACAAAGTAGTGATAGAATTTCTGGTTGCGTTTGTACAACTCGTTCTGATCGGGACGTCCCAATAGTTTCAAGATATCATCTTCCGACAACCCCTTCAGTTTCTCTTTTTGTGACACAACCATCTCAATTGATCTCTCTCGAAAACCATTACAACCAAACTTATCATCCTTCCATTGCTTTAAGTCGATACCTTCCAATTGGGGTAGGGGTCTCCCGCAACCAAACGCAACGCACAGGAGGAAAATAAATAATCTTTTCATCGTTCAGTTTTTAGCAGTTACTTTGCGACCACTTCCCAAAAGTAACCAACAACGACTAACTAACAACGAACAACCACTCAAAGGCATGGGCTTAAAAATCTTCAAGGTAATCTGGTTCTTTTCACTGCTCACACTATTGGGAGTTTTCATGTATGTCTATGCGTCGCTTCCTGACCCCGTGGCCGTTGGCGAAGGATCCCAGATCATTTCAAAGGAAGGTCTGTTTTACGTGCTCCTGGCCATTCTCGCTCTTAGCAACGCATCGGTGTTTGCGATATCTCGACTCCTTCCCGAAAAAGATCACGATTTCAAGGCTTGGTTTTACGGATTGGTAGTTTGCACCAATCTTTTTTTCGTCATTACCCTGGCCTTCGTCAGCCTCTACAACAGCACGGAGAAATTCGACTATCCTCGGATCGGGTTCATCATTTATGGAAGCTTGATCCTGCTCGTCGGTTGGTCTATCTCTTGGCCGATTTTTAGACTTGCTCAAAGATTTTTGAGTAAACAAGCAGTTTGATTTATCAAACTTAGTGTTATTGATAATCAATCAGTTATAGCTGGCTATCTCGTATTTGATTTGAAGTTCGATTTCAACACACCATCATGAAAAGCACTAAAAATTTGTTTCCTTTAATGAAGAATTTTTATCCGCTCCATTTTTTGGATAAGCACCAACTGATTTTTTAGAATTTGATCGTAGGAATTTTTATCACTTGAATTATGGCGAAGGAAAGTAGTATGGAGTACAATGAATCGAGTATTAAGTCGCTCGATTGGCGTGAGCACATTCGCTTGCGTCCGGGAATGTATATCGGAAAGCTCGGTGACGGGTCGTCCAAGGACGACGGCATTTATGTGTTGGTGAAAGAGGTAGTCGACAATTGCATTGACGAGCACATGATGGGCTACGGCAAAACGATTGATGTGAAGATCACCGACTCCAAAGTGATGGTGCGGGATTATGGCCGCGGTATTCCGCTCGGAAAAGTGGTCGACGTGGTCTCGAAAATAAATACGGGCGCCAAATACGATTCAGGTGCGTTTCAAAAATCAGTCGGCTTGAACGGCGTCGGTACAAAGGCGGTCAACGCCCTCTCCAACTATTTTAAAGTGCAGGCCTTTCGTGATGGGGCCACGAAATTGGCCGAGTTCAAGAAAGGGGTGCTCACCAGTGACCCCAAGCAATCGAAGTCAACCGAGAAAAATGGGACCCTCGTGGAGTTCGAACCGGATGATTCCATGTTCAAACATTACCACTTCATTCCGGAATACCTGGATGACTTGATGTGGAACTACGCCTTCTTGAATGCGGGCTTGACGATCAATTACAACGGACGAAAATTTTATTCAAAGGATGGCCTGTTGGATTTGCTCAAACAGAAATCCGATCCTGAAGAAATTCGCTACCCTATTGTTCATTTCAAAGGCGATGACATCGAAGTGGCGCTTACCCACGGCAATCAATACGGCGAAGAATATTATTCTTTTGTCAACGGACAAAATACCACGCAAGGTGGAACACACCTGGCTGCTTTCCGCGAAGGTGTGGTCCGTGGGGTTCGTGATTTTTATAAAAAGGATTTTGATGCGTCCGATATTCGCGCGAGCTTGATCGGTGCCATCGCCGTTCGCGTGCAAGAACCGGTGTTCGAATCGCAGACCAAAACCAAATTGGGGTCGCTCAACATGTCGCCCGATGGCCCTTCAGTAAAGAACTTTGTGGGCGATTTTGTTGCAAAAGAGATTGAAATTTTTCTGCACAAAAACCCTTCCGTGGCCGACGCCATGCAGAAGAGAATTCTGCAATCGGAACGCGAGCGAAAAGAAATTGCAGGTATCAAGAAATTGGCCAATGAGCGTGCGAAGAAAGCCAATCTGCATAACCGAAAACTTCGCGATTGTCGTTTCCATTTTGATGATGAGAAAGGGGAACGTGGTCCAGAATCAATGATCTTCATCACTGAGGGTGATTCAGCCAGCGGGTCCATCACGAAGTCAAGGGATGTAGAAACGCAGGCGGTGTTTAGTTTGCGTGGTAAGCCACTCAATTGCTATGGGCTGACCAAGAAAGTGGTGTATGAAAACGAAGAATTCAACTTACTGCAGCACGCACTTAATATTGAGGACGGCTTGGATGGGCTTCGCTATAATCAGGTGATAATCGCCACGGATGCCGATGTCGATGGTATGCACATTCGATTGCTGTTGATGACTTTCTTTTTGCAATTTTTTCCCGACTTGGTGAAAGCGGGTCATGTGTACATCTTGGATACGCCTCTGTTCCGTGTTCGAAACAAAAAAGAAACCATCTACTGCTATAGCGAAGAAGAGAAAAAGGACGCGGTAGAGAAATTGGGAAGTAAGCCAGAGATCACTCGCTTTAAAGGGCTAGGTGAAATCTCTCCCGATGAATTTGGGACTTTCATTGGCGAAAATATTCGCTTGCAACCGGTGCTGATCGACAAAGAAAAGCACCTGCTCAAAACGTTGGAGTTCTATATGGGCAAGAATACACCCAATCGCCAGGAGTTTATCATAGACAACTTGCGCGTGGAACTGGATAAAGTGGAAGCAAGAGAAGAAGCCGTTGAAAGTGAGTGACCAAAAACCAAAAAAGGGATAAGATGAGAACTTGCGTTTTTCCTGCAAAATCAGCTTTATTGCAATATTTATACAATAAATCATGTATTGCAGTATTTCTGCAAAATATATCATATTGCAATATTTCTGCAATCACTGTATATTGTCGGCCGTAAGCGTGTTTTATGGATACCCGGATAATCTTAATGGCTGACATAGTTGAAAGTTCGAAGATGCAGGCGGATCAGCTCATGACTGATTTTAAAAAGGTGGTTGAATCGACCAACGAGAAACACAAGAAGAGCATTCTGTCACCCCTCACCATCACCTTAGGCGATGAGTTTCAAGGGGTCATCACGGGAACGGAAGCTGCATTGCAGATTATTTTCAATCTGGAGGAAGAGCTACTTAAGTTGACGGTGCCTTTTAAGATGCGCTATGTACTAGTGGAAGGCAGGATAGACACGCCGTTGAATAAGAAAAATGCACACGGCATGCTGGGGCCCGGCCTGACGGAGGCAAGGTCGATTCTCACCTCCATGAAATCGGGAAAAAATCGGTTCGCCGTTAAATTGAAGGATACTCGAACAAGTGAAAAGATAATGCTGGCGCTTCACGTGTTGCAGGGGATTTCGGATCAGTGGACGCCTCCCCAAAAGAAGATAGCGCATTCCTTTTTGCAATTGGGAGATTACAAGAAGGTAGCCAGCAAATTAAAGAAGGATGCTTCGGCGATCTGGCGAAGAAAGAATTCACTGCTGATCGACGAGTACAACGATCTCAGGACACTGATATTTCAACTGATCTAGCTTTGCCATGGAAATGTTTTATGTCTTAACGATAATAGTGATAGGGGAGATTTTGATTCACTTGATCTTTATCGTTTTGAGCAGGATGCTGGGTAAAGAAAAACGGGATAAAATCACAGGGTTAAGTATTTTCAAAGGACTACTGGAAAGAGCGTTTGTCGTGGTCACACTTAATTTTGAAATGGTCTCTGCATTGACGTTACTAGGGGCACTAAAAATAGCAACGAGAATCAAAGACACTGAGGATAAAATTTCGAATGACTTCTTTCTTATCGGCAACTTGACATCCGTCTTGTTTGCCATTGGGTATTTTGTGATTGGCAGAAAAATGATTGGTCAGTAACATGGGTAAAAAGGTAAAATCAAAAGAAAAATTGGACGGCGGCAATGGTGCTATTCATTCCGTCGCGATCGATGGTTTGTATGAAGATTGGTTTCTTGATTACGCGTCGTATGTAATCCTTGAACGAGCGGTGCCTCGAATTGAAGACGGCTTCAAGCCCGTGCAGCGCCGGATCATGCATTCATTAAAAGAAATGGACGATGGCCGTTTCAACAAGGTGGCGAACGTGATCGGTAACACCATGCAATTTCACCCGCACGGTGACGCTGCTATTGGTGAAGCCATGGTGAACATCGGACAGAAGGATTTGTTGATCGATACACAAGGTAACTGGGGTGACGTCCGCACGGGTGACAGCGCCGCGGCACCACGTTATATTGAAGCCCGACTCTCAAAGTTTGCACTAGATGTAGTTTACAATGAAAAGACAACCGAATGGCAGCTTTCCTATGATGGAAGAAAGAGAGAGCCGGTAACGCTGCCCGTAAAATTTCCACTCTTGCTGGCTCAAGGGGTGGATGGAATCGCCGTGGGCCTTTCCACCAAGATCCTTCCACACAACTTTTGTGAACTGATAAAAGCATCGATTGATGTTTTGAAAGGAAAGAACCCTAAAATCTATCCTGATTTCCCGACAGGGGGCATTGCTGATTTCTCGGAATATGAACAGGGGTATCGGGGTGGGAAAATCAAGGTGCGCGCCAAAATTGAAATGGCAGACAAGAAGACATTGGTGATCAAAGAAATCCCTTTCGCTACAACAACGGCCTCTTTGATGGAATCCATCGTAAAAGCCAGCGAAAAAGGGAAGATCAAAGTCAAACAGGTAATTGACAACACCGCGAAAGATGTCGAGATCGTGGTAGCGTTGCAGGCGGGGATTTCTCCCGAGATCGCGATGGATGCCCTTTATGCGTTCACGGATTGCGAAGTCTCGATTTCGCCCAACGCTTGCGTGATCGTTGACGACAAGCCGCAGTTCATGAAAGTGAACGACATCTTGAAGATCAATACGGATCGAACGGTAAAACTGCTGAAACGCGAACTTGAGATCAGGAAGGCAGAGTTGATGGAAAAGATATTGTTCTCATCACTCGAAAAGATATTCATTGAGAAACGCATCTACCGAGACATTGAGAATTGCGAAACATTCGAGGAGGTAATTTCTACCACCGACAAAGGACTCAAGCCTTACAAAAAGCAATTCTATCGTGAGATCACTCGCGATGATATTCTTCGACTGCTTGAGATCCGCATCAAGCGTATTTCGAAATATGATTCATTCAAGGCCGATGAAATGCTCCGCGACCTGGAGAAAGAACTCAAGGAGACACTGCACCATTTGAAACACCTTACCGATTACGCCATTGCATATTATCAAAATCTGCTCGACAAATATGGAAAAGGGCGTGAGCGTAAAACCGAGATCAAGAGTTTCCAGTCGGTGGTGGCTACCGAAGTGATCTCCAATAACCAGAAATTGTACGTGAATCGCGAAGACGGATTCATTGGCTGGGGGTTAAAGAAAGATGAATTCATTGCCGATTGCTCCGATCTTGATGATGTGATCGTGATTCGCAGAGACGGAAAAGCGCTGGTGAGCAGGATCAAGGAAAAAGTATTCATGGGTAAAGACATCCTCCATGTGAGTGTTTGGAAGAAAGGCGACGAACGCATGGTGTACAACTTGATCTACAGCGACGGAAAAAGCGGCAAGACTTTTGCCAAACGTTTTGCCATGCCCGCCATTATTCGCGACAAAGAATACAACCTGGATCAGGGAACGCCTAATAGTAAAGTTCATTACTTGAGTGCCAACCCCAACGGGGAAGCCGAGGTAGTAGAAATTAAATTGAGTCAGAGCAGCACCGCGCGCAAAAAGATTTTCGACTTCGATTTTTCGGAGATGGAAGTGAAGGGTCGAGGGGCTCGTGGAAATACGGTAACCCAGTACCCCGTTCGCAAAGTCGACTTCAAAGAGGGCAGAGGCTCGACGCTTAGCGGACTCGAATTGTGGTTTGATGAAGCAAGTGGTCGTTTGATCAAGGACAAGCGTGGCAGACATGTTGGAAAGTTTGATGGAGATGACCAGATTATTGCAATCAGTCGATCTGGAAATTACAAGATCACCAACTTTGACCTCAACAATCGTTTTGAACCAGAGAACAAAACGTTGCTGATTGAGAAATTCAATCCGAAGAAGATCATTTCGGCGGTCTATTTCGACGGTGAGAGCAAGCAGTATATCGTAAAGCGTTTTCAAATAGAAACCACGACACCAGACAAAGACTTTAACTTCATAAGCGAAGGGATCGGCTCTCGTCTCGAATTTGTGACGACGTCAGACAATCCCGAATTGCAAGTGGAGACGATCAAGGGAAAGGGAAAAGAGAAGGAAGTCGAGATAGTCAACTTGGAAGACCTTATTGATGTGAAGGGCTGGAAGGCGATGGGCAATAGGCTGTCGCAGTTCAAGGTGACGAAAGTGATGGCGGTGGAGGAACCCGAAGATTCGGGCCTGGAAGAAGGGGACGACGATAACGATGTTGTTGAGACTACGGAAGCCAAAGACTCTCCGTCGTCAAAAAAAAAAGTTCATTGGGAAGAGGGAGAGGAGCAACAAAGTCTCTTCGAAGCGGAACAGCCAAAGGAACAAGTTCTCGTCAACGGAAAACCAGCGAAAGCAAAAGCCCCAAAACCAAAAGAAGCGGAGCAGTCAAACCTCTTCGAGCAAAAGGAAAAGGTAAAAAAGGGAGATAAAGGTTTTTCAGCAGGCGACACGATTGAATTGGATCTATAACCTAACTCAAAAGTTCAATGAAATACCTTTTTGTGCTGCTGGCTTGCGTGGTTGCCGAACCGACGTTTTCCCAGAATTCAGAAATTGCTGTCAGCGGAAAAGTGAAGCAAGCGATTTCCGGAAAGGGCGTGGTGGCTAAAGTGACCTACAAAAGCTATCCTACGGGCGGTCTTTCTGAAACTTTCAATGACAGTACATTTTCATTTTTGATTTTCGGATCATCTAAGTATTTCATCACGGCCGAAGCACCCAATCACGTGAAGAATGGAATCCTCATCACGCCCCAACAATCCGTAGGCAATAAAATCACTGCAGACATAGAGCTTGTTCCAAGCGGTGAGGCAATT
>Ga0310811_10005897_pt1 | contig 15577 bp, 13 predicted proteins | sample YCmetagenome_FD_207642 | JGI IMG/M metagenome (GOLD analysis project Ga0310811, IMG submission 207642) | Soil microbial communities from experimental microcosm in Duke University, North Carolina, United States - YC | ecosystem: Engineered > Artificial ecosystem > Soil microcosm > Unclassified ...
CTCCTCTCTCCTATTTACTCTGGACGCGCACGATGCGCTACAATCCCAAAAATCCTGCCTGGTTGAACCGCGACCGCTTCGTTCTCTCGATCGGCCACGCTTCTATGCTGCTTTATAGCATGCTCCATCTGACAGGCTATGATCTCTCTCTGGATGAGCTGAAGCAGTTCCGCCAATGGGGCAGCCTCACTCCCGGTCATCCAGAATATGGACATACCGCCGGGGTCGAGACGACTACTGGCCCTCTGGGACAGGGCATCGCAAACGGGGTCGGGATGGCTATTGCCCAACGCTATCTCGCCAGCCAGTTCAATCGCCCCGGCTACGATATCTTTGATCACTACATTTATGCGATGGTAGGCGATGGCGATACGATGGAAGGCGTCTCCTCTGAAGCCGCTTCGATCGCGGGTCACTTACGCCTCGGTAAACTTATCTATTTCTATGATGATAACCGCATCACCATCGAAGGCGAAACCAATCTGGCGTTCAGCGAAAATGTCGGGCAACGCTATGAGGCCTATAACTGGCACGTCCAACATGTCGATGATGTCAATGATCTGGCCGCTCTCGATCAGGCGATTGAAGTTGCCCAGGCCGAGACGACTCGCCCTTCGCTTATCATCGTCCGCTCTCACATTGGCTATGGCAGCCCTCACAAACAGGACAGCCACAAAGCTCATGGCGAGGCTCTCGGCGCTGAAGAAGTTATCCTGACCAAGCACAATCTCGGCTATCCTTCTGACGAGCCTTTCTACGAGCCCGAAGAGGCGGTTGCCTACTTCCGTCAGGCAATCGAGCGCGGGGCCGCTCAAGAACAAGCCTGGAACGCTCTGTACGCGAAGTACGCCGCCGAGTATCCCGATCTGGCCGCTCGCTTGCAGCAGATGCAGAAGCACGAGTTGCCTGCTGGCTGGGATAGCGCTATGCCGACTTTTAAAACCAGCGAAGCGCTGGCCACCCGCGCCGCAGCTGGCAAAGCCCTGAACGCGATCGCGCCCAATCTGCCCATGCTCATCGGTGGGGCCGCCGACCTCGCTCCTTCAACGAGCACCAATATGAATGGGCTCGGCGACTTTACGCCCACCGAGTCGGGACGCAATATGCACTTCGGCATTCGCGAGCATGCTATGGGCAGTATCATGAATGGGATGTCGCTCTACGACGGCCTTATTCCGTTCGGCGCAACCTTCCTGGTCTTCTCTGATTACATGCGCCCGCCGATCCGCCTCGCGGCTATTATGAATCTCAAGACGATCTATGTCTTCACGCATGATAGCATCGGCGTCGGCGAAGATGGCCCGACCCACGAGCCGGTCGAGCAACTGGCCGCTCTGCGCGCTATTCCTAATCTGACGGTGATTCGTCCTGGCGATGCCAATGAAGCGGCTGAAGCCTGGCGCGTCGCGATTACACACAAAGGACCCGTCGCTCTTGCGCTCACCCGTCAGGCCCTGCCCACGCAGGAACGCAACGACAAAAATAGCGCGAGTAACCTTGCTAAAGGGGCCTACGTTTTACTTGATAGCGAGAAGTCTCCTGAACTGATCCTGATCGCTACCGGCTCTGAACTTTCACTCGCTGTCGATGCGGCCAAAAAACTCGCTCAGGAAGGGGTCGCCGTTCGCGTCGTCAGTATGCCAAGCTGGGAACTGTTCGAAGAACAGGATGCCGCTTATAAAGAGTCTATTCTCCCGGCAGCCGTTACGGCTCGCCTCGCCATTGAGGCTGGCGTATCGCTGGGCTGGGCACAGTATGTTGGACTACAGGGTTCGACTGTCACGCTGGACCACTACGGCGCTTCAGCTCCGGCCAAAACCCTCTTCCAGCAATTCGGCTTTAGTGTTGACAATGTCGTTGCAAAAGCAAAAGCATTATTACAGAAAGCATAGCTGCATCTCCTATCACTGCCCGAACCCCACCGTTCGGGCACGAAATGCAACTTTACTGTAGAAGGAGATTATCATGGCAAATCGATTGCAACAACTCCAAACGCAGGGACAAAGTGTCTGGTATGACAATATTGATCGGTCTCAACTGCAATCCGGTGAGTTTCAGCGCATGCTGAATGAAGATGGTATTCTTGGCGTCACTGCCAACCCCACTATCTTCGAGAAATCTATCAGCTCCGGCCATGCTTATGATGCACAGATCAATCAGTTGATCCAGGAAGGCAAAAATACGAACGACATCTACGAAGCTGCCGTTATTCAAGATATCCGCACGGTTGCCGACCTGCTCCGCCCGATCTATGACCGCACTGAGGGAAAAGATGGCTACGTTAGCCTGGAAGTCTCCCCTGAACTGGCTCATGATACTGCGGGCACGCTGAGCGAGGCTCGTCGCTTCTGGAAAATCGTTGATCGTCCTAATCTGATGATCAAGATCCCCGCTACTCCCGAAGGTATCCCGGCTATCCACGATGCTCTGCGCGACGGCATCAATGTCAATATCACGCTCATCTTCTCTATTGAGAGCTATCTCCAGGTCGCTGAGGCCTATGTCTCTGCTCTGGAAGAGCGCAATGGCTCAGGGGCAGATATCAGCCATATTGCTTCCGTCGCCAGCTTCTTCGTCAGCCGCGTCGACACTCTGGTCGACAAATTGCTCGATGATAAGATCAAGAGCACCAGCGACGCCGCAGAACAGCAACGCCTGAAAGATCTGCGCGGCAAGGCTGCTATCGCCAATGCCCGTCTCGTCTATCAGGATTTCAAGCGGGTCTTCCAGTCCCCACGCTTCGAGACGCTCAAACATGCTGGCGCTCATGTGCAACGCCCTCTCTGGGCCAGCACGAGCACCAAAAATCCGGCCTACCGCGATGTCCTCTATGCTGAGGAACTGGTCGGCCCTGACACTGTCGACACGATGCCTCTGGAGACAATTGTCAATTTCCGCGATCATGGGGTTGCTCGCTATAGCATGGAAGACAATCTGCCCGAGGCCAAAGCTGCGCTCGCCGCTCTCGAACAGGTTGGCATCCACTACAAACAGGTCACCCAGCAGTTGCAGGATGAAGGCGTGCAGAAATTTGCCGACTCCTTCCATCAATTGTTCAAGGGGATCGAAAGCAAGAAACAGGCTCTCGAACAGGGTCAGGTCTCTCGTTAAGATCTACACCTCACTCATGTTCGCCTATATGACAATGTAATACTCTACCCTTGCAGAGAGGAGACGCTCCTCCGGGTCCGCTTCCTCTTTGCAGATATACGTGCAAACTATTATTCTTGTATAGCGTTTCATTTATCGTTCAACTCTTTTCGCTCTTCACGATATACATACACAAATGGAGCAGTGCATGTTTTCCTGGTATACTTACCATACACACCAGGTAACCTGCCAGACCCAGGGCGCAGGACGCGCTCTTCTGTAAGTATGCAGCGGAGTAGGTGTTTGCGTCCGTCTTTTCGTGCAAAAATTGCCGCCCGAAAGCTGTGCGTCGCAAGCAACAACGACGGCTCACGGCGGCCAGTAGGTCGTCAATCTACAGAGGGACGATGAACAGTATGTTCACTCCTCCAGTTGAGCAACGTCTTTTCTGAAGAGAACACAGATGTCCCCCTACATGGTCAATGCCACCAATAGGGGATATAATGGAAAGTGAAGTTAAGCGGTAAGAATTAATAAGGTTTTATTAGGAGAATTCTTATGCCTCAGCGTAGTGTTATAGAGGCTCCAAACCCCTTTCGTGAGGGGCTACGCATCAAACAAAGCTTAGAGCCCTGCGTCATGGTCATCTTTGGATCTACCGGTGACCTGACTCACCGAAAGTTACTGCCCGCCCTGTACAATCTGGCACTTGAACATCCACTGCCAGCTGGCTTCTCTGTGGTCGGCTTCGCTCGTCGCCCCTATGACGATGACATTTTCCGCAAGCAAGCCCTGGATTCGGTGAATGAGTTTTCTCGCCAGAAACCGGTCAATCCGCAGGTCTGGGATAGCTTTGCCGAAGGCCTTTTTTACCTGCAATCCAATTTTACTGATCCTGCTGGCTATGAAAAATTGGCCGAACTCTTGAATAAGCTGGATCAGGAACGTGGCACCAGCGGGAATCGCATCTTCTATCTCTCCACTCCTCCCAGTCAGTATCCTGAAATTATTCAGAATCTCGGAGCCGCTGGCCTGAATAGAAATCGCAAAGGCTGGACGCGCATTATTATTGAAAAGCCTTTCGGCCATGACCTCGCCTCGGCACGTGAATTGAATCGCCAGGTCGCCAAAGTCTTCCGCGAGGAACAGGTCTACCGTATCGATCATTATCTAGGTAAAGAAACGGTCCAGAATATCCTGGTCTTCCGTCTGGCCAATGGTATCTTCGAACCTGTCTGGAACCGTCGCTATGTTGACAATGTACAGATTATGGTCGCCGAAAATATCGGCATTGAAGGTCGCAGCGGCTACTATGAAGAATCGGGCGCGATCCGCGATATGATTCAAAATCATATGTTGCAACTCCTCACTCTGGTCGCTATGGAACCTCCTATCGCCTTCGATGCTAACGCCGTTCGCGACGAAAAGGTGAAGGTCCTTCACGCTCTCCAACCCCTTACGGGCAAAGATGTCGCAACAAATACGATCCGCGCTCAGTATGGCTCGGGTTGGGTCAGCGGCAAACAGGTCACCGGCTATCTGGAGGAAACTGGCGTCTCACCGACCTCTACGACCGAAACCTACGTCGCAATGAAGCTGTTTGTTGACAACTGGCGTTGGGCTGGCGTACCATTTTACTTACGGACTGGCAAACATCTACCCAAACGCGTCACGGAGATTGCGATCCAATTTAAGTCCGCTCCTCTGATGCTCTTTAAAAAGAGCGACGCTCAAGGTCAGGTGGAACCAAATGTGCTCACTCTGCGTATTCAACCTGATGAAGGTATATCGCTGAAGTTCGGCGCTAAAGTGCCAGGCACCGATATGCAGATTCGCGCTGTGAATATGGATTTCTTCTATGGCTCCTCTTTCGTCCGCGAGCAGCCAGAAGCATACGAACGACTCCTGCTCGATTGTATGCTCGGCGACTCCACTCTCTTTACGAGACGCGACGAAGTTGAGGCCCAGTGGACCTTTATTCAGGGCATCCTGGATGGCTGGAAAAATGAAACGACTTCCAGCGTTCAATCCTATGAGTCTGGTACCTGGGGTCCTCAGGCCGCTGATGAATTCATCTGGCGCGATGGTTACCGATGGCGTCGTCCTTAATCTTTTGACGATGCATTTCTTGGAATCATAAGCAATGAGTCTACGCTGTCGTCTCGCAGAACAATGATGTTCAACTGATGAAGGGGGTTCGGGAACATGGCAAAGGAAATTACCGATACCCTGGGGCCACGTCTGCCCTGGGCCGGGAAACATGTCGCTCCGGAATTTGTCGAGGATGAGTTGTCTCGCCTCTGGCATATGTCCGCTGATAACATGCGCACCAGTCAAAATCTTCGTGTGCGCACGAGTGTGCTGAATCTGGTCTTGTGTGCCTCCAACAAAGAGGTCGCACAACAGGCCAGCGCACTCTTGCGCGACCTTTCCAGTACTCACGTGGCACGCGTCATTTTATTGATCCTCGATCAAGAGAAGAATGCGCCATCAGAGGTCTCTACCTGGATTACTATTCGTTCTTTTCCGATCATTTCTGATATTATGCGCCATAATTTTGAGCAGATTACGGTTCGGGTAACGGGCGATGCTGTTGCTTCTTCCTCCACTATTATCCAACCTTTGCTCAAACCAGATTTGCCTGTCTATCTCTGGTGGGTCGACGATCTCCCTACCAATACTCAATTGTTCAAACAACTTGCCAGTATGAGTAGCCGCGTCATTGTCGATTCTAGCCAGTTCTCTCAACCTGAAGACAGCTTGCGAACTCTCTCTTCGCTCGTACAATCTCTCACGTCCGATAGTGCGTTAAGTGACTTGAACTGGGGACGTATCACTCCCTGGCGCGAACTGGTCGCTCAGTTTTTCGATGTGACTGAATATAAACCTTATCTGGCTGGCGTCGATTATATCGAAATCGAACATGCGGTCACGCTCAATTCGTCCCTCCCCAGCTCGGGATTGAGTACTCTGGATTCTAATCCGGCCTGCGCTCTCTTCCTGGCTGCCTGGCTCAAAACTCGCCTGGGCTGGCACGTGATTAGCGACCATGAAGACAATATGTATGATCCTCGCAGCGGGACTTATTCCTGGCACATGCGCCGCTCTCAAGATAGCCCGAAATCTGGCGCGCTCCGCAAAACCATTCGTCAGAAAGTTAGCCGCGAATTAACTAATGTTCCCAAACAGGAAGGTGATGCTGACGGCATTCTCTCTCTCACTCCTCGCGAAGAGATAGACATTCCCATCGGTTCCATCTGCTCTATACGCTTGATCAGTAACGTCGGCGCTCGCCAGGCTGCTTTCGTTATCGATCTTGAGGACTCCGCCGGTCATGTCTCGACTTCCGGAGAGCTTTCTCAGGGGACTCAATCTCCCCAACGCACGGTCAGTATCGCCTCGATCCATAAGGCCTCTGAGCTCCTCCATGATGAGCTAGAGATTATGGGCCGCGATTACCTCTATGAAGAAACGCTTCATGAGGTCTTCGATCTGCTTGCTTGAAACGATCCTAGCTTAGGAGCTTGTATGCATATTGCTATCTACCCAGATATCGACACGTTAAGTCACGAGGCTGCAAAATATGTCGTCCGCGTGGCTCAGGAGTCGATTGCTACTCATGGCCGTTTTACGTTCGCTCTTTCTGGCGGCAATACGCCCAAAAAATTGTACGCCTTGCTAGCCACTGAACCCTATCGCGGCCAGATCGACTGGGCTCTGGTAGACATTTTCTGGTCCGACGAACGCTGTGTGCCACCAGATAGCTCTGACAGCAATTTTAAGCTGGCGCAGGATGTGATGTTGAGCCAACTCCCCATCTCTGCCAGCCAGATCCACCGCGTACCCGCCGATCAGGAAGATCGCGCCGCTGCCTCCGCTGCCTATACGCAGGAGATGCAACGTGTCTTCGGCACCAGCGGGGTGCCTCGCTTTGATCTGATCCAACTTGGCATGGGACCAGAAGGGCACACGGCCTCTCTCTTCCCCCATCAGCCTTCATTGCAAGAGACGCAACGCCTGATTATGTCGGTCACGGTTCCCAAACCGCCACCACCACGCCTGACGTTCACGCCCCCTCTGCTCAATGCTGCCACCCATGTCCTCTTCCTGGTGACGGGTGCTGACAAGGCGGAAGCAGTGCACGAGGTCATCGAGGGCGCACATAATCCTCAAGAATATCCAGCTCAGATTGTCAAACCCGACCAGGGCGAAGTCACCTGGATGTTTGATCCGGCTGCCGCCGCAAATTTACGTCAACAGCACGACTAAATCTGCACGGTATACTCCATCTGACTGCGAGCAGAAAAAGTGCTCTCAGTCTGAAAACAATTTAAGGCGGCAGAGGTATCCTGACATACCCCCGCCGCCTTATTTTTCACCCTGGCAGTTCTTCAATCGCAGAAAGCCACGTAGACCCAGTAGTGGCACGGTGGAGAGGAACGGAACTGTGCCTGCGAACTCGTTCCGCTCACGGTGCCCCAGAGACGAGAGGCCCCATACGATGCGGATGATTGCCGCTCACTTCACGCGTTGCCCCCCCGTCACAGACAAGCCGCAACGCTACAAGGGTGGGGGTCGATGAGCACCGGGTACAGGCGTATTGACCTGACATTGCGGTGAAGCCTGTACGCACTCAGTCTGAGCTTTTGTGGGCCAGGACAAAGCCAGCCCCTGGGAAAGCAGAGAAGCGTGCAGGCCGCATCTCCTCTGTTTCTACCTGCGAAAAACTGGTCTCCGAGACGAGGTCGGTCAAATCGTGCGTGCGACTCCCCCCGGCGTGAAAGCGCGTAGACTGGCCCTGGCGGTCTGATCTGTGCGTGAAATCGACAATGACCAGTCGCCCCCCTGGTTTGAGCACCCGAGCGATTTCCGCGAGCCCCTGGCGTTTGAGGGGAGCAGGCAAATGATGCATCATCAAGGTCGAGAACACCACGTCAAATGTCTGATCGGGGAAGGTGAGTTGCTCGATCACCCCAATCTGGAACTCGATGGGCACATTACGCCGAGCCGCTTTCGCGCGGGCACGGACAATCTGCTGACTTCCGGGGTCAATGCCCGCAACGCGGCCCGTACGACCCACGCGGCTGGCCACTTCCATCACCAATGTTCCCGTGCCGCAGCCCACATCCAGCACCGTCTCTCCGGGTTGAATACGGGCCAGATCGACGGTTTTTTGCCTCAGCTCCCGCACTTTGCCCCGAAACAGGAAAAGGTCGGTGAGCCATTCATGCAGATCGTAACGCCAGCCTCCGCTCCCAATCAGTCCTTTTGTCTCTTTGTCCAATACCTCGCCCGCAGAACGGTGGCGATGATGTGAAAACGAATACATAGATCTTGCTCCTTTGCGAAAAAACTTCTCTTTATAAACTATCAGTACCGTGATAAAAGCGTTTGTTGACAGACAGACTAGATTGAAACATACTGTTTCAGATGGGCCTTTGTAGTCTCTTTCTCAGTGTAGTTGGGCGCGTGCAGAGAGACAAGGCTCAATCAGGGAAATGTGTCTCAAATGAGACAAGGAGCGCAAAATGACTCAGTCGGCGAGCAATCTACGCGTGAGACGGACGCAGAAACTGTTGCGGGAGGCGTTAATTGAGTTGATCGAGGAGCGGAGCTTCGACGCACTCACCATCGGCGAATTGACCGAGCGTGCGATGGTGAGTCGGGCTGCATTCTATCGCAATTATCAAGATAAATATGACCTGGTGGAGCAGATCTTTGAGGAAGCCATGAGCGCCTTGCTGAACGCGGTCGGAGAAATGGGTCCAGAACAGCATCCCCCAGAGGTCTGGGTGACGTTCTTCGAGCATATCGCAAAATATGAGCGGCTCTATCGAGCACTGCTGGGTAGCAAAGGAAGCGCCTGGTTTGTGAGAAAGATGCGTGCGTCTCTGGCTAACCTGGTCACAGAGCATGGGCATGGGCATCACCTGGCCAGACCAGCCACAGCAGACCGGCCTGTCCTCACGTTCTCCGATGAGTTGGTGCCAGACCTGGTGTCCACGATGCTAGTGGAAGCCATCACCTGGTGGCTTGAACAGGGAAAACCGTCCACTCCCAGAGAGATCGCCACACGCTGTACCCTGTTGGTGTCTGCACTCTTCAAGGAAGTGAGCACATGGCACTGACCGCTGGTTCAGAGGAACAGCGGGTCAAGGTTCCTTTCTGGTATCTATTTCGCATACATCTCTTTCCCCCTGAATCACACAAACCGAAAAAACTGCCTTCCCATACCCTAAAGTATTCTTCCCCCCCCGCCGATACATAAAAATAGAGAAAAGAAAAATGGCCGCTCTCGCATTAGCCATGCGGCCATTCCCTCCGTAGAGGCACTGCTTGTCTGCACCAGAGATGATTGATGTTCACATCATCTCTACGGACACACATCACAATTCTCTTCTCACATCTGTCGTGTAAGTCAATCATTCAGGGAGTCAATCATGATCTTCATCGCGCTCTTGCTTTTGCTTTCGATAATCGTAATCGTAATCGTCGTCTTCGTCCCAGCCCTTGCATGCCCGCTCATACCGCATGCGCTGCTCTATCTTTCTGGATGGACTCGTTTCATCGCACGGCAAAAAACGTCCCTCAGAAAGCACCATCGTACTGACTGCCGCCACTTTTACGGGCTGCGTTCCATCTATCGCAAACTGTGCCAGCAATTGCTGCAACTGCACCGGCTGCTGCTGACTCATCAGACAAAAACCTTGCACCATCTGCTGAGGATCACAGGGGTCCAATGCATATTGCTCAGGAAACAGACGCGCAAACATGATTCTCTGCTCAACAGAAATCTGCTGGAAATAACACAACAAGATATCCTGCTGAATCTCCTGCGGGGCACCACGCATAAAACATTGCAGATGTGTAAAAATCTGCCTGTCATCAATGCTCTTGTAATCACCAGTCTCCTGCACGTATTGATAGCGTGCACAAATGCGCTCACGTTCGTATTCAAATGGTTTCATGTTCTCTACCTATCTCGACATCTTTGTACGATAAACAACTGTAGAAACAAAACTGCAAATATGGAACCAGTTCGATGTCAGGTGACGCATAATAGAAAGAGAGTACCGTGCTTTTCTGAGATGATCCTGTGTGCTTCCTGAAATTTCCCTAAGAAGATCACGATGATACAAAGCAAACCAGCGGGCGTGTATACTATTCTACGAGATAGAAATTTCGATTTTTTCAACGAGGAGAAAACAATGACCGAACTAACCCGGATGAGTTGTGAAGCCTGCAAATCAGGCTCCCCCCAGGTAACTGAGGCAGAGATGAACCTCTATCTACCTCAGATTCCCCGGTGGCAGGTTGTATCCTATGCAGGGATCAACCATCTCGAACGTACATTTTTCTTCAAGGACTTTGCCAGTGCCCTGGCGTTTACCAACCGTGTGGGAGCGCTGGCCGAGCAAGAGGGACATCATCCCGCTCTGCTCACCGAATGGGGCAAAGTCAACGTTGCCTGGTGGACACATGCCATCTCCGGCCTGCACCGCAATGACCTGATCATGGCCGCCAGAACCGATGAACTGTATCACCCAAAGGACTAAAGCGCTTGCTCAAAACTCACTCAGGCAAAACGATTCTTGACGATGAGCTTGCTGGCACTCCCAGCAAATGGAATCTCTTTGATCGCCAGCGCAATCCGATTCTCAGCATTCAGGGCATTCCAATATGTCTCTAAGAGTTCCTCAGCCGTCCCCTCACAGGGCAACAAGAGCGGATCACCCTGAAAACTCGGCAATGGGGAACCATCCCCCTGATACGTCGTCAGACAAATTCCCAGACCAGCAGAAGGGAGGGCAGGTTTAAAAACAGTACGATCCGTCAATTCTGGATTGGCAGGATTTGCCTTCAGAATACTCAGAGCAATGCTCGCAGGTTGCGCACGCTGATCAATCATTGCGCTGATACGAGGCGTGTAATTCGGCGCATCAGGCTCTCGCTCACGCGTTTCTAAAGCCTGCTCGAAAGACCCACCGGCCTGGATCGTCTCATAGATCGTCCGCGTCTGATCGCCATTACTGACCAGATAAACACCCGGCAGCTCAAGCATGGCCTCGTAAATAATCAGGCTCGGATCGACGACTCGTGAAAGATCCACAGGCTCCGTCCTGAGCGTACTACCTTCGACGACAAACCGTCGATTGCGACTATTCTCGCTACGTCCCATCAGCCAGTAGAGAATCAGCCAGCTTGCCGAATTCTCTGAGCGCCCAACTACCAGGCCGCGTCCGGGATAAGACTGCTGCCTGATAGAGGCTTCAAAGTTACGATGAGCGATTTCACGCGCCAGTGTCATGGAATATATCCTCATTTCTCATTATTAATTATTTCGCGTCTATCGTCGGACGCTCAAGCAAAGCAACGGCATAACAGGCAATGCCCTCGCGCCGACCCGCAAAGCCCAATCCGTCCGTCGTCTTCCCTTTCACGCTCACCTGCTCCAGAGACAAATGGAGATGCTCAGCCAGATGAGTGCGCATAGGTAAAATATACGGCAACAACTTCGGTCGCTCGGTAACAATAGTAGCATCAACGTTACCAATCGTCCAGCCCAGTTGTAAGAGCAAATCATAAGTATAGTCAAGAAAGACCGAACTGGGCTGGTCTTTCCAGCGAAGATCATGGGAAGGAAAATGCGTACCAATATCCCCTTGCGCCGACGCTCCCAGCAGAGCATCGACCACCGCATGAATCACCACATCGGCATCCGAATGCCCCGCGAGACCATACTCGTAGGGGATAGATATGCCGCCCAAAATCAAAGGACGTCCCTCGGTAAAAGCATGGACATCGTAGCCAGAACCCACACGAATCGTCATTTTTTACCCCGATTTTGTAATAGCGCTTCCGCAAAAATCACATCTTCCTCAGTCGTTACCTTTATATTGGTATACGCCCCTGGAAAGATCGTCACCGTCTCGCCCAGGCGTTCCAGGAGCGTAGCATCATCCGTCATATCGTCCTGTGCTTCCCGCGTATGGTGCGCATGATGGATCAATGGAAAGGAAAACACTTGCGGCGTCTGCACCATCCAGAATTGCGAACGATCCGGGGTCGCGGTAATCACATTATCCTGCACCTGCTTGATCGTATCCTTCACCGGGACCGCGGCAATCGAAGCCCGCGAAAGCTGAGCCGCGCGCAGGCCCGCAGCAATCATCTCTTCATCAACAAAAGGACGAGCCGCATCATGGACCATCACCCAGCGACAATCCGGCACCTGCTCCGCCAGCGTATCCAGGCCGCAACAGACCGAATCCTGCCGTCGATTGCCCCCTGGCACCACCGCCACCACCTTCTGCCACTGTTCCCGCTCACACAGCGCGCGAACCTCCTCCAGACGTTGCGCGCTGGTCACCAGCACAATCGCATCCACAAGAGGCGAAGACTGAAAGACATCAACCGTGCGCGCCAGCACAATACGTCCCGCCAACGGAATCCAGAGCTTATCGCGTCCCATCCTGCGACTGGCCCCGGCCGCCACAATGACAACAGCAGACTGCTCTTGCATAAAATAATCCGAGAGGCTAGAAAACCTCCACTCCTCCTAACTTCCAGCTATAAAAATATCACACAACAGTATAGTCTCAGTTTCTTCTCTCAGCACAAGAAAGGACCGCTTTCATGCCAACATACGGCTCAACACGCCGCGAAAAGCACAACAAAAGGCACCCCTGACAGCCCACACAGACAATCAGAGATGCCTCAAAAAAGACTCACGCCTGGCGTTGCTTCGCTGGCGGCTGAGGAGATGATATCATATTCGCCGATTGTTTTGGGTGCGCAAAAATCATGCGCCCGGCCACGGTTTGCAACACCCGTGTCACCGTCACCTCAACAGTCACGTTCATATACTGGCGGCCGTTCTCCACCACAATCATCGTGCCATCGTCCAGATAGCCAACGCCCTGCCCCAGCTCCTTGCCATCCTGCATAATCTTAATGTGGATATCCTCGCCCGGCAAGAGAACTGGCTTAATCGCATTCGCCAGCTCATTGATATTCAAGACCTTTACGCCTTGCAATTCAGCCACACGATTCAGATTAAAGTCGTTGGTAATAATCGGACAATGGACATCACGCGCCATCTTCACCAGCTTGCCATCAACGTCCGCAACCCCTTCGACATCGGTATCAACGATATCAATAGGAATCATGGCATCCTTTTGCAGACGGTTCAAAATCTCCAGACCGCGACGCCCTCTATTGCGGCGCATCGTATCAGCAGAATCCGCAATGCGCTGCAACTCATTGAGCACAAAGCGCGGAACCACCAGCGTCCCAAAGATAAAACCCGTCTGACTGATATCCGCGATACGACCATCGATAATCGTACTTGTATCGAGAAGGATCTGGCTATCATGAGAAGTAGGAATCACAGGACCCTTGTCCTTATCACGATCTTTGCGATCGCGCTCACGTTCGTCATCGCGCTCACGACGACGGAAGAGAGAACTTTGAAACAGGTGGGCCAGGTCATTCTTACGCATCACCGCCACAGCCACGCTCAGATAGCAGAAAAGGATGGCTCCCAGAAAGGAGAGCAGACTTCCCCAGAAATCAGGCAGATGTGTCAACGTAATCGTCAGAAGCGCGGAAATGACCAGACCAACAATCAGACCAATCGCAGCCGCAACCAGATCGCTCGCCGAAGTAACGCGGATCTTGTCACGGGCCCAGCGATATGGAATAATCGTAATATAAGGAGTAATAATGAGTGCTACAAGCACACTGAGGACCACGGCAAGAATCCACCACCAGCGTGTGAAATTCTCCCAGATAATCCCCTCCGCAGCATTCGTCTTGTTGTCGAGGATCACGTTAAACCTGATAAAGACCCCAACAACAATGCCAAGGGCAACAACGCCCCCGACAACGCGAGCAATAGTTTTCACAGACATCCCTGCATCCTCCAAAGCAGTGCACAATAAGTGCCTAATCACTTAAGAGGTCGTAAAGGCTAGATTTGTGAGCAGGTCGCGGATGAATTAAGAAAAAAGAATGAGACCTGAAAAATTGTTCGCCTGCACTAAAACCTCACCTCCAAGGGACCTCGTAAGCGAGAAAAACAAACAGCGTATCGAATGTGCAGTATACATCTTTCCCACTAAGGAATCAATAGTTCTGCTTTTCATGACGCTTTTGTCATCTCACGACGTTTCTAAATGAGAATACGTCCTATAAAAATGTCTCAAACAAAGTATCTATTACTAGTGTAAAGCAACTTCCAGGGCAACCGCAAGAGAGCTTGCCGTCAGGACCTTAAAATCAGCAGGGAGCCCGCTTTCCTCTAACTCAGCGCGTACCTGTGACCCTTTTCCAGCACTAGGAACGATACAACGCTTGAAGCCAAGCTTTGCAGCCTCACGAACCCGTAGAGGTAAACGACTGACCGCCCGCAACTCTCCAGACAAACCAACTTCGCCAATCAGCGTCATATCAGCCGGAATATGCCGTTCACGATAGCTCGAAGCAATTGCAGCTGCGACCCCAAGATCAATCGAAGGCTCTTCCAACGTAAAGCCCCCGACAACATTGGCATAGACGTCATGATTGCCAACCGCGAGACCGACGCGTTTCGTCAGCACCGCCAGCAGCATCACCAGGCGATTATGTTCAATACCATTCGTCGTACAACGAGCATTGCCAAAATTGCTAGGAGTCACAAGCGCCTGAACCTCAACAAGCAAAGGCCTCGTCCCTTCCATGCTCACAACCACCGCCGAGCCTGTTGCACCTTCTGCACGATCTGCCAGAAAGACCGCTGAAGGGTTCGGTACTTCTACTAAACCTTCGCCCTGCATCTCAAAAACGCCCACCTCGTGAGTTGCGCCGAAGCGATTTTTGACGCCGCGTAAGAGGCGATAAGAGTGATAGCGTTCACCTTCCAGATAAAGAACGGCATCAGCAATATGCTCTAAAGCCTTGGGACCTGCGACAGTCCCTTCTTTTGTCACATGGCCAATCACAAAAATCGGAATATGCGTACTTTTTGCCAGTTGCATCAATTGCAACGTACACTCACGCACCTGACTGATACTTCCGGGAGCAGCCGTTAAATGGCTGGCAACCACCGTTTGAATTGAATCAACGATCACCACGGCAGGTTTCAGACGATGTACCGACTCAGAAATTGCATCCAGCTCAATTGCCGCCAGCAAATAAAGTCGTTCACCGCCAATGCCCAGGCGCTCAGCGCGCATTTTCACCTGCTCCACCGACTCTTCGCCGGAAATATACAAAACAGGCCCAACATCCGCTGAGACCGCGCCAGCCACTTGCAGAAGCAGCGTTGATTTGCCAATGCCCGGCTCTCCACCGACCAGAATCAGCGAACCAGCAACGAGCCCTCCACCTAACACACGATCCATCTCAGCATAGCCCACACTGATTCGCGCCTGTACCAGTGGCTTAATATCAGGCAGAGCGAGCGGAACATACGTCCCATGCACTGGCGCATTCCCGAGCAGGCTTT
>Ga0310811_10005898_pt1 | contig 15576 bp, 16 predicted proteins | sample YCmetagenome_FD_207642 | JGI IMG/M metagenome (GOLD analysis project Ga0310811, IMG submission 207642) | Soil microbial communities from experimental microcosm in Duke University, North Carolina, United States - YC | ecosystem: Engineered > Artificial ecosystem > Soil microcosm > Unclassified ...
TTTCTTCCTCCAGAAATTGGTCAACTCATTAATTTACAAGAGTTCAACCTCACCTTCAACAAATTGACACGTCTTCCCTCAGAAATTGGTCAACTCACCAATCTACAACATCTTAACCTCAGCTCCAACCAATTGACATCTCTTCCTCCAGAAATTGGGCAACACATTAATTTACAAGAGCTCTACCTCACCTTCAACCAATTGACATCTCTTCCGCAAGAAATTGGTCAACTCACCAATCTACAACATCTCAACCTCGACTCCAACCAATTAGCATCTCTTCCTCAACAAATTGGTCAACTCACCAATCTACAATATCTTGACCTCGAATTCAACAAATTAACGTCTCTTCCTCAAGAAATTAGCCAGCTAATCAATCTGCAACGTCTCTTTCTCAGTTCCAACGGATTGACATTTCTTCCTCAAGAAATTGGTCAACTCACCAATCTACAAGAGCTCTTCCTCAGTTACAACCGATTAACATTTCTTCTTCAACACATTGGTCAACTCATTAATCTACAAAGTCTCGATCTCAGCTCCAACCAATTGGCGTCTCTTCCTCAAGAAATTGGTCAACTCACCAATCTTCAAAATCTCTTTCTTAGCTCCAACAAACTAGCATCACTTCCGCAAGAAATTGGTCAACTCATTAATCTGCAACATCTCTTTCTTAACTCCAACAAATTGACATCTATTCCTCAAGAATTTAGTCAACTCACCAAGCTGAAAATACTTCATCTTCACTCCAACAAATTGTCTTCCTAAAAAAAGTTAAACAACTTGTTAATCCATTTCAAGGATTTGATATCTAAAAAAAGGGAAAATTTGTGTATTTTAATTTTAAAACCCCATACAATAAACAAGATTTGTATTTTAAAAAAAGATTTTGTGTAGATTATAAAACACACATACATATCTTATTACAACTTTGCTAGACTTGTCACCATGGTTTATTGCTCAACTTGGTAAGTTCAGTCTTGTCCTCAAAACATACAATGTCAAAAGCATCAAAACTCATAGTGACGAGCCTCTTTGTCGTCTACTTGGCATGGACAATCAAGTCATGTTTCTATCCTATTACCCCAAATGAAGATATTGTACCAACACCACCAACAACAAAAAACTGCTTTGAATACCCAACACGACGCGCCCAAGCAGCATGCCTATTGTTTGACAACATGTTTTCATCATCCCCACCACCTGATTACGCTTCCATGAGTGAATGGCCGGAGAAAAATGAGCGTACAACCATATGTACTTTTAACGCTTGTCCTCGTCATATTCCTCTTACACCATGTCAATACGATATGTTTCCCGCTGAGATAAGGTGGTGCCTTTTTGACTCGATAAAATCAGGAACATGCTCCAAACAGGATTGTAATGTCAATTTTTCCGAAGATACACAATTAAATCAGGCGTGTATTACTATGATTGAAATTGATTCAATGACAAAATGGGATGCCATTATAGGTGTTTAATAAACTCGTTGTTACAAAAGAGAAAGAAGCAATAAAAAAATTAATTTTTAAAAAAAGCAGTCTGTCTTTGTCCAATGGACTCGGCATTAGCATTTGGCCAAACGTTAATTGGAAAACCATATGGATTGTGGCAAGGCGAGTCTTTAGCACTCGGGTGGGATGCTCCTTTTTGGAATAAAAATGAACCTGTTCCGTCAATAGATTGTATTACAACGGTTAATTGTACAGGTCTTGTTAATTTGATATTACGATATAGAAACAAACCGTTACCATATTCTTATGCGGGTGGTATTGGTGGTACGATGAGTTATTATGACACTTATAAAAATGTTTTGGATCCGTTCGATATTGAACATGATTATCCTACAGGAACGTTGATTGGACGGCAGTATCGTGATTTTGATGATCAAGGACATGTGGCCATTGTTATTGATGGACTTGTATTACATGCTTCCATCGCATCAGGCGTGGAAATGACCAAAACTGTAGCTGAATCACACTGTGGCGGTTATTATGAATACGCTGTATTCCCGGATAAATGGCTAGAGTGAAAATATAAGAATAATAATGTTAAATAAACACGCGTTTGTGTGTGTATGGGTAAACAATCCCATAAACGTTTTTACGAGCAAATACCTTGTTGTATAAGGATACCTTATGTATGTTTCCCAACACAAATTAAGAAAAAAAAGGGCTAGTCTAAGGAAGAGACGGATGAAATTACGCTAGTGCCGCCGTGGTGTGGGATCAATACCCGCCTAGTCCATTCAATCTTTTTTTTGGAGGCGTCGTATTGATCTATTCAGTATTGATAAAAAAAAGTGTTTGGCTTGTATGCGAGTCATGTTGATACGAATATAAGAGTAACAATTTTAAAAAATAGTGATGCGCACACACATACCCTATCATGGCATGGCAACCTAATGGCATTCCAGCATTTAACAAAGCTTATGTTGCCTTGCATAATGACAGCGCTGAAAAACAAGACTTATCTAGTTCATTAAGTACAATTTTACAATTAACTGTTGAAATGCAATTACAAACCCTCGACGAATATCACAATTTTATGCAAGATACTATCGACGCTATTAGAACTGAATCAGACATTATTTTTGTTTGTAAATTGTTAATCCTCATTTTTACCCATTTGGGCATACGTCCAAATAAAACAGAGCTCGATACGTTGAAAAAAAACATTAGAGAGTTTGGTCATGTAAATCCAGACATTATTGCAAATTTGCGGTCTCTTGCAAATATTCTTTATCCAGATGGTAAAAGCACATTACATAATTGGGTAGATGACCTACAAACCAAATCATTCGCTTCACCCGGCAATGAACTCGATTTATCAAGTGCCCATGATATAAGCGCTTCTTTTGCTCAATCAATATTAGGACCTACTTCTTTAGAAGCATCGTATTCTGCTGTTCCGCCAGCATCATCATCTTTAGCAGCATCGTATTCTGCTGTTCCACCAGCACCATTATTATTACCAGCTGAACCTATGCCAATACAAGAAGAAGCACCACCTCGTGCTTCATCCCAATCATCGTCTCGTGCATCATCTCGTGCTTCATCTCAATCATCTCGTGCTTCATCCCAATCATCTCGTGCTTCATCCCAATCATCTCGTGCTTCATCCCAATCATCTAATGAATTACTCTCAGCGCCAATACCACCACCAATACCAGCACCAGCGCCAATACAACCACCATCTATATGGTCACGTTTTTGGTACGGTGTTGCTGAACCAACAAAAAACACAATTGTCAACCATGTTACAAAATACGAACCCTATTACAAGAGATCTTTACTAGGCGTTACAATGATTGGCGGTATAGCCTATGGACTATATCGATACTTTACGCCCTCTGGTGAGCCAATTGTCATACAAACACCCTTGACCGAACCAGTGCCTAGTGGCACACCATTGATTTCCTCCAAGAGCGTCGGTTCAATTGGAAGTATTGCTGCAGGTGCTACAGCTGCAGGCCTTGCCATTGGCGCAGGAACATTACTTCACCGCCATAAAAAACACCCGCCACGTCGATCAAAATCATCATCACCAGTAACAACACGTCGTTCTCCTGTAAAAAAGACAACTGTACATCATCCATCACACAGATCTTCTTCAGCAATAAAAAAACGCACACCACATTATATTCGTAGAAAGTAAAAAAAAACTAATAAACTCCATGTACATTATTTTAATCAACTTCAGAGATTGTTGGTCCTTTCGCTTCTGTTATAATATCATCCACTATCAAAGTCGTAGATTCTTTAACGTCAATAGTGTTTGAGGTTAATATAGTCATACTACCACAATGTCGAGGACAATTCGTCTTTGAAGCTTGATCTGTACCAGTTAAGCGATAGCAAAGCGTCAAAGTTGTTGGTGTGCAGTGGATTTTAGTTCAGCAATCTTGGTGTTTACCATAAAATTAGTCATTTCTTGACGAAATTCATCTGCACTCAAAGAATCCAAATGAGTACGATAGTTGGCTTCGTCTTGTTTGCATTTCAACGCCATCAATGGCTTGAGTTCTTCCAACTTGGCAAAATCCAAATCAACATGCATGTGCTTATAATGATAATCTATATTATCACACACCTTGTTAAATTCCATTGCTGCCCATCCACGCAGCGCACTACGTATGGAATAGGAGTTAATTTGGGGTTGCCACTCCTTCTTGGCAGCATCGTATTCTTGAGCATGTTGATCCCTAAGCAATTGGTGTTCCGTTTCATATTTGGCATCTAAAGCAGCAATTTGCTCATCTATAAATGTTTCAGTCATTGTAGTTTCATTTTCCAATGACATTTTTTCTTTATATTGTTTTTTAAGGGCTAATTAGTCTAGTAGAGACTGAAATAAAGATATATTTAGACGCTCCCGAAACCTCTCATCCTAAATCTTACACACATACGTGCATACACACAAAATCTATTACTTATTACAAGATTGTAATCTTGTAAAGGAATCAACATGATGTATCCATCCATACAAACACCAAAACATCAGTGTAAACTGAACCTATTGTCAGTAAACTTTAACACACCATGTCCTTGCAACACAATGCAACTGTCCGCAAGTTTTTGCCAAACCTAAACTCCATGTTTTTGGCTCTTCAAAATGACACTCGTGTTCAAGCTCAACATGAACCCTACTTCAACTCAATCGCCCAACGTTTGGTTGAAGCCAAACTCCTTGGCGGTTCTGGCTTATATAGCAACTTGCCTGCAGTAGCAAAACGCATTAATGCAATTTATGCTCTTATTCTTCATTTTGAAGTAAAAAACATGGCCACACAACAAGGTGTTGTTGAAGCATCGATTTTGGCTACTCTTGAAACGACTGGTGGAAAAGATGCACTTGTTTTAAGTAATGCGTATTATCAATTGGCACATTCTCTATATATTGAGGCCGAAAAGGGTTTGCTTGATGTGGGCCAAACTATTGCCGCCATTGATGCCATCTTTGACTTGCAATTTTACCTCTATTAAAAGAAAAATACAACATTTCTCACCATGTATAATAAAAGCATCTTACATAAGGGTATTTTTACTTCTTTTTATGGCCTAATACAGTTGTTGTATGAGGACGGGTTTTTCTCAAATTATAACGATGGCGTTTGGGTGATTGCAATAGTCTACGGTATGCATGAGCGCTCCCCTTTCTAAAGGGCGAGAGGCGATAGTCGTGCTTGGAGGGTGATGCCTTTTTTGGTGGTGATGTCAAAGCATGTGGGCTTGTTATGATTGGCACAACATGCTCTTGTTTAACAACAATTCCCAAGAGAGGCTGGATCATTAGAATTGAGGATTGTAAGGATTTCATAGCCTTAATTAATGGATTTGCCAACTCTGCAGTCATTTCATAATTGGTAAAAAAGATGCGTTTTGCTTCTTGATATAACACGTGTAGAGCGCTTCCCAATTTTGATAACCTTGATAATGTCGGAGAATGCTGATACGATTCAAATTGCGACCATACAATTTTATCATGAGGAGAGGAAGAAGGCGACGACGACGCGCGTTGTATCGAAGAGGGAGAAAATCCGGGTGCACGTTTATAATGCGCAATGCTAACATCTCCCTCTTCACGAGGAAAAACTTGGTGGTTTACACGGTTTACATACAATGGTTTGGATATTACAAAGGGCTCTGCGTTCAAGGTTTGTGTTACTTGGATAAAATAGGCAGCCGCCTCCTCAACTTGTAAACCTAGTTGCTCAATTAGGCGTTGTCGATTGTCATCCAATTGCTTCCAGTTTATAAAATCACCTAACTGTTCTGCAATCTTGAGTAAATGATTGGTAATTGTTTGTGTTGTTTTGGCCAACATTGTTTGTAATGCAGCATTCGTTTGTAAAGCATGTTTAGTAGTGTCATTCATTTCTATGCAATATTGTTGTATTGAAAGACTATTTTCTTTAATTTATTTCTTGATATAAACTGTCTCCTTGACAAAACCCTCGAGGTTGGCATACCAAGTATAAAACTGTCTGCATTCGGCGCATTCGTGTCTTGTTTTGGACTCACTTGTGTCAAATGCATAACATGATTCGCATTCGTAACTATGCCCACAAGATAAAACGACAGAAGGAGAACGTTCTGCACAAATAATACATGTTTTTGCTTCCATGTTATGTGAAGCAGGAGGAAGAATGACTTTTTGAAGAGTAACTGGATCACATCCTTCAAAAAGGCTCGTCTTCCATGGATTCAATTGGATGCCATTCTCGCCAAAATCATCATCGTCAATGCCCAATTCAAACGGCGCATTGTACTTGGCTCGAAGTCGTGCGCAATACTTTTTTCCAATTTCTGTTTGCCATGAACGTGAACAAATAAGGCCACAACACCACGCTTTGGTAAGTTCTATAATACCAATGGTATAATTTGTTGGACAAGACATTTCGAGATTGCGCATTTGATGTACTAAGGCACTTTCCCATGCTATTCGAGAATCGATCGACATGATGTGGTCCTTAAGGAATAGTTTGCAGAGTTCAGGGTAGGCACCACCAAATGCCTCCAAACAATAGCCAAAATTAAACTCTCGACAATAGCGTTGGATGACTGGTATGACCTTATAAATATGCTCATATTCTGTCCAATAAATCTTGATTTTCAATTGTTTGGTATAACCGTTTTCCATCGTTGGTTCTATACAAAGTGTCGAACATTCTGGTACCAAGAGACATAAATCTTTGTGTTCTGAAGATTTGGGTATGGGCACATCTTTGAGGGAAAAGATACATCTATCCTTCGCTGTAAAGTCCCATTTGCAAATCGTAATCCACCCATTGTCCAAGTTTGCGTCAAACCCAAATCCACATCGCTTATAGAGTAACTGGCTACGTTCACAAACATTGTTTTCTGTCAGCAAAAATTCAGGTTCGTGACCTTTATTGTTTTGTAGATATTGGAGGTAGGAGTACATGACAGACAATTCCAATCCCAACTGAAATGTTTGGTTTTGGCTCGAGGACTTAATAAACACAAAACGCGCACACACACAAAATCTCCCACCTCTCCAACAAAAATGAAAATACACAAAATCTTAACTTGATGATTACATAGCCTGTTTAAAGTATTAACAACATTAGTCTTACACCAACTTGGTCCCTTCTGTTGTTGGAGATTTTGGCGCGAGATTTTTCGACGGCGGGAGATTGATATCTCGGAGATTTTTTGGCGCGCACACAAGACCAAAAAGCCCGCCAAAAACACATGTTGGACTAGACTTGTTGAGACCCGGTTCAGTCAGTTAGACCTAGACAGCCAAACCCTCCGCAACCATGGCTACACTAACGAACATCAAACCTCTTGAGATGCATGCCTATGTGACCCCCGCTCTCTTCTTTGGACCCAATCAGGCGTTTTCAAGTATGGAAAATGACGGCAATGGTGATTTGCTCTACTTGTTATGTGAGAACGATCCTGATCTCGTTTTTGAAGCGGATGGTTTTGTTGATGCTGATGGTGTTGCCTTCAAGGGCCGCAAGTTTTTGGACATGTATAGTAAGCCCAATGGTACTGTCTTGTTGACTGAAATGTTGGCTGATAGTGGCATGACTAGAAACCATACCATCAAAGTCGGTCTCACTTCGGCCTTTTGTCAAATCTTATCTGATGAAACAAAAACCAATCCCAAGAAGCGCGCTGCCGACACAGTCAAGGTAGAAGATGACACGACGTTTGCGCCCGAAGCCAAAAAACCCAAGCTTGAAGAATCGCCGCTTGTCTCTGCGCGTTTTTTGGAAGATGTTGCGCTCATCATCCATCCCGATGACTATAAGAATGGTCTGATTGAGCTCCATAGCATCGAACGACATCAGATTACCTGGACTCCAAAAAACAATGATCAATCCGTTCGTCTTCATCCCACCAACTTTGGCAATCTCCAATGGCGCGGCAAGTCGTTGAGCGAATACAAATGCGTGGTAGCACATGTCGTCTTGACCGGTGAGAATTACTCCAAAGACAAGGATGTTGTGCCTGAATGGTCGCTGGGATTAAAAATTGAAACGGGCAAGATGGAATTGGTGACGCTGTATATGACAGCGCTTCAATTCCAATTTGCATTAGAAAAGCCTGAACCTAAGGCAACGTCTTCTACTGCTGATGCTGTATAGAAAATACATTAATAAACACCAATTATAATTCTGAAATAGGTGGGTAGGTTTTGACCAAACTCCAGTGTTGAATGAGTTTTTTTTGGGGTTCATCCACAAATCATACACCCACACACGTATACACACACCAATCTTTGAGATTTTTTTTTAAATCTTAGGCAGCATCTTTTCAAACCCCAAAAGCTCAGTCATCATCATGGACCAAACAGATAACATGTACCTTTTTGAGTACAGCAACGATACAGGTAGAGATTTTGATAATACCCAATGCAATATCACGTCAGTCAGGTTTGACACCAATCTTCACAAGAACAACCAAGAAATCATTGTCTTTACAAGTGCTGTTACCGAACAAGAAGCTATTCATGCTGTACAAGTCTTTCTATCTCAACCCGTTGATAAGGAGTACTATCTCAAGAACAGAGAAGATTCTCTCCCCTGGTCTGAGGCTGAACACGTCTTTGGATGCCGTGGTGATTTGTTAAATCAATTCAACTATATTGTGGATACTACTTTTGAAAATGGTCAATTGATCATTACAACAGACAATCTTGATTAAATGTAAACTATATTATATAATTCTAGTTAACCTCAATAAAGGTAGGATCAATCTCGCGCCAAAAATGAGATTTATACACAATATCTCAATAGAGTGTATAAGATTACACGTACTACAATTAAGCCAAGCATATGTGACTAAGAGTGCTTCAGCTCAGTCAACCCCAAACAATCTAACCAAACACAATGGAATATCAAGATAGCATAAGAACATCACTGATCTTTGGACCAAACCAATTTTTTACAAAGATTGAACACGATAGAGGTACCGGTGCAATAACCTACTTAGCAGAAGAAATTCCTCTCATAGTTCAGAGTGAGGATTATGTAGACGAAGAAGGCAATACTCTTTATGGACGCAACATCACCAAAATGACAGCATACTCCAACAATCAAATCATACTCCAAGAACATGGTTGTCTTAAACCCACATTTCACAGAATACAACTGAACATAAAGAAGCGCAAAAGCGAAAAAGAAGAAGAACAACCAAATAAGCAACCCAAGAAACAAGAGGATACATGGGCCAAGTATACCCCAGAGTACATTGAAGCTCTTATAAAGCGAAATGAATACGCTTTTCAACCAGAGCTCAAGCAAGAACAAATCCTTCAATACATGAGGAAGACAATCCAACAGGCTATTGAGGAAACAGCTGGGCCTAATGATTCTATTAGCATGGGTCACATCATCCATGTTCCTCTATCTGGATATAGAGAGTGGCGGATAAGACAAGGTATGGAAGACAATTATGAATGTTGCGTTAATGTTGAAGAAGAGCATTGGAAGATTATTGAAAAGGAGCTCAAGCAACATGACCTCCGCGTGGAGTATGAAAAGATTAATTTTGATCCTGAGGAGAACGACGAGTATTTTTGGTCTTTTCAAATCTATGCTATCAAGAAACAAGAATCATAATAATCAAAAACGAAGCAAAATAACACATTATAAGAAGGAAATACCAACAATAAAAACGTATTATATTGTCTGAAAATGTAAAATATACAAAATCTCCCCATATCTCTCCATTCTCTGAGATATTAAATTGACAAAGTGAAATCTCTTTAATCTCTCCTCTTTTTTCCCCCCTTTCCTCCTACAATAAATTAGTCCTTTTTGTACTTGTAATCAATAATCATATATACATGACGACGACACCACCAAAACGCGGTGCATTTATTGTTTTTGAGGGCGTTGACCATTCGGGTAAGACAACGCAAGCCAAACTTTTGCATGATTATCTTGTAACATCTGGCATACCTGTGGTGAGCATGCGTTTTCCTGATCGTACTACACCCATTGGGATGCTTATTAACGAGTATCTCACTAAGGGTGATATTAAAATGGACGATCGCGCACTACATCTCTTGTTTTCTGCCAACCGTTGGGAGTTGAATGATGTTATATACAAACATTTGGAAGAAGGTACCACAGTAATTTGTGATCGTTACGCTGATTCTGGTGTGGCCTATTCGATTGCTAAAAATCCTGACTATATATACGAGGCTCAATGGTATATGGCAACCGATAGAGGTTTGATTCGACCTGACGCAGTAATTTATTTGGACTTGCCGGTTAATAAGGCCGCACAACGTGGGGATTATGGTGCAGAAATATATGAACGCGAAGCCTTCCAACATCAAGTAGTCTCCGCTTATGAAAAGGTGCTTTTAGATCCAACATATTGGCACTGCTTATCAGCAGATCAAAGTATAGACAAATTACATCAGGAGGTTTGTGCACTTTATCAAAAAATAATCAACTCTCTCCCAAAGTTATTAAGTCAATTATATGTAAAATAAACAACTATAACTATATAAACAAACAATCACGCACGTACGCTCATATTCTCTCTTTCTCCTATTCTCTCTACATCGGAGTTATAGAGCCCTGAAAAAAGCCCTGGGGCACGACGGAATAACTATTTATCCGCGAAAAAAAATCACAGAGAATGGAGAGAATGGCGCGAGATTATTTAAATAAAACAAACTACAACAACTATAACAACAACAATCTCCCACGCATTCTCTCCTCTCTCTGAGATTGAAGTGTGGCACGACGGGATTATTGTTTTTCCGAAAATTTCGGAGTTATCTAGCCCTGACGAGACCCGAAAAAAGCCCTGGCACGACGGAATAATTCCAGTCCCGTCAAAACACCTAAATATAGCGTGGTAAAAAATCTCAGAGAGTGGAGAGAATGGCGGGGGATTGTTGTTGTTATAGTTGTTGTAGTTTGTTTTATTTAAATAATCTCCCACCCATTCTCTCCATTCTCTGAGATTGTGCCAAGGTTTTGCCACACAATATCTTTCTTTACCCTCCACTCAACCAAAACCCGCCCTAAAACACACCTTCAGTCTCAACTCTACCATCATGGCCTCCATAAAACAAAAGAGGATTGACAAGACCCATAAGAAGAATAACGACTGCAAAGATTGTAAGAGGAGGAACAAGCCATATGAGCTAGTCAATGGACAATTGCCTCAGTTTTATTATCGTCTAAGGTGGTATTCTTTCGGTCATAAAGATGATGAAGGAGGACTCATCTATCCGAAGAGCAACACGGGTAAAATTTGGTTGAGTGGACAGAGTGGGCATCGCTTGAAGAATGGTGAAGAAAGAGAGACGTTTACGTATATTGGGTTTTGGAAGGCCAAGTCGGAGTTTGAGGCGATTAGAATGATGAGGGATGCTGATCCTTCGTTTATCGATGATAGGCAATATGATCAATACAACTCGTGCGAGCGTGCGGATGAGTACTTTGACGACGAGGGCGTTTACCAACCCAAAGGAGATCGTTTCTTGTAAAAAAATAAAAACTCAGTCCTCTCTATAATGGCAGACGTACAACACATTGCAAGAACAGTTTATCCTAATCATTACGCCCATGTACAATGGGAAGATTTGCACAATTGGAGTGACTGTGTGTCACGTACACGCAAAGGAGAAAACTTTTTTGCGCGTTTAGACAACAACAATCCAGTTCTCGTGTCTGTATTGTTTCATCCAAAAGATGCACATTACCACGGTCCAGAAAAGGTGATTGAGCCGGTTGAAATAGTTGGCGTGTGTTTGCATGAGGGAAACATTGTGGTTGTTTTTACCTTGCCATCCCCCGAAGAACAAGAATTGGCGCGTATTTGTATTGCTATGGAAGAGGAAATTAAAGCAGCACAAGCTACAAATGATGATTGGTACCTACATGGTACAAAGATTGATGCCGTGTTTGACAAGTACAGAGAGCAAAAGAAGGCGGCGTTAGAGAAGGTGTACCGTATTTACGAGGCACGCGAACGCAAGTATTTGGAGTCCTTGCCAACAGAGGCCTTGTTGAGATCAGCGTTGATTGATAGGATTTTGGAGTTAAAATATAATGTTTGAAATAAAAATACACTTTTATTTCACACATTTACATTACCGTTCGGGAGAGAAGTGATTTTATACCTATTTCATCCTTCTTCTGAACACGGTGTCAAAGGAGAGCCTTCAGGCATATTTTGAAGCCACTCGTTCTCGCTATCATAGTATTGTTGTTGTTCATGTAATAGTGATAATGGAGTTTGCAGAGGAGGAGATGTTCCAATAAAAATACAGTTATTAAAACTGCAATTGGAATAGGTAGAACGCGATGACCCATCTGACTCATTGCCGTCTTCCTGTTTAATGAACGATTTTTTAGTAGACTTGGAGGAAGAGGATGATAATAATGGTGGCAGCGATGGTTGAGATGGTTGAGACATTGCTGATATGAGACCAACGGCAACAAGTTGTTGCGTTTTGGCTGCTAATTCTTGAGCCATTGTTGCCTTTTCTTTCCTCAAATAATAATTATCCTTAGTAGTTTTCATAATAAAGGCTTCACGTCGGGCAATCTTTCCTTTAAGCGCCTCTGTTACATTCTGCACAGCTATCACTTCACCTCGAGCTTTTGCCAATTCCTTTTCTTGTTCGTCGATTTTTTTGAGCAACAATTCCATAGCAGTCATATCCTTTTCTGATGCTATTACATCAATGTAGGCAGCTTTTTGTTCAATAGTAGTTATAGTCTCATCAGCAACTAATGCACGTGCTGCTCTTCTTCTACGAATACGTTGGATATCATCACGCATCTCTGCTTGTTCCTTTTTAATCTTTGCTTTTTCCTTTGTTTGTCTTACTTGGCATCGTTTCTCTTCTTCACATTTATCGCATTTCTTATCTATACGCATTCCATGACTACAATATCCCGTTCCACACTCTTTACATCGGTATCTTGGTCGACTTGGATGCATCTTACATCTAGGTTGTACGCGTTTTTGCATATCTTCTTCTTTTTCATTTTTAATTAGGATATCATTGTTATCTTCCATATGCAACACGAAAAGAGCAAATGTGACTAATTTTTTCATACCTCTTTACCCTAAAGGGCGGAAAACACAAAAATCTACCAGAGAGAATGGAGAGATATGGGGGCAGTTTTGGGGCAGATGAAGGGCAGACAGAGGGCAGCATATGGGGCAGCATATGGGGCAGACACACTCACTTTTTTGTTTTATTGTATAGAAGTAGTTTGTTTTATTTATTTTATTTTTTAATAATCTCCCACATATCTCTCCACTCTCTGAGATTTTGCCAGGGCTCGCCAGGGCTAAACCGGAGTTATAATTTTGCCACACTCATATCTCTCTGTGTACACCAACTCTCTCAACGGGTGAGATGGATACCATTCAGTGGATGGTATCACATATCTCTCTGTATAATCAAGTCTCTCAGTAGGTGAGATTGTTGGATCACCCTTAGTGAACGCCATATCTCTCTGATGCATTATCTCTCCAGGTGATATCATTGCCATTCAGTGGTCTGTCCTACATATCTCTCTGTGTAAGCAAGTCTCTCATCGGGTGATATTGTTCGGTAAGCAAATGGGTAAGCATATCTCTCTGTGTAAGCAAGTCTCTCACTGGGTGAGATCATTAAAGTAGGGGGTAGGCGTCTCAATAATGTACTGACTCCATATCTCTCTGTGTTAAAATATTGTTATAGAGAGATATGGTGATGTAGGTTGGCATCCTAAAAAATCTTGGGCTCCAAAAAATGGGGGTGTTAAAGTTTGGCCCCCATTCTCTCCATTCTCTTTGAAAAAATATGTGTTTATACATGCTAAACATCATTATTTCATCACATTATTTAACATATATAACACAGCTAGACAACCAGTGTACACGTATATAGGCTTAGTATATCCCGTTTCTTAGAGAAAGGGTCTTGTTTAGGAAATGTAAGAAAAAATGGTTATTGTTGTGTTTTTGTATGTAAGAATGTGTGCCGTGGTGAAAGAGATATAGTGTTACTATTTTTAGACATAAAATCTTAGCTGTAAAGATTTTGTGCACAATCTTTATAACCATTCAAAATATGAGGAGGTTTGATATGTTGGAGTAGGTCAATCGGGTCCAAAGAGTGCTCTACTACACAGTGTGTTCTCGCACAAGAAGGTCTCTCTACGTGAATTGGTACGATAGGAAGCAATACATTTTTCTTAAGTCGATGCGGTTTAAAATTTTTCCCAGCCAAAAAAACAGGGTGAGGGGGCCAAGCATTCTCTCTTCTCTCTTTAGGTGAAGAAAATAAGCCTGTGAAAACTAGGCAAGGACGAATTATTTTTTGTTGCCGCAAATACCATTGTGTAGAATTCTGCGTGTACGTGTGTTTGCAGGGTCTATATAAACATTATTCCCATTAGGAGGGATATCCTTCCTTTTTGAAAAAAAAGTTTTGTTCAAACAAGCCAAACAGTTCTTTTTCTTCTCAAAAAAATTTGCGCCACGTAGGTGGGTTGCGTGAGTACGTGTATGTGCGTGGGTTAAGAAGACCCTATTTCCCCGGAAGGGATACCTTTTCCCTTTGAAAAAAAGAAAACCTACGCAAATTACACTAAACAGAATCTTTCTCTCAAAAAATCTGCGCCACGTAAGCGTGTTGCGTGGGTTAAGAAGATCCTATTCCCTCGGAAGGGATACCTTTTCCCTTTGAAAAAAAGAAAACCTACGCAAATTACACTAAACAGAATCTTTCTCTCAAAAAATCTGCGCCACGTAAGTGGGTTTCGTGGGTACGTGTATGTGCGTAAGTTAAAAAGACCTTACTCCCCCGGAAGGGATACCTTTTCCCTTTGAAAAAAAAGAAAACCTGTGCAAACTATGCTAAACAAACTCTTTCTCTTAAAAAATCTGCGCCACGTAAGTGGGTTTCGTGGGTACGTGTATGTGCGTAAGTTAAAAAGACCTTACTCCCCCGGAAGGGATACCTTTTCCCTTTGAAAAAAAGAAAACCTGTGCAAACTATGCTAAACAAACTCTTTCTCTTAAAAAATCTGCGCCACATGGTTGGGTTCCGTGAGTACGTGTATGTGCGTGGGTTAGGAAGACCCTATTTCCTTGGAAGGGATGTCTTTTCCCTTTAAAAAGAAAGAAAACCTGTGCAAACTATGCTAAACAAACTCTTTTTCTCAAAAAATCTACGCCACGTGAGTGGGTTTCGTGGGTACGTGTATGTGCGTGGGTTAGGAAGACCCTATTCCCCCGGAAGGGATGCCTTTTCCCTTTGAAAAGAAAGAAATCCTAAATAGAATATATTAAACCAATTTATTTTGAGCTGTTTAATACAGTTGTGTTGATTTTTGGACGCACATGCATATTTTAGGGTTAAAATATTCTAGGTAACCCTTTATTCTTAAGAATTATGCTTTTCCATTTTTGAAAAATTCTTCTTTCTAAGCTTATTTACCTAGGTTTTATTCCCTTATTTTTTCCTTTTTAACATGCTAAGCTGGTTTTAGTTTGTTTTAGTCCTGTAGGGTTATATAGTAGAGGGGAGCGCGCCGATCGGCGCGCTTTTAGCGCAAAATGTCATAAATAA
>Ga0310811_10005900_pt1 | contig 15572 bp, 14 predicted proteins | sample YCmetagenome_FD_207642 | JGI IMG/M metagenome (GOLD analysis project Ga0310811, IMG submission 207642) | Soil microbial communities from experimental microcosm in Duke University, North Carolina, United States - YC | ecosystem: Engineered > Artificial ecosystem > Soil microcosm > Unclassified ...
AAAAGCCAATAGAATTGCCTCACTACCTGATCCTACCGCCGATCCACGGATAAGAAGACTTATTGACTCGAAGATCGTCTCCATTGTTAAGGATACGATAAATAAGCATCCGGTCATTTTAGTGTCGCCATCCGGTCATAATTTTACCTATTATGATCTGGTGGAAAAGAAGTGGATCTCTATGACCGATTCCGCAAAGGGCGATGCAAGGCCGTTCAATACTGGTAACAATGAGATCCGGAAGCTGTATAAAGATTGCCGCGGGGATATATGGCTGGCGACAAACAAACTGGGCCTTGGCTACCGGAGTCAGCAAAATACGGCGCCGATAGAGTACCGGCATTATGATCTTAAAGACCGGGCATCCATCAGCAGCAATGATGTGTATGATATCCAGGAGGATGGCAAGGGTAATTTCTGGGTCAGCACCTATGGCGGAGGACTGAATTATTATGATAAGTCCAGCCGGAAATTTTCTCATATTGCCGAATCTACCGACCTGACCGAAGGGCTGCAGTTGGACCCAACGGGAAATGTATGGATGATCTGCAACGGCCATCTGCATAAATATGAACCGGCCACCAGGACCTATAGCTGTTATGATCTGCCTGATCTGCAGCTATCCGAAGGCATCAGGGGATATGTATATAAGGATTATCAGAATGTCATGTATGCAGGAGGTGACAACTATTATATCACCTTCAACCCGGAGAATGTATCCAGGATCAACAGTGAGCCAACTATCTATCTCACCGATTTTAAGATCTTCAACAGCTCACATAGCGAATTATTGGAAAAAAAATCGATCGAGTTGGATCATTCTCAAAATTACTTCTCCTTCGAATACTCCGCTCCTGAGTTCAACGGCGACAATATCCAATATGCCTATATGCTGGAAGGAATAGACAAGGACTGGATCACTGCCGGCAAACGTAATTTTGTCAGCTATTCCAATCTTCCGGCCGGGAAATACCTGTTCAAGGTAAGGGCAAGCAACTGGGAGGGTAATCAATTCACAAAATTCACCTCGGTGGCCATTTCCATACGACCGCCTTTTTGGGCGACCTGGTGGTTCTATGCAAGTGTGGTGCTGATCCTCTTTTCGGTCTGTTACTTCTTTTATCGTTTCAGGATCAATGAGCTATTGAAGCGTCAGGCCATCCGGAACGGCATTGCACAGGATCTTCATGACCAGATCGGCGCAACCTTAGGAAGCATATCGGTCTATGCCGGCGTAGCTAAGCTATACCAGCAACAGGATAACAACGAGAAGCTGAAAAATGTGTTGCACACCATCGAGAAGACAGCTGCCGAAACGATCAGTGAAATGGGCGACCTGGTATGGGCCGTAAACCCCCGGAATGATAACATAGGCAGCATAATTCAACGGATCGAGTCCTACGCACAGCCATTATGCGTCGCAAAAAACATCGGCCTGCATATCCATGCAAACCCCAGGCTGCTGAGCATCACTCCTTCAATGCTGATCCGGAAAAATGTTTTCCTGATGCTGAAGGAACTGATCAACAACGCGATCCGGCATGCGGAATGTAAAAATATTACGCTGGAAATCGTACTGCGCCAAAGCATTCTGGAATTGAATATATCAGATGACGGGATCGGCTTCGATATGGCCGTGGTAAGTGCCCGGCGGCCGGCCTCCATGTCGGGAAACGGTTTGCCCAATATAAGACGCAGGGCAAAAGAAATGAAAGGAGAGATCATAGTACACAGTGAGCGATCCAATGGAACGAAGATCCGGATAAAATTAGCTATTTAGACGAATAAAGAACAAACAGCAGTTAAACCATGAGCATACGAATTGTTATTTTCGACGACAACAAGGACATAAGGAACAGCATTACCTTGTTATTAGGTACGGAACCATTGTTTGAAGTAGTAGGATCGTTCAGGGATGCCGAGCGCTGTGTAGAAGAGATCTCCACCCTCAAACCCGACCTGATCCTGATGGACCTGGAAATGCCGGGGATCAAGGGGGTGGAAGCTATAACGCTTCTGAAAAAGGAGGCCCCGGAAGTACAGATCCTGGTACAGACGGTGTTCGAAGATGATTCCCTCATTTATGACTCCATAATTGCCGGAGCCTCAGGCTATATTTTAAAGAACCAGCTAAGCACTGGCCTTATCGACGCCATTAAGGATGTGCAGTCGGGCGGATCACCCATCAGTCCCTCTATTGCACGCAGGGTGCTGGATCTGATGCAGCAAGGCGCCCGCTTGAAGATCAGGCAGAAAACAACGGCAGAATATAATCTTACTACCCGCGAAAAGGAAGTACTTACCTGCCTTGTAAAGGGCTTAAGCTATAAAATGATAGCCTATGACCTGAATATCACCTATGAGACCGTTCGCAGTCATATGAAAAATATCTACGCAAAATTGCATGTCGCTTCGCTGACGGAGGTGGTCGCAAAAGCCATCAATCAGAATATAGTTACCTGACTGGTTAGTGACCACCTGCCCCGTCTGATTTTAAGCCTTCTTCTATACGCAGGCTTTCTTCGTGAATGGCATTGAGAACCTTGGTAATAAACTCCGGAGACAGCCCTTCTTTTTTCCCGGCCTCGATGCTTTTTCTCATCACTTCCTGAAAGCGGGCCGCCTGGAGGGGAGGAATATTGTTCTTCGCCTTATAGATGCCAATTTCTTTGACGGCTCTTTCCCTGGCGCCCAATATTTCTATAAGCTGTCGATCCAGTGAATCGATCTTCCTGCGTTGGATGGCCATGGTATTGTCCGTATTCTCTTTTGGATCGGTTTGAGCCTGACAGTTTGAAAAGCTTAAAGCAGAAATTACCAGCGCGGCTAAAAAAAGACGAGTTTTCATATTGAGTCATTTTATCCTGACCGCAAATGTAAGACAAAACAAAAAAGATTTGCGTAACTCAAAAGTTACCAATATCTTTGAGTAATCTAAAAGTTACGCATTATGGCCCAAACGATCCGGCAGCAATATTTCTTCCCCCACCCTCCCGAGGTAGTTTGGGAATACCTGACCAACGCAGAATTACTGGCCCTCTGGCTGATGAGGAACGACTTTCAGCCTATCGTAGGCCATGACTTCCAATTCACGACAAAACCAATCCCCTCCCTGAATTTTGACGGGATCTGTTATTGCAAGGTGCAGGAGATCGTTCCATTCAAAAAACTATCCTACACATGGAAGGGCGGCCCCGGCGATGGCAGTATCAATCTTGATACGATGGTTGTCTGGAAACTGGAGCCAAAAGATAAAGGCACGGAGCTTTTCCTGGAGCACAGCGGTTTCTTGGAAATAGAAAACCTTGCGATATACAACGGCATGACCGATGGCTGGCTTAAAAATCTCCAGAAAATGGCTGACCGAATGGCTGACCGTATAAACACCGCAACAAATGGCACAACCAACCCTTGATGTTTTCCAGGTCATCTCCGACCCTAGCAGGAGAAAGATGCTAAAGCTACTCTCAAAAGACAGCCTGACCATCAACAGCCTGGCAGAGAATTTTGACATGAGTCGTCCCGCTGTTTCCAAGCACATAAAAATATTATACTCTGCCGGGTTCATTTCTATCCAGGACATCGGCAGGGAACGGTATTGTACGCTAAAACAGGATGGCTTCAACGAACTGCAGGAGTGGATCTCTTTCTTTGACAAGTTCTGGACATCAAAACTGAAGAAGCTGGAATTCCTGTTGAATAAAAAAATGTCTGACTAGATATACCTGGCCCGCAACGGGCTGGCTGGCTACTCTTCTGCGTCCGGGACCTCTTCCAGCCGGAAATAAACCTTCAGGCCCCGTTCCCTTGCGACCCTGACATCCTCATCCGCCCCTTTGGAAGCCCCTTCCAAACGAAGGACCGCGTCGCATTTTTCGAGTAACCGATGAGCCACCGGATATTGAACTTCCTCCCACGCTGCATCCCCCGGTTTGCTGGAACCCGCGAGCCCGATCAGCGGCAGGGCGATCCATTCCCCTATGACAGGTACATGGCCCTTTCTGAATAGTGGCAACGCCACCGACTCAAGGTTCTTTAAATTCCGGCGCATCAACCGGGGATCGTCATTCGTACCGCTTCGATACGGTCCGGCAATTAATATCAGCATATCTTTTTTCTGTAAAGATCGTCCGTCTTCTGTCATTGCCACTTAAGGTACCTTAAGAAATTCTTTTCTGCTTCCTTACCGCACTTAGAAATTCAGGCGTGATACCCAGGTAGGAAGCAATTTGCTTTTGGGTGACCAGCTTTGCAATGTTTGGATACTTCGACAGAAAGTTATCGTACCTTTCTTTAGCCGAAAGGGACAGATTCTCAATTACCCTCAGCTGCTCTCTTGTATAAGCATTCTGCATCAGGATCCGAAAGAATCGTTCGAACTTGGGAATATGGAGATATAATTTTTCAAGGTTGGCTTTTGTGATCTGGAAGACCCGGCTATTCTCCATCGCCTCGATATACATCATCGCAGGCCTTTCATTTAAAAAACAGTACATATCGGTAACCCACCAATCTGCAACAGCAAACATGATAGTCGATTCCCGGCCATCCTTGTCCATGTGATAAGCCCGCAGTACACCTGCATCCACGTAACTCAAGGTCTTACAGGGCTGCCCCTCTTTCAGCAAGATGGTTTTCTTTGGCAATTCCCTTGCCGTGATATGTGCCGTAAAAAAATCGGTCTCTTCCTTATCAAGGCATATATGTTTCCCAATATTTTTAAGGATCGCTTCGTGCATTAGCTTAAAATTAGGGTATTATTAATTGATGGAAAATAGCTTCACCATTCAATTATTTACATATGAAGAGCAACTTTATCTTATGCCTTTCGGCTATGGGCTTGCTGGCCTCTGGCTGCGCAAAAACTTCGTTCACCGATCCGGCTGCCGCCGCTGTTTCCAACAGTACCGCCAAAACCTCTATCGCACTGGTCTCTCCGCCCGGGGACGTTGTGGGCAAAGTAGCAGTCGGTTATCAGGGCTGGTTCGCCGCACAGGGCGACGGCTCCCCCTTTGGCGGCTGGTGGCACTGGCCCGGCTCTGTAGATCCTAACTATAAAGCATGGCCCGACATGCGACAGTACGCAGCCGGGTATCAGTCGGTCTATGCTGCACTGAATAACGGGCAGGCTTCAAAGCTGTTTTCCGACTGGGATCAGTCTACCATTAACACGCAATTCCTGTGGATGCAGCAAAACGGCCTTGACTGCGCCGCCCTGCAGCGTTTCAACCCCAACAGTCCGGAAGGGCCCATCCGCGACGGGATTACAACAAAGGTACGCGCTGCCGCAGAGTCATTCGGCCGCAAGTTCTATATCATGTATGACGTTTCGGGCTGGACGAATATGCAGTCGGAGATCAAGACCGACTGGACCAGTAAAATGAGCGCCAACACGTCCTCTTCCGCCTATGCAAAACAGAACGGGAAACCCGTTGTCTGCATCTGGGGTTTTGGCTTCAACGACGCCAACCATAATTTCACCGCAGCTGCCTGCCAGGATGTGATCAATTTCTTCAAAGGGCAGGGCTGCTACGTCATCGGCGGCGTACCACGCGAGTGGAGGACCGGGGTCGGCGGCTCACGCTCAGGTTTCCTATCAGTTTATCATTCGCTGAACATGATCTCCCCCTGGCTGATCGGCGCCATCGGCAGCGTAACTGATGCCGATAATGTGTACAACCAGTTCATGGTCCCCGATGAGTCCGATTGTCAGGCCAATGGCATCGATTACCAGCCCTGTGTATTACCCGGCGACCTCTCCGGTCACCAGCGTGCACACGGCGACCTCTTCTGGCGGAATTTTTACAACACCACAAGAGCCGGCGCCCAGGGCCTTTATATCTCGATGTTTGACGAATACGGCGAAGGCAACCAGATAGCCGCTACCGCCGAGACACATGCCAGCGTCCCTTCCGGTACCAATATTCCCGCACTGGATGAAGATGGAACGGCCTGCTCTGCAGACTACTACCTCCGGGTCAGCGGAGACGGAGCAAAGATGTTCCGGCAACAGATCGGACTTACCAGCACCCGCCCCACCCCACCGACACTTACAGGGCCGGTCAGCCTGACCCCGCAAGCCATGTCTGGCGCCACTATCCGGATCTTTTATTCAGCCGTAACCGGCGCGCCCTGCTATAATCTCAAGCGATCCACGACCAGCGGCGGACCTTATACGACTGTAGCCACCATCACCGGTGGTGGATTCTTTGACAATTCAGGCCTGACCCCTGGAACACGTTATTATTATGTCGTCACCGCCGGACACATCAACGGTGGAGAGAGCGGTCTCAGTCCCCAGGTGAGTGCCGTAGCTTTACCATAGAAAAACCATCGGTCTTAACAAAGGCCCCGGAAAACCGGGGCTTTTATTCCACAGTTATGCAACCGATATTCAAACGATCCCCCTCCTCCGGTCTGGTCTTAAATTTGATTAAAAAGAGCTTGAAAGATCCTTCGTTTATGAGCTCAAAACAGAAACGCATCCTCCTGGCCGATGATGACATCATAGACCGGGACTTCCTCGTAGAGATTATTTCCCAGATCGACAGATCGATAAAGATCGACAGTGTAGGCAATGGCGAGCAGATCTTTCAGTACCTGGCCAAATGCCCGGAAGAAAACCTGCCCTGTCTTGTGATCATGGATTACAATATGCCCTATCTCACCTGCATCGAAGTATTGGAAAGGATGAAAGCGGAGAATCTGTATGACGACATTCCAAAAGTGATCTGGAGCGCCTTCACGGACCAGGACCTTATCGACAGCGCCCTGCTGGCCGGCGCCGCCAATTGGTTCCCCAAACCTTCCAAGGCCAGCGAATTGAAAGTCATCGCCCGGAAAATGCTTGAGTTTTGCAATGTAGGACGACAACCGGAAAAGCCATCGAGAGGAAAGACTATACCGGAAAAAGAGTCTTAAATAGCTGAGACAGATTGGTCTTGAGGCCCTCCATCGTATCCGACTTCGTCAAGAACGCCGCAGCGCCGACGTCCGATGGGCCGAGACTCTGCATTTTAAAATTAAGGGTGGAGAACATGACGATCGGTATATGATGGCTTGTCATGAGCCGTTTGATCTCTCTCAGACACTCCCAGCCATCGACCGCCGGCATGCTGATATCCATAAAAATGACATCGGGTAATTCTTCTTTTCTGCACCGGAGCAGGAACTCGATAGATTTTTCTCCATCCGCGGCATGAATGACAAGGGTATCCGGTGACAGATCGGCTATGGCATCCATGAAAAAGGCCACATCATCCGGATCGTCATCGATCATAAGGATATGCTTGAGCATTGGGGTTGGTTTTATTCAGGGGTTTTAATGCTCCGGCAAATATACGGGAAAGGCCGACAGCATCTGTTACCCTATAAAACACCAATTCTGTATCTGTTACGAAACCGTTCAGACCCTTATCTTTGATGGCATATGAGCACCATTACCGAACAGGAACTGCTACAGTTCAGAAAAGAAACAAAAGGAACTACACAAAAGATCCATTTCAACAATGCAGGGGCTTCTTTGCCGCCCGATGCAGTGGTCAGTACCGTTGTCGATTATTTACAGGAAGAAGCCGTATCCGGCGGTTATGAGATCGAAGCCAGATACCAGCAAAAGCTGGACGATACCTACCCCCTCATTGCCAGGCTGATCAATGCAAGCCCCAGCGAGATCGCCATCGTAGAGAACGCCAGTCAGGCCTGGGGGTTCGCCTTTAACGGGATCGCCTTTAAAAAAGACGATGTCATCATCACCTCCGAAATGGAATATGTCACCAATCTGCTGGGATTTCTGCACGTGCAGAAAACACAGGGCGTCTCTATCCGGGTGATCCCAAACGACGCCGATGGAAATTTCTCCCTGCCGGAGCTGGAAGCCGCGATCACCCCGCAAACCCGCCTAATTGCCATTACACATATCGCTTCCTCCGCAGGCGCGATGACCCCGGTCGTGGAGATCGGCAAGATCGCCCGAAAACACGGGATACTCTACCTGGTTGACGCCTGCCAGACGGCAGGACAGGCGCCCATCGATGTCGAAGAGATCGGCTGTGATATCCTCTCCGCGACCGGGAGAAAATACCTGCGGGCGCCGAGAGGCACCGGCTTCCTTTATGTGAGGAAACAGGTTCAGAAGGACCTGAGCGTACTCTTCATGGACGGGCATACCGCCCAATTCATCGGCGATAAGGATTATGTCGTCAGGGATGACGGCAGACGATTCGAGCTGTATGAAAAGAACAGGGCGCTGACGCTTGGCCTCGGGAAGGCGATAGAATACGCTTTGAACATCGGCGTGGACCGGATCTGGCAGCGCATACAGGTATTGGCCGGTTCCCTCAGGCAGCAGCTGACAGCCTTAGATTTCGTAATCGTTCATGACAGGGGTCAGCACCAGTGCGGCATCGTCACATTCTCGGTCAAGGGTCATGACAGCAGGACGGTAAAAAATGAGCTGGCTCAAAAAGACATCAACGTCTCTGTTGGCTTCGCCGGATCGACGCTGCTTTATATGAATAAGAATCACCTCAGCAGCATCATCCGTGCATCTGTACATTATTATAATACGGAAGAAGAAATAAAGGCGCTGTGTGCCGCCTTGAAAACGATTGCCGGTCATTAGATAATCTTTATGATATGAAAGAGCCCGTTTATATAGGCCTTGCCAATAAGATCACCGAGATGATCGAAAGAGGTGTCTTCAAGGCGGAGGACAAGCTCCCCTCTTTACGCAGCCTGCATAAAGAGAACGGGTTGAGCATCGGCACGATCCTGCAGGCCTTCAATTACCTGGTCGACAAGGGCCTCATCACCTCCCGGGAAAAGTCAGGATACTTCGTCAGTCACCGATCCGGGAAAAACCTTCCTCTTCCCCTACCCCTCCCGGCTTCCCTTTCCGAAAGAACAGTCCATATCGACCAGCTTCTGCAGAAACTAAGAAGGAACAGCACGAGTAAAAAATTCGTATCCTTTGCCAATGCGGTTCCGGATCATCGTCTGCTTCCGTTCAATGGTATAAAACGGGCCATTCAAAACAACTCCCGGGATATCAGCGGAAGTTACCTGGAGCTGGAAGACCGGAAAGGCAACCAGATGTTAAGAGAAGAGATCGCCAGGAGATCATTTCTTTGGAAAGGCTCCCTGCATGCAGACGAGCTGATCATAACCAATGGAGCAATGGAGGCCATCATTTGCTGCCTTACGGCGCTGACCCGCGCCGGCGATACCGTCCTGGTCCAGGATCCCTGCTACTATGGCGTCATGCAGGCCCTGGAATGCCTGAACCTGAAAGTGGCTACCATCCCTTCTCATCCTGAAACAGGGATCGAGCTGGCCGATCTGAAGGAAGCCTGTCAAAAGCTTACTATAAAAGTCTGCCTCCTTGTCAGCAACTTCAATAATCCCGACGGGGCCATTCTCAGCAGCGATAAGAAACGGGCGATCGCAGCCTTTGCTGAGGAACAAAAGATCCCGGTCATCGAGGATGATCTTTATGGGGAGCTCTTTTTTAGCGGGAGCCGGCCGGACACCATCAAGGCCTATGACCGGGCGGGCTGGGTCTTATACTGCAGTTCGTTCACCAAGTCGCTGGTCCCCGGCTTTCGGATCGGCTGGTGTGCGCCGGGCCGTTTTGGATTCGAGGTGACAAGAGCCAAATATATGCTGAATGGCTCAACTTCCAATTTCAGCCAAAGGGTAGTACAGCAATTGCTACACACGGGCACCTATGACCGCCATCTGCAAAAATTCAGGCTGGAGCTGCATAAGAACCTGGTCCGCACGACAGCGCTGATCGAACAGGTCTTCCCCGAAGGTACCCGGATCACCCGGCCCAAAGGAGGTCTGGTAGTATGGGTTGCATTGCCAGCCGTCCTGGACACCACAAAATTGCAGGATGCTGTTTTTAAACAGGAGCTGGCTTATGCGCCGGGCGAGATCTTTTCGGCGGGCGGTGGGTATCACAACTACCTGCGAATATGTTATTGTCATCTGTGGTCGCCCAAAATAGAAAGGGCTATTATAAAGCTGGGGCAGATCTTTACCGATAATATGCCCTGATCTCAAAAAAGCTCCACAAAGGCCTTCATAGCCTTACTTTGCGGTACATCCTTCCTATAAACGATCACCGTCGTCAAGGCCCCCAGCGCGCCCTTTACCGGATAGGTCTTTAGCTTCCTGTTATAATAGAATTGACTGATAAGGTCTGCGGGCAGCAGGGTGATACCTATCCCGGCTTCTACAAAGTTGACAATACCCTCCATGGTATTTACAACGGTACACTGATAGTTGACCACACCCCTGCTGGCCAGCCATAGCTCAAGTCTCGCCCGGTAGCTGCAGCCCTGATCAAAAACGACGATCTTGACAGGCCGCTTTTTCAGATCGGACAGACCAGGATGGTCCTTTGCCGTTACGATGACCAGCCGGTCCTCTTTTACTACCCGCGTACCCAGCCCGGCAACTGTCACAGGTGCGCCTACAAAGGCAGCATCCAGCTTATAATCCAGGACATCGTTGATGAGGTTAGGAGAATTATCCGCTTTAAAGCTGAGATGGACATCGGGATACCGGTCCGTAAAATGATCGATCACTCCCGGAACTTTCAGTGCGAGGGTCGTCTCGATACAGCCGATCTTTAGCGAGCCGGTCAGCTGCGCGGAGTCGGACAGATCCTGCTTTACTTCCTCCACCAGGTGATTGATCTCCTTGCTGAATTGCATAAAAGCTTTCCCTGCTGCCGTCAGCTCGACGCTGCGCGAGGTCCTTTTAAAGAAGCTTGTCTTAAACTCCTCTTCCAGGCTTTTGATCCGGGCCGTTACGTTGGTATTCCTGCTGGCCGCAGTGTTATTACCCACGCGAGGTCAGTCTCAATCAACAAAATCAGCAAGCATGAAACAAAATGCCGTCCATTACTACAAAACCAAAGTGAATGGCCTGAATATCTTCTACCGCGAAGCAGGCCCAAAGGATGCACCGGTCATCCTGCTGCTCCACGGATACCCGACCTCTTCCTTTATGTACCGCAACCTCATCCCCATCCTTTCGGCAAAATACCACGTGATCGCCCCCGACCTCCCCGGTTTTGGATTTTCCGATGCGCCGGCACGAAAGGATTTTGCCTATACGTTTGACAACCTGGCTGTCTCTATGCAGGGTTTTATCGATAGTCTGAAGCTCAACCACTTTGCCGTCTATATCTTCGACTATGGGGCTCCTGTCGGGCTTCGCCTCGCACTGGCCAATCCCGAAAAGATCACGGCTATCATTTCACAGAACGGGAATGCCTACGAGCAGGGTCTCAGTGCCGAATGGAATCCCATCCAGAAATACTGGCAGGACCCAAGCCCGGAGAACCGCAATGCATTGAGAGGATTCGTGGCCCTCGAAATAACAAGATTCCAATATGAACATGGTGTAAAAGACCCTTCCCTGATCGCACCCGAAGCCTATACTCTCGATCAGCATTTCCTCGATCAGCCGGAACATGTGGAGATCCAGCTGGACCTGATGCTGGATTACCGAAGCAATGTGGCGCTGTATCCAAAATTCCAGGCTTATTTCCGCGATAAGAAGCCCCCGGTCTTAGCCGTATGGGGAAACAAAGACCCCTATTTCCTCCCCGCCGGAGCCGAAGGGTACAAAAAGGACAACCTCGCCGCAATAGTCAAATTCTATGATACGGGCCATTTTGCGCTGGAAACCCATGCGCAGGAAATAGGAGAAGATATCCTGGAGTTTATGAGTAAATTAAAGTAGCTTCTTTTATATTTGGTAGATATGATCAAAAACTATTCTACCGTCGCCTGGCGTAATCTTCGCAAGAATAAGGTCTATTCGGCTATCAATATCATCGGCCTGGCCATAGGCATGGCCGTTGGGGTTCTCATCGGTCTCTGGGTCTGGGATGAACTGACATTCAATCATTCCTTCAAAAATCATGGGAGGCTTGCGGAGATCGTTTCCGTCAGTACAGAGAATGGCAGCTCCGAAGCCGGAGAATATGCTTCTGCGCCTGTCGGTGCGGAATTACTGCGGCGCTTCCCGGGTGAGATCAAAGAAGCAGTGGTATATACCGGGGCCAACCCATTACTGGCCCTAGGAGATAAAAAGATCAGCGCCTGGGGCATCTGGGCACAGAAAGCACTTCCTGTCATGTTTTCCTTCAAAATGACATCAGGAAGCCAATCAGCGCTCAGTGACCCCTATGCGATGCTGATCAGCCGCTCTACAGCAAAAGCGTTGTTTGGTGAAAAAGATCCGATGGATAAGGTCGTGCGGGTCGGCGACAAAACAGACATGCGCGTAAAAGGCGTTTATGAGGACATCCCGGACAATACAAACCTGGGTGGTCTTGGTTTCCTGTTGGCCTGGGACAATAAGGACGGCCCCGCGGATTCAAGCCAGGATGCCTGGTCAAACCAACATTTCGGCGTTTATGTACAGGTCGGCGACCGGGTAGACATCAACAACCTGTCAGGCCGGATAAAAGACCTTACAAAGCCGTACATAAAAGGCCGCAAGGAAGCGCTGATCCTTCATCCGATGGATCGCTGGCGGCTCTACAACCGCTATGAGAATGGTAAGATGGTGGCCGGAAGGGCCCAGTCCGTCCGACTGTTCAGCATCATCGGCCTGTTTGTCCTATTCCTGGCCTGTATCAATTTTATGAATCTAAGTACGGCCCGCAGCGAACGAAGAGCCAAAGAAGTGGGGATCCGGAAAGCCATTGGCTCCTTGCGCGGACAGTTGATCATACAATTTCTGACCGAGTCCTTTTTATTCGTGCTGCTGGCCATGGTCCTGTCACTGGTACTGGCACGGGCTTTCCTGCCCGTTTTTAACAGCCTGTCAGGCAAACAGCTGGTTTTTCCATTCGGGAATATATTCTTTTGGCTGCTGCTTGTGACCTTTACCCTGCTCACCGGGTTGATGGCGGGCAGCTATCCAGCCTTTTATCTTTCGGGATTCAAACCGATCCATGTACTAAAAGGCGTCTTTCGATCGGGCACGGCCGCAACCTTGCCACGCAAAGCCCTCGTAGTGCTCCAGTTCACCGTCTCCATCAGCCTCATCATTGGCTCGGTCATCATTTACCAACAGCTTCAGTACACAAAGAACAGACCGGTCGGCTATGAGCGCGCCGGGCTGATCACCGTCGAAATGAATACCCCTGGCCTAATAGATCATTACGACGCGCTGAAAGACGATCTCCTGCGGACCGGCCTCGTGGCGTCCATGGCCAGGTCGTCAAGCCCGTCCACCGAATTACGCAACGCCATGCTGGGTTATAGCTGGAAAGGAAAAGATCCCAATACCCATCCCGCGGTCAATACCGTCTTTGTCTCTGCCGATTTTGGCCGAACACTTAACTGGAAGATAAAGGAGGGTCGCGATTTCCTTCCCGATTTTAAATCGGACAGCGATGCCTTTGTCATAAATGAGGCCGCCGCCCGCTTTATTGGTCTCGAACATCCTGTCAACGAATCGATAAAATGGCATGACAAAGATCACCCGATCGTCGGCGTCGTCAATGATATGGTCATACTGTCCCCGTTCAGTTCCGCGGAACCTACTTTCTTCATGCTCCACGAACGGTCCAACAACGTCATCACCATCCGCATCCGCCCCACGGCGCCGATCCGGACAGCGCTGGCCGCCATCGGAAAGGTATTCCAAACCTATAATCCTTCAAGTCCCTTCGAATACCAATTCACCGATGAGACCTATGCCGCTAAATTCTCCGACGAAGAACAGCTCGGACGCATGGTCAGCCTTTTTACACTCCTGGCAATGTTCATCTCCTGCCTGGGTTTATTCGGACTGGCTTCTTTTGTAACGGAACAACGCACGAAGGAGATTGGCGTTCGGAAAGTACTGGGCGCATCCCTATTCGATCTCTGGTCACTCCTCTCAGGCGAATTTGCCAGGCTGGTCCTGGTGTCCCTTTGTGTGGCCATTCCGCTTTCCTGGTATCTTTCGCACCGCTGGCTGGAGCAATATGCCTACCATACCACCATAACCGTTTGGTTATTTCTGACCACCGGAGCCGGCGTCCTGCTGATCACTTTGCTGACCGTGAGCTACCAGACCATTCGGGCATCGTTGATCAACCCGGCGAAAAGTTTGAACACAGATTAGACGGATAGCCCGCCCCGCCGTCGCCGTCGTCGCCTGGTCGCCGGGTTGCCGCCATCGCCTTGTCGACTCCATCGCCGGGTCGCCTCCGTCGCCTGGTCGACGCCAGCGGCAACCCGGCTGCGCCTATGCCATCGCATGATGCCGCACCGACACAGCAAACTCCTGTTTAAAAAGCAGGGTGATCTCCACTCCATCCTTGCCCTGAAAAAACAGTTCGCCTTCCATCTGCTCCGCAAACAACCGGATCAGCTGCATTCCAAGAGAGTTGTTCCGGTTAAAGTCGAAATTGCCCGGCAGACCTATGCCATTGTCGGCGATCCGTAATAAAATATTCCTCGCATCCTGCCGGCGGAGACTTACGACTATCGCTCCACGCTGTCCGCCCGGGAAAGCATACTTGACAGCATTGGTTATGGCTTCATTAAGGATAAGGCCCAGGGGAACAGCCTGCGAAACATCGAGGCTGATCTCATCTATCTCCAGCTGAAAATAAATGCCCCTGGCAACGGTAAAACTGCTTTCCAGGTAAGAGACCAGGTCCTGGATATACGAGAGCATATTGATCCTGGGACCATGATCGGGCTGATACAGCTTTTGATGGATAAGGGCAATGGCCTGCATCCGCTCCCGGCTTTCTTTTATAGCATGTATGGCAGAGGGATTGTCCAGGAAATCCGATTGCGCATTGAGCAGACTGATGATGATCTGAAGGTTGTTCTTTACCCGGTGATGCACCTCTTTCAGCAGCCATTCCTTTTCCTGTAACAGGGATTGCAGGGACCTGTTCTGCTGGTTGATCTCCGCCTGCTTTATCTGCATTTCGCGGTTGCTCCGCTGTTTGTTGCGATAGCCGTTGTAGGCAAGCCCCGCAATGATCAGCAGCATAGCGACTCCCCCGATCGTAATATTCCGTTGCAGGCTGACATTTTGCAGCTCGGCATGCTCGCTCTTGGCCTGAGCTTCGAGGAGCTGGTAGGACTGCTCCTTTTTATCGATCTCATATTTTATCTGGAGGTCGGCGATCTGCTGACTTTTGGTCGCATTGAAAAGTGAGTCGTTGATGCGTTTGTGCAGTTCGAAATGTTGGATCGCGGAGATATAATTCCCCGCTGCGGAGTCTACCACAAACTGCATCTGGTGAAATTTATACAGGGTCACGGGGCGGACCACACCGGGAGGCAGATCCAATACCCTGGAGACATACGGACCGGCTTTCGCAAATTGTCCCGTGGTAAGATAGAAGGTAGCCAGCACCTGGTAATAGTGGATAAAATCAGTGACCATCCACGCTCCCTTTGTATAAAAGTCTTTGTTGAAATTGGTGATCTTGTAATCCTTCATCATCTCCATATAATACGCTTCCGCTTTTGCATACGACTTCATCGCGGCATAACAGTTGCCGTACATCTCATTCAGGTCGACACGATGCGCCA
>Ga0310811_10005901_pt1 | contig 15570 bp, 13 predicted proteins | sample YCmetagenome_FD_207642 | JGI IMG/M metagenome (GOLD analysis project Ga0310811, IMG submission 207642) | Soil microbial communities from experimental microcosm in Duke University, North Carolina, United States - YC | ecosystem: Engineered > Artificial ecosystem > Soil microcosm > Unclassified ...
CCGACAACCCCAATCATCACGGATAGAAGTACGGGCACCGGAATCGTCCAGCTCTCGTAGAGCGCAACCAGGAAGAGATAGGCGAACAGAACGGCAAAGCCGAGAATAATCGTCGTCTTCCCCTCGGCACGCTTTTCCTGAAACGATACATCCGTCCATAGTCCCCGATATCCACGCGGCAACGTCCGCGCCGCGACTGCCTCCATGGCAGCAAGGGCTTGTCCAGAGGATACGCCTGGAGCCGGCGCACCCTGGATCGTGACCGCAAGGCGGTTATTATACCGGATCAGCACCTGCGGCCCGATCACGGGGCGCGCCTCCACCAGGCTGCGCAGCGGGATCATCTGACCATCTTCGCTGCGCACATGAATCCGGTAGATATCTTCGACGCCGGACCGGTCGTCCGCCTCGGCCTGCACCTGAACCTGCCAAGTGCGGCCGAACATGTTCATGTCATTGACATAGTATCCGCCGAGCGAGGCCTGCAGCGCCTGGAAGATTGCAGAGGGATCAACATTGAGTACCTGCGCCTTGTCCCGGTCTATATCCAGATAGACCGACGGTGTGTTCGCCGAAAAGGTGCTGAATACGCGGTTCAGGCTAGGATTCTGGTTGGCGGCGATCAGCAAACCGCGCAGAACTTGCGCAAGCGTCTGCGGTGAACTACCTCCGGCATCCTGCAACACGTAGCTAAACCCGCCACCGGTCCCGAGCCCAATGATCGGCGGCGGGGCGAGCGGTATTACCCTTGCACTCCGCATCTGACGGAATCGCCCGGCAAGCCTCGTGATGATCGCATTCACGGCTTGTGACGCACCAAGCCTCTCACCAAAGGGTTTCAATGATACGATCAGGAACGCGGCATTGGGCTGGGAATAATTGTCGATGAAGTTCAGTCCGATGGTCGCTGAGTAGTCGGCAACGGCAGGCTCCTTTTTCAAGATGCCCTCAATTGCCTCGACGACGTTCGTCGTGCGTGCAATGGATGAACCGTCAGGCAGTTGCACAACCACAAAGAAGGCGCCCTGATCATCCTCCGGAAGAAATCCGGTCGCCGTGATCTTTCCCAAACTCACGATCCCTGCGAGAGCAATCGCAACCATCACCAAGCCTATGACGGAAATCCTCACCAGATGGGCGACGATCGTGCCATAGCCATCGCGCACCCAGTCAATCCAGCGCATGAGCGTGCCGATCGGACCACGGCGCGGCCCCGTATGCGGCCGCAGCAGGATGGCGCAGAGGGCCGGCGACAATGTCAGCGCGTTTATGGCAGAGAGCAGCATGGCCACGGCAACCGTCACGGCGAATTGGCGGAAGAGTTCGCCCGATATGCCGGGGATAAAGGCCATCGGCACGAACACTGACAGCAAGACAAAGGTGATGGCAATGATAGGAGCAAAAATCTGCTGCATAGCCATTTTCGTCGCTGCGGTAGGCGATAGCTCTGGATGATGTTCCATCACCTGCTCGACCGCTTCGACCACGACAATGGCATCGTCCACCACGATACCTATTGCAAGAACGATTGCGAGCAGAGAGACCGTATTCGCTGAATAGCCGATTGCATTGAGCACGATGAACGTGCCTATGAGGCTCACTGGCACGGCGATAGTCGGGATCAGGGTCGCACGCAGGTTGCCGAGGAAAAGGTAGACCACCACCACCACGAGCACGAAAGCCTCAAGCAAGGTTTTCTGGACCTCATGGATCGTCGCGGTTACAAATACCGTAGGATCGTAGGTGACTTTCCAGGTGAGATCCTCAGGGAAATCCTTTGCTGCGTCCGCCATCACCCGCTTGACACCACCGAGAGCGGTAAGGGCATTGGCCCCCGGAGCCTGGTAGACCGCAAGCAGGGCCGCAGGCGCCCCATTCAGCCTTGTCGAGCGGTCAAGATTGGCGGCGCCCAGCTCCAGCCGCGCGACATCGCCCAGGCGCAGGATAGATCCATTGGGGTTGGTCCGAATGACGATCCGCGCGAATTCATCCGCGGATGATAGCCGACCCTTAGTTTCGACGTTGAGCTGCAACTGCTGATCGTTTGCGGCGGGCCGGGCGCCGATCCGGCCAACGGCAGCCTGCAAATTCTGTGACCTGATGGCATTGATGATATCAGCCGTCGTCAGCCCGAGGCCCGTGAGCCGGTCGGTGCGGACCCAGGCGCGCATCGAATAATCCTGCGGTCCGAACAGGATCGCATCACCGACGCCGGGTATGCTCCGGACCTGGTCGAGCAGATTGATCGTGGCGTAGTTGGATATGTACAATTCGTCATGCGTCCGCTTCGGCGAATAGAGGGCAACAACCCCAAGCAAAGCCGATGACTGCTTCTTGACTGTAATCCCTTGCTTACGCACATCCTCCGGCAGTTTCGACAGCGCGATCTGTACGCGATTATTGACATTGACGGTGTCGATATCCGGATCGGTGCCCAGTTCGAACGAGACCTTGAGTGAATAGCTTCCGTCATTACCGCTGACGCTTTTCATGTAGATCATCTTGTCGACGCCAACGACCTGGCTCTCGATAAGCTGGGCCACGGTCGATTCGACGACAGCAGCTGACGCGCCGGGATAGAGTGTCGTCACCGACACCTGCGGGGGCACGATGTCTGGGTATTGCGCGATTGGGATGACCAATAGAGAGAGTAAGCCGGCAATCACGGTCAGGATCGCGATGACCGTCGCGAGCCGCGGACGATCGATGAAGATGGCCGAGAACATCGATCACTCTCCCGTGAGCAGCGGCGGCGCCGGGCTTGCGATAACACTTGCTCCCGGACGCAGGCTTTCCATGCCCTCGACCACCACGTTTTCCCCGCCCTTCAGCCCGGCTTCGACGATCGCATAGGGACCGGACTCACCATTGATCTTCACCCGCGTGACGACGGCCTTGCCATCAGTAATCGTGAAGACATAGGTCCCCTTCTGATCGACAATCAGCGCAGCCTGCGGCACCAGTACTTTTTCAAGAGGTTTTTTGGCCTCGACCGAAACGCGGACCAGCTGACCGTCGATGAGCATGCTGCCCGGGTTAGCGATCGTGGCGCGCACCGTGACCGTGTCTGTTGCCCGGGCCACTGTGACATCGATATAGTCTATCTTACCTGTCTGATTATATGTCGAGTTATCGGAGAAGCGAAGTCGTACGGTCAAATCGGCATGCAGCGCCTGGCGCTCCTTTTCGAGGGTTAGGAACATCCGCTGGCTGACTGGAAACGTCACATACATCGGGTCGCGGCTGGTGATGACGGTCAACGGTCCGGTATCGGGTCCGACGACGTTACCTCTCGTAATGGCCGTGCGCCCGACCTCACCGGAAATAGGGGCGGTGATTTCGGTGTAGCCCAGATTTATAGTGGCTGTTTTCAAATTGGCGGCTGCGATGACCACTTCGCCCTGCGCCCGAGTCTGAGCTGCGGTACGCTCATCCAGCTGCGCGCGCGCGGCCGCGTTGGTTTTAACCAGTTCTGCGGTCCGGGCCAACTGTGCTGCCGCGTTGGCAAAATTTCCTTGCGCTTCAAGCAGTGCGCCATGCGCTTGCTGAACGGCAGCGTCAAAACTGTCTTTCTCGACCCGGTAGAGAACATCGCCTTGTTTGACGAAATCGCCGTCCTTGAAGAGAATTTCCTGCAGGAATCCAGTGACCCGTGCACGAATCTCTACGCGCTCAATCGCCTCGACGCGGCCGACGAATTCTGCCGCTTGGGTTATTGGACGGAGTTCGGCGATCGTGGTGCTGACCGGAATGGCACTTGACGTCTGCGCGAAGCCAGCGGAGACGATCCCAAGCAGACACATTATCGTTGTAGCACCAGTTAAAAGGCGCATGGCTTTACCCGTTCTTAGAACACATTAAAACTCCGGAGTATGGGACCGCTAACGTAAAGCGAAAAGGTCACGATACATATCTTAGTTTCTGGCCAGGTCCATCTTGTTACTAGAACGTGTCTCAAACCGCACCAACCTCGATTGGGTCTTTACGCTGTCAATCTAGCAAGATGGCAGCCGAAGATTGGCCGTTCCAGCGCTGTGGTATCAATACTGTTCAAAAGGGCGTCGGCTTTTGTTTCTCCTCTATTGACAAGCTCTGACGAGACCGCGGTGCTAGCCAATCGCGAAATCGCACGGCGTATTTCAGGGGAAGCGTTACAGCCCTTCAGCCCGACACTATCGCTGTGATGGAGCTTAAGCAAGTCGTTACGATGTAGGCAGTGTTTCGTTTTCACGGACTGGGAGCCAGTGTCGCGACCTTGCGACCGGCGGGGGTTGGCTGTCGATGCGCCATTGTGACGCTCACCTGGGCTGGGCCGCGCTGCCTCATGGAAGCGCTGGTCAGGCAGCTAGCGTCGCTTTATCACCGAGTTCTCTACAGTTTGTTTGGTTGAGTATTGCGGCTCGCTCGACGAGCCGCGTCGGGCGATACATTTCGGCACCATCAAACTATAATCTGCGGATAATAAACGGAAGAGCGCAAGGCGCGCTCAGTTAAGTCCGGGCTGGTGACGGACGTGCTTACGGCCATTGCCGTAACAGTTCTCGGCGGTGTCTTCAGCAAAGAGAGTAATTCAGGCTTTACTGGACACCGGCCTTGCGGGCAGTTGCCTGGAGAATACACTCCGCCGATTCCTCCGCACGCGCTGTCCCGTCCTGGGCATATTTCGCGTAACACTCAGATTCCATCGTCTTCCTCCAGACACCCGATCCAGGAGGTAGGCGAGTACTGAGCTTGGCAATCTCGTGTTCGTAGCACTGCGATTGCGCGTATGCGGACTTTGCAGTCGAGAGGCACGCCGAGAGTGATGGGGGCATGTAATTTACGGCGGTAGGCGGATGGGTAACGAAAATCGCCATGAGGCACAGAGCATTCAGCATTTGACTGACGCCTCCACGCTCCCAGATGAGCGACGCCCCACAATCACCAAAAATGAGCCAGCAGATAGGCCAGATTCCGAAGACCGCGCGGATGTCGAACAGCCATACTGCGCGCCAAAGCCTATCGAGACGAATTCGGTCCGCTGCTAATGTTGACCGCAGAAAACACGCACAGTGGCAGATCACGATCCAAATGCAGATGAGAATGAACGGCTTGGGGAGTCTACCGAGGGAAGCTCACAACGAATTTCTACCGCCGCAGATAAGACACGCTACGGATTTAAAGGGAGTGCCAAACTGGCAGACAAGATAGGGCGCTGAACCCGCATGCCTCCCCCTCAGAATGGAGGCTAAAGATGACTCGATTGCGCAATTTTGTCAATCAGATCCGATCTCGATGCTGTGGAGTTGCGAGACCCGAGCCACCACTCCAGAATATCGTCAACGTTGTCATGGATAGAAAAAGACCGATACAGGCACTGATATGTTAATTGGCCACAAGCGATGAGCTACGCCAAGCGAGGAAGATGAAGAAGCCATCCGATCCACACTATCATCACCTCTTACCGCTGAGCCGATCACGCATGCGGTTTGGCACTGCCACGTGTTCAGTCTGCGCTTTCGCGACGTCGAACGGTTCCCGGCCGAGCGCAGGGTAAAGTCGCCTATGAGAGCATCTGCCGATGGTGTCCTAAGGTCGGCGAAGGTCGCGGCCGACCGGCAGGGGGCTCCTCGATGAGGTTTTTCTCCAGGTCCGAGGCGAATTGCGCCATCTTTGCCGCTCCCCCGATCAGGATACTAAGTGCTGCGCGTCCTCATTGCTGACAGGCTGACCAGCCATGGCGCAGCGAAACACGAACTCTTGCCCGAAGCGGCAGGTTCAGCTGGGCGCCGATCATCAATGGGAAGATGATTTTGACGCCTGTCCAGCTTGCAGTGCTGCTCGAGGGGATGAACCGGCGCCGCACCTTGGCGCCAGATGAAGTCCCGGTGCCGAGCCTGGTCTAACCGCTTCGAGTCGTTTCGTAATTCTGGTCCCCTATCCCTGGATTTGGCGTGATCGGCCATCTCTCTCGACACGGCCACCATCCGACGGCCGTTAGCCATGGCCACACCATCATGGTGCTGGGCACGCGGAGAATGAACGCAAGACCTGGGCCGTCATCATGCCCTGCGCGATCCTGATGGGGCGGGAGATCGGCGGCGTTAGCCTCCTTGGCTCGCTGGCATTGGTCGCCGATGGCCTGCACATGTCGACCCATGCGCCGGCGCTGTTCATCGTAGCGCTCGCCTACACTTACGCCGGCAGGCATGCCGTCGATCCCTCCTTCGCGTTCGGCGCAGGCAAGCTCGGCGATCTGGCTGGTTTCACCAGCGCGATCATCCTTGCCATTATCGCGCTGCTCATCGGCTACGAGGCGATGACGCGCCTGTTCAGGCCGGTCGTTATAGACATCAACGTGACGATCCCGATTGGCTTCCTCGGCCTGTCCGTAAACATCGCTAGCGTCTGGCTGCTGAGCAGCAGCGGGCACACTCATTCCCATGGTGATGGTCATGGTCACGGCCAAGAAGACCATCACGAAGAGGAAGTTCGCCGCAGCGACACCGGTCCGGTGCCGGGCGGCCAGGCTCTGACGTTTGCAACGATCCGGCCGGACAGGAAACGCCAGAACTTCTCCTTCGTGAACAAGGGCAGTTATCTAGAATCGGTCGAGGAAACCCCCGAGCCGCAGGCCTTCACGGTGAAGCTCGGTCTGGCTCACAGCGACCATGCCCATCAGCATGATGTCGTGTTCGAGGAGCACGAGCATGGCGGCCACGGCCTAGCCGATCGCGACGACAACATGCACGCGGCCTTCGTCCGCGTCATCGGCGATGCCGCTGTGTCCGGTGTTGGCGATCCTGGGTCCGGCAGAGGGCAAGTACCTGGGCCGGCTCTTTTTGGACCCGGTCACAGGCATCGTCGGCGCGCTGGTTATCGCCAATTGGTCCCATGGGCCTGGTGCGCGATGCCGGTGCCACTCTACTTGACAAGATGGCGGATCGCGGCATGGCGGCCAAGATCGAGGCGGACGGTGACGAGCTGAATGACCTGCATTTGTGGCGCTTAGGCCTTGGCCATCTGGGCGCGATCGTCTCGGTAACGACCAGAAAGCAACGCGGGTTGAATAATTGTCGGGCGCGCCTCGGTCGGTTTGCCTCGCTGTCGCATGTAACGATCGAGATCCAGCGGGCTGCCCGATGGCGGATGGCTTACCGGGTTGACAATCGATGAGGATCGAGCCAATTTTGGGTTGAGGGGACCCAAGCGATTGCCCCATGAGGCTTCGGCCCAAGTATCGCGTCCAAACTCCCGCGACAGGAGTCGACGCCATGGCCGCGCCCGATAAGATCACCTCAGCCCAACTCTCCAGACTGATCGGCACGCCCGATGCGCCCATCATTGTCGATGTCCGCGAGGACGCCGAGCGCGCGAAGGATAGACGTTTCATCCCAGCCAGCTTGATGCGCGATCACAGCTCGATGTCAAGTTGGGACGTGTCGGTGTTCACCGGCAAATCCGTCGTCGCCGTCTGCCAGTGCGGCAATAGCATGAGTCAAGGGGTTGCCGCCTGGCTGCGCCACGCCGGTGTCGGCGCCGAGACGCTGGATGGGGGGTTCGATGCTTGGGTACAGGCCAAAGGGATGCTGGTGAACCCCGCACAGGTGCCTGACCGCGATACTTCCGGTCGGACCGTTTGGGTGACCCGAGCGCGGCCTAAGATCGACCGCATCGCGTGCCCCTGGCTGATCCGTCGCTTCATCGATCCATCGGCAGTCTTCCTGTTTGTCGCCTCGACCGAGGTCCGCAGCGTGGCGGAATGCTTCGGCGCCACGCCATTCGATATCGAAGATATCTTTTGGAGCCACAGGGGTCCGGCCTGCACCTTCGATGCCATGCTGGAGGAATTCGGGCTCGCCTCCGAGGCGCTGGGCCGCCTCGCAACGATCGTGCGTGCCGCCGACACCGCGCAACTCGATCTCGCGCCCGAAGCCGCAGGCCTTCTCGCAGCGTCACTCGGTTTATCACGCATGTATCGCGACGATCTGATCCAGCTTGATGCCGGGATCGCGCTCTACGACGCCTTCTATCGCTGGGCTCGTGATGCTGCTGGCGAAACACATAACTGGCCGAACGTTTCGGGAGGCCGGTCATGACCGAGTTGGCGACGCGCACTGCCTCGGATGGGGCACACGACGCTCGAATGCCGTCTTTTGCCGAGGCAACTCGCGTTTGGTTCAAAATTGGCTGTCTCTCCTTCGGTGGTCCCCCCGGTCAGATCGCGCTGCTGCATCGCGAGGTGGTCGATGAGCGCAACTGGGTCAGCGACCGCCGTTTTCTACATGCGCTGAACTTCTGCAATCTCCTGCCCGGTCCCGAGGCACAGCAACTCGCGATCTATCTGGGCTGGCTGATGCATGGGCCGCTTGGGGGCGCCACGGCGGGCCTGCTCTTCGTCATCCCCGGCGCCATCATCATGATGGCGCTCTCGATCATCTACGCAACCCTGGGCACCGTGCCGCTGATCGCGGCCTTGTTCTTCGGCCTGAAGAGTGCGGTCCTGGTACTGGTCGTGGAAGCCGTCCAACGCATCGGGCGCCGAGCGCTCAAGGGGCGGCCTGCATGGTCTCTGGCGGCAGCATCTTTCGTTGCCCTATTTTTCTTCGGCATACCATTTCCGGTTGTCGTCTTGGCCGCCGGTCTCATCGGCTACATGGCGCCAAAGCACTTCTCGGGTAGTAGCCACGGCAAGGCGAAGGACGGGCCCATCGCTCTTCTGGACGCCGTGTTGGAAGCCGACCCGACCCGGATAACCAGGCTTACCAGGGGCGCCCGCCGAGCCGGTCTCATCGCCCTGGTACTCTGGCTCGTCCCGGTCGTGGTCCTGATGCTTGTAGGCGGTGTTTATGCCGATGTGGCGTGGTTCTTCTCAAAGATGGCCGTCGTCACCTTCGGCGGCGCCTATGCCGTGCTGGCCTACGTCGCCCAGGAGGCGGTCCAGCATTACCATTGGCTGGCACCCTCGGAGATGCTGGCTGGGCTGGGGCTGGCCGAGACGACGCCCGGACCGCTCATCCTCGTGCTTCAATTCGTGGCCTTCCTGGCTGGATTTCGAAGCACCGGCATGCTCAGTGGCATAACTGGCGGCATCGCAGCATCGCAGCATCGCTGCTGACGCTGTGGGTGACGTTTGAGCTTTGCTTCGCCTTTGTCTTTCTCGGCGCCCCGTTGGTCGAACGCCTGGAAGCGAACCGGACGCTGTCGGCTGCCCTATCAGCTATGACGGCCAGCATCGTCGGAGTCGTGGCCAATCTTGCGGTTTGGTTCGCACTGCACGCCCTCTTCAAGGCGACCTTTCCGGTAAGGACAAGCCACCTGTCTTTCGACGCGCCGGTGCCCAGCAGCATCGACCTCTGGGCACTCCTGCTGGCTGTGATCGCGGCTATCGCCGTGCTGCGCATGAAGCTTGATGTGGTTCGGACACTTGGGGTTTGTGCGGTCCTCGGCGTCGTGCTGCATATGGCGGTGGTGGTGGGCCAATGACAGCCACTTTCATTCGCCCGATGCTGCGGGCCGCCATCTAAGCCGCTCTCGCCATCACGCTGGGTGTAGCGGATTCCGTCGCCGAGCCCAACACCCTGAGCCACCTGTTTTCCGCATCGGCGGACTTCCCGTTGGGCTTCCGTCGGCTACATCGCCTCCGACTGCAACGACCGGCTGTTGACGGTCGATCTCACCGACGGCCGGGTACTCGGCGGCCTGTCCATCGGCCACGATCCCAACGCCGGTGCCACTCGGCGACACCTTCATTGGCCGTAACGCCCACACCGTTTCGGTCGACCCAGGTACACATCTGCTGTATCTGCCGATTGCCGATCAGAAAGGACGCGCAGTCCTGCGCTTAGTCGTTCCCGCGATCAACGGAGTGGCGCCCGACGTCGGATCGGCCATTGCGGCGCGGCCGAGCTTTTGGCCTGGATGACCACGGAGGAATTAACACGGGATTCCCGAGATAGTCGCTATCAGCGTTCAAAGAGCAATCACTGCCATCCCTCCTTCTGGAGGCTCCAGAAGGAGACGCCGGTCAAGGTCAGGGCAAGGGCGAGGGGATTCCACTAAAGGACGTTGGAGATCGGACGCTTACTTATCGGGTAGAAGAGTGGGGCTCCGCGACATCCACCACTGAGGTTGAGGTAGTCCCGATCATGATCATCTTGCCGAGCACCAGCGCGTTGATGACCGCGAGCCTTCGACCTGATAGGCGAGGCCAACTTTGCGGCGGAGCAACGTCCCATGCAGCTTGACCAAGCCGAAAACGAGCTAGAGATAGACGACAATCGCTCCGAGTTTTCTCGCCTCGCCCCTCATCCGGTGCGCCAGGCGGCGGCCTGGGCGGGCCGAGGTATCGCCGTGCCTTTGGTCAAGCATGATCTTCGCGCCTCCTCACATCGTGCGTGCTACGGCGCAGCGACACCGATTTCACGGAGGACATAGGCGGGTCCAAGTCGCATCAACCCGTGGCGGGACTGAGCCGGACGGCCCGCCACAGGGAGCCAATTAGCGTCGACGGGCGCCCCCGCCCCGCTGGCCCCGGCCGCCGGCGTTCTGCATAGCGCGACTTTGCGAGCCGCGTTGCTGGAATTGCCGAGCGCGGGCGCCGTCATTCATACCGCCGAATGCACTGCGATTGCTGGCGGCACGCGGCACCGCCCGCGTGGCTGGTCGTTGTTGCAGCCGTTGTTGTGGGCGTTGCTCGCCCGCACCTACGCCCGGTTGTGCCCGGCTAGCAGCCCCCACACGGTTACCCCCCTGGCCGCCGGCCGGTCTGTTTTGTCCTGACTGTGCTCGGGGCTGTGCTCCGGCGGCCGTATTGCCGGCAAGAGGCCGGTTCGTCCGCGCCGCGCCACCGACACCTTGCGTGCCACCGGCCCGGTTCTGCGCTGTCCTGGCGCTATTGCCGATATTCGGCCGGTTCACCGCACCGCTGGGGACCGACACACGCGGTCGTCCCACTGCGTTGGCTGGCAGACCTTGGAGGCGGGTCGGCGCCCTCACCGGGCCACCGGGGGGACGAGTGGGACGCGTCCCAGCACCTGCCGACGAGGCACGCCAGCTGTTCCCGTTGAAATTACCGCGACTGACATTGTTCGCGGTGATATTGTTGTACCGGGTCGTATTGACGTTGATGCTGCCGCCGCCGCAGCAGCCGCCATGGCCCCAACTTGCGCCAGCCCAGCCCCAGAGTGACCCGACAACCGCGACGCCCGCCGCGAATGCGATCCCGCTCGCCAGTGCGGCTCCAGGGTAATAGGCCGGCGGCGGCGGGTAATAGACCGGCGGGTAAGCAGGATAAGGCCACGTGCCGTAGACGACCGAGGGGTTATAGGCCGGCACATAGACGACCTTGGGGTCGGCCGGCTGAATGACGATGGTCTGGTCGGGTGTCGGCTGGCCCTGATCGTCCATCACCACCTGGGTCGACACGACCTGCTGCCCGGTCGTTTTCAAATGGCCCGTATTTTGCGCCTGCAAGCGCAAGCGCTGCACGGAATCCAGCACGTCCTCCTGCTGGGTCGCCATGGCGTAGCCGATCTGCTGCGTCCAATCGAGATTCTGGTCCAACTGTGCTAGCACCTGCGGAAATGGCACGAGCGACTTCACGCTCGGGTCCCACGACAGCGGCGCGAGTGCCTTGGCCAGCGCATCGCCTTTCAGCGCCTTGTTGTTATCCTCCTCCAACCAGCGGGTGGCTTCGACGATCTGCAGGGGATAAGTCGCCGCCATCAGCGTTTGCACGAGCAGATCGTCCGGATAGAGCGCGATCGGCGCCAGCATGGCGTCGAGTTGCTCGGGATTGAAGGTCGATGCAGCCGGCGCCCCCTGCGTGGCGGCCCCTGCCGGGCCCGACGCCCGGGCCGGCGCGGCTGCTTCGGCCCACGCACCGTCTGGTGGCATCATTAACAAAAGGGATAGAAGCGTAGCCAGAACAGGTTGCAGCCCCCTGCCGGTCCCCAGACGCGCCCGCCCGCCCGGCTGCTGCCGCAGCTGCCGCAGGCGATTAAGAAAGCTGGGGAGTGCCGAACCGGACAGAGACCAGGAAGGTGCGAACATGCCCATCACAAATCACCGTTCCACTGCAAGGCAAGGCCTATGGCGGCGCGCATAGGGCTAAGGGCCGACGATATCGACACGTGTCCAACTCAGGTCCGGGTCGAACACGCGCATCTTCCGCACGATCGTCGCCGTTTCCGGTCCGAGGTCTTTCTGGAACACCACATCGTCCTGATTGACCTCAAAGGTCATGATGCCAGAGGCGCCATAAGCCGCAGGCCAGGCAACCAGGGCGAATCCCTTGGTCATGCGCCCATTGACCACGTAATTCAGCGCGCCGCCGGGCGCGCTGTCACCCTGGCCGGTAAGGATGCGGAAATAGTAGCCCTGATAAGGCACCGGCTTGCCGGACAGGTTGGCACCCGGATAGCCCTCCTCCACCGCCTGGTCGATGAGCGGCTCGAGCGGGCTTTCCGGCTGCCCCTCATCGGCGGGCCAATAGAGCCCGTCGTGGAGCCCCGGCGTGCTGGCGAGGCGCTGCGCATAAGCCGCGCGCCCTTCTGCGCCCATCATATCGAAATACAGCTTCTGCGCATCGACATAGGCCAGCGCTGTCCGGATTGCCGCGATTTCGTTACGACCGATGCGACGGTCGACAAGATCCTGTGCACCGAGATGACTGTCAAAGTGCCACTGTCCGGCGTCCTTCACGATCGGAATCGGCAAGGGCCAGTCATTGGCGCCGACCGTCAATACCATGTGGCCGAGGGCATCGGGCGCGAGCGCGTGCGCGGCATCGTAGGCGGCAACGAACTTCTGCCGGGCCTGATCGTCCGCGACCGGGTCGCCGGAATTAACGAGCGCGCCGCTGCCCGGCCCGAGCACATCGCGCATCGCGGCCAGATTATCGGCGCGTGCAGCGGCAACAAGGGCTAGAGCTGCCTCCTCCGGCGTTGCAAAACAGGTTGCGCGGGTCAGAGTGGCGCTTTCAGCCAGCGACGACGCATAGGTCGTCGCCGGTGTCGCGGCGCACATAGCAATCAGAAGAAAAGCGGCGACGGCCTGACCACGCATCGACTTTCCCTTCCTAGAGCCCGCGCCTGCCGCTACCCCGTAACGACTTGCGCGAGCTCTATCGCAGCGACAGTGTCAGTTGGGACGTTTGTAACACTCCTTCGAAAATATCAGGCGATTCCGATTTTGGCTCATGCCAAGGTCCACACTTTGGACACGCGGTTGAACATGGTCGCTCAGCTTCAACAGGGACGTGATCGGGGCTCGGCAGCACGCGCCAAAGTCGCAGCGCTCAGGGAATAAAAGGTAGTAGCCGAGAAGGCACGACGCAGAGTCCCGTGGAGATCACTCGCTCAGCACGGTATTCGCGGGAGACCCCTAAAAGCGGATCTCCCGGGCCGCCACGGACCCGGGAGCTAGCCAGACCGAAATCAGGAGCAGCCGAACCAGCCGCACTTCTCCATTGAGGTGATGGTCAATGCCGTGAGCGAGACCGTTATCGCATCGCCTACCCGGAGGTTCGACATCATCGCTGCCTTAGTCGGATCCGTCACCACAATTGTGTACACGCCACCGCCAGTCACATCGACAATATTAAAGCTTCGGCCGGGATCGATTTTCGTAACGCGAGCTGAGATTTGGGTCGCCTCGGGGCCGATCCCGCCTGGCGTATGAGCCACCTGTCCGACAGTCGATGTTGCGCCCGCCGGTGCGGGTGCCGAAGTCGGTGTAACGACCCACAAGACCTGCCGTGTGTAGTTTGCCTCTACTGCGTCCCCCTGCTCCACGTTGTCGAGCCGGATCGCGGGCCCCGCGTACAGATCAAGCGGAGTCCCTTCCCTTGACGCGATCGTTATCGCGCGCGTAGCTACGTCAAGCGCCAGCACTTTTCCTTCGATTGATCCCGTTCCGCCGTCGGGAACAACGTTGGACATCTGTGGATTTGGTTGCGCCTCCGTGACCTGCAAAGTTGCAATAGGGGCCAGAAATGCGGCCGCAGCAAAAAGTCCGACGGCAGCGGATTTTGGGCGAAGGCCGAAATGAAACATCGAATCCTCCTTCCGTGGAACGAAATTATTGTTGGCTCTGATTGGGATCACAGTCATTGATCCATATCAATTAGACAACGGAAATACGAAAGGAGTCATCCAAATTCGTTACGAATTGTCACGGGGTGTTGAAGGGTCAGCGCACCTGCCCAGTTTTGATGCTGTTAGAGCATTCCTGGGTTGGTTGGAATCAATCAGGGGGATTCCCCGACGAGCGGATGTGTAATTCCCTGGCTTGAACCACGAGAGGTATTGTCATGTTAGGGCCGGGACTCATGACCAGTAGCTGACGGTTGCGGTGATGCAGACGGCGGCATGGAAGCGTATGGCGAAACCGTCATAGCGGGTGGCGATACGATGAAAATCTCTTAGGCGATTAAACATGCATTCGATGTCGTTGTAACCTTTGTGGAGATTCGATACGGTTGTTCTGGCACAGCACAGCGGCTTCCTGCCCGAGGTCTTGGTGCCGGACGAAGCGACTGAGACCCTCGGACGTGTTGTGGCGCAGCGCTCTCAGACCGTCCAACAGACAACGCGGATCAAGAATCGGATCCATGGCATACTGCATACCAATGTAATCGCACCTGATGAGATCGAGCTATTCGTTGCGTTTGGCCGCGTCTGGCGAGGGTCTCTTCCCTTGGAGCGGGACGAGATGCTCGCGGTCCGGCGCTACCTCGTCGACCTTGATCAGCGGCTGGCGGACTTTTCAATCCTTGATTAGGTGTTGGCCGAGCATGCTTTGCGTGATGAGCGCGTGCGCCAGCTCATGACGCTGAGCGGTGGCGAAGTTGAAAGGGATCGAGTTCGCGGATAGATTAGAGAACGGCTGCGTAGCGACGTTCGAACAACCCCATTTTTTTTCCCTAGCCGAACGGCGACGCTAGGGTGCGCCACGGTCGGGAGAGAGAACCTGTGACGCAGGTGGCCCACCTCATCGCTCCCTGTAGCCGTCACAGCATAGCGGGGCCTGACACCGTCGAATCCCCACGGGCGAGGTGGGAAAGAATGAAACTCGACGCAATGCGCACCCAAATCCGCGAAGGGCGTGCCCTGTTAGGCTGGAGTAGGGACCGGCTTGCCGCAATGGCCGGGGTACCTCCCGGTTCCATCGCTTGCATCGAGCGAGGAAATCTGGGTGTTCCACAGGTCACTCTGGCCGCCATCCAGGTTGCCCTTGAAAAGACGGGCGTTACCTTCATCGACAAGAATGGCAATTGGCCAGACCTCCGACTCATAAAGTCACAATGAAAAAAGCAAATCGCTCCGACCGCCTTGTCGAATTACTCCTTGAACGAACACTGGCCCTTGTGCGGCGGGAGGGCCGTGATCTCACTCTGCGGCAAATAGCGGTCTTGCTCGTGTGCGATACTGCGGAGGATCTCCAAACTGTCCGCGGGCTCGCCCGGCACCTGGAGGTAGGCAAGCCGATCGTAACGCGTGCTGTCGATCGGCTGGAGGCAGCGGGCTTGGCGAGGAGGAAGGCAGACCCCAATGATCGCCGAAGTGTCCTGATCGCTCCCACCCTAGC
>Ga0310811_10005902_pt1 | contig 15570 bp, 9 predicted proteins | sample YCmetagenome_FD_207642 | JGI IMG/M metagenome (GOLD analysis project Ga0310811, IMG submission 207642) | Soil microbial communities from experimental microcosm in Duke University, North Carolina, United States - YC | ecosystem: Engineered > Artificial ecosystem > Soil microcosm > Unclassified ...
ATCGCAGAACGTAGGTACGGGTATCGGCGTCACCGCGACCGATACGCTGGGCGGCGCGGATGCGGGTAACTACGTGATCGCGCAGCCCACCGGCTTGAGCGCCAACATCACCCCGGCGACGCTGACCGTGAGCGGCACGAGCGCGAGCAACAAGGTGTACGACGGCACGACGACGGCAACACTGACGGGCGGCACGCTAACGGGCCTGTTCGGTTCGGACACGGTGACGTTGACGCAATCGGGCACGTTTGCAACGAAGAACGTGGGTACGGGCATCGGCGTAACCGCATCGGACACGCTGGGCGGCACGGACGCAGGCAACTACGTGATCGCGCAGCCCACCGGCTTGAGCGCCAACATCACCCCGGCGACGCTGACGGTGAGTGGCACGAGCGCGAGCAACAAGGTGTACGACGGCACGACGGCGGCGACGCTGACCGGCGGCACATTGTCGGGGGTGATCGGCTCGGACACGGTGACGCTGACGCAATCGGGCACGTTCGCGTCGAAGAATGTCGGCACGGGCGTCGGCGTTACCGCAGCGGACACGCTGGGCGGCGCCGACGCGGGCAACTACGTGTTCGCGCAGCCCACCGGCCTGAGCGCCAACATCACGCCGGCGACGCTGACGGTGAGCGGCACGAGCGCTGGCGACAAGGTGTATGACGGCACGACGGCAGCTGCGCTGACGGGCGGCACGCTGACCGGGGTGATCGGCTCGGACACGGTGACGCTCGCGCAGTCGGGTACGTTCGCGTCGAAGAACGTGAGCAACGGCATCGGCGTCACCGCGACGGATACGCTGGGTGGCGCGGATGCGGGTAACTACGTGATCGCGCAGCCGACGGGTCTGACGGCGAACATCACGCCGGCCACGTTGACGGTGACGGGCACCAACGCCAGCAACAAGGTGTATGACGGCACGACAGCAGCGACGCTAACCGGTGGCACGCTAACGGGCCTGTTCGGTTCGGACACGGTGACGCTCACGCAGTCGGGCACGTTCGCATCGAAGAACGTGGGTACTGGCGTCAGCGTGACCGCATCGGATGCGTTGGGCGGCACGGACGCAGGCAACTACGTGATCGCGCAACCGACGGGCCTGACAGCGAACATCACTCCCGCGACGCTGACGGTGAGCGGCACGAACGCGGGCAACAAGGTGTACGACGGCACGACGGCAGCGACACTGACGGGCGGCACGCTGTCTGGCCTGATCGGCTCGGACACGGTGACACTGGCGCAGTCGGGTACGTTCGCATCGAAGAACGTTGGCAACGGTATCGGCGTGAGTGCAACGGACACGCTGGGTGGCGCCGACGCGGGCAACTACGTGATCGCGCAGCCCACCGGCCTGAGCGCCAACATCACGCCGGCCACGTTGACGGTGAGCGGCACGAGCGCGACCAACAAGGTGTACGACGGCACGACGGCAGCTGCGCTGACGGGCGGCACGCTGACGGGTCTGATCGGCTCGGACACGGTGACGCTGACCCAATCGGGCACGTTCGCATCGAAGAACGTGGGCAACGGTATCGGCGTGAGCGCCACGGATACGCTGGGCGGCGCGGACGCGGGTAACTACGTGTTTGCGCAACCGACCGGCCTGAGCGCCAACATCACCCCGGCCACGCTGACCTACACGGCGACGCCGACTTCCGGCCAGGCGGGCAGTCCGTTGCCCGTGTTGAGCGGAACGGTCGGCGGTTTCGTCGGTGGCGACACGCTGGCGAACTCGACATCCGGAAACCTCGCGTGGACCACGAGCGCGAACACATCGTCGGGCGCGGGCAGCTACGCGATCGACGGCGCGGGTCTCACGGCCGCGAACTACGTGTTCACCGAGGCAGCGGCCAACGAAACCGCGCTGACGATCACCGCGGCGCCGTTGCAGTTGGCCCCGAACCAGCTCGCGATTACGCAAAGCGCCTTCACCGGCACGGGCGGCGCGCCGCAAGGGCCGAACACCTCGTCGACGATTACCGTGGGGTCGGCGCCGAACGCGCCGTCTAACCCGGCGCCTACGTCGCCGACGGATGGTCAGCCCCCAACGCAAACGTCCTCATCGACGCCGATACCGACGCTTACGCTGGATATCGGCGGCACCGGCAAGCTGCAGATCCAGAGCTTCGGCGTGAACCTTCCTTCCGACACGCTGATTGGCCAGAACTAATCCGTATAACAACTATGAAATGTTCCATTCAAGGCCGCCTGGCGAAGCGGCCGCTTATTGTCGCCCTGCTGGGCGTATTGCCTTGCGTCACCACGTACGCTGCCGCGCCGGCCATTCCGAACGCCGGCACGCTGCTTCAGCAAACCCAGCCGGTTGAGCCGCCGACCCCGAGTTCGAACAACACCGGCCTGAACATCGTGCAGCCGTCGAGCGCGCCGTTGCCGTCGAGCGTCGCGTTCCGGGTCGAGCGCATCGAGATCACCGGCAACACCCATATCGACACGGCGACGCTGCACGCGCTCGTGGCCGGCTCCGAGGGCAAGGACCTGACGCTCACGGATCTCGGCGAACTGGCGTTGCTGATCACCGACTACTATCACGCGCACGGCTATCCGCTCGCGCGCGCGATCGTCCCCGCCCAGACGATGCAAGGCGGCGTGGTGCGCATCGAGGTCATCGAGGCGCGCTTCGGCAAGATCGGCCTCGACAATCAGAGCCGCGCGCGCGACGGTTTGCTGCTCTCGACGCTCGGCGGCCTGCAAAGCGGCGCGGTCGTGACCCAGGCGCAGATGGATCGCAGCCTGCTGCTGCTGTCCGATATCCCGGGTGTGCAGATCAACGCGACGCTCAAGCCCGGCGAGGCGGTCGGCACGTCGGACCTGCAGGTGGTCGCGGCGGCCGCGCCGATGGTCGCGGGCAACGTGTCCGTGGACAACTGGGGCGAGCGTTATAGCGGCCGCCCGCGGCTCTCGGGCACGGTGAGCGTGTTCAACCCGCTGCACCAGGGCGACGAATTCAGCGTGTCCGGTCTCACCAGCGGCGCCGACATGAACTACGGACGCGTGGCCTACGACGCGCTGCTCACCGGTGCCGGCACGCGCGTCGGCGCGTCGTTCTCGGCGCTCGACTACCGCCTCGGCGACGCGCTGTCGCCGCTTGGCGCGCATGGCACCGCGCAGGTCGCGAGCACCTGGGTCAAGCAGCCGCTGCTGCGCAGCCGGGCGCTGAATCTGTATGGACAGCTCCAGTACGACCACCTGTCGCTCGACGACAACATCGATACGACCGGCAGCGCGAACGACCGGCATCTCGACAACGTCACGGCGACTCTGTCGGGCGACCTGCGCGACGGCCTGTTCGCGGGCGCGGTGAGCGGCTGGAGCATGAGCTGGACGTACGGGCACACGAGCTTCGACAACGCCACGGCGCAGACCCTGGACGCGATGGGGCGCGATACGCAGGGCGGCTTCTCGAAGTGGAACCTGAGCGCGATGCGGTTGCAGGACCTGGGCGGCGGTAACGCGCTGTTCCTGTCGGCGTCGGGGCAGCTCGCGTCGGGCAACCTCGATTCGTCGCAGCAGGTGATCGCCGGCGGCCCGGGTTCGGTGCGAGCGTATGACGTCAACGCGGTGGCGGGCGACAGCGGTGCGCTCTTCACGATGGAATTCCGGCACACGATGGCGCATGCGTGGTACGGACAGTGGCAGGCGATCGCCTTCGTCGACGCCGCGCACGTGCGGATCAATCGCAATACGTTCGAAGCGGGCTCGAACATCGCGAACATGGGCGGTGCGGGTGTCGGGCTGAATTGGGCGGGGCCGTATCAGACGAACGCGAGCGCGTCGGTGGCCGCGCCGATTGGCGGGCGGCCGGAGCAGGCGGGCAGTACGGCGTCGGTGCGCGCGTGGCTGCAGCTCAGCAAGGCCTTCTGAGCAAAGCCTTCTGAGGGCTAAGCCGGGTTAGCCGCGCTGACGCGCAGCACGCGGGCATACCAAACGACAAAGGGGCGGTGGGATGAATCCCACCGCCCTTTTTTTCGTGTGCGCCGGTAATCGGTGGAACGAGCCCCGCCGCGCCGCCCGTTCAGCTACCGTCGCCGGTCGCCGCGGGCTTGACGAGGTGCGGATAGTAAAGCTCGTAATACCACGCGCAAGCGGTTTCGATCTGCTTCTGGATGCGTGGCGGTACCGCATGCCGTGCCGGCGGCGCGATGCGCGGCCCTTGCCGATGCGGATACTTCATCCGGTAGTGGCTATCGCTTTCGTGAGGGCTGACCGTGAGGTTGCCGGGATCGATTTCGAGCGGCGCGAGGCCGAGCCACGCATACAGGTGCGACATGCAGGCCACCGGTTGCGCCATCAGATCCTCGAAGCGCAGGAAATAGAGGCGGTCCTGCACGGCCTTGGGCAGATCCAGCACCGCATGCAGTGAGATCAGCGGCGCGCCGATCGCCTTGTCTTTCGCGAACAGCATGTCGGCCCGGCCGAAGCGGTCGTGATCGGCCAGATGGTCGGCGAAGTCGACGAGGATCGTGCGCTGATGCTGGGCTTCGATGGAGCCGTAAATCTGGCCGAGCTCCCGCAGGCAGACGATCAGCCGCGCCTCGGGTTCGATGCGCAGCAGGAATTCGATCGCCTGCAGCCATGCGCGGTTCTTGTCCACCACCACGGGGCGCTCGCAGTCGTGATACCAGCCACGCAGAAAGCCCTGCATCGACGACGCCAGGTGCCCGTAGCTGCGCTCGAAAGAGTGATCGAGCTGGGCGAGGAAAAAAGTATCGTCGCTGACCATGCGGCGGATGCCCAGCAACGTATTGCATAGCGGCGAGCTGTGGCTTTCGCCGTGGATCTCGGGGTGTTGGGCCAGCAACTGACACAACAACGTCGAGCCTGCGCGCGGCAAGCCCGTTACACCAACAAATTGAGCCGGCATCGTTCGTGCGTTGTTCGTGATTCCTGGCCCGGTCGAGCCCGGATAAGCACTTCCCGCGGCGCGCGGGAACCCGTTACGGCAAAGGGCGGATTTTACTGCACGGCCGGTATCACGGCGGCTTTCTCTGGCGGAAGTCGACGTCCGCCTTTATTCGCTCAGCTTGCCGTAGTCCGTCCGCCGTCATCCACCTTGTGCCGGCCGGGCGACGATGCCGTCAGGATGCCGTCGAGCAAGGTGCGCTCTTACGATTTCGCGCACCGGCATCCCTTACATAAAGCACGGTGGACAACACCCCCGCCGCCGCCGCCGCTAGCGCGGCAAACAGAAACACCGAGCCATAGCCGAATTCACCGGCGATATACCCGGCCAATGGTCCGGTAATCCCCAGCGACAGGTCGAGAAACACCGAATACGCGGACAGCGCCGCGCCGCGGCTCGCGGGCGGCACCAGGCCGACCGCCTCGACGCCGAGTGCCGGGAATACCAGCGCGAAGCCGAAGCCGGTCAATGCGGCACCCGCCAGCGCGATATGCGGCTCGGGCGCGAGCCACAGCATCAACAGACCCACGCACTCGAATGCAAACGATGCGATCGCGACTCGGAACCCGCCATAGGTCTTGATCGAGTTCGCGAACAGCAGCCGCGAGCCGATGAACAGCGTGCCGAACAGCGTCAGCGACAACGCCGCGTTCGGCCAGTGCCTGGCCGCATAGAACAACGTGATGAAGGTCGCGATCGAGCCGAAGCCGGCCGAGCCGAGCGCGAGGCCGATGCCGTGCGGCAGCACGCGCGTGAACACGCTGCGATACGACATCCGCTCGCCGTGGACCACCGGCACCGACGCGATCAGCCGCGCGAGGTAGTAGCCGAGTGCCGCGAGCGCGATCACGAGAATGCCGAGCGCGGTGAAGCCGATCGAGCGGGAAATCAACACGCCGAGCGGCGCGCCGATCGCGAGCGCGCCGTAGGTCGCGATGCCGTTCCACGAAATCACGCGGGCGTTATTGGCGGTGCCGACCCGGCCGATCCCCCACAGAATCGCGCCGGTGCCGCACAGGCTTTCGCCGAAGCCGAGCACGAGCCGGCTGCATACGAGCAGTGCGAGGCTCAGCACCGGCCAGTGTCCGGTGAGCGCGGCAAGCAGCAGAAACACGCCGCTCGTGGCGCAGCCGATCAGACCGATCGACACCGTGCGCTTCGGCCCGAGCGTGTCGGCCGAGCGGCCCGCCAGCGGCCGCGACGCGAGCGTGGCGACGTATTGCACGCTGATCGCGGCGCCCGCGAGCACCGCGCTATAGCCGAGGTCGCCATGCACGTAGCCGGGCAGCACCGCAAGCGGAATGCCGATGGTCAGGTAGCAAAGAAAGGTGAAAAAGACGACCGGAATGATCTGCAGGGTGGTCGCAAATTCGCTGCGGGAAGACGCGGAGTCGGTGGACATCGGGAAAACGAGACTTGAAATCGGCGGGAGTGCGTGATTGTCCCATGGAACCGATCCCTTTGCAGGCTTTGCTTAATTATTTGGCGCGCCAAAGACGGCCTGGCGAGTGTCAGTGCGCATATAAAAAGGTCTCTGTGCCGCCCGGCGGGTGTTTTGCTCGCATCGCACCGGCGCTCATTCCGGTGTTCGGTGTCTTTATTGCCATGTAAATAACAAAAAAGTGGCAATTTTTCTTTCGCAACATAAGCGTAAGGCCCCGCAAATCGACCCCGATATCGCTTTACGGATATGTCCTGCATGCCATTGCCGCTATGGGTTGTGTTTATTGACGGTGATAGTTTTCAAACCATCGACGCGGCGCGTCCGCGCGAACACAGAACTGACGAGAGCAACGAGACATGACTGAGCCGATTCGCTTCTATCACCGCAACGCGATCCGCGAAATCGAGGACGCGCCCGTCACTCGCACGGTGCTGCAGTATCTGCGCGAGGACGCGCATTGCACCGGCACCAAGGAAGGCTGCGCCGAAGGCGACTGCGGTGCGTGCACCGTGGTGATCGGCGAGCCCAACGCGGCGGGCGGCGTCGATTTCAAGGCGGTCAACGCGTGCATCCAGTTTCTGCCGACGCTCGACGGCCGCGCGCTTTTCACCGTCGAAGACCTGCGGCAGCCGGACGGGTCGCTGCATCCGGTGCAGCAGGCAATGGTCGACTGCCACGGCTCGCAATGCGGCTTCTGCACGCCGGGCTTCATCATGTCGATGTGGGCGCTCTACGAAAAGCACGGCCACGAACATAGCTGCGCGAACCGCACGGTGCCGTCGCGCGAGACGATCAACAACGCGCTGACCGGCAATCTGTGCCGCTGCACCGGCTACCGGCCGATCGTCGAGGCGGCCGAGCGGATGTTCGACGCTCCCGCGCCGCAAGCGCCGGTCGACGTGAAAGCGTTGGCCACCAAGCTCGCATCGCTCGGGCGCAACGAGACGTTCCACTACGAACACGCGGGCCGGCGCTTTGCCGCGCCGCGCACGGTCGCGGCGCTTGCGCAACTGAAGGAAGCCGAGCCGGCCGCGCGGATTCTCGCGGGGAGCACCGACATCGGCTTGTGGGTCACCAAGCAGATGCGCGAGCTCGACAACATCGTCTATGTCGGCCAGATCGCCGAGCTGCAAAAGCTCGAAATCAACGACGACTGGATCGAGATCGGCGCGGGCGTGAGCGTCGAGAAAGCCTATGCCGAGATCGCGAAGCAGTATCCGGAACTCACCGAAATGTGGCAGCGCTTCGCATCGCTGCCGATCCGTAATGCCGGCACGCTCGGCGGCAATATCGCGAATGGCTCGCCGATCGGCGACTCGATGCCGGGGCTGATCGCGCTCGGCGCACGCGTGATCGTGCGCGGCGGCGAGCTCGAGCGCGAGATGCCGCTCGAAGACCTGTACGTCGCGTATCAGAAGAAAGATATGGCCGAGCACGAGTTCGTGGTCGGCCTGAAGGTGCCGGCGCGCAGCGGCGCGCGCGCGAATCTGCGCTTTCGCACCTACAAGCTGTCGAAGCGTTTCGACTCGGATATCTCGGCTGTGTGCGCGGCGTTCTCGTTCATCGCCGACGGCAACATGATCCGTGAGCCACGCATCGCGTTCGGCGGGATGGCCGCGACGCCGAAGCGCGCGCCTCATGCCGAAGCCGTGCTGCGCGACACCGAATGGCACGAGGCGAGCGCGCAGGCCGCAATGGTCGCGCTCGGCAACGACTACGCGCCGCTCAGCGATATGCGCGCGACCAGCGACTACCGCCTCGAAACGGCGAAAAACACGCTGTACCGCTTCTGGCTCGAAACCCGCCCGCACAATCCGCTGCCGAAAAATCTGCTCGACGTTCGCGCGGTCGAGCCGGCCGGCGCGAGCGTTTGAGCACGGCGAGTCCAACGGATACGGAGAACATCACAATGAACCAGCAAGCCGAACCGTTCCTGAAAGAGCTTCAGGATCTCGACGACTTCACCCAGGTCCACGTGTCGCGGCCGCACGAATCCGCGCATCTGCACGTGAGCGGCCGCGCGACCTACACCGACGACATCCCCGAGATGGCCGGTACGCTGCACGCGGCGCTCGGGTTGTCGTCGAAGGCGCACGCGAAGATCGTGTCGATCTCGCTCGACAAGGTGCGCGCGACGCCCGGCGTAGTCGCGGTCTTCACCGCCGACGACATCCCCGGCATAAACGACGTCGGTCCGATCATCCACGGCGACGATCCAATTCTCGCCAATGGCGTCGTGCAATACATCGGTCAGCCGATCTTTATCGTGGTCGCGACGTCGCACGATGTCGCGCGTCTCGGCGCGCGGCGAGCGGACGTGGTCTACGAGGAATTGCCGGCGGTGCTGACCGCGCAGCAGGCGCGCGCCGCCAACCAGTTCGTGCTGCCGCCGATGAAGCTCGCGCGCGGCGACTCCGGCACGAAGATCGCGCGCGCCGCGCATCGCGAGGCCGGCGAAATGCTGCTCGGCGGCCAGGAGCAGTTCTATCTGGAAGGGCAGATCTCGTACGCGGTGCCGAAAGACGACGACGGCATGCACGTGTACTGCTCGACCCAGCATCCGACCGAAATGCAGCATCTGGTCGCGCATGCGTTGGGCGTGGCCTCGCATAACGTGCTGATCGAATGCCGGCGCATGGGCGGCGGCTTCGGCGGCAAGGAATCGCAGTCGGCGCTGTTCGCATGCTGCGCGGCGCTCGCTGCATGGAAGCTGCTGTGCCCGGTCAAGCTGCGCCCGGACCGCGACGACGACATGATGGTCACCGGCAAGCGCCACGACTTTCACTACACGTTCGAAGTGGGCTACGACGAGCAGGGCGTGATCGACGGCGTCGCGGTCGACATGACCTCGCGCTGCGGCTTTTCCGCCGATCTGTCCGGCCCGGTGATGACGCGCGCGCTGTGCCACTTCGATAACGCGTACTGGCTGTCGGACGTGTCGATCGACGGCTTCTGCGGCAAGACCAACACGCAGTCGAACACCGCGTTTCGAGGCTTCGGCGGACCGCAGGGCGCGTTCGCGATCGAGTACATCATCGACAACGTCGCGCGCTCGGTCGGCATGGATTCGCTCGACGTGCGCCGCCGCAACCTGTACGGCAAGACCGAGCGCAACCAGACGCCGTATGGTCAGGTGGTCGAAGACAACGTGATTCACGAGCTGATCGACGAACTCGAGGCGACCAGCGACTATCGCGCGCGCCGCAAGGCGGTCGACGAATTCAACGCGAACAACGAGATCCTGAAAAAGGGGCTGGCACTCACGCCGGTCAAATTCGGCATTGCGTTCAACGTCACGCACTTCAATCAGGCCGGCGCACTCGTGCATATCTACACCGATGGTTCAGTGCTCGTGAATCACGGCGGCACCGAAATGGGCCAGGGCTTGAATACGAAGGTCGCCCAGGTCGTCGCGCATGAGCTGGGTGTCGGCTTCAACCGCATCCGCGTGACCGCGACCGATACCAGCAAGGTCGCCAATACGTCGGCAACGGCCGCATCGACCGGCTCCGATCTGAACGGCAAGGCAGCGCAGGATGCCGCGCGCCAGTTGCGCGAACGGCTCGCCGCGTTTGCCGCCGACAAGTTCGGCGACGGCAGCGTGAATGCCGCCGATGTGCGTTTCGCGCACGATCACGTGGTGGTCGGCGATGCGATCGTGCCATTCGGCGAAGTGATCGCGAAGGCGTATCTCGCGCGCGTCCAGTTATGGTCCGATGGCTTCTACGCGACGCCTAAACTGTACTGGGATCAGTCGAAGCTGCAAGGCCGGCCGTTCTATTACTACTCGTATGGCGCGGCGGTGTCGGAAGTCGTGATCGATACGCTGACCGGCGAGATGCGCGTGCTGCGCGCGGATGCGCTGCATGACGTGGGCGCGTCGCTGAATCCGGCGCTCGACGTCGGCCAGGTCGAGGGCGCGTTTATCCAGGGGATGGGCTGGCTCACGACCGAAGAACTGTGGTGGAACGCGGGCGGCAAGCTGATGACGCATGCGCCGTCCACCTACAAGATTCCGACCGTCAACGATGTGCCGCCGGTCTTCAATGTGAAGCTGTTCAAGAACCGCAACGCGGAGGACAGCATCCACCGTTCGAAAGCGACTGGCGAGCCGCCGCTGCTGCTGCCGTTCTCGGTGTTCTTCGCGGTGCGCGACGCGGTATCCGCGGTGGGCGCGCACAAGGTCAATCCGCCGCTCAATGCGCCGGCGACCAGCGAGGAAATTCTCAAGGCAGTCGGTGCGGTACGTGCCGCGGCGACCGCGGCACGGCACGCGTGATCGCGCGTTGACGGACCCAGAGTCGACGGACCCAGAGGAGCGCAAGCATGGAAGCAGGTGTGAGTCATTTTCTGAGCGGAATGGTCGCGATCAACGATCGCTCACCGGTTCAAATTGGCCGGTGCAGCGCGTTCGAACCGCCGCGTGCGGCGCCGATGCATATCGTGCTGTTCGGCGCGGGGCACGTCGGGCACGCGCTCATCCAGTTGCTCGGCACGCTGCCGTGCGTGGTGCAGTGGGTCGACGAACGCGACGAACTGTTCCCCGACGAAACGCCGCCCAATGTGCAGGTCGAAGCGACCGACACGCCCGATGCAATCGTCGACGCGGCGCCGCCGGGCGCATGGTTTCTCGTGATGACGCACAACCATGCGCTCGATTTTTCGCTGGCCGCGCGCATCATGCGGCGGCGCGATTTCAGCTACTTCGGGATGATCGGCTCGAAGACCAAGCGCGTGAAATTCGAACGGCGTCTGCTCGAACGCGGCGTCGAGTTGGAGCGGCTCGAGGAGATGACATGTCCGATCGGCGTCGAGGGAATCGTCGACAAGGCGCCGTCGGCGATCGCGATTGCGGTATGCGCGCAGTTGCTGCGATTGAGGACGCAGCAGGTTGCGGCGCGCGCGGCTTCAGGTGCTTTTGCAGGGATTCAGGCGCAGGGCATCGATCGGCGTACGGCGCAGGTGAGCGCATAGACCACCGCGCACAGAGTTAGCTTGCGAGAGCGTTCGAGGGGGCGGTGCCGATGCGCCGGCCCCCTCGTTTTTTGGCCGGCCCTGCGTGGCGCGGCGTGCCGTGTTCAGCAGCGCTTGCAGCGCCGACTACCGCGACTACCGCGACTACCGTTGCGGCTTCGTATCAGCCTTCGCCTGCGCCTTCCCCCGCGGCTTTTTCCGCGCGACCAGTTCATCCGACACGTCGGACATCAACGTGCGAAGCCAGCCGATATCGCTTGGCCGATCCGGTTGCGGATGCCACATCTGATAACACTTGATGCGCGGAAACGCGATCGGCACGTCGACGACCGCGAGCGGCAGCATGCTCGCGTAGTGCAGCGCGAAACGGCGTGTCGTCGTGAAGATCAGATCGGATTGCAGCAGCGTCTGCGGCACGAGCCCGAAATAGGGCAGCGTCGCGACGATGCGCCGTTGCGCGTGCGCGTGCGCGAAACCGGTGTCGATCGCGCCGCCGCGCGCGCCGCTATACGGTGCCGGGGCGAGATGCGGCGCGGCCAGATACGCATCGCGCGTCATCGGCGTGCGTGCGAGCGGATGATCGGCGCGCATCATGCACACGACGGTGTCGGCGAACAGGTCGCTACGCTCGAAACACGGATCGGGCTTCGGCCAGTTGCCGATCACCAGGTCGAGTTCGCCGGCGTCGAGCGCGGCCGAATGATCGAACAGCGGACCCAGCGATTCGATTTCGAGCCGCGCATGCGGTGCCGCCTCGCGAAAGCGCGCGATCACGGTCGGCATGAAGAAGTCGTTCAGATAGTCGGGCGCGGCGATGCGAAACGTGCGGCGCGAGCGGCCGGCGTCGAAATCGCCATGCGGCGTCGCGACGAAATCGACGTCGCGCAATACGCGTTGCGCGGCCGCGAGCAGCGATTCGCCATATTCGGTCGGCACCATGCCCGACTTGCCGCGCACCAGAATCGGATCGCCGAGCGTTTCGCGCAGCTTGCGCAGCGCGGTGCTGATCGCAGGCTGGGTCTGGTTCAGACGCAGTGCGGTTTGTGTGACGCTGCGCTCGACCAGCAGCGTGCACAGCACGCGCACGAGCCAGATATCGAGGGAGGCGGCGGTGTCGTCCATGATCAAAACGCGGCGGCGCGAGCGGAACGTACCGCTCGCGGCACGGCGCGCGCGTGGGCTGCGAAGGTTATAACCTTAGGCCTGTTTGCCAGCGAGCGGCATAGCGCGCGCGGTATGGCGGGGATCAGTGCGGCGCTGCCCGCTCCAGCGGCTTCAGGCCGGCTTGTCGGCCAGCCCCCACGGCAGCGAACTGATCCGCTTCACTTCCCCCGATTCGAGCCAGTTCGGCGTGCGCGCGCAGTACAGCACCATCGGCAGCGCATCCTCGCCCCAGAACAGCTGATCGTTCAGACGGAAGGTCGGCACGCCGTACACGCCGAGGCTGATCGCATTCTCGGTATTGCGCCGCAGTTGCGCTTTGACCTCTTCGCTTTTGACCAGCTCGGGGCCGTCCGGTCTGCCGACGCGCTCGCACAGTTCGGCAAACGCTTCATCGCTCGACGGGTCACGCCCCTCGCGCCAGATAAAGCGGAAGATTTCGCGCACGAACTGCACGTCGCCGTTCGCGGCGGTCGCGAGCAGCAGCGGCTTCATCGAATCGAACGGATGCGCGGGCGGCATCTTGTAGCGGATGCCCAATTGCTCGGCACGAAACAGCGCGTGCCGGTACATGAAGGTGCGCTTGGAGGGCACACTGTACGCGGAGCGCTGACCCCAGTGGTGATACAGATCGTTGAGCACGACCGGCGTGAATTCGAAATCGAAGCCGGGCCATTTGTCGTGTTGCTCGAGCAACAGGTAGGTGAACGGCGAGACGAAATCGTAAAACCACAGCGGCTGTTGGGCGTCGATGCCAACGGTCATAAGTGTCTCCGGATTGCCTGTACTGGACTGCGCGGACGGTGCGTCCACTATTTCGTCAAAATTGTCATGATCTTACGCGGTGCGGCCAGCGCTTGCACCGGTCGATATCCCCTGGTAGGCCCGGGTGGGCGGGTGTTTCAGTACCTGCTTCATTAGTCGCTTCGCGTCCGTGCTACGCCCGCTTCGTTCCCGCTTCATTCCCGCTTCGTTCCCGCCTCATTCGCGCTTTGCGCCGCTTTCGCTGGCTTCGTCCGCCGTGTGAGCGGTGCCGCGCTCGCCGCTTTCGCGCTCGCCGGTCACGGTGGTTTCAGCGGCGCGTGGCGGGCTTTGGCGTGCCGCTGAGTCGCTCGTGTCGCTGCCGTCGTCCGCCTCGTCCGTCTCGTACAGCGGACTCACCGCGTCACGGCCTTCGGTGAGCCGCCGCCGCACGAAGCCTATATGCTCGCGCAGCACGTAGAACTGGTCCGCATACGCGAGCGGCATCTTCATTCCGTTGACCGAGTCTTCGATCGTGTCGAGCCGTTCGATCAGCGACGCGCGCTCGGCCGCCGAATGCACCTCGCTGAGCGCGCTGCGCTCGATCGCGATCAGCGCGCCGTACCAGCGGTAGATGCGCGACTTGACCCGCCACGCGTACAGCCCCGGCACCACCCGCAGCGCTGGCACCAGCAGCACGATCAGCGGCACGACCACCACCAGCAGCCGGTCGGCGAGACTCGCGATCCAGAACGGCAGCGTGCGATACAGGAAGCCCTTGCCCGACTTGTAGTAGCGCGCGGCGTCGTCGGAGAGGGGGAAGTCGTGCGCGATCGGCGCGGGGAATTCGCCGGCGCGCTGCATCACGGTCGCGCCGCCGTGCACCTCGCGCGCGGCCTCGATCAGCAGATCCGACAGCGCCGGGTGCAGCGAATTGCGCGCGATCAGCTCGGCGGTCGGCGCGACGATGCTGATCGATTCCGACGGCAGGTTCTTGCCGAGATCCAGTGCGCCCATCGGCACCTTCAGCGCGGTCAGGTACGGAAAGCGCCGGGTATACGCCTCGGCCTGCGTGAAATCGTAGAAGCGGATGTTCTGCGTGCGGTACAGCTTGCCCATTACCGCCGGTTGCGCCGAGTCGCCAGCGAGAAAAGCCGCGTCGATCTTGCCGTCGATCAGCGCGCTGGCGGCTTCGTCGCCCGACAGCGGCAGCAGTTTGGTCGGCCCGCCCGGCACGATGCCGTTGGCCTTCAGCAGCGCGAGCGCCAGTTCGCGCGTGCCGCTGCCCTCGGCGCCGATCGCGAGCCGCTGGCCCTTGAATTCGGATAGCCACTGAACGGGCGCGCCGTGATAGAAGACCGCGAGCGGCACGTAGGCGACGCTGCCGAGCGACATCAGACCTTTGTCCTTCGCCACCGTGCCGGGCGCGATGCCGCCCTGCACGAAGCCGACGTCGACATCCGATTTCGAGTCGGACAGGCGCTTGAGATTGTCCTGCGAGCCTTGCGAGGCCTGCACGTTCAGCGTGATGCGGTTGCGCGCGAGGATCGTCTTGTACTTCTGCGCGGCGTTCCAGAAGGTGCTGCCTTCGGGGCCCGCGCTGATCGTCAGCGTATTCGGCGGGGCGGGCTGGATCAGTCGCACGGCGGCCCAGATCGCGACGATGCCGAGCAGCACGAGCGGACCGAACGACACCGCCAGGTCGCGCCACGAGATCGCGACGAAACGGGCGACGAGATGGGGAGGGCGGCTGCGGCCGGTGGTTGGCTTCATCGGATGGCGGCGGTCGAGAGCATTCGGATGCGCGCGAAAGCGGGCAAGTGGACGGCTGGGGCGCGCGGTGGCGCCGGGATGGTTCACGGTGCTGCCTGCGTACCGTGGTCAGGTTGGTTGACCGGTCGGCCAGCGGCGCCGTGGCACATGTGGCGCCGATGGTACCTGAGATTCACCCGCCGGCGAAACGCGCGGCCCGCCGCTGCGCCGACAAACCCGTAACAAATAGTGAATGCGTCGCGAATGGCGCTGGCGAACGGGCGTGCGACGAGCGCTGCCGGCGCGCCACGCCGCTCTCTAAACCCTTTGCGCTTCTGTCTCGGCTAGATTAAATTGTGCTTCGCTACCGCGAACCAACGTTTGCGCGGCGCGATCCGGCACGACAGACAAGAACCGGAGGCGCCGGCGAATTTCGCGGTCTGCTGGTTGCCGTGCCGCTGCCCGGTGCCGCCTTCACGAGGCGCATGACGGACGGTCGAGGCAGCCGGCTTCTCTCGCCTCTCGCATCCCGTGTCATAGCCGTAGCCGGCCACGCTGGCGCGCGTTCGCGCCA
>Ga0310811_10005903_pt1 | contig 15569 bp, 14 predicted proteins | sample YCmetagenome_FD_207642 | JGI IMG/M metagenome (GOLD analysis project Ga0310811, IMG submission 207642) | Soil microbial communities from experimental microcosm in Duke University, North Carolina, United States - YC | ecosystem: Engineered > Artificial ecosystem > Soil microcosm > Unclassified ...
CCTCCCCAACGACGATGCCCACCCCCAACGTCTCCCCAACAACGACCACCACTCCTGCCAGTACACCATCCCCAACCATCACGCCACCGGTTGTCGTCACCCGACATCGCTAACCATGGGGCGCAAACAAAAGGCAGTGCCGCACCCCAGCGTCAGCGCTTTGACCATCCGTTCCCGCGAAAAGCCTACCCGCGAGTGAAAGGATTCGATAAAGTCGTCGAGCGATTGGACAAATGGAATGGGCCTGGTTGTGCTCTCACCGACTTGTTGAAAGAGGCTTTGCTGCTGCGTGTCCTCTGGCTGTCCTTGATATCTATCCGTTCTGTAGCGTGCAAGGATCTCATCCAAAGGTGACCAGGGATCAGGGATCGTGTGGGTTCCTACGAGAGCCAGATAGCCATCTTTGATCAGGATCTGCTGAAAACGTGGCATGACGATCCCCCAGTCCATCCAGTGCAGACTCGCACCCCCGCTCTACTCCGGATGGACCAACACCAAAGAATATTCTCAAGCATCATGTGCCAGATGCACCTGCTAATGCGTTACGTCAAATCTTGATGCTATCTGTTTCATTTCCTGGATAGCGACAGCAGGATCTGGTTGCGCGAATATACCGCTACCAGACACCACTCCATCAATGCCAAGAGCAGCGATGTCTGCGATGTTCTGAATTTTTACCCCGCCATCTACAATAACCTGGACATGATGCAATTTCATCCGTCTCAGCATCTGTACAAGTTTTCCCGCCTTTGCCAGACAGGAGTCAATGAGCGGCATACCAATAGATCCAGGCGGGATAGTCATAATTACGACCTGGTCTAGCTCTGGTAATATTTCGTCGAGCACAGAAAGTGGTGTCGATGGATTTAACGCAACACCTGCACGTACATTATGGCGTTTCATCATTGAAATACAACGATATAAGTCGGTAGCCGCTTCTACGTGGACGGTAAGAAGATGACAATTGGCGGCAAAAAACTCATCCATGTGCTCCAAAGGGCGGGAACTCATTAAATGTACCTCGATAGGAAGCTTGCTAAAATGATGCAATTTTGTCACAATACTTGCACCAAAGCTGAATCCCGGTACAAAATATCCATCCATCACATCTACATGTAACCAATCCGCTCTACCACGCTCAATCATCCTGATTTGATCACCCAGGTGGAGCAAATCCGCAGCCATGATAGAAGGGCCCACGCGTAACATGTTTCTTACTCCTGTTGTTCTAGAAATAGCTTAATGCCTGATAAAAAGTTGCTCAAAGCATACCCTTTCTAATCGAGCTGGTAGAGTTTTCACGAAGGATTCGCTGCTGCATGCCAGGAAATGGCCGTGAGCAAAGAGCAGTCATAAGACAGTACTCTGCTCACAACCCACTTCATTCCTCACGCTGTTACCGGATCCGTCCACACTAACTCGCGCAATCTGGCAACATCAAGTTCATCAATCTTGTAGACAGTGCCATCGCACTGCCCACGATGAAAGATCACCGCCTCGTCACACAGATCTAGTATCTCCTCTTCCTCACTCGATACAACAATTACGGCAAGGTTTCTCTCGGCTACCAGACTGCGCACAATCTGGTAAATCTCGCGTTTTGCCCCGATATCGACTCCCTTCGTGGGCTCATCAAGAAGCATCAGGAGAGGATTTTCCAGCATCAGACGCCCGAATATTGCTTTCTGCTGGTTGCCACCAGAAAGTGACGTTATCGGCGCTTCCAGTGAACCATGAATGTTGAGCTGCTGTAGCACATTGGTGACCGTCTCCTGCAATTGTCCGCGACGCAGGATGCCAAAGTTACTGAAACGATTGAGCACGGGGAGCGAAGCGTTGATAATCGCGTTCATCTGAGGAACAAAACCATCTCGCTTACGCTCCTCAGAGAGATAGCCAACTCTGGACCGGATCGCCAAACCTGGATTCGCTGGTTGGTAGGGCTTCCCCAATAGCTCAACACGCTCAGCCGTAAACTGCTCAAGTCCGGCCAGGCAACGGAGAAAGCGCGTCCGGCCCGACCCGACCAGCCCGTAGATCCCCAGGACGCTCCCAGCTCGCGCCGTCAGCGACACATCTCGTAGCGTCTTCCCAGAAAGATGCTCGACGATAAGAGTTTCTGGCCCTTCCGAGATACTCCTGTTGGTCGAACGCTTGCTTTTATCAACAACCAGAGGTCGTGCGCTAGCAGTAATACCTGAAGCAACGTGCTTCCCATTATCAGGTGTCGTGCCAACGATAGCACCAATCACATCCTCTTGCTGTATCTCATTGATAGGAGCATCAAACACCACCTGACCATCGGCGAGAGCAGTCACGCGATCAGCGACCGCAAAAATCTCGCCGAGCTTGTGATCGATCAGCAGCACGCCCAGATTCTGTTCTCTCACCAGGCGTTGTACGAGAGCCAGAAGTTGCTCAATTTGTCGAGCTTCCAGCGCCGTGGTCGGCTCATCCAATAGCAGATAACGTGCATTCCGGTGTACAGCAGTCACCACCTCAATCATCTGACGCTGGGCGACCGGCAGGTCACCCAGCCGCTGGTTGGGGTCAGCAGCGATACTGTATTCCCGGAGCAAGTTTGAAGCTTCACGCTCCATAGCTGACCTGCGCAAGCGCCCTATGCTTGTCATCTCAGCACCCAGAAACATATTCTCGGCAACTGTCAGATTCTCAATCAGAGACAACTCCTGATAGACAGCCGCAATTCCCTTGCTCAATGCCACCGTTGGACTCGAAAGCGTTACCGGCTGTCCATCGAGGAGTAACTCTCCGGCGTCTGGCTGGCCTGCCCCAGCCAGAATCCTGAGAAATGTCGACTTACCAGCACCATTATGACCAACCAGGCCGTGCACCTCGCCCCGCTGCAATGTGAACGATATATCGTTCAGCACTACGTTCTGGCCGTAGCGCCTGGCAATATGTTGTGCGGAAAGTGACGAGACCATTATTATCTACTTCCTTCCCTCTTCATGGGTTCCTTAGCCAACTTCACCAGCGCCGGGCTTCTGACCTTCGCTAAATACCTTCACTGGTTGTAGGATCTGTGATGAGAGCTTTTTCCCTTTTATATACTGCGCTATGTTCTGTGTCATAGTCTGAGCATATTGCGCTGGCTCTTGCGCTGCACATCCTCGATAGAGAGTAGTATCCAATTGCGTATTCGCAGCACAGAAACCATAGAGGGAAATCTTACCAACCTTGTTGAGCTGCTTGATAGCCTGGATCGCGCCAGTTACGCCAGGACCGGTATCAGCGAAGATCACGTTCATATCCGGGTTCCCCTGAATCAAATCGGTAGTCACCTGGAGGCTCACGTTCGGATCAACCTGGCTATTCACGGTCGGAAGCGCTTTTGCGTTAGGGTCATGGGATGTCAGATAATCCTTGAAACCCTGGTCACGCTCATTGGTTGGGATCTGATCCGGGTCGCCAACGATGCCCGCGACGATTTTTGAGGAATTGCCCAGATCATGGAGGACCGCCTGAGCCATAACTGTGCCACCCTCAATCTGGTCAGGGCCAACATATTGCACGATTGAGGCGTTCTGCTGCTTCAGTGTAGCTGTAGAGATAATGATATTGACAACGAAGACAGGAATGCCAGCATGGTTGAGCGCAGCCACATCCGCTGCTCCAGGTCCGGAGTTCACAGGATTGAAAGCGACAGCGCATACGCCCTGCTGGATAAAGGAGTCGATTTGCGAAAGCTGGGTGGAGTCACTATCATTGGCAATCGCCATATTGACCTTGAAACCCGCTTTCTGTCCGTTGTCAAGAAAACTCTGGCGCATCGCGATGTAGTAGGGATTGACAGTATTGGGTAAGGCCACGCCAAGAGTTGGTTGCGATGTTTTACAATTAGCCGGTAATGAGGTACCACCACTACTGCTCGCACTTTTATTAGAGCTGGTCGTTGTTATTGCCGAACAACCGGTAACCAGGGCAACAACAGCTACTAACGAGGCAAGCGATAAAAATCGACGGAACATTACAAATATACCTCCATACCTCTTTGATTGAGAGGCTGCTAAATAGCTTTTTGACAGGCAAAAACAGCAATGTTATTGCTCTGCATTACTCGAAGTGAGGGGTTCTCTCACTCTTTCGGTTTCGCTGGCGGGGAGCGGCTCCCCCACCTTCGTTGCGGATGGACTGGTCCATAAACGCGAGAACAAGGAGCCCACGCTTTGTCCAGCAAGACGGCGTCGATAGGTATCGAGTGTAACGCCTGCGAGAATAATGACGCCGATAACCAGTGGCTGCCAATAACTGCTGACATTCATGACATTCATACCGTCACTGACGCTGGCAACCAGCACTGCGCCGATCATGGCCCCCAGTACCGTGCCACTGCCACCAAAGAGGCTGACTCCACCAACCACTGCTGCGGCTATTGAGAAAAAGAGCTCATTCCCAAGGCCGGTTGCAGGAAAACCAACCATCAGACGGGAAGTGGAGATCAGGCCACCAAAGGCGGCACAGAGCCCACTCAGTGCGTACACAACAATCACGGTACGCCCAACACTGATACCGGCTAACCGAGCTGCATCGCTGTTACCACCAACCGCATAGATGTGGACACCAAGCCGTGTCCAGACAAGCATCAACCCGGCTATTACGGCCACCACCAACAGCAGCACAACAGGGATGGGGATACCGAACAATAACCCCTGACCAACGAGCGCGAAATTGGGATCAACCACCGCAATAGAGTTGGCTCCAGTGATAATCAAAGGAATCGAGGATGCAACTCCCATCGTCGAGAAGGTGGCAATAAAGGCTGGGACACGCACAAAGTGGATGAGTGCACCATTAATAACCCCCAATAGCATGCCCACCGCGAGCGTGAGCAGAGCAGCAATCGGCCAACTAAGACCCATTTGCATGAGCAGGGCTACAAGAACACCTGTCATGGCAACATTAGCACCGGTTGACAGATCGATACCGCCCGTAAGAAGCACAAAAGTCTGGCCCAAAGCCAGGAATGCAATTACAGAGCCGTTGAGCAGCAGAGTAAAACTATTTGAAACGGTACGAAATGGTGCCGATAGCAGACCCATTACGATGAGTACAATAACTAGCACGAGAAATATGCCAGTTTCCTCTGGAAGTCGACGTTGACGTTTACGCGTCATCGAGTTCTTCTCCTTTCATGATTTTTTCATAGCGATCGAGAAGCACGTCTGGCCTCTCATCACGAGGCTCAGCCGCGATATACATAGGAGGTGCCCATTGCGCCGCCTGATCTATTATCGACACATGATGGACTGCCGCTGCCGCCACGACTGCGGCACCACAGGCAGAGGCATCGGGTAGATCAGTCACATAGACTGGACGCTGGAAGATATCAGCAGCAAACTGGCGATACGCAGGGGAGGCAGCCCCCCCTCCCACCAGCAGAAGCCGACCATCCGTGCGTACGCCTACACGCTGTAGGGCTTTATACCCCTGGTACAGGCCACAAAGTACGCCTTCAAAGGCGGCACGTGCCAGTTCTCCTCGCGAGAGGTCTGAACGTATACCAGCCAGCACCCCTCGGCTGTATGGCCGATTTGGGTTGCGCTCGCCATTAAGATAAGCAAGCAGAACAGCACGATCTGGTCGTACAGGCTCCTGTAATGCGAGCTCAGCCAGTTCATGGTAATTGACGTTGAGCAGTCGACCAACCATGTCAGTCACCTGAGTCGCATTGAGTGTGCATACCAGAGGCAGAAACTGCCCGGTAGCATCCGCATTACCATCTACGGTGGCCGCCTCGTCCTTCACCGGATCAGGATGCAGAGCAAATATGGTCCCTGAAGTCCCCAGAGACATAACCACATCTCCCGGTTGAATTCCGAGTCCGAGAGCTGAGGCAGCATTGTCATGCAAACCTGACACCGGGATACCGGGTGGTAGCCCGATTTCTGCCCCAACAGAGGGCAGTACCGTCCCTACCGGCTCACCAGGAGGTACGATATCAGGCAAGCGCGATAGCCAATCGACCGAGGGGTCGACAAAATCCAGCAAGTCTGGCTGCCATGTGGAGAGCCAGGGAGAGAAATATGCCGTACCAGAAGCCTCACTGCGTTCGGTTGCTCGCTTCCCGGTCAGCTTATAGACAAGCCAATCATGGGGTAACATGATATGACGAATGCGTGCAAACGACTCCGGCTCGTGGCGCGCCAACCATAACAGTTTGGTTATAGTGAGGGCGGCCTTCGGTACAATGCCAACTCGACGCACCCATTCTGCCGCGCCTAGCCTGGCTATCAATTCACGGGATTCAGGCGTACTCGTCGTGTCGTTCCATAACTTGGCTGGCCGAATGACCTGACCTGCACGATCGAGGATTACCAGACCATGTCCCTGGCCATCGATACTCACCGCCACTGGCTTTGTATCACGCACCTTCGACAATACCAATCGTAACGCCTGCCACCAGGCATCTGGATGCTGCTCACTCACAGGCGCTGTGGTAGGAGGATGAGGAGCTGAGGCAGAAGCTACTAGCGTACCAGTTTCAAGATCTCTCAATACTACCGTACAAGACTGCGTAGAAGAGTCTATACCAGCAACAAGAGACATACTACATACACACCAATCTATGTATTTATTCAGACACCTTGATCGACATTGACCGATGATTTCCTACGAGAAGAAGACCCGTCGGGAGCTTCAAGCTGCCCAACCGCACCTCCAGGATGCGTGTATAACACGTCACGCCAACTATAGGAACGCTGTTCCATCAGGGCAGCCGCGAGTGCGTCGCCCCATGCAGATACTGCCAGCGTCGATCCCATAGCAACAATGTCTCCCAGATCACTCTCCTCCGGCAATGCTAATGTGATGGCAAGCGTTGCCAATTTCGCGAGTGGTGAGTCGGGATTGCTGGTGAGCACCAGCAGAGAAGCACCACGACCGGCTGCCCTTTCAGCCATTGTATTGACTTCTGCCGATCCACCATTCTTGGAAATTGCGATCAACACGTCTCCCGGCTCCACAGCTCCCAGTGAACCATGAATCGATTCACCTGGATCAAGATACAGGGCAGCTGTCCCTGTTACCGCCAACAGATGTGCCATACGACGGGCTACTGCCGCCGAGGTGCCAGCCCCACTGACCAATACTTTGCCATGACGAGATTCGATTAAATGAAGTGCGGTCAGGAAGTGGTCGTCTATTGCGTTCGCCATTGCTGCGACTGCCTGTACTTCGGCCTGAATACGATGCCGTCCGACTTCTAACAATGGCCGGTCGTCAGGTTGCGTATCATCTCGCGCAATGCTCATATATGACATCTCCTATTTTTTCCTGGCTGCTTATAATTAGAAACATTCAGGTGTTCCTTTGCATTTACAGTAAAAGCAACCCACGAATGAAAGCAGCGCATATAACTAAGATAAATGTTAAGTTAACATTTATCTTAGTTAAAATAACATTCCCTTGCAACTAAGTTTAATTATCTGAACGGTGGTTGTCAAGGGAGCGGTGTTAAAAAATGAGCGTTAAAACACTTATAAATACGCAAAATGGCTCGTTTTCAACAAAAAAACACTCAGAGAAACGATGTTACGTTTTTAACATTTTATTGCGATATAAATTTCCTATGCCATCTTGTTCATTGGAAGGAGAAAGAGCCTGTGGAACGTGGCTCTTGGCAAATCACGCGGCTCTTGGCGCAAAGGGAAGGGGGAAAAGCCTGTATGTAGACTCTTATAAAGATGCAACCTTCACAGGGATATGGGCTTCATGCAATTCGTTTAATTGTGCTTCATCCACACCAGAGTCAACAATAACCAGGTCAAATTCTTGCAGATGAGCCAGACGATGCAGAGCCACCTTGCCGAGCTTACTGTGGTCAAGCAGGAGAATACGCTTGCTCGCTGATGCTAACATTGCGCGCTTCACCTTCACAATTTCCTGCTCCTGGTGATAAATCACGCAATTTGAAACTGCCGAGGCTGACATAAAAAGAACATTGGCATGTAAAGCTGCAACCGCCTGTTCGCAGATAATCCCTGCAAAAGCGTCGTGATGGGGAAAGAATTCGCCGCCAAGCGAGATCAGATCGATACCCTTTACCTTGCTTAACTCTTGAACTATTGTCAGGCAATTCGTAATTACTGTCAGTGGGATCATACGGGGGAGACACCTGCTCAGGGCCAGTATAGTTGTAGAAGCATCCAATAAAACGGCCTGACCGGGTTCTACGCAGGATAGCGCTACTTCGGCAATTGCTTCCTTTTCTTTGATCGCAGTGTTCAATCGATAGCGCACGTCGCTCTCAAACAGGCTTGAGGGTAGCACAGTGGCACCACCCCGTACTTTGCGCAGGATTCCCAGAGCCTCTAGCTCATCAAGGTCACGATGAACCGTCATAAGGCTCACGTTAAAGAGATCCGCAAGCTCCTGGACACGTACAAATGACTGCTGCAAGATATAATCAGCAATCTGCTCCTGGCGCTGAGCTCTACTATTGAAATATTCTCCTTGCGGAAGATCAAGAGAATCTGCCATTAACGACTCCGATATAACGAAGGCTATCCGGCCTTTTTGTTTCTACTACTATTTACTACCTGCTCATTTGTTGCCATGAAAATAACGACAAGTATGAAGCAGTACCAACAATCATAAACGACCTTTCAGGAGACCCCGCGCCTTCAGGCCGGGGAGGAATGAAAGCGTTCCCCTTACGAGGGAGCCGTTTTGTGACGGAACGACTCGAAACCCCTCTCCGCAGGCTGCCCTTTGGAGGTGATGTGGGACTCGACAAAGATAGCGGGCGGTACTTTCCTCTGAGCACTGCATCGAACCCCGTCCTGCTGGTTAACTCAGAAGTTTTAGAGCTACAGGCTGGCTACCACGCACCCGTAGGTAAGAATTTCAACACTTCCCGCTATCGTAGCTCACACCAGACTGATTGTATCCAGGCTGTATGTGTAAGCTGAGTCTGGTCAGGTCCAGGACTTGAAGAGACGGGCAGATGTCACCCCTACTCCAAGCCCCCAGGTTTCAACCGGGGGTACCTGACACAACATTAACCTATCAATAGTCTTTTACCGAGATATATAATACCATATCAGTAGAATGTGAAACTATCTCGCAGGTTTGTAATAACCCAATCTCAACAATTTAGAGGCCAATATTCTCTGCCAGATCCGCATGCCTCAAGAAAACGTTGCGCCGTGGCCAATCCGATGCCAAAGCTCGGCTTCCGACCGATCTCTGAAGAACAGAATACGTTCCGTTATGAGCCCGGCAATGCTGGAGCTGGCACCAGAGTTGATGTGCGAAATACACAGGGCTTCTGGAAAGGGGACGTTGGCGCAGGAATGATACATCATGTCGCCTGGCGTGTTGCAACAAATCACGAAACGCTTGAGAAGATGTGGGCGACTGGCATTGATCTCTAGAATCGGCGTCTTTGAAGAAAATAGTCGCCCGCCCATCAAACAGATCTATTTGCTAGGGATAAACTTCTTCCAAAACCACCAGATGGCCGTTTCCTGACAGCGTCTCCAGATGAATATCAGCAACACAACGCACCTGAACAGAGTTGAGCGTCAGTGTTCCCTCCACATGGACAACTCCTGTCGCCTGATCAAAGTACGCCTGGCTCAGGTCAGTAGCACTTTTATCGACCCTGACTCCTAGATCGGTTCCTCCACGGGTGCCTACAAACTTGATAAAGACATAACCCATCTCTTCAACACGTTTGCGAAATTCGTCAAGAGAGGATGCTGGACCACCTACTACGACAGGATGGTCTCCCTGAGAAAGACGTTGTACAAGTTCATGCATGAGCAAGCTTCCTTTCCACTTCTGATTTCTTCACCAATTCGACGTACAGCGCTTCGCTCTGATCTTCTCCAGAAATGTTCTCCTCTGGAGAGAAATGCAGCCGATCACGCCCCTGATCTCCTCATGACGCTATTTTGCCAGCTCTTCCATGCGCTTACGTAAACTCAGCGGACGCATATCCGTCCAGACGTCTTTGATATATGCCAGGCATTCGGACTTCAATCCACTCTTGCCAGCATCTTGCCAGCCAAGGGGATTTTCCCTGTCGGCTAGCAAGATCGAATATTGCTCTTCGTGGTTGACAACCACCTTATAGATGGTCTTATCCTCCTCTTCGTCTCTTGGCACGAGCGCCTCCTTTCAAAATTTCGAAATACAGCTGGTCTCAAACAATATAGTTTCCTCGAACGGCTGAGGGCATTTCGCCTGTACTCGCCTTCTCCTCAAGCATACCCTCTCTCAGTTCATGCACACAATCCACTGAGCGAGGTATTTTTATACAGCGAAAGGAGTATCACTATCAGATAAATTTTGGTATGCGCCTGTGCGTTGCATTAACCAACGCGAGGTAAATAGGCCCACAAACGGCGCAATAAAATGGGAACTTCTTGAGAGGCCCCATCGTTTACACACCAGCAACTCACCTGCTGTGCCCAATAGAGACCTTTCCTTCGGGCAAACGTCGCTGGTAAACGAGCATCTTCTGAGACCACTGGGCGTCCTCATGTTTGCGAGCAATATTCTTAATATGTGTTTTTAAAGTGGCCTCAGATATGTGGAGTTGTCTGGCAATGGTACGACGGTCCACGCCCTCAGTTAATAGGGTAGCAACCTCTCTCTCACGTGGCGAAAGCAATTGCAATTCATCACCACGTTTTCTCATCTCAGAAATAAGATCCAACATCCAGGGAAATAGCACCGGATCAATTAAAAAGGTTTCTCTGGTAGAACTGAGCGTCGCTCTCAAAAGATCGGCGGCAACGTTGAACGAGAAGTACCCTCGTACTTTATGTTCATACGCATCCATCAACACATCGAGATCTGGCTCATCGATAAGAAGCACAAATCGCCCTTGCGGAAGCGCTTTCACATCCGAAATTAATATCTGACTCACCACGACTAAATCGAAGTCAAGACGGGAAAGGTGCTTTTTAAGTTCTTCGCATGTTGCAACTTCAATCACTTCAGAGACCGATGTATCTTTCTGAAATACCGTACACAACCCTGTACGAAGCACTTCTCGTGGCTCAGCTACTAACACTTTTTTTCCCATAAACTCCTTCTCAAGAATACATCATCTGTAGTACTCTCTGGTCACGCAGTACAAACTTATCAGATGCATCCTGCATTGAGTCAGCAAATAGATACCACAATAACGACAGTAGTGCCACGATAGTCGCTGAGGCCACCTCTGCGGTCTTGATCTCCATCTTTGAAAAGGCAGTGGGGGGTGCGCCTGAAAGGCTTTCTTTAAGTGCTCAACCATCGCAGTAAACTTCATATATAAACTCCTTATTATACGCTACTCCTTGCTTGAATGCACTTGCTTCCGAAAGCAAGTCTATATTGTAGTGTTCACAATTTGGCTGTGAATATCTTACTCACCTTCTTTTTGGCTCTGCAATTCCTGGATAGTGTATAATATAAGCAGGCAAAACGATCATTGGAAAATAATAGTTTTATCAAGCCATTCGCAGTGTTTCATGCCACTTGACGTCTCTCATATATTTAGAATGGGATTCAGACCACATTTATACTCAAGCATAAAAGGCTTTGTCGCGCTCTAGATACACAAGGCCGCAAGTGACTCGGAACTCTCGGGCAGAGCTCAAAGTATCATCTGACACGATACAACGCTGCATTGCCAGATCATGCATCGATTGCGAGCCATGCTGCGCAGTAAAGTGAACTGCTACCGAGCTAAAAACTCAGTGGCTTCTTCGGAAGTTTTCAGTTCGCCAGATGAAGAGAGTGAATTTCAGCTCCTCATGAGGATACGATAAAAATAATGCCAGGCTGTACGTCTTGTATAATATAGCTTTTGTGGGAAAGGTCATCAAAGGCTTTTAACACACTATGGAGGACGAGACAAAAAGCTCCTCGAAGACATGCCATACCATCAGATTTTTCCATTGAGATGATGGAAGAGGATACCGAAGACCCTGTGGTCTTCTCGCCGATGCTCTAAAACATGTCTTTGAGCAGGAAGAACGCAACAGGATGAAAAGAGGATTTTTGTCGGGGAAATCTGGCAGTAGAACTCATAAGCCGGGGAAAAAGGACCATACGAGTATGGCCCTTCTGCTAACAGAGCGCATTACAACACTATCTGGAGCATACAATCGGGAAACCACTCCTGAACCTTAGATCATTTGTATAATTCTGTACACACCAGTCAGGGATCTATGGATGATTATGAGGTTCACTCATGCATAATGAGCCGCACCTGCCGGTACTGGGGTAATCTGCCAATTGTACACTTACTGCCCGATTGATCGCTTTAGCGTTATAAACCGATGTTGTCTCTATGGTGACAAATGCCAGCATAGCCGTCAACAGGAGTAAAGCAGCAAAAAATGCTGCTAAACCTTTTCGCATGATATCAATTCCTTTCTGTATATCATCCATTACTTGCGGAAAACTCTTCCATTGTCGCTTTTCAATTATATTAAATATTTTGGTGCGAAATCAAGTATTCACTGATTTGCATCAAAATATTAATCCGTTCATCATACAACTTATCGTGTTTTGCGGTCGCTCCGCAGATACCATTCTATATTTTATCAAGTATAAGGCGAAATATGTGGAATGACCCACATATTCAAGCGAATCCAAAGAATGGAGACATGCATGGATAAAGAAGTTCTTCTCCTCTCCAATTTTGGGGAGGCACTCAAAGCGGCCCGCAAACGGAAACGGTTCACACAAAAGCAACTGGCACAATTGCTCGGGGTTCATTACAATACTATTTCCTCATGGGAATTGGGAAGCTATTTGCCAGAAACGCGGGGATTGATCTTAGAACTGGCGCGTCATCTGGCCCTGGATGGGCAGGAAACTCGACAATTGTTGGAGGCGAGTTTGACTGCTCTCTCACCATATTGGAATGTTCCATATCAACGCAATCCTTTCTTCACTGGTCGAGACTGTATTTTGCGCCAGATGCACTCTATCCTTCATCATGAGCACAACGCAACGCTCGGCCATTCGTGCGCATTAAGTGGTCTCGGAGGCATCGGCAAGACACAAACGATCATTGAATATGCCTATCGATATGCCAACAATTACTCTGCCGTTTTCTGGGTTGGGGGTCAAACCTATGAAAACATTATTTCCAGTTTTGTCACGATCGCCAACGCCCTCAAACTGCCTGAGGGACGGATACAGGAGCAAAAGCTCGTGGCAGATGCGGTGATTCGCTGGTTGAATAACCACGACCAGTGGCTGCTTATCTTCGACAATGTCGAGAATATAGCACTGGTGAAAAGCTTTTTACCGGCTGCCCGCCATGGGTCTCTGCTCTTCACGTCCCGCAGACAAGCCTTTGGCATCACCGCCCAGGTGCTCGATCTAGAACCGATGACGCCAGAGGAAGGAATGCATTTCCTGCTTCACAGGGCCAGGCTCCTTGACACTACAACACCACGAGATCTCCTTGCGCAAAAAGATGAAGAGATTGCCCAAAAGATCGTCTCAGCGATGGATGGCTTCCCTCTCGCCCTTGATCAGGCTGGTTCTTACGTCGAAGCCACACAATGTAGCCTGTCTGACTATCTACAACTTTACCAGTCTTCACAACTCCATCTCCTCGACGAGCGTGATATCCACGCTGATCATCCTCTGTCTGTGACCAGAACTTTCACACTCATCTTTGAACAGCTTGAGTGCTACAATACACAGGCCGCCGAACTGCTGACGGTGTGTGCATTTCTCGCTCCCGAAGCCATTCCCGAAACGTTCTTTCATTGCGGTGCTGCATACCTGGGACCTGCGTTCGAGGATCTATTTGCGGATCCTTTTGCCTTCCATACACTGATCAAAGTGTTGCTCACCTATTCGTTGCTTCAGCGCAATGCAGATACGCAAACGGTAACGGTCCATCGATTGGTGCAAGCCGTGCTTAAAGGACGTCTGCCGGAAGCCGTTCAACGCATGTGGGCAACACGTGTCATATGCGCTATGAGCCACCTCTTTCCTTCAGAGGAGGCGATGCAAGCTAACTACTGGCTGGCTTGTGAGCAGCTATTGCCCCACGCACTGGTGTGCATCACATTAAGTGAGGAGTGGAGCATTGATGAGACGCTGCACATCACGTTGATGAATAATGTGGCAACATATCTCTCAAAGCGTGCACACTACACTGAGGCAGAACCACTCTTCCTGCGCGCCCTGAGCCTCGGCGAGCAGGTACTGGGTCCTGAGCATTTCCTGGTCGCGGAAGCACTGCATAATTTAGGCACCCTCTACTTGCAGCAAGGGATGCATTCTGAAGCAGAAACGCTTCTCCTGCTCGCGTTGAACATCGAAGAACGGACGTTGGGCATTCAACATCCCAGAGTAGCTGCTTCTCTTAATGGGTTGGCTATGCTCTACTTACAACAAAGGATACATTCCGAAGCGGAAACGCTTCTCCTGCGAGCCTTGAGTATCGAAGAACAAACGTTGGGCATTCAACATCCTCAGGTGGCCACTTCTCTTAATGGACTGGCCATACTCTACGGAGAGCAGGGCAAGTATAAGCAAGCAGAAATATACTATGCACGAGCATTGAACATTCGAGAGCAGACATTGGGCGTTGAACATCCTCAGGTGGCCACTTTGCTCAACAATATGGCACGAGACTATAGCGAACTGGGCAAGTATGAGCAGGCCGAACCTCTCTTCCTGCGCGCCTTGCACATCTGGGAACAGGATTTGGGATCGGATCATCCTCGTGTGGCTTATCCCCTTCACAACCTGGCGGACCTCTATAGCGAACTGGGCAAGTATGAGCAGGCCGAACCTCTCTTCCTGCGCGCCTTGCACATCTGGGAACAGGGATTAGGACCTGAGCATTTCCTGGTCGCAGATTCGCTCGATGGACTGGCGCTCCTTTACAGGAAACAAGGGAAGTATGAGCAAGCCGAACCTCTCTTCCTGCGCGCCTTGCAGATCAGAAAACGGGCATTCGGCCCACAGCATCCCACCGTAGCCGATAGCTTACATCAGCTGGCGCACTTCTATCAATTGCAGCAACAGACAGCGAAGGCCCTTTCACTGTATGAGCAAGCGCTAGCGCTCTATGGACTCACGCCTGGGTCACACCATCTGAAGATGAGAGCTACATACGGTGCCTATCTTCAACTCTTACGAGAGCTAGAGCATGAGGAACAGGTATCTAGAGCAAAGGACGGCTGTGTGCAAGGAGTAGGGTAATCTCAAACCATACGTATCGCAGGGCCATCTGGAGTAGCAACTCCATGGAACAGAAAGGGGGCATTTTACATGTTATTCGTGCCAGATTTCTTGCGAAACAGCCTCTGCCGAGGCCACACGCCCGGGCTCCTTGATCCTCCTTCCCTTCCCTCGCGTAGACCTCATACGCCGTCTCCTCTCATTCACCTGTATCTCATTTGCCAGGTGCTCTAACTCCATAGGATCAACACACAACATCCGCGTTCCCCCCAAAAACTCCAGCAGCACATTGACCCGCTTCCCCGCCTCCACAGTCTCCGCGAATACCATTGCCAGCCCCTGCAAAGGACCACCCTTCATGCGCACTCTGTCCCCCCGCACCAGAGGTT
>Ga0310811_10005904_pt1 | contig 15568 bp, 13 predicted proteins | sample YCmetagenome_FD_207642 | JGI IMG/M metagenome (GOLD analysis project Ga0310811, IMG submission 207642) | Soil microbial communities from experimental microcosm in Duke University, North Carolina, United States - YC | ecosystem: Engineered > Artificial ecosystem > Soil microcosm > Unclassified ...
TTGATCTCTCAATGTATTTGAAGCAATGATAATACCATCGGAAATATTTTTCACCTGTGTTTGAATCATGTTTCCTTGATTGTCAAAATAACTTCTTGCGGAAGCAATTACATTTCCATCATCGTCGTAAGTGGTATTTTCGATTACATTTCTATTATAATCAGGATCCGCACTACTCACTACATCTTCTGGATCAACAATTTTTAATACTGCTCCATCTACTAACGTTATTAAATTGGCAGAGCCATTGTCTGTGACAATAATTCCCTCTTCACTGGAAACTGTCCATTCAAAATGTTTAAGTATTATAGGGTCATTGATCTGGTAACCTTGAGATATTAAATAATCCGGTAAAACAATGACACAACTGTTGTGAAAGCTCATGTCTTTTCCTCCTATGTATATTTTAAATGGCGGAGGACTAGGACAATTGTTGTTAGGATCATTCACTTTATTGAATTCAAACCGGTAACTACCAAAACTAACATTGTTGGAAAGGGTAAACTGATTGGGAGGAATAAAAGTAATATCATTTCCTCCATTATTAGTCAAATAATAATTATTCCAAAGATTTGTAATCCCACTGATATTAATTGTATAAGTAATTCCTGGAACAACTTGATATCCACCTCCTGTTGGATAGCCTCCATCAACAACTGTAGCATTGGGAAGACTACTATTAGCAACTATCGTTGAAAGATTATCATAAGAGCAGGAAGGAATGATATTAATAGTACATTGCTGGTTAAATGTTTTTCCGCAAGACACTGCACTGCTATAAATAGTATGCTGACCAACCGAAAGTCCTGAAGTATTATAGGGCATACTACTTATTGGATTACCGTCTATATTGTAACTCGGCCCTGATTCAATAGAACCTCCAGCCGGTGGACTCCATGAAAAAGATATATTATCTCCCTGTCGCACATTTGTACCAGAATTACATCCATTGAACGAGGGAGGATTATAATCAGCAGAATATCTAGTTGCAGAATATGAGTTTGGATATATTTCAAGAGTCTCGCAAGTTTTTCCACAATCATTTCCATTTGGCCAAACTACTGCCGCCCAAAGTTTAAATCCTCCTTTGAACGTTACGGTACCCGACCAATATCCATTCCAATGGATTATAATATTGCCATTACCATTACCATCTCTATACATCTCCATGGAACCATAATTGCCATCATAAGGAGCATCCGGATAAACCTGAACATTTTGCACCATTGCTTGTGTACCGCTGCAACAAGCGCCACTGCTCGCTGGCATAGAATAGGTAACCTGTGTAGTAGTTTCCACACAGGTAGCAGTCACTAGCGTCTGCGAATATGATCTATACAGACCTACGAAACAAAGAAATAGAAGTACTAAAACATTTTTTTTCATATTAATATCCTTCAAAAACATTTTAATTTTTTTTGCCATAGTTATACTTTGTGCTGGTAAGTTTTCGCTCTGTTAGACCAAAAGATTCTGCGTAAGTTCTATTCAATCTTCCGGCTGCATCGTAAACAAAACGTGTGTAGAAATTGTCGGAATTCAAAATCGCTAGCAATTGTTTAGTTCCACGATCATACACATAGCTAGATATGGATGCATCCAATGGGTGATAGCGGAAGTCGTCAAAATATACCGATCTTGAAGCATCCTGGTTGCGACATTCAAGTACAATATCATTCATTCCGTCTGGAGTAACCGTTAGGTTCAATAAGTACCAGCTTCCCGCTTTTTGAGCTAGTACAGGGCTTACAAAAGTCTGTATCCCTCCCACAATTGCTACCAGTTTAATTTGCGATTTATCATCTTCACTAAATCCTGGCATGTATACCCATGCGCTTGCTCTGTATTTTCTGCCGGATTCAATGACACTATTTGGGATGGTAATGTTAAATCCTTTTTGCCCGGAGGCTACTAGTAAACTGGCTGCACCTGTATGCGCAAAATCATTAGTAATGATGCCATTTCCGATATTTACGTTTCCCTCTGTCAATATCGAAGAGGTATAAAATTCTGCTCCTGAATGACCGAATTGAGTAGACCTTACATTTTGCCCACTGGCAATAGTAAGATCTTGTGCAGGAGACATCAAATTAGAAGTATATCTCCCATTGATGTCCATTACTTCCAAAGGTCTTGAGTAATCACTGTATAAAGTGATCTCACCAACTTTCTCCCAATAGCTGCCAATGCCCGGATCAAGTGTAGAAGACCATGCTCCAAACGGATCATTGACGTATGTAGTCCAATCATGTGTTCCGTCCTGCTGTAAATTTTCTGTACCCGTCCACATAAAGCTCCTGTGAGGTCTCCACAGTGTAGTAGTCAATCCTGTCTGGTTAGCGTATCCATCTCCTTTCCAGGTCTGCACCTGCGAAGACACTAATCCAATCGGATTATTCGAAGCATCTGCCTTATAGATAGTATTTGCGGCAGTTTGTGACAACATGTTTTTGGAAATACGAGTACCATTCTCATAATCATTAAAGATCGCAATACCCATTCCTGTGCTGTATGCATCTACAGTATAAGCCGGTATTGTTTCGGTAATAAATCGATTGCCCAACGCATCTTTTGTGAGAACTTTTGTTGGATTGCCAGTAACAAAATCAAATGCGAGATTTTCACTTGTTGTGCTAATGCCCGTTTTATAATTTTTAGTTGTTATTTTTTTCAGCACAGAAGGATATTCAATTCGCTTTGAATACACAAATAGCTCGCTATTACTGCTGCCTACAAGCCTGAATTCATTAAACAATTCCTCGATATGACCTTGTTTGCCATAGTTGTTGTCAATCAAACTCTCATAATTACTATTGGCGATCAATGTTCCAGGTATAGCGGTAGGTGAATTATCATCTTCCAAATATTGATATATTGTTTCTTCAATTTTGGAATCGGGAGTAGATGAGTTGCCCGAATATTTATAATCAGTTGTACTGATTATATTTCCAACACGGCTCGTAAAATCTTTATAAATGACTTCATTGTTCCTGTCTCCTGAAAGGGTACTTATTTTCTCTACATCACTGGTTCCGTTATTTAAATTAAACGTTCTGAATTTGTATTCTTTGTATCCTGGTTTTACAATGGTGGTATTTGAATTTAAATTTTGAATGGATTCGGAGACACTTACATTGGCATATATGACTCCCGGTCCAGGCAATTCACGTGCATAAGACAGGATGTTTTTATAGAAGCTCGCGATATTACTTTTGTATTGATTGCTTGCATCTTCCTGTCTGTCCCATGTGACCCTGTCATGCGTGCTATAATCCTGTTCATGAATAAAACTATTCATGTAGCCCCCCGGCAGGTAGGATGTTACGCCATTGCTATATTGATAATTTGTTGAGTAGATATGATCATTGGTAATAGTAGAAACGGTTTTCACGCGGATTCCTCCACCTTTGTTTGAGATGCTTTTTTCAAAAAACACATCTCCTGCCACTAATTGACCATTATTGCTGAACGTATATTCTACACCTGTAGTATACCCTGCATGAACAGTGCAATTACAAGTTTTCACAAAGTTATTTTCCATTCCACCCACTCTTGCTGCCAACCCCAATTGTTTACTTGAAAGCGAATTATCTTGATCTGAATCAATAAATCCAGGATAGGCTAGATATGTCATAATATAATTACTACCAACACTAGTCACTACAAAATTATTATTAAACTGTTCCCAGTCATACATTTGTTCGATACCCTGATTCTGATCGCTTTGGCAGAGGTCATGATTGTTAATATTATTTACATCACTTAAAAATCTGAAAGCTCCTATTAGCCTAAGAGGTTTGTTTGTGCCTATATAAGCACTGAACAAATCTGACAAGGATTGATTATAATCGTTTTTTATATAAACTTTAACGTGAACACCATCGCTTTGAACCTCAAGTCCAGTAATAGGCATGGTATTAAAATTTCCTAATACAATATCGGAGTAATCATCCGATTCATAATCGATTTTGATCTTAGCTCCAATCGGAGTCACAATTTCTTTTAGAGACCATACATCTCCCCTCGATGCAGACAAATCCGTGACTGATCTTGCCAGGTTTTCATTAGTCTGAAGCAATGATGCATCTACGTCCGGTTTATAGTTACCCCAGATATCTTTCTTATTTACATCATAGGCTGGATTATTTTGAGTATCTGTATTGATGTCCGGATATGTACCATCAGTACCTGCATTATTATAATGAAAAGTTGTAGGAGGCATTATTGACACTCCACCTTTTCCCCCGTATTCAATAGAATTCAAAGTGAGTTTCCCATTGTACGGTATGTTAGGAGACCAAATTGCTGCTGGGAAGACCTGGTAGATCGATTCATTATTTTGAAAGCTATTCGCTGTTTGCGGACATAATGAATAATCATGGTTAAAATTGATTTTTCTTAAAATAGATTTATCAAACCCATCAAGGTTCTTTAAATCTTCTGCATCAATTACGCTTGAATAGTGTTGATGAAAATCTACAGTATGTGTTGTTTGAACGGGATCGTAACAACCAATTTCTGGTGGCAGTTGGCAGAATTTACAGTTTCCCGTATAAGTTGCCGTTTCAAAAATAGGAACTCCTCTTGATGGCAAATTAGCTAGTGAAATACTGTTAGAACTTAACATTGCTCCTAATGTAGTATTATCAAAAAGATAAACTGATTTTAGTCTTAATGTACTTGTCGGGTATACAATAGGTAAATAAAGAACGTCGCTTCCATTAACATTACAATAATTAAGCGGCACCGAATTAGTGGACAGCGAAAGATAGGATCCACCTAGTTCAGCATTGGAAACACCTTTTCCATCCAACCTGATTTCTTTTTCAAAAAAGGCAGTATGAGAACGCGTTCTAATGTAATCAAGATAATAAAGTTCTTTACTACCGCTGGTGTATATATTATAGGACTGATCAAGGTCTTTGTTAGTGCCTATTAATGGAGTTCTGTATTGAAATTTATCTGACCATTTTCCATAGCTGAATTTAACCCAGTACCCAAGATCTTCATCCGTAATTCCATAAGCTCCTCTGTCAATATAATCAGGCCCGGTAACCGCTGTCAACAACCATGTATAAGCATAAGGCTGGTCGTTAAAATTCTCCTTATAACTTCCATCAACAGTCGTAATCTTTGTATATTCTCCATACGCATAAACAGGCAATGCGTAATGATAAGAAACTCCGCTTTCGTTGGTTACCACAAATCCACCGATCTGACTGTATACAGTTTGACCATTCACATTAACCGGGTGATTGCCATAGTTTTCACCTTCATATGGAATGAAAGAAGATTTGAGTCGGAAATTTCCTGATTGAATATCATTATTAGTAACCCATTCAATATGTCTGGAGCCTGCCAGTTTATTGTTAGCTGGATTATAATAACGGGAATCATATTCATACGTTTCCGAAGGAATACCAACTGTATTATTATCTACCGCATCTGTTGGGAAATCTCCCCTAGTAATCAAATATTTATTTGAGAAATCATTCTTGAACCTGAAATTCACCTGTCGGTTTGGATCATTTGTAGAAGTATTTACAAACTGAACAATATTTTGAGAATTTTGCGTCGTATGCTGACGATATAAATTAGTATTGTGCAGCGAATAAGGTTGAATGGATCCTCCTATCCCTTGCCCTAATACAGAATACAAGTCATACGCAGGGAAGCTTCCTCCCTTCTGCTGGTCTGCACTTTCACTGTTATACTCAAGTTCTGGTAAAATATAAGAATCGACTGAAGAGTTAGATGCATTCCCTGTAGAATTATTCGCATACAAACTACCATACATGTTGAGTTCATCACGTTCGTCTGACCAATAACGCATAGATTGTTGTCCCAAGGTCAGCGTAAAGCCATAAGGCAATGGCATAGTCATACTAAAAGCATTGGACTGACTGCTTATTTTACCTGCATTATTATTATTTATAGAAGTCGAATTATATCCTCCTACACTCAGACTGGGAGTTAGATCATTGGAACTGATACTTGCTCCAAGAATAGATGCATTGCCAACTCCAACTCCAACACCAGCATCCATACTTACCGATTTAAAATTTGTAGAAATCCCAATATTGGCGCCGATATAACCAGTATTTCCGGTACCTTTCATTCCCACTCCTACAAATGCATCTAATCCAAGAGTCGGACCTTCCCCGTATACGCCACTTGATAAATTGGCACTGATACCAACATTGGCATCGCCAAGCTCATATTGGTAACCAGCACTTAAGCCTATGCCAACAGCATTCCCCTTATAAGTATCGTTCGCTATATTAACATCAACAGCAAACATCGCATACCCTACACCTATCGTAAAAATATCGGTTTCTCCACCCGGCCAATAGTCATGTACTGTGCGTGGAGCATTAAAGACATCATCAGGATATCCTTGGATTGATCGGTTGACCGCGCCTGCATTTAACGTCCAGCCAAGTCCTACCCAAGATGCTTCTTCATCGGGTGTGATACCTGCATGATACGATAAGGATAATGGATAACCACCTTCAGGCCCTGGAACTTCTAACAATGGTATATTATAAGCTAAATCACCGGTAGCCAGGTTTACTATATCAGTAGTGTCTACAGGTTCAAAGCTTGTATATTCCGGAGCAGTCGCTCCTGCAGTTAATGCGAAAGTTAAAGTAGGAGCCAAGGTTGTAGTCAGAAAATTAATTGACAGAAATATGGCTGTAATTCTTAGAATTTTATTTTTCATTCTTAGTTGAGTTAATTTATTGTCTCGCATTTTCTGAATCATCCATTTGATATTTTTAGACCAGAAACTTTTTCTAAATCGTCTTGTTTGAACTGGAATTTTTGTGTGCCTATTCCAAATCCCATTTCTTTTATTGTCACTTCAATATTTCCAGGTGTTTGATTCCTCTGTTTTGGGAATACTAACAATATTTGTGTAATCCCTCCCATGCCGTATAAATTCGGTACATAATAATCAGCTAAGGATAAAGTATCTTTTTGATTCGAGGTAGCATATATATAATCTGCCAATTCAAAATTTAATCTATTCAAAGAAGTACTGAACTGTTCTTTACTACTACTACCTTTGTACAATAAATCTTTATCTCCTAATGACATATTCAAAATAAAGTAATTGTATTGATCATACTGCTTGCGTTTTTTTTCGCGTAAAGCTGGATCATTATTTACTTTAGGATCGTCCTGTTCAATGAGTAAATCAGTAGGTTTGTAAGTAAGAGTAATCTTAAAATCGCCTATTTCTCTATCTTGCCTTAACCCGTTGTCCGAATCTTGTATGTAAGCTGCCAATCCATTCTTGTCTAATTTATTCTTACATCCAGCTAGAAACAATATTCCCATTAGCACCAAGAAAAATCGTTTTATACAGAAAGCGATATGTAGATCAAAAAAAATCACAATTTATTGGTTGATCAGTTTTACAATTTCTTCAGTTATATCAGCGCTTTTATCTCCATAAGCAATATTTCCTCCCGATGTTGCCAGAATTAGTTTATAACCCTTTTTATCACCGTATTCTTTTATCTTAGAATTAATGCTCGCTAATACTTCCTTAGCTTTCTTTTGTTCTTCTTCCTGTGTTTTTTGCTGAACTGCTTGTTGGTATTGCATCAATTGTTGTTGTTTATTCCGGAGTAACTCCTGGCTAAGTTGTTTTTCTTTAGAAGACATTTTGACCTGGGCTTTTTCATAATCTTTTAGTGCCTGTTGAAATTCTATGGTAAGCGTATCTATATTACCTTTCACTAACGCTTGTTCTTTCTCTAATTGTTTTTTCAATACTTGCATTTCTTTACTTTGTTCCAATAGTTTTCCAGTATCAATGTAGGCTACTTTATCTGCTTTGGTAAAAATTATTACACCAAGTGCTATCACTATTACTGTAAGTATTGCTATGCAGAGGTTTGTTATTCTTGTATTCATATTTTATGTAACTAATTATTAATAAAGTTCCGGATATATGATTCCCTTATTACTATTTCTTCTTCTCCAACTTTTCTATTCTTCTGTTCTGCTCTTCCAATTGCTTCAAGAGTTTTTCATTTGCCTGTTGCTGCGCTTCAATCAACTTTTGTTGTTCGATCATATATAGCGTCAGCTCTTCTACCTTTTCTGTGAGCTTTGTATTGATCTCTCCCACCTGCATCCCTTCTGCTTCTACCTCACTTGCCGCAGGAAGGCCGGGAAGGTGTTTATGTTCCTGGATGTATTTTTCCACTTCACCCAATGACATCAGTTTATACTCTTTGGCAAATACATAATCAGGCCATTTGGTACGAAGCTTCACTGCAATTTCTGTAGCGATCAGTTTCCCATTAATGGCAACCTTATATCCGGAAGCAACATAGCTGTCACCAATACCAATCGTACCGTCGGCATTGAGGCGCATTGCTTCTACATTGTTGGTTTTGAAAATAATCGGTTGCGCGTTGGTCGTTCCTATAAAATTGCTTGTCGTCGCATTATTATTTCCCGCCAGCTTCCAGCCGCTACTCAGGTCTACTGCCAGCCAGCTGCCGTTACCTGTGCTGTCTGAAGTCAATACCTTCCCTACTCCTGGATTGGTAGCCAGTTGTAACCCTGTAGATTTTACTGTTCCGTTTACATTCAACTTTGCTGTAGAGGTAGCCGTAGTACCGATTCCAACAAAAGTTCCATTGTCATAGATCTGGCTTTTGGTAAGCGTTGTCGTGCTGTTAAACTTAGCCACATAGTCTACTGTACCAATGGTACACATAGATAAAGTGGCTGTTCCGAATAAAGAAGGGTTGTTAAATTCCTGGCTTGAAGTAGTATTCCACGCCGCGGTCGCAGCTCTTGTACTACTTCCGTTATCATTGTCCTGAATGTTAATGTCAAATCCTATGGAGATATTGCCAGCGCTTGTAGGAGCCGTGATTCCAATGGCGGTCCATGGAATAGTAACCACCAGATTATAGCCTGGCCATCCGGTTTGAGTCATGGCAAATTGTAAAGAAGAATTACCATTGCTGCCATATAGAATCGAAGGAGCTGATGAAGTTCCGTAGGTAAATCCGAATTGATGATCCGTAGAATTATAAGAACCAGGTTTTGTATTGCTTCCGTCTATATAAATTTCTACCGCATCGTACATCCATGGAGAGCCTGTACCTACTGGCGCGGGATATAATGCGCCGTCTTTTACCTCTACCAAAACATAGAGATTGTTCACATCAAACATCGCTCTCCATTGAGCAGCATAGTCTGATTGTAATTGTGAGCCTGTGCCTGTTCCCGGAACATACTTATTGATCGCATTGATCGGGGTTCCATTCCAGGTGGCGTCGACAACACCGGTGCGTGTAGGGACAGTAGAAGTGTACACTACTGTTGGGCCGGTACAGCTTTGAGCAAAGGAATGTATGGAACTCAATACACATCCGAGTACCAGCAAAGAAACTTTTAACTTGCGCATATTATTGATTTTAAAGAGTAATTTTTTTTGAGAAATAGATCTTAAGCTGTTTGTATTAAATAGAATCTGTTCAGTATAAAACATACTCTACCTGTCAATGATTTGAAACAGTCATATACTTCAAATCATTGATTTAATTATTATTAAATCATATAGTTATGGTTAAGGTCCCCTTCTAACGTTAACCGGTTGATATTATTCACTCATACATATACTTCAAGAGTACCGTAGCTCTTAGGAAAATGAAAAAGATATTGAAAAATTGAATTCGGTTGGTGTAGTTGCTATCTGTGAACTAAAAGTATTAGGTTGAAATTTATTTTCCAAAACTAATTGTGAAATTTTTTCCATATTCTTTTTTAAATATAATATTTCAGCGACCTGATTACATTTAAGACATAAATAATATCTATTTATACAAATGTAAAAAGATGGAATGCAGTGTATCTGCATTGTTGAATCTTCAAAAATCTCTCAATGATATCTTATAATTGATTTCATCTCTTTTTTTCATAAATTGTAAAATACATATATTTCAATAATTATATTTTGAACCTTAACCTCGATTACTTACCCGAACTAAAACGGGAGGAGCTTACCGAAATCACAGAAGTGATCGTAGCAGAGATGAAGCCCGCTATGGTGATCCTGTTTGGCTCCTATGCGCGTAATACTTGGGCGGAGGAAATCACGCATGAGGACGGGATCAAATTACTGTTTAAAAGCGATTATGATATCTTGGTAGTTACGGCCAGAGATCTGAATGCAACTGCCAACAAGCAATGGATAAAAACACAGCAGATTCTTAAGAGCAGAAAATATTCTACTTCGCTTTCTCTAATACAACATTCTGCTGGCTACATTAACAACGAACTTAGTGCAGGCGGTTATTTTTTTACAGATGTGATCAAAGAAGGGAAAGTACTTTATGATTCTGGTGAAGTGAAATTAGCCACTCCTGGTAAGGTTGATCCGGAAGCAGTAAAGCAACGGGCAAAGGAAGAGTTTGAAAGATGGACATTTAAAGGAAGTGAATTTTTAATTGATTCTAAAAATGCTTTAGAAAGAAATAGTTTCAACAACTCAGCATTTTATCTACACCAAGCAACAGAAAGTTTTTACACTGCATATCTTTTAGTATTCACCGGCTATAAAGGAAAATCACACGATATAGAAGAATTAGGAAGTCAGGTTTCAAAACTTCATCCAGAGTTTAAAACCATTTTTCCAATAGACAATCAACTTGGTAACGAAGCTTTTTTCAAATTGAAACGTGCGTATGTGGATGCACGGTATAAGAAGGATTACTCGATCATGAAAGAGCAGTTAGAGTATTTAAGCGAACGGGTTATATTGCTGAAAGAATTAGTGGTGAAAATTTGTACTATGAAAATTTAGTTTAGCCCTTTCTAAGCACGAACATTTATTTGTAATCATCGTCAAAACGAGTTATAAAGTAGATGTTTTTTTGTCTATGACTGGTTGACGGTTAAGATATATTGAACACTCTTAATTTTTTACATTTCTCAATTATTCCAGATATAAATATCATTATGGGTTTAGATAGCGTAGAATTAATACTCGAAGTTGAAAATGCTTTTTCAATTAGAATACCTGATAAGGAAGCAGAAGAAATAATTACAATAAGAGATTTTACAAACTGCGTATTGAGGCACAGACCTACCTTAGATCTTATTGAAGTAGAAAAAATTATTATTGAAATAACGGCTGATAAATGTGGTGTTGATATTAAAAGAATCAAACCTGAAACTAAAATCGTTGAAGATCTTGGAATAGATTAATGAATGCTACTATAACTTATTCGTTTTCAAGATGGTTTTGAGTAGATGTTTTTTTGGACTAGAGAGTTTGGACGGTTTAGATATGCTGAAGTGTATGAGAGCATTATTTAAGTCCAAGAAACTTCCATATATTGAATTTCTGACTGTCTTTTTTTGGTGGATTATAAAGCTTCATTTCTACCTTTTCTCTATCCGTTACTGCTATACCGAAATGATTCTCTATAATTGAATTAATGCGTTCAAATCTACCAAGAGAAACCATTTTATTATTTATCTTATTTCCGTCTGCATAACGCTCGTATATTGCCACTGGTAGTGGATAATATTCTGGTGTAGATATAATAAAATTAGTAAAAAAATAAGGATCCAAATCTCCAAATTCAAGTCCGAATACTAAAGGTACTTCTATGACCTGTCCTGTTTTCCTATTCTCAAATCCACAATGAAATCCATGGAGATTATATCTCCAATCATTAATTGTTCCTATGAATTGAATTCTATTTGCGAATGGTTGAAATGAATCTAATGGAGAATTTGGGTCTATTTCAATCTTAAATTTATTAGCTAATTGAAATATTAATTCCTGACTTAACTTTCTATAATCCTTGGCACATTTTTCAAAAAACAGTTGATGCGCTTCTATCTCTTCATCAGTAATAAGCTTTGAGATATTAATTTCAGGATCTGTTATATGGATACCTATCTGAAATCCATCAAGTAGTTTTTTTAATTCTTCTCCGATTAATTCACGTTTGTCATTGATGGAATCTTCAAATATAATTTTTAACGTTCGATCTCTTGAAAGTTTAAGAATGCTTTCTATAGTTGGAAGTTCACTATGAGAGTTTATACGTACAATTTTTGTAGTTCGGCTCATTTTAACATTGTTGTCATAATTTATCTAATGCTTGTTCAAACCTTTTGATAAAGGAACCATTGTCCTTAAATCGTTCGTCCGGAACACTAGTAAATGCTATGGTTTCGCCTTCTTTTATAATAGATAAACCCACCGAATCATTTTCAAGCTGGATTGAAATCATGTCATTCTGAATCCATATATCGATCATGAAACATCCAGAAGCGAACAATTCTATTTCATATTCTAACTCACGTTCTTTAATGGAAATTTCAATGTATTCCAATAATTCAGGTTTATTGTAATAAGTAGACATATAGCTTAGATTTCAAGTCAGTATTAATTAGAACATTTTTCTCTTCAACTCTTCAAATTGTTCTTTTATGAACAAATTATAAAATTCTTCAACCTCTTTCCAATCTTTAGCCTTTGAACGAACTTCTTCCGCTGAATCAGGCTCTAATATGACAATAAGAGTTAAATCCTTATGAACTTCTAATATCAATTCATCTTCTTTAACTATTCCGACCCAGAATGCACCATGGTCATCATCCATTTTTTGAACTTCTTCAATAGCAACTCTAATATCATCCATAGTGACATCATCTACAGAGTCTCCCCAGGCTTTTTGTAAGTATGTTTCTTTAAATTCTGTCATGTTAGGTCATTAAAAGTGATTTTTGTTAAATTCTTCTCAGAATCCAATAATAAATTATCAATATTATTCTGGATAGATTCAAACTTCCCTTTGTCAACTAGTATTTTAATCCATTGAGGTCTTTTAACAGAGGTTGCATCATCAAACCAAGCTATATTTATAAAATTCCAAATACTTGAATTAACACCTTTATCTTCAAAATTAGGTTGAATAATTATGGCCTTATTAATTCCATTATCAATCCAATCTATTCTTCGTTCTTCGAAGGTTCTTACTGCTTCTGGATAATCAGGCCTGTCTTTGGTCAATTTAGCATTTAGATTGTTGGATAGATTTTCCAACTTGCTATCTATATCTTTAAATCGGCTCATACTTTTTCATTTTTTGATTTCATTACCCATATGTAAATTCCTGTAACAATAATCCATGTAATAAGACAATCATAAAACAAATAATTAATATACCATCCTGAATTTGGGAAGTCACTTCCTCTTAACCGGAATTGCCCATAGAAGGTAAATGGAAATCCAATATCCATCTTATACGGTGCATGTCCTTGATAATGTATTGGACCAATTTGCGTTAGAAATGTTATAAAGGAAATAGCAAAGAAAATAACTATCGAGTAAAGAGTACCCCAAAAAAGAGAGTTAAGATTTTGGATCATAACTGAGTTGTTTATAAAAGACATTTGTAGTGGTAGTCTTTAGTCGTTAAGTTCTTAATATTATGTATTAGGTTGTATAAATGCCATTTCAGTTTCATTGTTGCCTTCTTCTATTTTGTTTTTTACTAAATTTAAATCAAGAAAATTTTTTAGGCTAGAATCAATATTTTTGTTATCGTGTCTAACAATTTGCCATTTAGCTATAGTTCCACCTTTTAAAAACATTAACATAAGTGTTGCAACACTACCATATTGTAAATTATCTACCCTATTCAAAATTGATATTATAATATTTTCATCTAGTCTTTTTCCTTCCTTGAGACTCAGGAAATATAGATTTGAGATATTTAAGAATAACGCAGTATTGTTTTTGCTATATGGTTGACTATTTTTAGAATTTATTGTATCAATAATTTTCTTTTCAAAGTCTCTTGATTCGATTGTGCTAGATGTTAAAAATTGACAACTACCACATTCTATATAAACATTTTCTTTATAATCGTTTTTCAAATCTCCAATAATTTCAAAATCTGGATTAGTATTTTTCCCTTTAGTAGGTTCTAGTTTTTTGAATTTAATACTCTTTTTAAAAAAGATTAAATGCGCTAATATTTCAAATTTATGACCATATATATTTACATTTTTAACGGGTTGCCATAAATCCTTTATGTAATTCTTATACTCATTAGGACTGAAATATCTAATAAATAATAAAGCAGATAAGAAATTAATATGTGAACTATATTCAATGTCATAAGCGCTAGAAGTTTTTCTGTACATTGGTAATTTTAAAAAATCAGTACGAATTAAATTATATTTGTACTTCTCATTTTCAAGGTCAATTCCATGCTCTTTATATTGGTTTATTAAAAAGAGTAAATCAGAATTTATTTTTTCGTTTGTGATTATATATGTATTTGGGTAGTCTATATTTGTCATATCAAAATGGTTTCCCAATAGTGTAGTATTCTTTGTGATCTAGTAGTTTTATTTTTGTTATTTTTTGTTCATCATTTATACCATACTCCATCTCTATTCTTCCATTTTGGTATTTTTTTAAAGAGGGTCTATAACAAGAGAAATTACCATGAAATTTCCAATAGGAAATATTGTCTTCTTTAGAAACCAGTTCCAATGTCTCATTTTTCATAGTATATTTTTTATCAACATAATCAATGTCGGCTTGATCTAAAATGTTAATTCTATCAGGAGTAACATCATAAACTAAATAGTATTGATCTACCTCATCTGCAAAAAACTGATGTGCATCTGCATTGCGTCCATTTCTAGTGCTTAAATAATTGAGCAGAAAACCATAAACCTTTTCTTTGTCATTGTTTATTTTTAAAGATGAATCAATTGGCACTACATTATCAAATTTTTCTGATGAATCAATTTGGACTATCTCAATTGACTTTACCTTAACATTTTCAGTCTTAGGTGTGTCAACGGTATCTTTTTTTTGTTCTATTACTAGAGGAGTAACGTTAATAGTTTGAGAGTTATCTTTTTTTATTTCATCACTTTCTCTCCACCGTCCTATAATATTATTTCCCCAAAGCAATACTATTATTGATAAAAAGATTCCTGCTATTGTTAATTTGTGGCTAAGTTCTAATTTGATCCACTTTTTTTTAGGTTGTTTAAGAGTTTCAAAATACTGGATGTATTGCTTTATTTTTATAAACTGATTTTGAGAAATTTTTACAGGTATATTGTTTTTAATTCCATTGCGATATTTTTCCGCTAATAACTCTAGTCTTTCTAATTGATCTGCTTGAAATTGAGTTTCAGAAAAAAGCATTCCATGTTTTATAAATTCGTTTCTTGAGTGATTATAAAAATCTTCAGGAGTCAAATCGTAAATAGAGATATTATCCTGTAATTGTCTTTTACTAATAAGCATATACTTATATGAATTAATAAACTCATAATAATTTTGTTGGGCTTCAAATACAGTTTGATTAAATAATGCGCTTTCTGACATCCCTACTTTTGGAGGAGGGATGTCTAATGAATTTATATATTCTATTCTACGATTATTTGATAGTAGATGAGTTTCTTTCTTAAAATTTCTTAGATATTGAATTGTAAGAGAAAAAGATGCCTTTGAAAAGTAGTTTTTCTTTTGTTCTAGAGTAGTTGT
>Ga0310811_10005905_pt1 | contig 15565 bp, 10 predicted proteins | sample YCmetagenome_FD_207642 | JGI IMG/M metagenome (GOLD analysis project Ga0310811, IMG submission 207642) | Soil microbial communities from experimental microcosm in Duke University, North Carolina, United States - YC | ecosystem: Engineered > Artificial ecosystem > Soil microcosm > Unclassified ...
TGCAGCGCGGATAGCAGCTGAATGTCAATTTCATCAAGCTTGACGGCCATATCGCCAAATTATATTTGGCCTAGAGGACCGAACGGCAAATGTTGACGTTTCAAGTTGCACCATGGATGCATGAAGAGCCGCCTTGCCGTTGTTGCCGTTAGCACCAAAGCCCGTGCCGTCGCCGCCCTCGCCGCCGCCGGCGTGGCGTGGGGGACGAGTGTCCCCCTGTCCAAGGAAGCCCTGACGTGGCTGCCTCCGGCCTGGCTGGTTGTCGCGCGGTTCGCGGTCGCCGCGGCGGTGCTGTTCACCATGGTGGACCGCGCCGCGCTGCGCGCCGCCTTGCGGTGGCAGGTGCTCGCCTGGGGCGCGGCCGGACTGGGCGGCTCGGTCCTGGTGCAGAACACCGGGATCGTTGAGACCAGCGTCACCCACGCCTCGCTGCTGATCGGTACCGGGCCGGTGCTGATCGCGGTCATCGCCGCGGCCTGGCACCATGATGTGGCGCGGCCGGTCGCGTGGGCGGGCTTCGCGATGTCGCTCGCCGGCGTCGCCGTGGTCGCCAGCGGCCACGGTGGCGGCTCGAGCGGCGCGGGCGACGCCCTTGTCCTCACGTCGGTCCTGATCGTCGCCGCGATGACCGTAGCCCAGGCTCGCCTGTTCGAAGGCCGGGACCCGGTGGCGGTCACCGCTGTGCAGTTCCTCGGCGCGGCCCTCGTCGCCCTCCCCGTCGCGGTGGCGACAGCGGGAGCGCCGCCGGCCATGCCCGCCGGAGGCGCGGGCACAGCGGCACTCCTCGCCGTCGCCGGGCTGACGGCGGTGGGCACCCTCGCGCCGTTCACGCTGTTCGCCTACGGGCAGCACAAGGTGTCGACTGAGGTTGCCGGGGCCTTCCTCAACCTCGAGCCGCTCGTCGGCGCCCTGGTTGGCGTCGCGGCCTTCAGCGACCCGGCCGGCCCGCGGCTGCTCATCGGCGCCCTGGCCATCCTCGGCGGCATCGGCATGAGCAGCCTCCCAGCCCTGCGCGGCCGGCCCCGCCGCCAGCGCCTTGCCACGGCCGGCTAACTCCCGGCCGTGCGGCGGCCGCCTCAGCATCGAATAGATCTGTTCGTGAAAACCGTAATCTGAAGCCCCGGTCCCTTTTCGAAAGACTTTCTTAACGCTGACCGGAAGGGCACGACGAAGCGGCGCCGAACCACCGGGGGCGCCCGAGCGTCTTATAACGCCCTGATTAAGCTTTGGTAAAGGGTCCGCCCAAGGGGGCCTGTCAACAAACTCTGAGCAGGGAGATGGCAGATGGGCACGGTCACTACCAGCGACAACACCGAGATCTTCTACAAGGACTGGGGCTCGGGTCAGCCGATTGTCTTCAGTCACGGCTGGCCGCTTTCGGCCGACGACTGGGACAACCAGATGCTGTTCTTCCTACGGAACGGCTACCGGGTTATCGCCCATGACCGGCGCGGGCACGGGCGCTCCACGCAGACCAGCGGCGGTCACGACATGGACCACTACGCCGACGACCTGGCTGCGGTAACTGCCCATCTTGACCTGCACGACGCCATCCACGTCGGTCACTCCACCGGCGGCGGCGAAGTCGTGCACTACATCGCGCGGCATGGGGAGAGCCGCGTGGCGAAGGCATGCATCATGAGCGCGGTCCCGCCGCTCATGGTTAAGACCGACGCCAATCCTGGCGGCCTGCCCAAGAGCGTCTTCGACGACCTGCAGGCCCAACTGGCCGCCAACCGGTCCGAGTTCTACCGGGCGCTGCCGTCGGGTCCCTTCTATGGCTTCAACCGGCCCGGGGTGGAGCCCTCTGAGGCCATCATTCAAAACTGGTGGCGTCAGGGAATGATGGGCGCCGCCAACGCCCACTACGACGGCATCGTGGCCTTCTCCCAGACCGACTTCACCGAGGACCTCAAGAAGATCACGGTCCCTGTGCTGGTGATGCACGGCGACGACGACCAGATCGTTCCTTACGCGGACGCCGGGCCGCTGTCCGCAAAGCTGCTGCGAAACGGGACGCTGAAGACATATCCGGGATACCCGCACGGCATGCCGACCACCCACGCCGACACGATCAACAAGGACCTGCTGGCATTCATCCAGTCCTGAGCTGGGCTGCTGCTTCGATCCCGGTATCGCCCGCACGTTCGCGAGGGCCCCGCCGTCGGACGACGACGTCGGGGCCTTTGAACGCCGCCGGCCCGGGCCGTTACGCTCGGGAGCGTGAGCAGTCCACGCGCGTTGCCTGAGCACGCCAGCCTGCGGCACCTCAAGCTCGAGGCCAAGCGGCGGCGCGCGGCCGGGGAGTTCCCCTCACTGCACGACGCGCAGCTCGCGCTCGCCAGGGAGCACGGCCAGCCGAGCTGGGCCGCGCTGCGGGCAGCGGTCACGGACGCGGCCAGCGGCAGCGAGGGACACGCGGTCGCGCAGCTGCGATGGATCGCCGCGCGGTTCGGCGGCGCCGGCGAACCCGGCTGGCTCGCCCCCGATGAAGCAGAACTGCGGGAGCACTTCACCGGGGAGTTCCTCGCGGCGGTCCCGGCGGACCGGCTTGTCGCCAGGATCACCGCCGTCGCCCCCATCCTGCGCGCGGAGCTGGTCGTCACCAGGAACACGCCGTTCTCCGCGCAGGGACAGCTGTCCGGGCACCTGGTCAGGGCGGTCACCGAGACGCGCCCGCCTTACCGGCTCACCGGGATCCAAGAGCGCCGCCTCGGGACGAGGATCAGCGACGCGCGGACGCACACGCCGCCCACGGCGGCCGACGGGCAGGTCCCGGACCAGGTGACGGCGCTGGCATCGGCCGCGTGCGCCCAGCTCGGCTTGGTGGGGCTCGCGCTCGCCGGGGCGAGCGCGGGCGGGCGGACCTGGACATCGCTGACCGGCTGGGCCAGCCTGGAGCACGCCGAACCGCTCCGCGCCGACCACGCCTTCCCCGCCTGCCACGTCACCACGGCGGTCACGGCGGCGGCCGTGCTGTGCCTGGCCGCCGCCGGGCAGCTACGCCTCGACGACCCGGCCAACTCCTACCTCAGCGCGGTCCAGCTCGCCGACGACGCGGCCACCGTCAGGGAGCTCTTGGCGCACACCGCCGGGGTGACCGATCCCGTGACGCTGCCCGCAGCGGTCGTCCCCGCGCTGGCGACGGTGACGGGCCCGGTCATCGCCTGCACCGGGAAACGCGGTGCGTTCAGCTACGCCAACGCCGGGTACGCGGCGCTCGGCGAGGTCATCGCGGAGCGCACCGGGCTCCCGTACGCCGACGCGGTGTCCCGGCTGGTGCTGCGTCCCCTTGGCATGCTCAGCTCATGGTTCCCGCACGCCTGGCCGGCGGCCCCGCAGTCTTCCGGTCGCGCCCCGGTCACCGGCTACGATGTGGCCGCCGATGAGACGTTCACGCCGGCGGCCGCCTCGCTCAGCGTCTTCCCGGCCGCGGCGGGGATGTGGACCACCGCGGCAGACCTCGCCCGGTTCGGGCTCGGCTGGCCGTCGCTGGTGCCGCGGCCCCTGGCGGTGCAGGCGCTCAGGCCGCACGCCACCCAGCCGAACGGCATTGGCGTGGGCCTGGGCTGGGCCGTGAACGAGACCGCCGGCCTGGCGGGCGTCACCGGCGAGGGCCCCGGCGCGGGCGCCTCGCTGCTGATGACCGCCGACGGCCAGTATGCGTGCGCGGCCCTGGCCAACCGCCAGCTTTACGTCGAGCCGGTCAACGGCGGGGTGCTCCAGATCTTGCGCGGCAGCGGCACGCGGGTATAGTTGGCGGCGGTTGTTCCGGCTGCCTCCTGATCCGCGGGCAGGGCTGCAAGCCCACCGGCTCTCTTCGCTTGGCCATCTGGCAGATTCTTTCCAGCCCGGTGACGCGGATCCGCGGGCAAGGGAAGGACTGCCATGTCCCGGCTTGAGCTGGACGGCCTGACCCGCAGGTACGGTCCCGTCACGGCGCTCAACCAGTTGTCATTCTCGGTCGCCGCAGGTCAGGTGACCGGTTTCCTCGGCCCGAACGGCGCCGGCAAGACCACCGCGATGCGCGCCGTGTTCGGCCTGACCGCCCTTGACGCCGGCGCGGTCCGCTGGAACGGCCGCCTGGTCACGCTGGCCGACCGCCGCCGGTTCGGCTACCTGCCCGAGGAACGCGGGCTGTACCCGGGCATGCTCGCCGCCGAGCAGCTTGAGTACCTTGGCCGGCTCCACGGCCTGTCCCCGGTGGCCGCCGCGTCCGCCGCCGCCGGGTGGCTGGAGCGGCTCGGGATCGCCGCGCGCGCCCGCAGCAAGGTCGAGTCGCTCTCGCTCGGCAACCAGCAGCGGGTCCAGTTGGCGTCCGCCCTCGTGCACAACCCGGATCTGCTCGTCCTCGACGAGCCGCTGTCCGGCCTGGACCCGGAGGGCATCGACGCTGTCGGCGAGGTCCTGGCGAGCCAGGCGCGGGCGGGCAAGTGCGTGCTGTTCTCCAGCCACCAACTCGACCTTGTCGAGGACTTGTGCGAGTCGGTCGTGATCATCGACCGCGGCGAACTCGTCGCGCAGGGGACGGTGGAGGATCTGGCCACGCGCGGCGAGCCGCGCCTCGTCGTGCGGGTGGCCGGGGACCGGGACGGGGCCTGGGCGCGCGGCCTGGCCGGGGTCAGGGTCTCTGAGAACGACGGCGGCGCGCTCCGCCTGGTCCTTTCCCCGCCGGCCGACCCGCAGTCCGTGCTGCGGGCCGCGTTCGCGGCGGGCCCGGTGACGGAGTTCGCCGTGCGGCGGCGACGGCTGTCTGAGGTCTTCCGCGAGGCCGTCGCCCATGGCGGCGGCCAGCGCCAGGCCGTGACGGCGCAAGCGGGGGTGCACCAGTGAGCAGCATCCTTCCCATCGTCATCGCGGTCGCCGCGGTCTTCTTCGTGATCTACCGGCTGCGCCGCCAGTCCGGTGCCCAAGGGCCGCGGCCGCGCGCCGGGCGCGGCGGGCTCCTCGTCGCGCCGCCGGGCGCCGGCCAGCCGGCCTTGCGGCTGCTGCCACTGCCCGGCGACACCGGCCTCGTCGCCGCGCGGGAGTTCCGGGTGCGGGCCCGCGGCCGGGTCTTCCGTATCGGGACGCTCCTCGTCCTGGTCATCGTCTCCGCCGCCATCGTGGTTCCCGCGCTGCTCGGCCATAAGCCGACCATCCAGCGGGTCGGCGTCGCCGGGCCCCTGAGCGCCCCGGTCCGTGCCGCCGTGATCGCCGACGGCCCAGGCATCGGGGTCACCGTCACGCTTGTGCCCGAGCCGAGCGGGCAGGCCGCGACGGCGGACCTGCGGGCCGGCCACATCGACCTGGCCGTGCTCGACGGCAGCCGGGTCGTCACGGACAAGCCGGCCGCAGCATCGGACACGTCGCCGACCGCTCAGCTCACCCGGTCCGTGGCCCGCACCGTCGGCACCGGAGAGGCACTGCAGGCGGCCAACCTGACCGCGGCGCAGGCCGCCGTGATCACCGGGGCCCGGCCGCTTCCGCTGGCGTCCCTGCAGCCGGGCGGTCCGGGCACCACCCAGCGGAACACCTCGTACGTTGGCCTGCTGCTGCTGTTCTTCATGCTGACCCAGTACAACGCGTGGACGCTGACCGGGGTGCTTGAGGAGAAGTCGAGCCGGATCGCCGAGGTGCTCCTCGCGGCGCTCCCTCCGGCCCGGCTGCTGGCGGGTAAGGTCATCGGCATCGGCCTCACCGCGTTCCTGCAGGCTGGCCTGGCCGTCGCGGTCGCGGTCGGTGAGGTGCGCGCGACGCACTCGGATGTGCTGAACGGGCTCACGCCGCTGACCGTCGCCGCTACGCTCACCTGGCTCGTGCTCGGCTACGCCTTCTATGCCTGGGTGTACGCGGCCGCCGGGTCGACGGCGGACCGCCAGGAACAAGCGCAGTCGTTGCTGATCCCGCTCGGCTTGCCGGTGATCTTCGGCTTCTTCGTGGCGGCTACAGCCGCCCTCTCGGGGAACCCGTCCGCCCTGGTGCATGTGCTGGCCTACCTGCCGCCGACCGCGCCGTTCGCCATGCCCGTGCTGGTCAGCCTCGGCGCGGCGTCCTGGTGGCAGTTCGCCCTGTCGGCCGCGATCAGCGTCGCGTGCACGTTCGGCGTCGCGCGGGCCGCCATCGCGGTCTACCGCGCGTCGATCCTCCGCACCGGGTCCCGCGTCTCGCTCCGGGAACTCATGGCCCGCTAGGCGTACGCCAGCGAGCCGACATGACCGGCTATTCGGGATCGTGGGTCATAGGCGGCATATATAGCCGCGGATGACCCACGATCCCCCAAACAGCCACGTTAGCGGTCGGGCAAAACCTGACGAAGTGGGACGTTTCACGGTCACCCGAGTGCCGCATCCCACCGATGACCCACGATCCGACCGCGCGACCGGCGACCGGCGACGCTGACTTTTCGAAGATGGCAGGAGATGCGGCGTGGAGCGCGTCTTCTGCCTCCCCCCAGGCCCGCCTCTTGCTGTTATCCGTGCTGCGCGGCGAAGCGCAACGGTTTTCCACAGGCCTTGTGGACAAGGATGTGCGCAACGCCGGCGCAAGCTGTGGCCAGTACTGGGGATAACGGTGGATTACCTGTGCATAACCATGGGCGACGTACCCGCTGACGTGCGCAAACCGTTGTGCGCAAACAGCTGGCCCTGTGGAGAATCACACCGTGAGGCGAAAACTCAGCCACCGTACTCCGAATCGAGCAGCCCGAAAATGACGTCGTCCGCCCACTGTCCCGCCACCCACGACGAGCCCCTGGTGGCGCCCTCACGGGTGAACCCGAGCCGTTCGGCGACGGCGATCATCGCGTGGTTGTCGGACAGGGTCTCCAGCTGCAGCCGGTGCAGGCCGCGAATCGTGAACCCGTAGCGGCACAGCACCCGCACTGTGTCCGCGCCGAGGCCCCGGCCCCGGCCGGCCGGGAGGAGCGAGACCCCGATGTGCGCGGAGCGGTTGTGCAGGTCGATGTCCCACAGCAGCGCCTCGCCGGCCAGGTGCCCGGTCGCCAGTTCGGTCACCGCGAAGATGGCGGCGTCTGACGCGTCCGGCGCCTGCTCCCCCGGCCAGTGCGGCGACCCAGGGCCGAACGGGACGGGCACCCACGGCCGGGTGTCGGCACGCACGAACGTCTCGGTGTCCTCGTAGAGTTCGCCGTGCAGGACGCGCGCGTCGTCCTCAGTGCGCGCCCGCAGCACCACAAGTTCACCACGCAGCATGCGCCACTTCCTACCCGGTGCGCGGCACTTGCGGCAAGTCATTTGCCTGACGGTTTCCGCCCTGGCGCGGACATGCCGCGGGGCCGGGACCGCCGCAGGTCCCGGCCCCGTGGCCGCTAGGGAGGGAAATCAGCCGGTGTAGCTGGCCACGTCGATCGGGGTCACGGTCCCTGGGCTGGTCGAGGTGACCGGGCCGCCGGTGCCGTTGATGACGGAATCAATGCCGCCCGAGCCGACGATCCACACGCCGAACACGTCGCTGAAGCTCACCCCAGGCGCCTTCGGCGCCTGGAACGCCTCCGTGACGTGCAGGGTCGCGGACGTCTGGTTAAAGACCACGTAGCTGCCCATGCCGTAGCCGTGGAAGGTCTTCACGGCGGAGCCGACCTGGAAGGCCGGGTAGCCGCTGAACGTCGAAGACTCGTTCCAGACCGCCTGGCTGGGCGGGTCGTACGGCAGCTCGTTCTGGAAGAACACGTCCGTGCCGCCCTGACCGGTCCACACGACCTCGCTCTTCTGGTAGTGCTCGACCGCCAGGCCGTACGCGGTGACGTTGGCCCCGGTAACCACGACGCCGGTGTCGCCCTTGTTGACGGTCCAGCCGACGGCGTTGCCGTGGTCAGCGCGCCAGGCCCACACGTCGTCGATGATCGAGTTGGCGGCGTTGTCCAGCAGGCTGACCGTCGCCGACGTCCCGGTCGTTTCCGCGCCCCCCACGCGGAAGAAGACATCCTGGATCGTGTCGGGGTCGCTGGCGGACGCGGCGGCGGGCAGCGGCGTGCCGACCGAGAGCAGGACCGGCGAGTTAACCGACCCCGCGTCGAAGATCAGGCCGGAAACCTTCACCCCGGTGTTCGGGGCGACGACCATGGGCGTGATCCCGTGCTGCGGGACCAGGGTGGCGAAGCCGAGGCCGAGCACGACGGTGTCGGGCCGGCTCACCAGGATCGGCGCCGACACGTTGTAGACGCCGGGGGTCAGGAGCAGGTTCTTGCCTGCCAGCAGCGCGATGTCGATCGCCGCGACCGGCGTGCTCGGCGTCGCCACGAAGAAGGACGACAGCGGCAGCGACTTGCCTGCCTCAGCGCCGCTCCCCCAGGACGTGCCCGAGGAGTTCTTCTGCGCCGACGGGACGAACACGTTGAACTTGCCGCTCGCGTCGGTGTAGAGGAACGGCGCCTCCTCGGTCACCGGGCTGGCCGCCAGCACCGTGTTCTGCTGGCACTGCCCGGTGAAGACCGGGGCGGGCGCGCCCTGGACGCCGGAGTAGACCATGTTCCACAGGCCGTTACGGCAGCCGGCCTGGCCGCCGATAGAGCTGTTGCGCACCATGTACTGCTGGTTGCCGAAGAAGTTCAGGCTGCCGGTGACCTGGCTGTCGGCGATGAAGCCGCCGCTGGCGAAGTTGTTGTTGGCGCAGTAGTCCTGGAAGATCACGCTGCCGTTGATAATCGTCCGGCGGATCGGCGCGGCCTGCGAGGCGGCCCAGAACTCGCCCGTGTTGTCACAGCCGGCGCCGAAGGCGTCGACAGCGGGGGGCGCGTAGGCCGGGGTGGCGGACGGCAGGTCGACGTTCAGGTCCAGGTTGGACAGCGACCGCCAGAAGTTGTCGTCGGCGTTGCAGTCCTGGGTGCCTGCGGTGCACAGGTTGTTGAACACGTCGATCGCGCCGTTGACGACGGTGTCGGAGGGAAGCTGGCCGAGGCCCGCGACCTGGGTGTAGTAGCCGACCTGGAAAACCAGGGGGCTGGCGGCGGAGCCGTAGGTACCCGGCTCGAAGAACACTGAGTAGCGGCCGCTGTTGAACTGGCTGCCTACGGGGACTTGCTGTGTCGCGATCGCGTTGAGGTCGGCCTGGATCGCCGACTGGCTCATGGTGTCCTTGAAGACGCAGACGTTCGGCCCGAAGGTCGTCGTCGCGGCGTCAGGGCACAGGCTCGTTGCCGCCGCGGTCAGCGCGGCGGGGCTTCCGACGGCGGCGCTGGCGGGTGCAGCCGCTAGCGCGCCGACGACAAGTGCCCCGGCGAAGACCAGGGACGGGAGGGCCAAGGGCCGGCGGAGCAATCGCATGCGCATTGCACCTCTCTGTGCTCACATAAGCGGAGTCTCAGCAGAAAGGTAACTGACGTGACCTTTTGTGGCACTAGGCGCGAAGCATTTACATTTTTTTCATTTCTTACATTCTTTACATGTGCCCATATGCAGGCACATGGCACTTTCAACGCTGCTGCTAAGCCAGGCCGAGGACCTTTACCGCGTTGGCCTTGAGTATCTTGGCCTTCGCGGCTGGCTTGAAGTCGAGCGCCTCGAAGTCGCGCAGCCAGCGCTCCGGCGTCAGCAGCGGGTAGTCGGTGCCGAACAGCACCTTGTCCTGCAGGTAGGAGTTCGCCGCGCGGACCAGGTCGGCGGGGAAGTACTTGGGCGACCAGCCGGACAGGTCGATGTACACGTTCGACTTGTGCGTGGCGATCGAGATCGACGACGACGCCCACGGCACGGACGGGTGCGCGAGGATCACGGTGAGCGCGGGGAAGTCGGCGGCCACGTCGTCGACGAGCATCGGGTCCGACAGGCGCAGCTTGAGGCCGCGGCCGCCGGGCAGCCCCGCGCCGATCCCGGTCTGGCCGGTGTGGAAGAGCGCCGGCACGCCAAGGGACTCGATCTCCTCCCACAGCGGGTAAAACGCCTGGTCATTCGGCGCGAACCCCTGCATCGTGGGATGGAACTTGAAGCCTTTCACCCCGTAGTCCCGCACCAGCGAGCGGGCCTGGGCGACCGCAGCCGGGCCGCGCAACGGGTCGACGGAGCCGAACGGGATCAGCACGTCGGCGTGCGCGGCGGCCTGCGTCGCGATCTCCTCGCTTGAGATCGCCGCGTGCCCGCTCGCCGTGGACGCGTCGACCGTGAACACGACGGCCGCCATGTTCAGCCCGCGGTAGGTGTCGGCGATCTGCTCAAGCGTGGGCGTGCGATCGTGGCCGGCCCTGAAGTACTTGGCGGACGCCTCGATCAGCTCGTCATCCAGGGAGAAGTGCCCGTGGCGGTCGACCTCGATGTGCACATGGACGTCAACGGCCGTCAGCGAATCGATCTGCATTCCCTTGATGCTACACGTCGAACATCCCGCCGAATATAAGTGGGATCACAGCGCTAGCGCACCCCACAACCCCCTCACGTAACACCGCAGATCGTCAGGAAATCTGACAAGAAATTATCAGGAAGTCTGATAATTTCGCTCACAATCGAGCATGTTTTCGATCATTACCTGTCCCGAGGTCAGCGGGTACTCGCGCACCACAGGCTCAGGCTCGGTCAACGGTGGAGCGAGCGATGGTCAGCTCCCAGCGGCCGTACGCCAAGTTCGCCGCCGCCGCCGTCAGGAACGCCGTCGCCCATGCGTACGTCTTCGCGTCGTTCCCGCCGAAGGCGAGGGTAACGAAGCCGAGGCCGACCAGGACGGTACCGCCGCCAATGCGCACGCCCGCCCAGAAGCGCAGGTGGCGGTACTCCCAGGGCGAGATTATGCGCCGCATGCCGGATCGCGCGGGAGATGCCCACCACTCGCCCAGACCTTCCGGAGCGGTGTTGTCACTGGGTGCGTTCATCGGGATGCCCTCCTATGGCCCGCGGTACCGGACATTCCGGTTTACCTGCCCTTCAATGCTCGGCCTGGCTAGGCGGGAGATCCATCGTGCGGACACCCAGTCCGGGGTACGGCTAGCACGGCCCCCGAGGCGCGAAACGCAAGAACTTATCAGGAAACCTGATCAATCTCGACCCTGCGCCGCGCTTGCCTCTGCCCCGCTCCACCCAGGGGTGATCTGCGGGGCGCGCCCAGACGAAGGCTGTGCTCAGCCCTAAGATCACCACTCGACAACTAGTCCGCGTTCCCATTGCCGGCCTGCCGTCCCTTATGCGAACCTCGGCCATGTGAGTGAAGCCGCCGATTCTCTTAGCGTTGCCATGGACCTGTCCGCCAGCGACCCGGTCATGGGCCCGGTGAAGCCCGGCGACCTGTTGTGGACACCGTCCCCCGAGCGCGTCGCCAGCGCGAACATCACCGCTTTCATGCGCTGGCTGAAAGAGACCCGCGGCCTGGACTTCGGCGACTACCCGGCTTTGTGGCAGTGGTCGGTCACCGAGACCGACGCTTTCTGGCAGGCGATCTGGGACTACAACGACATCATCGCCGAGGCCCAGCCGACCGCGGTCCTCGGCCAGCGCGAGATGCCCGGCGCCGAGTGGTTCCCCGGCGCGCGGCTGAACTTCGCCGAGAACGTCATGCGCAAGGAAGCCCCCGGCGAGGTCGCGCTGTACTACCACTCGGAATCCGTGCCGGTCACGCCCATGTACTGGGACGAGTTCGGCCCCAAGGTCCGGACCCTGGCGACCCGGCTGCGGGAACTGGGCGTCAAGCCGGGCGACCGGGTCGCGTCGACGCTGCCGAACATCCCCGAGGCGGTCATCGCCATGCTCGCGACGACGTCGATCGGGGCGATCTGGACGAGCGTCTCCCCTGACTTCGGGTGGCGGGGCGTGCTTGACCGCTTCCGGCAGCTGCAGCCGACCGTGCTGATCTGCACCGGCGGCTACACCTACAACGGCAAAAGGTACGACCGCTCCGGCGAGCTGCGGCAGATCGTCGACGACCTCACCTGCCTGGAGCACGTGATCTACCTGCCGTTCGGCGACGTCCCCGCGCCGGCGGACAACGCGGAGTCCTGGCCCGAGTTGCTCGCCGGACCCGTGGTTTCGCGGGAGGAGTTCACGTATCACTACGGACCGTTCGGTATGCCGTTGTGGATCCTCTTCTCCAGCGGCACCACCGGACTCCCGAAGGCGATCACCCACAGCCACGGCGGCATCCTGCTCGAGCAGCTGAAGCTGCAGCACCTGAACATGAACCTGTCCGACGGCGACGTGCTGTTCTTCTACACCACCACCGGGTGGATGATGTGGAACTTCATGGTCACCTCGCTGGTCCTCGGCGTGAAGCCGCTGCTGTACGACGGGAACCCCGGCTTCCCTGAGCCGGACGCGCTGTGGCGGATGGCCGCCGAGGCGAAGGTGACGCTGTTCGGCGGGTCGCCGGCCTACGCGGACATGCTGGCCAAGCGGGGCGTCGTGCCGAAGGACTCCTACGACCTGTCGGCTCTGCAGTGCGTGATGCTGGCCGGGTCGCCGGTGTCGCCTGAGGTCTACGCGTGGTTCTACCGGAACGTGAAGCGGGACCTGTGGCTGCACGTCGGCTCCGGCGGGACCGACGTGTGCGCCGGCTTCACCGGCGGGTCGCCGACGCTGCCGGAGTACGCAGGCGAGCACCAGCACCGGAACCTGGGCGTCGCCGCGTACGCGTTCAACGACGCGGGTGAGCCCGTCGTCGACGAGGTCGGCGAGATGGTGATCACCAAGCCGCTGCCGTCGATGCCGGTGAAGTTCTGGGGCGACGATGAGAACATGACCCGGTACAAGGCCACGTACTTCGACGAGTGGCCGGGCATCTGGCGGCAGGGCGACTTCTTCAAGGTCTCGCCGCGCGGCGGCACGTTCGTCCTCGGCCGGTCCGACGCGACGCTGAACCGTTTCGGGGTGCGGATCGGCACCGCGGAGATCTACAACGTCCTGGAGGGAATCAAGGAGGTCGACGACGCGATCGTGGTCAACCTTGACCTTCCGGGCGGGCAGTTCTTCATGCCGATGTTCGTCAAGCTGGCCGACGGGCTGACGCTGAACGACGACATCATCGGCGAGATCAGGACGCGGCTGCGGCGGGAGTACACGCCGCGGCACGTGCCGGACAAGTTCATCCAGGTGCCCGCTATCCCCACGACGCTAACCGGGAAGAAGCTCGAGGTCCCCGTTCGCCGGCTGCTGATGGGCGTGCCGCTGGAGAAGGCCGCCAACACGAGCGCGATGGCCGACCCGTCCGCCCTGGACGCGTTCATCGACTATGCGCGCACCCAGGATGACTACAAGATGTTATCTGTTCACAACCAGGGGCTTCCAATGACGGAACAAGCAGGTTTCCCGCTCCCCTCGCAGATCGAGGACGTGCCCGGCGCGGAGAACTGGCGCTCCATGTACCAGTACTTCACCCGCTTCCAGCCGGAGGACGACAAGCGCTTCTGGTTCTACAACTCCATGCACTTCCCCGAGCCCATGCCGGCGTTCGACACCATCACCGGGGAAGTCCCTTACCAGGCGATCGGCGCCAACACGGCGCGGCTGTTCGTGTTCCCGACCACGCTGGGGATCGAGCACCGGATCGTCAACGGGCGCGTCTACATCACTGCGAACCCGGTGCTCGACCCGGCTGAGATCGAGCGGCGGGCCGCTGAGTTCGGGCCGCGCGCGGGGTACTACTTCGAGAACTGGGACTCGCTGTACGAGGGGTGGAAGGACCGGCTGCGGGCGCTGATCGCGGAGATCGAGTCGATCTCGGTTCCGTCGCTGCCCGAATGGGAGGACTCGGACGCGGTCTTCTCTGCGAGCGGCGTGTCGCAGAATCACTACCTGCACGAGCGGTTCCACCGGGTGCTCTCGCTGTACTCCAAGATGTGGCACCACCACACCGAGATGCTGATGCTCGGGTACGGCGCGTACGTGGTGTTCTTCCAGTTCTGCCAGCAGGCATGGCCGGAGATCAGCGACCAGACGGTCGCCCGCATGGTGGCCGGCATCGACGTGATCATGTACCGGCCCGACGACGAGCTGAAGGGGCTGGCCCGGCTCGCGGTCTCGCTCGGGGTGGATGACTTGTTCACCGACGGATGCGCGGCCTCGGACGTGCTGGCCGCGCTGGAGAAGCGGGGTGACGCCGGGGCGCAGTGGCTCGACGCGTTCGCCAAGGCCCGCGACCCGTGGTTCCACGTCTCCTCCGGTGACGGCTTCTACCACCACCACCTGTCGTGGAACGACGACCTGACCGTGCCGTTCGCCGCGCTGCCCGGGTACGTGGCGGCGGAGCGCGCCGGGGGCATTCAGCCGCGCCCGACCGCGCACCTCGTCGCCGAGCGGGACCGGATCGCGTCGGAGTACCGCGCGCTGCTGCCTTCTGACGACGAGAAAGCCGCGTTCGACCAGATGCTCGGCCTGTGCCGGCTGGTGTTCCCGTTCGTCGAGGACCACAAGTTCTACTGCGAGCACTGGTTCACGACGCGGTTCTTCCAGAAGGTGAAGGAGTTCGGTGCTTTGCTGGCGCGCGTTGGCGTCCTGGCGGAGACCGACGACGTGTTCCACCTGCACCACACGGAGATCGACCAGGCACTCGCGGACGTCTCGCTGGCCTGGGCGGGCGGCACGCCGCCGCTTGGCGCCCGGCACTTCCAGCCGATCATCGCCGAGCGCAAGCGGATGCTGTCGGTTTTGAAAGACTGGTCGCCGCCGCCGGCCCTCGGCCCGGTGCCTGAGGCGCTGAACGACCCGGCGGTCCGCATGCTGTGGGGCATCACGCAGGAGCGAATCCAGTCGTGGCTGAACCCAGACCCGGACGAAGTCGTCGGCGTCGCCGCGTCCTCCGGGGTAGTCGAGGGGGTCGCGCGGGTCCTGTTCGACGTGGCGGAGATCGCCCAGCTGCGCGAGGGCGAGATCCTCGTCGTCCCGGTCACCGCGCCGTCCTGGGCGCCGGTGTTCGCGAAGATCAAGGCGGCCGTCTCCGACATCGGCGGCTCGATGTCGCACGCGGCGATCGTGGCCCGCGAGTACGGGATGCCCGCGGTGGTCGGCTGCGGCGACGCGACTAAGCGGATCAGGACCGGGGACCGTATCCGGGTGGACGGCGACCGCGGCACCGTCCGGGTCTTGGAGAACGTGTGAGCTTCGTTGTAACGCTCATGGAGGCGGGAGCGGCCGGCGTGGCCGGGTCCGGCGTCGGCACCGACGCCGTCGGTGGTGTCGCCGTTGTCGGCGGGAAGGGGGCGTCCCTCGGCGAGCTTGCCCGGGCGGGGGTCGCGGTGCCACCCGGGTTCGTCGTCACCGTCGAGGCGTTCGCCGCGGCGATGGCGGCCATAGACCCTTCCGGCACGCACCGCGCCTCGGTTGAGGCGCTCGACGCGGCCGACCTGCCCGGGATCGCTGCGGCCGCCGCCCGCCTGCGCGCGCTGGTCACCGAAGCGCCGCTGCCGGATGAGGTCGCTGCGGCGATCGCGTCCGGGTATGTCGCCCTCGGGTCCGACAGGGACGCGGATGTGGACGCGGACGCGGACGTGGCGGTGCGGTCGTCGGCGACGGTCGAGGACAGCGCGGAAGCGTCGTTCGCCGGCCTGCAGGACACCTACCTCGGGGTGACCGGCGCTGCTTCCGTGCTCGGCTACGTCCGCCGCTGCTGGGCGTCGCTCTACAACGACGAGTCGGTCGCCTACCGCCGCCGCCTC
>Ga0310811_10005906_pt1 | contig 15565 bp, 15 predicted proteins | sample YCmetagenome_FD_207642 | JGI IMG/M metagenome (GOLD analysis project Ga0310811, IMG submission 207642) | Soil microbial communities from experimental microcosm in Duke University, North Carolina, United States - YC | ecosystem: Engineered > Artificial ecosystem > Soil microcosm > Unclassified ...
GGCGGAGATAAGCTGGTGACCAGGACGCCGTATCGGCGCCGAACGGGCCGGAATGGGTGTCACGCTCATGCCACCCCCGCGCGCAACAGGTCGTGGATATGCAAGATGCCGAGCGGACGGCCCGCTGCGTCCACCACGAACAGTGACGTGATCGGGCGTTCCCTGGAATTCATCACATGCAAGGCTTCCGCTGCCAGCGCGTCGGGCGCGATCGTGCGCGGCGAACGCGTCATCACATTGCCGACCCGCCGCGCCAGCAGGTCCGGTCCCATAGCGCGGCGCAGGTCGCCGTCGGTGACGATGCCGATCAGCCGTCTGGAACCATCGATGACGCCCAGGCAGCCGAAGCGCTTCTCCGTCATCAGCAGCAGCGCACGGTCCATGGCCGTGTCTGGCGGCGCCAGAGGTACGTCATCCCCCCCGTGCATCAGGTCGCTCACCCGCCGCAGCCGCGTCCCCAGCCGTCCACCAGGATGAATCTGCCGGAAATCGGCCTCCGTGAAGCCACGTCGCGTCAGAAGAGCCACCGCCAGCGCGTCGCCGAGCGCCATCTGCATGGTAGTGGACGTCGTGGGCGCCAGTCCCATCGGGCATGCCTCATCTGCCACCGGCAACGTCAGGGCGACGTCGGCTGCCTGTGCCAGGGCAGAACCGGCCCGCGCGGTAACCGCCACCAGAGGCAGCGCAAAGCGGCGCGAGTGGGCCACGAGGTCAGCCAGTTCCACGGTCTCGCCAGAGTTGGAGAGGGCGAGCACGGCGTCACCCGGCACGATCATGCCGAGATCGCCGTGCGACGCCTCGGCCGGATGGACGAACAGCGCCGGCGTGCCAGTCGAAGCCAGTGTGGCGGCGATCTTGCGCCCGACATGGCCTGATTTGCCCATGCCGGAGACTGCAACCCGGCCACTGGCGCTCGCCATCAGTTCCACGGCCTTGGCGAAGCTGCTGCCCAGGCTTCCGGCGAGCGCTTGCAGCCCGGCTGCCTCGATTCGCAGTACCCGGCGAGCCACAGACAGATCATCCGCGCCCGCGAGGGGGGTGGGAACGGTTCGGGTGTCGGCAACGGCGCCTGTCATGGTGTCGTGGCGTCCTGCGTCATGCTTTGTCTTTTTTCACCTTTGCAACGCGCCGGGTCAACCATCGCGCACGGCTCCGACAAGAATCGTGCCAATTCTTAAGGTTGCCGCAACGTCAGTGTGAAAAAATGTCCGGCTGTTCGTAGCCAAGCAGGTCGAGCCGGGCCCGGGCAGGAAGGAAACTGAAACAGGCTTCCGCGAGTTCCCGCCGGGCCTCGCGGATCAACAGTGCCTCCAGCTTCGTCCAGAGGGCGTGCAAATGTAACACGTCCGACGCCGCATAGGCCAACTGTTCCGGAGTTAGTTCCACCGCCCCCCAATCCGAGGACTGCTGCTGCTTCGATAGATCGACGCCGAGCAACTCCTTGCACAGATCCTTCAGCCCATGCCTGTCGGTGAACGTGCGCGTCAGCCGCGCCGCAATCTTGGTGCAGCGCACCGGTGCCACCGTGATTCCCAGCGCGTGCTGAAGCATCGCCACGTCGAAGCGAGCGAAGTGCATCAGCTTCACGATGGCAGGGTCGGCCATCAGGCGACCCAGGTTCGGACAGTCATAGCCGTGCCCGCCGAGCGAGGGCGGGATGATCTGCACCAGGTGTGCATGTCCGTCGCCCGCCGACAGCTGCACCAGGCAGAGCCGGTCTCGATGGGGGTTCAGCCCCATCGTCTCAGTATCGACGGCGACCACCGGGCCTAGCGACAGGCCGTCGGGCAGGTCGTGGCGATGCAGATGAATGGTGCCGCCGGGCATGAATTGCGTGGTGCTCACGGGCTGGGAGTTTACCTGCCGCCTGGTGCCCAGGAGAAGACTCGAACTTCCACGACCTTGCGGCCACAGGTACCTGAAACCTGCGCGTCTACCAATTCCGCCACCTGGGCATGGGTGGAGCAGCGATAGGGCGCGCGATGTAGCCTCCGCATGCGGGCGCGTCAACGGCAGCTGCGGCGGGCCTCGTCGAAGAGCGGGCAAGAGACCACCCGTGGCGCACTGGCCCGCGCTTCCAGCATACGCGAAGTGAAGCCGGGTGGCAGCCGGATCGCATACAGGCGAGGTATTACAAAACGTGCCCCTCCGGCGCGTCCACTGGCGTGTCCAGCACCTCGCGTATTTTGGCAGCGAGCGCAGTCAGATTGAACGGCTTCGCAATGAAATGCACGTCGTGATCGAGCACTCCGTTGTGCAGGATCGCGTTGCGCGTATAGCCGGTGGTGAACAGCACGCGCAGCCCCGGTTGCGCCGACCGTGCGGCATCCGCCAGGGCGCGACCGTTAACGCCGCCCGGCAGGCCGACATCGGTGAACAACAGATCAATGCCGCCATGGTCCACGATCAGGCGCACGCCATCCATGGCATCGCCGGCCTCCAGCACCTCGTAACCCATGTCACGCAGTGCCTCGACCGAGGAGTGACGAACATCCTCGTCGTCCTCCACCACCAGGATCGTTTCGCCAGTGCCACGCGGCCGTGCCCGCACGACGCCCCGACTGGCTGGCGGCTTCTCTTCCGTTCGGATGAAGCGCGGCAGATACACCTTCACGGTACTGCCGTGGCCAGGCTCACTGTAGATCGCGACGTGACCGCCGGATTGCTTGATGAACCCATACACCATGGACAGACCGAGCCCGGTGCCCTGGCCAAGCGGCTTGGTGGTGAAGAATGGCTCAAACGCCCTCTCGATGACCTCCGGCGTCATGCCCATGCCCGTGTCGGTCACTGCGAGCATGACATACTGACCCGCGGTCACTTCCGCACGCGACGCGGCATAAGCGTCATCGAGGTGAGCATTGGCGGTTTCGATCGTCAGTTTGCCGCCGTGCGGCATCGCATCACGTGCGTTCACCGCGAGGTTCAGCAGCACATTCTCCAGCTGGTTGGCATCCACGCGTGTCTGCCACAGACCGCCGGCCAGCACGGTTTCGATCGCGACGTCCTCGCCCAGCGTGCGGCGCAGCAGATCGGACAAGCCTGTCACCATGCGCCCGAGGTCAAGCGGTTCTGGATCCAATGGCTGCTGACGCGCGAACGCCAGCAAACGATGCGTCAATGTGGCGGCGCGCTGCACGCCGGACATGGCCGCGTCGGCCAGTTTGAACAGCGCCTCGCTGCCCGGTGGCATCCTCCGCTGCATCAGCTCGATATTGCTGCTGATCACCGTCAAGTGGTTGTTGAAGTCATGCGCGATGCCGCCGGTAAGCCGGCCAACCGCCTCCATCTTCTGCGACTGGCGAAGCGCTTCCTCGGCCAGCTCGCGGCGCTCCACCTCGGTTCGCAACTGCGCCAGCGTGGCGTGCTGGCGCCGCCATTGCTGCGTCGCCAGGAGGCTCAGCAGAAGCAGTGACAAGGTTGCCGGAATGCCAAAGATCAGATGCGTCGCCATAAGGTCGCGCCATTGAAGGACCACCGACGACCAGCTCCGCCCGACCATGACAATGACAGGGTAGCTGCTGAGTGCCTTGTACGCGATCAGCCGGCTCGTATCGTCAAGCGATGAGCGGCCTTCGGCGCGGCCGCCCAACGGGTTGCGGGCGATGGCGTCGAGTAGCCACTGGTCTCGCTGCGGCGCGTCGCTGGAGTTGGGAAGCTCGGGATAACTTGCCAGCACGGTTCCATCGCTGCGGAGGACGGCGGCAGTGTAGTTGGTATCACCAGCGAATAGAGTCTCGTCGAAATCCCTGAAATAGTTCGGTGACACACCAATGAGGATTGCCCCCGCGAATGTCGGGCCGGGTGCACCGCGGCGGACCGCCACGCTGAACAATTCCTCATGAGTCAGGCGGCCATAAACCACGCCACCGATCTGCAAGGTCTCTCCCGCATTGCGCAACGCACGAAAATAGTCGCGGTCGGCAAAGGTCGCCGTTCGATCGACCGGGTAGCGGGACGATGCAACCAGAGGATGGCCGTCGGCACTCAACACGACCGCAGCTGTCACCTGGCTGTAGCCTGCGATCATCGCCAGCAGCTTCTCGTGCAGTGCCTGTTCGCGCAGGGTCACTTCGGCGTCCGTCAGGCCGGCAAGCGCATCATTGATACGATGTCCTAAAAGAACATGTGTATCGAGCACGCGCGTTATCTGCTCACTGGACACGGCAAGCGCGCCACGCACGTCGGCGTCGGCTTCCCATAAGGTGCTGCGCCAGGCGAGCCAGCTGCCTGCGCCGAACACCAGCAATGGCACGATGACCGAGGCAATGATCATGCCGCGCAGAGCCCACGGGTTGCCGGTCTCTCTGCTAGCTTCACTCATACGGGGCGGCGTTCCCAAGCCTTCGCAACCATGTTGCCCAACGATGTGATGTCATAGTACGGAATGCGCCGCCAGATGCACACATTCAGCTTCTCACGCCCGCGTGATAGTGCGCGTTCCGCTTGATGGACGCGTCGCGCCCAGTGCTGGTCGTCGGCAGCCTCAACATGGATCTGGTGGCGCGCTGCGAGCGACTGCCGCGTGAGGGCGAGACGCTGTTCGGCACTGATTTTTTCACTGCGTTTGGCGGCAAGGGCGGCAATCAGGCGGTGGCGGCGGCGCGGATCGGCGCCCACGTGACGATGGCGGGTTGTGTCGGACATGATCAGTTTGGCACGGATATGGTCGCGGCCCTGACAGCAGCCGGCGTACAGACGGATTCGGTGCTCGCGGTCGACCGTCCGACCGGCACTGCGCTCATCACGGTGGACGCCGCCGGTGCCAATACAATCGTGGTCATAAGCGGCGCCAACATGGCATGCGACGTGGCGCTGGTCGATCGTGCACTCGCCGGAGCGGCAGCACCTGGCCTGCTGCTGGTGCAGCAGGAAATACCACCCGAGACCAATACCCATGCTATCCGGGCGGCCAAGGCGGCGGGATGGTTCATCGTGCTCAATCCGGCGCCCGCGCGTGCGCTGCCGCAGGACCTGCTGCCACTGATCGACATCATCGCGCCAAACGAAACGGAAGCCGCGGCGCTCACCGGCCGGTCGATCGGTAGCCAAGCCGATGCACTCGCGGCGGCCGGCGACCTGCTGCAACAAGGTGCTGCGGCGGTGCTGGTTACGTTGGGCCGCGACGGCGCATTGTATCGCGACGCTTCGCGCGCGCTGCATTGCCCGGCGCTGCCAGTGCAGGCAGTCGACACCACCGCCGCTGGCGACGCCTATCTTGGCGCACTGGCCGCGGCACTCGCGGAGGGGCAGAGCCTGGAACAGGGCCTGGGCTTTGCCGCGGCCGCGGCAGGGCTGGCGGTAACGAGGCTTGGTGCGCAACCGTCACTCGGTACGCGTGCCGAGGTGTCTGCTTTCATCGTGCGCCACGGCCGGCCACAGCCCGTCAGCGTGCCCGGCTGACCGTATAGTCCGCGACATCCAGCAGCGCGCCCCGCAGGGCATTGTCCGGGAACGCGGCGAGCGCAGCCTTCGCGGCCGCGGCGAAGCCGCAGGCGCGCTGCAGCGTGGCGCCGATGGCATCCCGCCGCGCCATCAGGTGCAGGGCGTGGTCCAGATCGACATCAGTTTGCTCGGTGGCTTCGATCGTGCGTTGCCAGAATGCGCGTTCCTCCGCATCCCCTGCCTGATAGGCGGCCAGCACGGGCAATGTAATCTTACCCTCGCGGAAGTCGTCGCCGACGGTCTTGCCTAGCAGCGCCTGATCGGCCGCGTAGTCGAGTGCGTCGTCCACCAATTGGAAGGCGACGCCCAGGTTCATGCCGAACTCGGCCAGCGCGGCAACCTCGGTCTCAGGGCGGTCGGCCACAATCCCGCCCACTTCGCAGGCGGCGGCAAACAGCGCAGCAGTCTTGCCCCGAATGACCTCAAGATAGCGGGCCTCGCTGGTTGACAGGTCATTCTGGGTGACGAGCTGCAGGACCTCACCCTCGGCGATGGTTGCCGCGGCACGCGACAGGATCGCCAGCACCGCCAGCGAGCCGTCCTCCACCATCAACTGGAAGGCACGGGCAAACAGGAAGTCGCCCACCAGCACCGAGGCCTGATTGCCGAACACCGCGTTGGCTGACGCGAGGCCACGGCGCAGCACGCTCTCGTCCACCACATCGTCGTGCAGCAGCGTCGCGGTGTGGATGAACTCGACGCAAGCCGCGAGCGCGATGTGGCGGTCACCCGGGTAGCCGCACAGCCGGGCTGTGGCCAACGTGAGCAGGGGACGCAGCCGCTTCCCACCGGCCGCGACGATGTGAGCTGCGAGCTGCGGGATCAGCGTCACCGGGCTGTCCATGCGGGCGACGATGGTTCGGTTACAGGCCTCCAGATCGGGCTCGAGCAAGGTGACCAGCGCGCTCAGCGCGTCAGGGCGCGGGGTAGGCGCCGGGCCGGCATGCGTCGGGCTGAGCGCGACGTCCAAGCTCCTCTCCTCACTTGCATGTCGGGTGGACACAGGCACCATATCGGTGCCCCAGAAACAGGGTCAAGCAAGGTGCAGGTGCTCGTGACGTCGAATGATCCGGTGCGGCTGTCGTTTCTGACAGCGCTGCTGGCGGATGCCGGCATTGGGGCGGTCGTGCTGGACGGGTACACGAGCGCGGTGGAGGGCAGTATCGGTGCCATCCCCCGCCGACTGATGGTGGCCACCGAGGACGAGTGGCGCGCGCGTCAGGTGCTGCGCGATGCCGGGGAGCTGTAACCACCTGCCACGTGCGCTTGTCGGTGGGGTGCGGCGAGGCAGCTCGGTGGTGGTTGCCGCGGCAAGTTCATCTCGCAAGGGCCACGGGCCGTGGTCATCCGTGTGAGCGAAGGCGAGATCCTCTCCGCCTGATCTCCGTCACACCGTACGACGCGATGATCACTTCCGCGGAGGCATGCCGCGGCACGGGCCCGTCCAATTCGCTCATTTTCCGGATCGACCAGCGGTCCTGCGCCGGATGATGGCTGGGCTTGTCGCCGGCGCCGACATCGGTGGATGCGGCAGCAAGGCGGCCAGACCGTGGCTGCCGGAATCAATTTTGCTGGCTGTCTCTCGGCGCTTGCGCTGCCGCTTCTTGCTGGTCTGATGGGTGCGGGCGAGTTCGGCCAGCGAGCAATTCTCCAGTACTCCGGCGATTGCATCGCGCGCCTGCTGCATCAGCGGCTGCAACCGGCATTCGCTGATATCGACGCAGTCGGCGCACTGGCGGAACCGTGTGCGGCTGGCGCACGGCGTCAGCGCAAGCGGGCCGTCGAGGATTCGGATGATGTCCGCGACCGAAATTGTCGCCGGATCACGCAGGAAGCGATGACCGCCCTGCGCACCGCGCCGACTCTCGATGATCCCATGATCGCGCAACTGCACAAAGATCGCCTCGAGGAATTTGCGCGGCACCTGTTCGTGTTCCGCTACGTCGCCGGTCTGGAGCCATTCGCCCGAGGACGCACCCTCGGCGAGCCGGAGAACCGCGCGCAGCGCGTATTTCGCCTTGCTGGATAACATGGCGCGGCTGGTGAGGCATCCGCACCAGCCGGTCAACCCCCGCGTCGCGAATGCCGATTTTGTGGTTGACAGCGCTCCACCAATACCCCCTTAATCCTATGTGCAAAGTAGGAATTAAGCCAATGACCTTTGCCGCGAACAGCATCGATGGGGCCAGCCTCCGGGGTCGGCGACACGGCTGCCAAGAACCATGCCCTAGGGAGAATGGTTTTCATCCAATATGGCGCAATCGAAGGATGGGAATCTTTTTTGATCGCCCATATTGCTTTCTCCAGAAAAAATATTCTTTTAGTTGGTGGAATGCTGCCTTCCCGGCGGCGCGCCGCACGAAAGGGACGACCATGGCAGGAGCCATGTTCATGACGATGCCGCTGCGCTCCGACGCGAGCGCATCGCGATGTAGCTGACGCGCACGTCAGGTCCGGCCGTTCGCCGGCAACACATCCCTGCAGTCGTTTCAAAGGAAACCAATCGATGTTGCAATCGCACATCATCGAAGTGGATGGCGCGTTCGTTGGCGTGGCCGTTCGCATCGACCGCGGCTATCGCTTCGTCGCCACCGACTTCCGCCTCGAGGAGCTGGATACCTCGATCTGGCCCAGCCTCGACGATGTCCGGCGCCTGGCGCGCCGCTCGCTGCAGGCCGCGATGTCGGCCGGCCCGATCTCGCCCGCGCTTCACGCGCACGCGCATCTCGCAGCCAGCAAGGACCATTGATCATGGCAAGCTCCACCCGCCGCGCCCTGTTGCGCGCTGCCGGGATTGCTGTGCCTTCCGCCATTCTCGCGCCGCGCGTCTTCGCAGTCAGCCGGCCGGCCGCCTCGCTGGATCCAATCGCGGCACCACCGATCTGTCATGCCTCGGCGGAGGTGCCGCTGACAGTGGTGCCGGGCCAGCGCCGCACATTGCGCCTGACCTGGAACGCCAGCGCGATCTGCACCGTCGGCGTACCCGTGGCGCAGACCAAGGGCTACTTCGAGAAGCGCAACGTCGCCGTCGAGCTGATCAACTTCGGTGGCTCCACCGACCAGTTGCTGGAGGCGATCGCCACCGGCAAGGCGGACGCCGGCGTCGGCATGGCGCTGCGTTGGCTCAAGCCGCTGGAGCAGGGCTTTGACGTGCGCATCACCGCCGCGATCCATGGTGGCTGCATGCGGCTGCTGGCCGCCAAGGCGGGCGGCATCACGAAGCTGGAGGACCTGAAGGGCAAGACCATCGGCGCCAACGACATGGGCGCGCCCGACAAGAACTTCTTCTCCATCCGCCTGGCCAAGCTCGGCATCGATCCGCTGAGCGATGTGCAGTGGAAGGTCTATCCGGCCGATATGCTGTCGGTGGCGTTGCAGAAGGGCGAGATCCAGGCGTTCACCTTGGGTGATCCGCTCGGCTGGGTGGTGCGCGACCGTGACGGCCTGACCGAGGTCGCCACCAACCTCACCGGCGAATACGCGCATCGTGCCTGCTGTGTGCTGGGTGTGCGCGGCAGCCTGATCCGCGACGACAAGCCGGCCGCGGCAGCAGTCACCGAGGCGTTGCTCGAAGCGCAGGAATTTGTCTCCGCCGATCCGGACGCGTCGGCGGCGATCTTTGCGCCGTATGCGCCGGCGGCGAAGCCCGAGCAGCTGGCAGCGATGCTGCGCAGCCACACGCACAACCACCATCCGGTGGGTGCCGATCTCCGTACGGAGATCGCCGCCTACGTGGACGAACTGAAGGCGATATCGGTGATCAAGCCGAGCACCAATGCCGATCGCTTCTCCGACAAGGTGTACGCCAATGTCCTCAGCTAGAACCGCCACACTTCCCCTCTCCCGCGAAGCGGGGGAGGGTCAGGGACGAGGGTCAGCGGATCGTACCGCGCGCCCTTCCTGGTCCCTCTGGAGGATTGGCGCTGTCGCCGCTGCGGCGTGGCTCGCCGCCGCTGCCGTCACCCACTTCCTTCCCGACAACGACGACTTCGAGCGAACGAAACTACTCGCCGAGCTCATGGCTGGCCTAGGCATCGCTCTCGCGGTGCTCACCATCGCGCCGCCGCAGCGGATTCGCCGGGCCGGTCCATGGCTGATCGCGCTCGCGACCTTCTTCACCGCCTGGGAACTGGTGACGGCAAAGTTCGCGGTCCTCCCTCGCCCGTTCTTTGCTGCCCCCCAATCGCTGCTGGAAGTCTTCACCGATGACTACCCGAAGCTCGGCGACAGCGTGTGGCACTCGCTGTCGCTGCTCTCAGGTGGCTACGTCATCGGCGCCGTACTCGGCTTCATCGCCGGCGTCGCCATCGGCTGGTCGCGCGTCGTCGGCTACTGGGCGCATCCGGTGTTGCGCCTGATCGGCCCTCTGCCGGCAACCGCCTGGCTGCCGATCGCCTTCTTCGCCTTCCCGACCAGCCACAGCGCCAGCACATTCCTGATCGCGCTCGCCACCGGATTTCCGGTCACCGTGCTCACCTGGTCGGGTGTCGCCGGCGTGAACCGCGCCTATTACGACGTGGCCCGCACGATGGGTGCCTCGCAGCGCTTCCTGGTGCTGAAGGTCGCCATCCCGGCCGCAATGCCATCGGTGTTCGTCGGCCTGTTCATGGGGCTTGGCGCGTCGTTCTCGGTGCTCGTGGTCGCCGAGATGATGGGGGTGAAGTCCGGCCTGGGGTGGTACATGCAGTGGGCCCAGGGCTGGGCCGCCTACGCCAACATGTACGCCGCGCTGCTCGTCATGGCGCTGATGTGCACCGGGCTGATCACGCTGCTGTTCCGTGTTCGCGATCACCTGCTCGCTTGGCAGAAGGGACTCGTCCAATGGTAACGGCCGCAGCTCTTCAGCCTGTTGTCGCGGCCGGTGCGTCGCTCGACATCCTGGGCGTCAGCCATCACTTCGACCTGCACGGACGCCCACTGCCGGTGCTGAACGATGTGAGCTTCCGCGCCGAACCGGGCGAGTTCGTCGCGCTGCTGGGCCCGAGCGGCTGCGGCAAGTCCACGCTGCTGCGGCTGATCGCTGGCCTGGAGCCGCCATCCGTTGGCACGCTGCTGGTAGACGGTGCGCCGATCACCAGGCCGCATCCGTCGCGCGTGCTCGTGTTCCAGGACCCGACGCTGTATCCCTGGCGCACTGTTCGCAAGAACGCGGCGCTTGGCCTGGAGGCCCGCGGCCTGCAGCGCGGACCACGTGTCGATCAGGCGCTGCGGCTCGTCGGCCTGACCAACTTCGCCGACGCGTATCCACACCATCTGTCCGGCGGCATGGCACAGCGTGCGGCGCTCGCCCGCGCCCTGGTGAACGATCCCTCGGTGCTGCTGCTCGATGAGCCGCTGGGCAAGCTCGACTCCATGACGCGCATCACCATGCAGGGTGAGCTGGTCTCGCTTTGGCAGAGCTCCGGTTTCACCGCGCTGCTGGTGACACACGACGTCGAGGAGGCGCTGTTCCTCGCCCAGCGCGTCATCGTGCTGAGTGATCGGCCGGCCGCCATCAAGGCCGATGTGCCGGTCGACCTGCCCTATCCGCGGCACCGCGGTGATCCGCGTCTCGCTGAACTGCGGCGCGAAGTGCTCGGCCTGCTCGGCCTCGATGCGAACTGGTGAGGAGCAAACGCCGATGATTTCACGACGACATCTGCTCGCCGTGCTGCCGGCGTTCGGCATTGCCGCCGCCGCATCCGCGGAACCCAGCAAGCTGCTGCGCGTCGGCTTCCAGAAAGGCGAGCCGATGCTGGTGGCGAGCAAGCGGAACCGCGCCTTCGAGACGTTGCTGAACCCTCTCGGCATCGACGTGCAGTGGGTCGAGTTCCAGTTCGGGCCACCCCTGCTGGAAGCGATGCGGGTCAACTCCATCGATATCGGTGCGGTCGGCGACACGCCGCCGGTGTTCGCACAGGCCGCGCATGGCGATCTGCTGTATATCGCCGCGCAACGTGCCGGTGGCCAGGCGATCCTGGTGCCGCCTGGCTCCAGGCTGGAGACGCTGCAAGACCTGAAGGGCAAGAAGGTCGCGTTCGGGCGCGGTTCCAGCGCGCACAATCTGACCATCGCCGCGCTGGAAAAGGCCGGACTGAGCTACGCCGATATCCAGCCGATCTACCTTGGCCCGGCAGACGCAGGTGCGGCGTTGGAGCGCGGTGCGATCGATGCCTGGACGATCTGGGACCCGTACTACGCCCTGTTCGAGAACCGGCCCGGTGTGCGTGTGCTGGCGAAGTGGACCGACATCACCGAGCAGAACTCGTTCTTCATGGCCAGCCGCGCCTATGTCGAAGCCAACACCGCGACCACACGGAAGATCGTCAGCGAACTGACGCAGATTGCCGGCTGGGCACGTTCGCATCGGCCTGAGCTTGCCGCGTTGATCTCGCAAGAGACCGGCATGCCGGTCGAGGCAGTGCAGCGCGCAGCAGACCGAGCGCCATTCATCGTGTTGCCGATGAACGATGAGATCGTGCGCAACCAGCAGATCGTCGCCAACCGGTTCCGTTCGCTGGGCTTACTCCCGATCGACATCAAGGTGAGCGATGAAGTGTGGAGGGCCAGCACATGAGCGTTCAACCGCTGAACCTCTTCTGGTTCCTGCCGACCGGTGGCGATGGTCCCTATCTCGGTTCAACACTCGGCCATCGCCCTGCCGACTTCGGCTATCTGCGTGACATTGCGGTGGCAGCCGATCGGCTCGGCTTCGGCGGCGTCCTGCTGCCCACGGGGAATAACTGCCTCGACGGCTGGACGCTCGGTTCGGCGCTCGCGCCCGCCACACGGACGCTCAAGTTTCTGCTCGCGCTGCGGCCCGGTATTCTGTCACCGGCGCTCGCCGCGCGGCAGTCAGCCGCGTTCGATCGCATCAGCGATGGCAGACTGCTGCTGAACATCGTCACCGGCGGATTGCCGAACGAACTCGCGGGTGACGGTCTGCTGTTGGACCATGACCAACGCTACCAGCAGACCAGCGAATTCCTGACGATCTGGCGCGGTCTGTTCAATGGCGGCATCGACTTCACGGGGCGCCATCTGACGGCACGCAAGGCTCGGCTCGGCTCGTTCGGTAGCGTGCAGAAGCCGTATCCACCTTTGTGGTTCGGCGGTTCGTCGCCTGCCGGCATCGAGGTCGCTGCGGAGCATGTCGATACCTACCTCACCTGGGCAGAGCCGCCGGCCATGGTGGCCGACAAGTTGGCCATCGTGCGCGAAAGGGCAGCCGCGCGCGGCCGTACCTTGGAGTATGGCCTGCGCGTTCATCTGATTGTGCGTGAAACAGACGAGGAGGCCTGGCAGGCCGCCGACCGGCTGATCAGCCGCCTGTCCGACGCGACCATCGCATCGGCTAAGCGCCAGTTGCTGGAGAAATCGGATTCCGTTGGCCAACGCCGGCAATTCGAACTGCATGGTGGCCGTCGCGACAAGCTGGAGGTCAGTCCAAATCTGTGGGCAGGCATCGGTTTGGTGCGGCACGGCGTTGGGACCGCGCTTGTCGGCAGTCCGCAAACCGTCGCAGCGCGACTGCGCGAATATCAGGCGCTAGGCATCCGCACGGTGATCGCGTCCGGCTATCCGCACCTCGAGGAATCCTATCGCGTGGCGGAACTGCTGTTCCCTGAACTTGGTATCGGCAAACAGGCATACGAACCAGGTCGCGACCTTGTCGCCGATTACGCCCCCCGCATTGCGGCTGAATGACAAGGGAGCTGGCATGAAACGCATCCTTCCCTGGCTGGTGCCGATCGCGATCCTGCTGGCATGGCAAGCTGGCTCGCAGCTGGGGTTCATCCAGGCCAATGTGCTGCCGGCGCCGTTCGCCGTCGCCGACGCCTTCTGGCGCGTCGCACGCTCCGGGGAGCTCTGGACCAACATCGAAGTCAGTGCCTGGCGCGCGCTCGTTGGCTTCGCCATCGGCGGTGGCATCGGCTTCGTGCTTGGCATGGCCAACGGCCTGTCTTCGCTCAGCGAGACGCTGACCGACAGCACGTTGCAGATGGTCCGCAACATCCCGCACCTCGCGCTGATCCCGCTGGTCATCCTGTGGTTTGGCATCGACGAGGAAGCCAAGATCTTTCTCGTGGCGCTTGGCGTGTTCTTCCCGATCTACGTCAACACGCAGCACGGCGTACGCTCGGTCGATCCGCAGCTCATCGAGATGGGGCGCGCCTACGGCATGTCGAGCTCGACGCTGTTCCTGCGCATCGTGTTGCCGGGAGCGCTGCCGTCGATCTTCGTCGGGCTGCGCTACGGGCTCGGCATCATGTGGCTGACGCTGATTGTCGCTGAAACCATCTCGGCATCGTCTGGCATCGGCTTCATGGCGATGAACGCACGCGAATTCATGATGGTGGATGTCGTGGTGCTGTCGATCCTGGTCTACGCGGCGCTCGGCAAGCTTGCCGACAGCACGGCGCGGCTGCTGGAGCGCACCTGCCTTTCCTGGAACCCTGCATACGTGAAGGCTTGAGCCATGACGATCGATGTTCTCGAGCGTGTTGTCAGCCGCGAGCCGCTCAGCAGCGTGACTGGCGCTTATGTCCATCTGAACGATGTGACCAAGCAGTTTGGCGATCATCACGTGCTGCACGGGATCGATCTCACCGTCGAGCCGGGACAGTTCGTCGCGGTGGTCGGGCGCAGCGGCTGCGGCAAGTCCACATTGCTGCGGCTGATCGCCGGATTGGACCAACCGACCGGCGGCCGGCTTGCCGTGGACGATGCGAGCAGCGGCTGGCGCGACTCCGTCCGGCTGATGTTCCAGGAGCCTCGCCTGCTGCCCTGGCAGCGCGTTGTGGCGAATGTCGCGGTCGGCCTGACGCGTACGCCCGATCGGCAGGCGCGGCACGCGCAGGCGGCGGCAGCACTGCGCGAGGTAGGCCTCGCCGGACGCGACGGTGCGTGGCCGTCGGTGCTGTCCGGCGGTCAGAAGCAGCGTGTCGCCCTGGCGCGTGCGCTGGTGAGCCATCCAAGGTTGCTGTTGCTCGATGAACCGCTGGGCGCCCTGGACGCGCTGACCCGGATCGAGATGCAGGACCTGATCGAGCGGGTCTGGCAGACGAAGGGCTTCACCGCGATCGTGGTGACGCATGACGTGTCCGAGGCGGTGATGCTCGCGGACCGCATCCTGCTGCTCGAGAACGGTGCCGTCGCGCTGGACGTGACCGTCGATCTGCCGCGTCCGCGCCGGCGCGGCGACCGCGAGGCGGCCGCCATCGAAGGCCGGATCCTCGAACGCCTGCTGCAACGTTAGCCGGGAGCGTACGCCATGACTGTTGAACTCAGCGGCCTGATGCGTCCGACCCGCCGTTCGCTGTTGTTGGGTGCCTCGTCGCTTGTCATCGCCCGCACCGGGCGCGCCGCGACCACGCTGCGTATCGGCGACCAGCGCGGCAACATGCGCGCGGTGCTGGAGGCGGCCGATGCGTTGCGCGGTGTGCCCTACGACATCTCCTGGGTCGAGTTTCCCGCCGCCGCACCGCTGATCGAGGCAATGAACGCGGAAGCCATCGAGCTTGGCGTGGTCGGCGATGCGCCATTCACCTTCGGCTTCGCTGCCGGCGTGCCGATGCGCGTGATCGCGGCACGCCGCTCGACGCAACAGGGACTGGCGATCGTGGTGCCCGGCAATTCACCCGCCCACACGCTGGCAGACCTGGAGGGTAAGCGGATCGCGACCGGTCGTGGCTCCATCGGGCACTTCCTGGTGCTTGCTGCGCTGAAGCATGCGGGCTTGCCGGTCGATGCGGTGAAGCTCGTGTTCCTGCTGCCCGCCGATGCGAAGGCGGCGCTGGCATCGGGTTCAGTCGATGCGTGGTCCACGTGGGAACCCTATACCTCGCAGGTCGAGGTCATCGATGGCAGCCGGCAGATCGTCAACGGTGTCGGTATCGCGCCGGGGCAGGGGTTTCAGATCGCCTCGCTTGCAGCGATCGCCTCGAAGCACGACCAGCTCGCCGACTTTCTCACACGCCTGACATTCGCACGTCGCTGGGCCAATGCTCACGTTGGTCGCTACGCAGAGATCTGGGCGAAGCTGATGAACTTCCCCGCGAGCGTGCCGCAGCATTGGTTCGCGCGTACCTCGGAGGAAGTGGTGCTGATCGACGACCGGGCGATCAGCGACGAGCAGACG
>Ga0310811_10005907_pt1 | contig 15565 bp, 13 predicted proteins | sample YCmetagenome_FD_207642 | JGI IMG/M metagenome (GOLD analysis project Ga0310811, IMG submission 207642) | Soil microbial communities from experimental microcosm in Duke University, North Carolina, United States - YC | ecosystem: Engineered > Artificial ecosystem > Soil microcosm > Unclassified ...
CGCTATGCCTCTGTGAGGCTCATATAGTAAAACGATTAGGGTTTGTCTTGCTTGGGCCGTCAATCATCGTAAGATGACTGTTTCAGTTCATCGGGCGACGGCCGTTTCCCATATATTGGCAGGTTCGCGCGCGATCCGCGCGGTATTTTCACCAGCGAGACGTAGAAATAGCATGACTATTGACCCCGCGAATCTGGGGAAAACGCTAATCGATTCGGGGGTTCACCATGCTTATAGTTTGGCTATTTAGAAGTTGACGCGCCCGGCGGGGACAAGAACGGCGACGGCGCGCACCCCTTTCAGTAGCTCGTTCGATGTATCAAAACCAAGTAACACCAAGGACAAACGGAGACAAGCATGGGACGCAAAGTACGGTTGGCGCTGAACGCATTGCTCGGATTGACGGTGGCGATGTCGATGGTCGTGGATAGCCACGCAGAAGATAAGAAGATCACGCTGGGCTTCGCGCAGGTGGGGGCCGAAAGCGCTTGGCGCACGGCGAACACGGTGTCGGTCAAACAGGCCGCGAAGGATGCGGGCATCAATCTGAAGTTTTCCGATGCGCAGCAAAAGCAAGAGAACCAGATCCGCGCGATCCGTTCGTACATCGCGCAGAAGGTCGACGTGATCGCTTTCTCCCCGGTCGTCGAATCGGGCTGGGAGCCGGTGCTGGAAGAGGCGAAGAAGGCGCACATCCCGGTCGTGCTGACCGATCGCAACATCGACGTGAAGGACAAGTCGCTCTACGTCACGATGATCGGTTCGGACTTCCTCGAAGAAGGTCGTCGCGCGGGCCGTTGGCTCGAAACCGAGTACAAGGACAACCCGGGCCCGATCAATATCGCCGAGCTGCAAGGCACGGTGGGTTCCGCCCCGGCGAACGATCGTCATGCGGGCCTGATGGAAATCATCAAGAACGATCCGAAGTTCAAGGTCATCGCCTCGCAAAGCGGCGACTTCACGCTCGCCGGCGGCAAGCAAGTGATGGAAGCGTTCGCCAAGACTTACGGCAACAAGATCAACGTGGTGTACGCGCATAACGACGACATGGCGCTCGGCGCGATCCAGGCAATGGAAGAAGCCGGCATGAAACCGGGCACCGAACCCAAGGTCGTTTCGTTCGATGCCACCAAGGGCGGCTTCCAAGCGATGATCGCGGGCAAGATCAACGTCGACGTCGAGTGCAGCCCGTTGCTCGGACCGCAGCTGATGAGCGCCGTCAAGGATATCGTCGCCGGCAAGACGCTGCCCAAGCGGATCGTCACGAACGAGACCGTGTTCCCGATGAACGTCGCGGCGCAAGTCCTGCCGCAGCGCAAGTACTGATTTCATCGGATCTAACCGACCTTAGCGAACGATGCCCATGACTGGCCCTCTCGTACTCGAAACGCTCGGCTTGACCAAGTCGTTCCCGGGCGTGCACGCACTGCGCAATGTCGACTTCCGTCTGTACGCCGGCGAGGTGCATACGTTGATGGGCCAGAACGGCGCGGGCAAATCCACGCTCATCAACGTACTGACCGGCGTTCATTCGCACGACGCGGGCGAGATCCGCGTCGACGGTCGCAGCGTGCGATTCGCCGCGCCGCTCGAAGCCGAGGCGGCCGGGATTCGCACGCTTTACCAAGAGGTCAATCTCTGCCCCAACCTGTCGGTCGCGGAAAACATCTTTGCGGGCCGCCAGCCGCGGCGCCGCGGCGCGATCGATTGGAAGGCGATTCATGCGGGCGCGAAAGAAGCGCTCGCTCAACTGAATATTTCGCTCGACGTCACGCAATCGCTCGACACCTATCCGATCGCCGTGCAGCAAATGGTGGCGATCGCCCGCGCGGTGAGCGTCGACGCGCGCGTGCTCATTCTCGACGAACCCACGTCGAGCTTGGACGACTCCGAAGTCTCGAAGTTGTTCGACGTCCTGCGCAATTTGAAGCAGTCGGGTATCGCGGTCCTGTTCGTCACGCACTTCCTCGAACAGACTTATGCGATCTCCGATCGCATCACCGTCATGCGCAACGGCGAGCGCGAAGGCGAATATCTGGCGAAGGAGCTGCCCGTCGACGAGCTCGTACGCAAGATGGTGGGCGATGTGCCGGTGGCCGCCGAGCGCACGCGCACAGCCGCGGGCCAAGGCACGGCAGCCGAACACAGCTCGCCTCGTTTCGACATGCGCGGCGTGGGCCGGCGCGGCGCCGTGCAGCCGATCGATCTGACGCTCGAGCCCGGCCGCATCGTCGGCCTAGCCGGGTTGCTCGGTTCGGGACGCACGGAAACGGCGCGGCTGCTGTTCGGCGCGGATCGCGCGGATACGGGCACCGTGACCGTCGACGGGAAAAGCGTCAAGCTCGGCTCGCCGCGCCATGCGGTGAAGCACGGAATCGGCTATTGCCCCGAAGACCGCAAGAAGGAAGGCATCGTCGCGGCGCTGTCGATTCGCGAGAACATCGTGCTGGCGCTCCAGGCACGCCTAGGCTGGTGGCGTCCGCTTGGCCGCGCGAAGGAAAAGCGCATCGCCGAGCACTATATGAAAGCGCTGGGCATTCGCGCGCGCGACATCGAGCAGCCGATCGAATTGCTTTCGGGCGGCAATCAGCAGAAGGTCGTGCTCGCGCGCTGGCTCGCGATCGATCCGAAGATGCTGATTCTGGACGAGCCCACCCGCGGCATCGACGTCGCGGCGAAGTTCGAAATTATGGAGCGCGTCATGCAGCTGTGCGCAAAGGGGCTCGGTATCTTGCTGATCTCGTCGGAGATCTCCGAGGTGCTGCGCGTGAGCGACCGCATCGCGGTGCTGCGCGACCGCCGCAAAGTGGCTGAACTCTCGGGCGATGAGCTCGACGAGCACGCCGTCTATCGACTCATCGCGGGAGGCGAAGCATGATTTCGCGCTGGTTGCAGAGCGTCGCGCGCCATCCCCTGCTGTGGCCCGTCGTCACGCTCGTTCTGCTGTTCGCGCTCGACGTCGCCCATCGGCACGACTTCCTAGCCATCACCCTCCTCGACGGGCATCTGTTCGGCGCGCCCATCGACATCCTGAACCGCGCCGCACCGCTCGTCGTCGTCTCGCTCGGGATGACGCTCGTGATCGCTGTACGCGGCATCGACATTTCGGTGGGCACGGTGGTAGCCATCGCGGGCGCAGCCGCGGCGATCTTGCTGGCCGGGGATCCGTCGCGCGTCGGCATAGCGCTCGCGGCCGCCCTCGGGGTGGGCCTGCTCGCCGGGGCATGGAACGGACTGCTCGTCGCGTTGGTGGGTATGCAGCCGATCATCGCGACGCTGATCCTCATGGTGGCCGGACGCGGTGTGGCCCAGTTGCTGACCGGCGGCCAGATCATTCCCATCGGCGCACGTGGCTACTTACGGCTCGGCGACGGCTTTATCGCCATGGTGCCCTGCGCCATTTGGATCGCGCTGGCGGTCGTCGTATTGACGTCGCTGCTCGTGAACCGCACCGCCCTCGGGTTGCTCGTGCGAGCGATCGGCGTCAATCCCATCGCGGCGCGCCTGGTCGGCCTGCGCTCGAGCGCGATCATGTTCGGCATTTACGTGTTTTGCGGCCTCACGGCGGCCATCGCGGGCATTTTGACGAGCTCGAACGTGCGCAGCGCCGACGGCAACAATGCGGGCTTGCTGCTCGAACTCGATGCGATCTTGGCCGTGACGCTGGGCGGCACGTCGCTCGCGGGCGGACGCTTTTCACTGGCGGGAACGGTGCTCGGCGCCCTCATTATCCAGACGCTCACGTATACGACCTATTCGATCGGTGTGCCTCCCGAAGCCACGCTCGTCGTCAAGGCAATCGTCGTGCTGGTGGTGTGCGTCATTCAGTCCGATCGCGCACGTGACCTTATCACCGGGCTGCTCACGCGCTTGAGCTCGCCCTTATCGTCCACCCGCGCCCGCACGGAGGTGCAATGAGCGCGTTCCTTCGCCGCCTACTCGACCCGCGCACGCTGCCGATCGCCGTCACGATCGTGCTGTTCGCCGCGTTGTTCGGCTTCGGCTCGTTCATGTATACGGGCTTCGGTTCGCTGCAGGTGCTGTTCGGCCTGCTCGTCGACAACTCGTTCCTGCTCATCGTGGCCATCGGCACGACGTTCGTGATTTTGTCGGGCGGCATCGACCTATCGGTCGGCGCGGTCGTGGCCTTCACGACGATCGTTTCCGCCGTCTGCGCCCAAAACTGGCATTGGCCGATCTGGGCCGTGGCCCCGCTCGTGCTGGCGATCGGCGCGGCCTACGGCGCGGCGATGGGCGCTTTGATTCACTACCTGCGCCTGCAGCCGTTCATCGTTACGCTGGCCGGCATGTTCCTCGCTCGGGGCGCTTGCTTTTTGATTACGACGCAATCGATCACGATCGACGAGCGCTCGTTTCACGCGGTGGCGAGCTACAGCCTGCCGATCGGCAGCGGCGCGCTCAATGCCGGTGCGATCCTCGCCCTCGTCACGCTGGCGATCGCGATCTACGTCGCGCATTTCACGCGGTTCGGTCGAAACGTCTACGCGCTCGGCGGCAATGAGAAATCGGCGCTCTTGATGGGTTTGCCGGTCGCCAAGACCAAGATCGGCGTGTATGCGCTCGGCGGCTTGTGCTCGGCGCTCGGCGGGCTCGTGTTCACACTCTACGTGCTGTCGGGCTACGGCCTGCAAGGACAAGGCATGGAGCTCGATGCGATCGCGGCGAGCGTGATCGGCGGCACGCTCCTGACGGGCGGCGTCGGCTATATCGTCGGCTCGGTGTTCGGCGTGGGCGTGCTCGGCACGATCCAAACGCTGATTACGTTCGACGGCACGCTCAGTTCGTGGTGGACGCGCATCGTGATCGGCGCCCTGCTCTGCGTCTTCTGCTTGCTCCAGCGCGTGATCGAGCGGCAAGCGGCCAAGCGCAAATCGAACGGATCGGGGCTCGGCAGCAGCGCGCAGCGTGGCGACACGAAGCGCGACGCGAGCGACGAGCACGGCGGCGCCGCCTCCCTCGGATTGCGCGCGCGGCTGATGCGGCGACAGCGCATGCTTGGATAGTTTTTATTAGGAGTACGAATAGTGACCGCTTCGACCCGCCCGTATTCGGGCGTCTTCCCCGTCGCACCGACGCCGTTTACCGAATCCGGCGAACTCGATCTGGACGGCCAGCGCCGCGTGCTCGACTGCATGATCGATCAGCGCGTCGACGGCATCTGCATTCTCGCGAACTACTCCGAGCAGTTCGTTCTGACCGACGCCGAGCGCGACGTGCTCGTCGACTTGAGCTTGTCCCACGTGGCCGACCGAGTGCCCGTGATGGTGACGTGCAGCCATTTCAGCACGCGCATCGCCGCCGACCGCGCGAAGCGTGCCGCCGCGGCCGGCGCGAGCATCGTCATGCTGATGCCGCCGTACCACGGCGCGACGCTGCGCACCGATGAGAACTCGATGTTCGACTTTTTCGCGCAAGTCGCGCAAACGGCGAATATCCCCGTCATGATTCAGGATGCGCCGCTTTCCGGCGTCACGCTGAGCATTCCGTTCCTCACGCGGGTCGCGCGCGAATTGCCGCTCGTGCGCTACTTCAAGATCGAAGTGCCGCAGGCAGCAAGCAAGCTGCGTGCGCTGATCGCGGCGGGCGGCGACACGATCGAGGGGCCGTTCGACGGCGAAGAAGCCATCACGCTGTTGCCCGATCTGGACGCGGGCGCGACGGGCACGATGGCGAGCGCCCTGCTGCCCGATCTGATTCGCACGGTATTCGACGATTACCGGGCGGGCCGCCGCGACGAAGCGCGCGCCGGCTACGCACGCATTCTGCCCCTCATCAACTACGAGAACCGCCAATGCGGTTTGCGGGCCGCCAAGACGGTCATGATGGAAGGCGGCGTGATCAAGAGCGACGCCGTGCGTCATCCCCTTGAAGCGCTGGCGCCGGCCACGCGCGCCGAATTGCTCGAACTGGCGCGCGAGGCGAATCCGCTGGCGCTGCGTTGGGGCCGGTGAGCCTGGGAGTGGAAATGAAACGAATTCCCATCGCGCTCGTCGGCATCGGCAAAATCGCCCGAGACCAGCATTTGCCCGCCATCGCGGCCGATCCGCGGTTCGAACTCATTGCTTGCGCGAGCCGCAACGCCACCGTGGAAGGCGTGCGCAACTATCCGACGATCGAAGCTCTGCTCGCGGCCGAGCCGCAAGTGCAGGCCGTGTCGCTGTGCTCGCCCCCGCAGCCGCGCTTTGCGCAGGCACGCGCCGCCCTGGCGGCAGGCAAGCACGTCATGCTCGAAAAGCCGCCCGGCGCGTGCTTGAGCGAGGTGCGCGCGCTGGACGAGATCGCCTGCACGGTCGGCCGCACGCTCTTTGCGAGCTGGCATTCGCGGCACGCGCTCGGCGTCGAAGCCGCGCGCACGTGGCTCTCCACGCAGGAGATGCGCTCGGTGCACGTGCGCTGGAAAGAAGACGTGCGCCGTTGGCACCCGGGGCAAGCATGGATCTGGGAACCGGGCGGCTTGGGCGTGTTCGACCCCGGCATCAATGCGCTCTCCATCGTCACGCGCATCTTGCCGCGCGAAGTGGCGCTCGTGTCGTCCACGCTGAGCATTCCGTCGAATCGCCACATGCCGATCGCGGCCGATCTCGAGTTGTTCGATACGGCCGGCGTGCCGGTGCACGTGGAATTCGACTGGCGCCACGGCCCGCAGGAATTGTGGGAAATCGAGGTGCGCACGGCCGACGGCACGCTGAAGCTCTCGCAGGGCGGCAATCGGCTGCACATCGACGAGCGCGAAGTGGCGCTCGGCTTCGTGCACGAGTATCCGTCGCTTTACAGTCACTGGCGCGATCTGATCGAGCGTCGCGAAAGCGATGTCGACGTGCGGCCGCTCAGCCTGGTGGCGGACGCGTTCCTGCTTGGACGACGGGAAATCGTCGAAGCGTTCATCGAATAGAAATTTCGCACGAACGGAGATTGTCCGGCTCGTGCGACACGTAACGGGTTAGTTAGTAGTACTAACGTTTTTCGCCATGCAGTTCGACGATTCGTTTCGAATCACAACACGGTCGAGAGCGACCGACAAGAAGGAGACTAGTATGACCAGCAAGCTTCGCCGCTTCACGTTGCGTGCCGCGATGGCCGCGATTTTGGCCGCGCCCTTGGCCGCGCCGCTCGCCGTCCACGCGGACGAGCCCCTGAAGGTCGGCTTCCTCGTGAAGATGCCCGAGCAGGCATGGTTCATCAACGAACAGAAGGCGGCGACCGCGCTCGGCAAGAGCGAAGGCTTCTCCGTCGTCAACATCGGCACCCCCGATGGCGAGCGCGTGCTCAGCGCGATCGACAACCTCGGCGCACAGGGCGCGAAGGGCTTCGTGATTTGCGCACCCGACGTTCGCCTTGGACCGGCTATTCAAGCGCGCGCCAAGAAGTACAACATGAAGTTCGTGACCGTGGACGATCAGCTCGTCGATTCGTCGGGCAAGCCGCTGGCCGACGTGCCTCACCTCGGCATGTCCGCGTTCAAGATCGGCAACCAAGTGGGCCAAGCGATTTCCGACGAGATGAAGCGTCGCGGCTGGAAGCCCGAGGAAGTCGGCGCGATCCGCATCTCCGACTACGAACTGCCCACCGCCAAGCTGCGCACCGACGGCGCCACGCAAACGCTGCTGGCGAACGGCTTCAAGAAGGACAACATCTTCGACGCGCCGCAGAAGACGACCGACGACGAAGGCGGCTTCGTGGCCACTTCCCCCGTTTTGTCCAAGCACCCGAACATCAAGAAGTGGGTGATCTTCGCGCTGAACGAGGAATCGGTGCTCGGCGGCGTCCGTGCGACGGAACAGCTGCACATTCCGTCGGCTGACGTGATCGGCGTCGGCATCAACGGCGCGGGCGAAGCCTTCGCCGAATTCCAGAAGAAGGAGCCGACGGGCTTCTACGGCACGATCGCCGTCAGCTCGACGAACCACGGCAAGGACAGCACCGAGAACCTCGTGCAGTGGATCAAGACGGGCAAGCAGCCGCCGGCCGATACGCAGACGACGGGCAAGCTGATGACGCGCGAGAACTGGCTCGCCGTACGTAAGGAACTGGGGATTTAAACGTCATGCATGACGCGAACGACATCGTAGCGGCGGGCGCGGGCCCCACCCATTCGGCGAAGGCCGATGTGGCCTCGCCTTATCTGCAGTTGGACGGCATCACCGTCAGTTTTCCGGGGGTGCTCGCGCTCGATCGTGTGTCGTTCGCGGTACGCGCCGGCGAAGTGCACGGCCTCATGGGCGAGAACGGCGCCGGCAAATCGACGCTGCTCAAGGTGCTGTCGGGCGTCAACGTGCCTCAAGCGGGCACATTGAAGCTCGGCGGGACCGAGCAGCATTTCTCCGGTACTAAGGCGGCGATCGAAGCCGGTATCGCGATCATCTATCAGGAATTGCATCTGGTTCCGGAGTTGACCGTCGCCGAAAACCTGATGCTCGGGCAATTGCCGAGCCGCTTCGGCGTGCTCGGCGAGCGCGAGCTGATCGCACGCGCTACCGAGACGCTCGAACGTCTGGGCGAGCGTATCGATCCGCGCACGCAAGTGAAGGACCTCTCGATCGGGCAACGTCAAATGATCGAGATCGGCAAGGCGTTGATGCGCGATGCGCGTGTGATCGCGTTCGACGAACCGACGAGTTCGCTCTCGGCCCGCGAAACGGTTCAGTTGTTCAAGATCATCAACGGCTTGCGGCAGGAAGGTCGCGCGATCATCTACGTCACGCACCGGATGGATGAAGTGTATGAGCTTTGCGATCGCGTCACGGTGTTCCGCGACGGCCACTCGATCGAAACGTTCGAATCGGTCGACGGCTTGGAGCGCGATCGCTTGATCAGCTCGATGGTCGGGCGCTCGATTCAGGATGTCTACGGCTACCGCCCGCGCGAGGCCGGCGAGGTGCGCATCGAGGCGAAGGGCCTGCTCGGGCCTGGTTTGTCCGAGCCGGTCTCGTTCAGCGCGCGCCGCGGCGAAATTCTCGGCTTCTTCGGACTCGTGGGCGCCGGCCGCTCCGAGCTGATGAAGCTCATCTGCGGCGCCGTGCGGCCGAACGAAGGCCATATCGAGCTGGAGGGACGCTCGATGCGCTTTAGCACACCGCGCGACGCCGTGCGCGTGGGCATCGCGCTGTGCCCCGAAGACCGCAAGCAGGAAGGCATCGTCGCGATCGCGTCGGTGTCCGACAACATGAACATCAGCGCGCGGCGCCATTCGAGCTTCGCGCGATGGCTGCTCAACGAGCGGCGCGAGCGTGACCTGACCGACGAATACATCGGCAAACTGTCGATCAAAACGCGCGATGGCGATACCCCTATCGGCACGCTCTCGGGCGGCAACCAGCAGAAAGTGATTTTGGCGCGGTGGCTCGCCGAGCAAATCGACGTGTTCGTCATGGACGAACCGACGCGCGGCATCGACGTGGGCGCTCGGGCGCAGATCTATGAGTTGCTTTACGGGCTGGCGGAAGCGGGCCGCACGGTGCTCATGGTGTCGAGCGACCTGGCCGAGGTGATCGGCGTGGCCGATCGCATCATCGTCATGAAGGAAGGCGCGATCGTGGGCGATCTGCCCAAGTCGCAGGCAACGCCCGATCAACTGATCAAGCTGGCGCTGCCGCGCTGACGCATCGCATTCACGTAGTCGTGCAGACGATTTTCCAGCAGTAACGATTTTCCGGCCGCGGAGCAAGCGGCAACGAACGAGACGAGACCATGCAACAACCTCAAACCCTTTCGCAGGCCGCGCCGAGCGGTCCGGCAGCCTATGCGGCCAAACTATGGCGCGTGATGAACAAGTCCGGCATCGTCATGGTGTTCGCGATTTTGTTCGTCGTGCTCTGCTTTACCGTGCCCGACTTCCTCACGAGCCGCAACATGCAGGGCCTGCTGCTGTCGGTCACGCTGATCGGCTCCATCGCGGTCACGATGATGTTCGTTCTGGCGCTCGGCGAAGTCGATCTTTCGGTGGCTTCGATCGTGGCGTTCTCCGGCGTCGTCGCCTCCACGATCATTACGGCGACGCATAGCGTGCTGCTCGGGGTGACCGTGGGCGTGCTCGCCGGCGGCGCCGTCGGCCTCGTCAACGGCGTGCTCGTCGCGCGCTACCGCATCAATTCGCTGATCGTCACGCTCGCCATGATGGAAGTCGTGCGCGGCCTCGCGTTCATCGTCTCCAACGGCGACGCCGTGATGATTTCCGAAGAGCGCTTCTTCGACCTGGGCGGCGGTTCGTTCCTCGGCATCTCCTACCCGATTTGGAGCAACATCGTCGGCTTCGTCGTGTTCGGCTTCATCCTGCGCAAGACGGTGTTCGGCAAGAACGTACTGGCCGTGGGCGGCAACGGCGAAGCCGCCCTGCTCGCGGGCTTGCCCGTCACGCGCATCAAAGTACTGGTTTTCGTGCTGCAAGGCTTGGTCACGGGGTTCGCCGGCGTCATGCTCGCCTCGCGCATGAGCCTGGGCGATCCGAAGACGTCGGTGGGCCTGGAACTCGGCGTGATCTCGGCCTGCGTGCTGGGCGGGGTGTCGTTGACTGGCGGCGTGGCCACCATCTCGGGCGTGCTCGTCGGGGTACTGATCATGGGCTCAGTGCAGGATGCGATGAGCTTGCTGAACGTCCCGACGTTCTATCAGTACCTGATTCGCGGCGGCATCCTGCTGCTGGCCGTCTTGTTCGACCATTTGCGCCGCAGCCGGCGCGTGCGCTAAGCCGAGGCCGCACGACATTTTCCGGGCGGCGTACCGGGCGCATCATCGCCCGGCCGCCCCCACCTTCTTCGCGGAAGCATCCGCTCTCGACTCCGACTGACGAGGCGATTTGGCCGAACGATTCGTTCGGCCTTTTTTTTTTGCAGGCGCGCTTACCAGCCCCAGCGATCCTCCCCCCAGGAGCCGGCAAGTCCCATCATTCCGGGGCCGTAGCCATAGCCGCCCACCATGCCGGGTCGGCCACCGCCCATCATCCCGGGGCCGTAGCCGCCACCCGGACAGCCCTCGCCCCCCCGCTGCGCAAAGGCGGACACCGACAATGCGGCCGCCGCGACAAGGGTTATACGCACCATTACGGTCGCAAATGCGAACTTTCGCGATCGGTTCAAGATCGACATGTCGGCCGCCTTCATGTAACCATGCAACGCTTCGCCTTCCCGCCGACGGCCCGTATCGATATGGACGGCCGGAGTCATCCCGTTTGCCGGCCGTCAGCGGCGATAAGCGCCTCGACGTATATTGGACGCCTAGCGCAGCGGATACGCTTGACGCGCGTCGAGTCATGCGCTGGTATGGCTGAAACCATCGATTCGTTCGTAAAGGTGATTGACCATGACCGTAGGGTCGAACTTCTTCAACCTGTATCGTCACAACTTCGCGCGTATCGCGGTGGCGGTGCCGCGCACGCATGTCGCCGATCCGGCGTCCAACGCGAAGGAAACCATCGCGCTGATGCGCGAAGCCGACGCGCGTCATGCCGTCATCGCACTGTTTCCGGAACTGGGGCTGTCGGCCTACTCCTGCGACGATCTGTTCCAGCAACGCGCGCTGCTCGACGCGTGCCTAGCCGCGTTGACCCAGGTTGTCGCGGCCTCGCGCGACATCGAATCGGCGGCCGTCGTCGGCCTGCCGCTCGACATCGACGGCATGCTGTTCAATTGCGCGGCCGTCGTGCATCGCGGCCGAATCCTGGGTATCGTGCCGAAAACCTATCTGCCCAACTACAGAGAGTTTTACGAGCCGAGGCAGTTCACGCCGGGCGAGCGTTTGCTGCGCGATTCCATCTCGCTGCTGGGCCAAGCCGATATTCCTTGCGGCGGCGCGTTGCTGTTTCGCTTCGAACAGCAACCGCTTTTGACCTTTCACGTGGAGATTTGCGAGGATTTGTGGGTGCCCGTGCCCCCTTCGTCGTTCGCGGCGCTGGCGGGCGCCACCGTCTTGCTCAATCTCTCCGCATCGAACGTGACGGTGGGCAAGGCGGATTTCCGCAGGGAACTCGTCGGCAGCCAATCGGCGCGCTGTTTGGCCGCGTATGCGTACAGCGCCGCGGGCTACGGTGAATCGACAACCGACCTGGCTTGGGACGGGCACGGCGTCGTCTATGAAAACGGCAACGCGCTGGCGCAAACGCGGCGTTTTCTCGACGCGCCGCAATGCGTCGTGGCGGATATCGATCTGGACCGCCTGACAAGCGAACGCATGCGTCAGACGACATTCGGCGATAGCGTGCATGCCCATCGCGAAGTTTGCAAACGCTTCCGCACGATAGCGGTACCCACGGTCCTGCCGCGCACCCTACGCCTTCCGCTCGCGCGGACCTACGAGCGTTTCCCTTACGTGCCCGCCGACCCCGCCCGGCGCGACGAGCGTTGCAAAGAGATCTACGACATCCAAGTCCAGGGACTCGTCACGCGCATGCGGGCCGCGCGCGTGTCGCGGCTCGTGATCGGCGTGTCGGGCGGGCTCGATTCGACGCTGGCGCTGCTCGTCTGCATGCGCGCCGTAGAGGCGCTCCAACTGCCGAGCACCGCCGTCATCGCCTGCATCATGCCGGGCTTCGGCACGAGCGAACGCACGCTCGATCAAGCGAGACGGCTCGTGTCCTCGCTCGGTTGCGAAGCGCGGGAAATCGACATCCGCCCGAGCTGCCTGCGCATGCTCGAAGACATCGGCCACGCCTACGCGAACGGCGAGCCGGTGCACGACATCGCATTCGAGAACGTCCAGGCCGGCGAGCGCACGAGCCACTTGTTCAGAATGGCGAATCAATACGGGGCGCTCGTGGTCGGCACGGGCGACCTCAGCGAACTCGCGCTGGGCTGGTGCACCTATGGCGTGGGCGATCACATGTCGCACTACGGCGTCAATGCAAGCGTGCCGAAAACGCTCATCCAATACCTGATCCGCCGCAGCGCGCAGTGGGGCACGCTAAACGCCGCCGCGAGTGCTGTATTGCTCGACGTGCTCGATACCGAGATCAGCCCCGAACTGATCCCGGCCGACGAAACAGGACAAGTCCAGCGTACAGAGGACAAGGTCGGCCCGTACGAGCTGCAGGACTTCAGTCTCTACTATCTGCTGCGTTTCGGCTATCGCCCATCGAAGGTCGCGTTCCTCGCCTGGTCCGCTTGGCATGACGCCACGCTAGGTTCGTGGCCCGATCTGCCCGATGAGAAGCGGCATAGCTACGACATCGGCGAGATCAAGCATTGGCTCGGCATCTTCCTGCAACGATTCTTCGGCGGGCAACAGTTCAAGCGCAGCTGTTTGCCGAACGGCCCGAAGGTCGGCTCGGGCGGATCGGTCTCGCCACGCGGCGATTACCGTGCGCCCAGCGATTCGACGGCCGATGCCTGGCTGGCCGAACTCGATCTCATTCCGGACGCGGATGAGAGCGGGCACGGCGCGTGACGGGCCGCGGGCAGCACGCGGCCCGTCACGGCCTCGCCTCGGGACAAGCGCGCGGGCCTACGGCTTGACGAGATGCCATACCCCGCGGAACTCCTTGCCGTTCGTTTCGCCGGGCTTTTTGTCCCCGGAATAGCGGTAGAGCGGATGACCTTCGTAGGTCCATTGCCGTTTGCCGTCGGCGGCTTCGACGAAGCCCCACTGCCCGCTGGCTTTGTCGTAGGAATCGGCCGTCGCGGCGGGCCACAGCGTAGCGCACCCGCCCGTGCAGGCGCTCTTGGCCCCGGCCGTATCGCGATCGAAGGTGTACAGCGTCATGCCCTCGTCGTCGACGACCACGCCGTTCGCAACTTTCGGCGCTTCGGCCAAGGCGGCGGTCGATACCGCGCAGGCGACGATGCATAGCAAGAGCTTGCTCATAAAAGTCTCCCCTTTCAAGTCAGAGCGTATGTTCCGGACGCCTTCGCGCGAAGGCTAGGAGTAGAACGATTCGGACGGGCGGTTGATTCCAGGGAGTGAAGAAAATTTATGCTTTCCCGACGGCGAGCCGCACCAAAACGCATGCCGCGCGTGGGGAGCGCATCGCTTAGCGCGGCGCGCATGATCGGCGGTCAGCTTTTCAATCTTCACCGACGCTGAGTACAATCCGCTTCCCATCGACGTATTGCCGCACGTCACCGACACCAAGTAGGAGCCTCGATGTTGAAATCCGCCGCCGGACCCGTTGTCCAACGCCTGGCGATTTACGCCGCTTTCGCCTGCGGCGCGCTGGCCTCTGGCGCCGCGAGCGCCGCCGACACGCCCGACGCCGCGCCGCAACCGCCCGATGCGCAAGGCGTCAAAACGCAACCGTCCGATGAATCGACCGGCATCGCCACGCGCCAGAACCTGTTCGGCGACATCGGCGGCCTGCGCCCTTGGCTCGATCGATACGGCGCGACGTTCGCGATGACCGAGACGAGCGAATATCTCGCCAACCTGCGTGGCGGCCTGGCGCGCGGCGGCGCGTACGACGGCTTGACGACGATGACGCTCAGCATCGATACGCAGAAAGCGTTGGGACTCCCCGGGGGCACGTTCAATGTCAGCGGCTTGCAAATTCACGGCCGCAACGTGAGCCAATACAACCTCGGCACGCTCAACACGGCGAGCGGAATCGAAGCCGACGACACCACACGCCTGTGGGAGCTCTGGTATCAGCAGTCGTTGTTCGACGGCCGCGTCGACGTCAAGGTCGGGCAGCAAAGCCTCGACCAGGAATTCATGGTCAGCTCGTATGCGAACACGTTCGTCAACACCATGTTCGGCTGGGCGGGCGTGCCCTCTTACGATCTGCCCTCGGGCGGCCCCGCGTATCCGTTGTCGGCGCTCGGCGTGCGAGCGCGTGCGCAACTCTCGCCGTCCCTCACGGCGCTGGTGGGCGTGTTCGACGGCAATCCGGCGCCTGGCGCGGGCGATCCGCAGCGGCTGAACGGCAGCGGCACGAATTTCAATCTGCACAACGGCGCACTGTACATCGGCGAGCTTCAATACGCCGTCAATCCGCCGCAGGAAGGCGAGAGCGGTCCCGCCACTGGAAGACCGAGCGGCCTGCCCGGCACGTACAAGATCGGCCTTTGGTACAACAACGAGCGCTTTGCCGATCCACGCTTCGACAACACGGGCCAATCCTTGGCCAGCCCTTCCTCGACCGGCAGCGCGGCTCAGCACCGGGGCGACTACAGCTTCTACGCCGTCGCCGATCAAACGGTCTGGCGCCCGAACGCCGACGCGCCGCGCAGCATCGGCGTTTTCGCGCGCATCATGGGCGCGCCCGGGGATCGCAATTTAATTAGCTTGAGCGCGAACGTAGGCGTGGTCATGAAGGCCCCGTTCAAGGGCCGCGACAACGACAGCGTCGGCCTGGGCCTCGCGTATGTGAAGGTGGGCAGCCACGCGCGCGGGCTCGACGCCGACAACGGCAACGCCGTACGCGGCAGCGAGACCGCCGTCGAGGCAACGTATCAGTACCAAGTCACACCGTGGTGGGTCGTACAGGGCGACGCCCAATACACGTTCAACGCCGGCGCGGGACAAAACCCTAACGCGCCCGCGCAGGCGCTGCGCAACACCTTCGTCGTCGGCGTCCGCACCACCGTCACGTTCTGAACATAGAGGCGTTCGGCATCCGGTT
>Ga0310811_10005910_pt1 | contig 15562 bp, 20 predicted proteins | sample YCmetagenome_FD_207642 | JGI IMG/M metagenome (GOLD analysis project Ga0310811, IMG submission 207642) | Soil microbial communities from experimental microcosm in Duke University, North Carolina, United States - YC | ecosystem: Engineered > Artificial ecosystem > Soil microcosm > Unclassified ...
TTAAAACGAAGCCCATTCTGTTGGGGCTTGCGCTGCGTCGCGCATGACGTGCGTTGCCGCTATGGTCCCTTCCCGGCCTGGTTTGACTGGCGGTGCAGCAGTAACGTCAGCCTGGGGTGTCTCAAGGTCAGCCCTTGAAGGATCAACATCCAGCCTGAAGTTTGACACGACCTCGCGCAGCGTGCTGGATTGCGCTGACATCGATTGCGCTGCGGCCGATGCTTCTTCGACCAATGCGGCATTTTGCTGAGTCACCTGATCCATCTGCGCAACGGCGGCATTCACCTGTTCGATACCTCTATGCTGTTCGAGCGATGCTGCAGTAATCTCTCCCATCAGGTCGGAAACACGCTTGACCGCCTGGACTACCTCGCCCATGGTTGTGCCTGCCTCGTTCACCAGATTCGAACCGGCCTTCACACGGTCGATCGAGTGCGTGATGAGTCCCTTGATCTCTTTTGCGGCGCCGGCACTTCGTTGCGCGAGAGTGCGCACTTCCCCAGCGACGACGGCGAAACCACGCCCCTGATCGCCGGCACGCGCGGCCTCTACCGCCGCGTTGAGCGCGAGGATGTTGGTCTGAAATGCGATACCTTCGATCACGGCGATAATATCGGCAACCTTGGCCGAGCTCTCCGATATGGCGTGCATGGTCTCGATCACCCGGCCCACAACATCGCCGCCACGCTGTGCGATATCGGACGCGTTTGCTGCGAGCATGCTACCTTGCTGGGTACTTTCGGTGGTTTGCCTGACGGCGGAGGTTAGCTCCTCCATGCTCGCTGCGGTTTCCGCAAGTGATGCTGCCTGCTGTTCGGTGCGCTGACTCAGATCGGTATTGCCTGCCGCGATTTGCGCAGCACCCGTAGCAATGCTCTCGCTACCGGATCGTACACGTCCAACCAGTTCAGCGAGTCTCTCATTCATGTTTTTGAGCACTCGCAGTAGCTGGGCTGTTTCGTCCTTGCCGCGCACTTCGATTTTCGAGGTGAGGTCGCCTTGTGCGACCGTTTGGGCAATCTTCACGGACACGCGAATTGGAACCGTGATGGAGCGGGTGATGATGAACGCAACAATGAGGTTCAACGCGATTGCTATCCCGATCAGTACACACGTAAGCAGCAAGGCGCTGTGGAAGGTGGCCGCAGCGTCCGTACTGGAGTCGTCCGCTCCCTGACTGTTTAGGGCAATATCCTGCGCGATGAGTTCAGTGACTTTGCTGAACGCACGCGAAGACTCGCCTTCGGCGAAGGTCCGGGCGTCACTGAAATGCTCATCTCCGCTGTCGGAAAGCTCGTTCAGCTTTTTGTCCAGGGAGAGATAGGTGTTCCATGCTGCCTTGATCCGGTTCGACAACTGCAGTTCCTCGGCGGAGCCCACCACCGCTTCGTACTGTGGCCACACCTGCGAAAGCTCCTTTAGCGCTGCATCATGTTTCGACCGCTGGGACCGACGTTCCGAGGAACTGGTTGCAATCAGATAACTCAAAGAGGCCTGGCGGGTCTCGTCAGCCAGCGCCCGGATATTGCCCGGGCGCTGGACACTGGGAAGCAGGTCTGTTGCAAGGTCCTGTGTGCCATCATAAATGTGGGAAACCTGGACCAGACCCAGCGCGCCCACCACGCATAGCAAAACGAGCGTCACGCCAAAACCAATTCCAAGGCGAACGCCAATTCTGAGGTTACCAATAGTTTTCACGATTTTCCTTCGCGTGTGGATTGCAACAGGCGTTGACTCAGTGTCCAATCAACACGTACAACCCGTATTGACCAGGAAACCTGCTTTCCAGCGACGTGATTTTGCCTGGCGCCCTCTCCGGACTACCACCGCAAATACAGTGGAGCAAGAAGGGCACCTATACCAGCGGTTATGATGATGCCTAGTACGTACCAGACACCCCAGAACGGTACAGACATCTCTGAACAGTAAAGGGAATATACGAGCAAACCTTGTGCGCCAGCGAGCAGTCCGGCGCCTGTACCCGCGAGTATCAGGTGAGTAGGAGCGAGTCCCTTCAAGGCATGCATTACAGCGGCAAGCGATGGCAGGGAGAGCAGAACAATATTCGCTGTGGTGACTCTCCATGTTGTACCTAACATCAGTTGCAGGCGGTAGCCTGGTGGGGTCGCGAGCACCATGAACGTGGCAACGAGCAACATGGTAATGAATGGTAGTGTGACCACGAGCCATGCTAGCCTGATGGGTGCACCGGGCCGTCCAAGACGTCCAGCGAGGTTCAATGCGGTTATGAGTGTTGATACCGGAAACGCGAGTCGTACCCAGAACATTGTCGTCAATAGCAATTCCGGCATATCGCTCCGGATGCCGTAAAGTATCACCAGCAACGCCGTGCTGCTGGCCAGGCCAACACTTAGCGCACGATTGAGCCTCCTGGAAGCAAAATTCGACTCAATTGGTGTCAAATTGTTAGTTAACCTGAGTATCAAATCTGAAGTTCTCATGTTGCTCAATGGAAAACATCCCTACATTCCGGAAGCGATGCGTAGTGCAACACGGATATGGGCTGTCGGCACATTCTCGGTCGGGGTCGCACAATACTTCGAACCTGACGTCCCGACACTCTCAGATCTACATTGCGTTCGATGAGCACTTCAGGTCAGGATCTGAACGACCTGTCACCCAGCAGATAATCAATGGATATCTGGCCCGGCCCCCAGGCCGCAATGCCCAGTGCCATCCCCACCCAGGTCAAGTGGATCGGCCAGCCCTCAGGCACGGTCAATTCGATGATGCAGGTCATCAGTATCAGGCCGGCTGCGGCGAAGCGGGTTCCGAAGCCGAGTACGAGCAGCACCGGGAACGTGACCTCGCCGCAGCCCGACAGAAACGCAAAGACCGCCGGGGCGGGAAACGGATAAGGACCACCCGGCAGATGCAACTGGAACTCCTGCGTGAACAGGTCGATCGCCGTATCGTTGAGTTGCAGGAATCCGTGCCATTTCAGAATGCCCGATTTCCAGAACGGCACGGCCAGTGCAAGCCGCAGCACGAGCTGAACGAGCCACGGTTGCGCGAGCGTCTGGATTAGTCGCCTCGCCGTAACGATCGCGGATAGAAGTACGGCCGGTAAGGGCAGTTTCATGTTCTGTGAGTCCGACATCCTGGTCAATCTCCGCGTTGAACGTGAACGCCGGTAAATGCGCCGGCTGAAAGCATCCCTGCCAGGTTGGCCTGGATATCGAAGGAGGGTGCCTCCTGAAGTGCGACTGCGACCGCTTCGCCCAGTGATGCACCTTCGAGAAGATGGCTGAGGAAGGTCGCGCCGCCATCGGGCAGGCGCGATACCAGCACCTCGTGCTCGGTTCGCGTCACGAGCGCGTCCTGCGCTTCGCTCGAGCGGAGCGGAGTAACGGGGCCGTCGGTGCGGTTCATCGCGAAGATGGCGACAGCGGGATACGGTGACCGCACGACCCGCGCGGTGGGGTGTGGTCTGAAACGTGTCTCGGCCAGGGACACCGGGTCGATTTCCGCTAACGCCTCGGCGGTAAGCACAGGCAGATCGGCAGCGTGATACGCATCCAGCCACGCTCGCTCGATGCGCGCAGTATCCGCAAGCCAGGGCATCTCGCGGGCATATTCATAAGTTTCGATGAAGGCAGGAAAGTCTCGCCCGTACTCGAACAGCAGCGGCGAAGTGGGAGGCGTTGCGCGGACATGAAAGCGGGCCATCGCCCTGAAGAAGTCGACGCCAGTGATGCGCTGAATCGCAGGGTAGACCGCCGCCAGTGCATCAATGAGACTGACGGTGACGTTGTTGCGATAAACGTTGTACCGCTTGACGACACGCTTTCCCGGCGCGGCGACCACGTCTTCAGGCACCGTGATCGATGGGTCCGTCAAGCCGGGCGCAAACGCGGTGGCGTACCCGCACGAAACGTTTTCAGCCCGCACGGCTGGCCTCCCCGGCGAGCGGCATTTCCTGTTCCGCCATGATTTGCCGCGCAGAGAGCGCCTGAGTCCTCAACGCGGGCCACGCGGGAAGGTTGCTGTCCCACTCCACCATGGTCGGTCGCGGGCCAATCCGCGCGACCAGATCCCGATAGAGACTCCAGACAGAATCGGAAATGGCACAGTCGTGACTATCAATGAGAAGCGGTTCGTCTTCGTCGTCGCGTTGCTCGCTATGTCCGGCGAGATGTATTTCACCCACGTGTTCAAGCGGGAATTCGTCGAGGTACGCTTCGGCGGAAAAACCGTGATTGGTCGCCGAAACAAACACGTTATTGATGTCCAGCAACAGGCCGCAGCCGGTACGTTGCACGACTGCGCGAATGAATTCGTTTTCGCTTATTGTCGAGGAAGCGAACGCGACATAGGTCGACGGGTTCTCGAGAAGGATGGGGCGTTTGATCGCCTCCTGGACCTGGTTGATGTGCTCGCACACATTCTCGAGAGTTTCTTTCGTGTACGGCAAAGGCAGGAGGTCGTTGAAGAATTTTCCGCCGTGTGAAGACCACGCCAGGTGCTCGGACACCAACATGGGCTCGTAGCGAGTAACCAGCTCGCGAAAACGCGCGAGATGGGCCGCGTCCAGAGCCCCAGGGCCGCCTATCGACATGCACACGCCGTGGATGGAGAGCCGATAGTCCTCGCGGATGGCCGCGAGCGCCCGATGTGGTGGGCCGCCGGCGCCCATATAGTTTTCAGCATGAACCTCGAAGAATCCGTCCTTCAGTCCGTCCACGTGAATCGCGGCAAGGTGTTCATGTTTGAAACTGGTTCCGACGGGGCCGTGAGCCCCACGCGTCATGCTATGGGAGCGGCCAGACTCGCAAACCGCCGTTGTGCTGGTTGAATCGTTCATGGCTGCTCCCGTTCCTCTTGTCGTTTGTCGGGTCAGGACTTCAGCGGGGTGAGCGAGCCGTGGCCGCCGCCCGGCACTTCGATACTCGTGCAGGTGCCGCCCTGGACGAACTTCCACGAGTTACCCTGGAAGTCCATTGCGGAAGTACCCTGGCACGTCGTGCCGGGACCGGCGGCGCAGTCGTTCTGCGCCTTGAGGGCGACGCCGTAGCACTTTTCCTTGTGAGCGCCGATGGCGGCGCTTTCTTCCGCCTTCGTGAGCGGTGCAGCGTGGGCAACCGAAGCAAGCAGGCTCGCGACAACGCCGGCGAGCAAGGCGGAACTGACAGTGGTCTTTCCAGACATTGAATCTCTCCAGTAGATAGAAGGTACCCGTGATGGGTACGTCATCTAATTCGTGGACTACTGATGTCTGGTTACAAGGAGGTTTTCTTTTTTTGCTTTCAAACCGTGGCGCGACGAAAAACAGCCGCCTGATCGACTCGTTGCTCGCTGTTCTGCCCCGTTATCAGGGCACCGGTCACCAGCGAAGGAGTTTGGGTCCGAGCAGGGTCCCGAGCGCAGTCGGAAGCAGCATGCCAGCCACATACCAGATGCTCCAGAATGCAGGGCTCATCTCAGGACAATGGAAGCAGTACGCGACTGTGGCAATCGAGCTTGCGAGCAGGCCGGAAACGGCACCGGCGAGTCGTAGACGGGTAGGTGCCAGCCCTTTGACAGTCCAGAAGATGGCGATGAAGCCTGGAATGGCGAGTAGAAAAATATTGAACGGGCATGACCGCCAGGTGCGCCCCAGTATTGCGGGTAACCGGTCTTGTGGTGCGGCGGTAACGACGATCAGGATTGCTGCGGTCCAGACGATGACCACCGGTATCGCCATGACGGGCCATCCGGCTCCAACTCTGGCGCCGGGGCGCGCCAGCCTGACGGTTGCAATCAGGGCGCCGATTGCGAGGCACAGTGGGAACGCGAGCTTTTCCCAGAAGATCGCAGTTCTGACGACGACGCTGAGATCGGGGCGAAGCCCAAATACTGTAGCCATCAACAGCGCCGCGCCAATGGCGGCGACCGGCAGTGAGACGCCGAACCGACGGGCCGCAGTGCCGCTCTTTACGGGCGTTATGCCGGTCGAGAGCACTCCGACCAGATCATCTGTTCTCATGCAATTCCCCGGACGAGTGTGGCCAGAGCCTTGAGCCCCCTGTGGATGCTGACCTTGACGGCCGACTCCGATAGTCCCGTCAACCGGGCGGCTTCGGCAACCGAAAGTCCCTGCAGCTTGACGTGCAGGATCGAGAGCCGCTGCTTGTCTGGCAGGTGACCCAGTAGTTTCCCGATATCACGACGGGCATCGGCCGGTTCGTCTTCGGACTCGGCGAAGATGTCGTCATGCTCGTCAAGTGGTTCGTGCATCGACTCGCGCCGCGCACGTGTCCTGAAGAAATCCATCAGCTTATAACGCGCGATCGCGTGGACCCACGCGGTCAGCGGTTCATCCGGACGGTAGGTATGACGTGCATTATGCACGGCCAGCAGGATTTCCTGAATGAGATCCTCGACGTCGTCGTGAAGTTGAGGAATCCGCTTGCGAAGATAGCCCCGCAGGTGACGCGTCAGTTCGCACAGGAACGAGCGATACTCGGATGCGTTGCCTGCCAGGCCCGTGACAAACAACGCTTTCAGACGCTGCTCTGCGGAATACAAGGTCCTGACTCCGGAGTCAAAGGGCAGAGTGATCCCGGACCGCTTGCTCGAGCGCGGCTTTTATGCCGGCAAAGCGTCGGTCGAGCGCAGCAGGATCGTTGCGGTTCAGAGCGATCATCTGCGCGCGCGCCTCACCGCCGCGAATGACCTCGAACTCGTTTTCTTCAAGCCCCGAGCAGATCGCATCGGCAACGGCTACTGCCGGTTCGCGTATGAAGCCTAGTTCGGCTCCGGCTCGCGAACTCTGCATCATGGGTGTCTCCGTTGCCCCCGGGTACGCCGTCAGGACGTGAATCCCTTCTGCCGAAAGCTCGCGTCGCAACGCCTCACCAAAGCGGGCGAGTCCTGCCTTGACTGCCGCGTAGGTCGTATAGAACGGCATGCCGATCAATGCAATTCCCGAGGCGACGTTCACGACGGCGCTGTCGCCACTCTCACGCAGGCTTGGCAGGAGCGCCTGGGTAAGAAGGATAGGGGCCACAAGGTCAACTTCGATCATCGCCCGGATTTCGGCTTCCGTGGTGTTCTCGAGCCTGCCGGCCCTCACGCCGCCAGCATTGTTGACCAGTACGTCGAGGCCGCCGAGCGCTTCGAGCGCCCCTTCGACGGTCGCAGCACGACCCCATTCCGTCGCAACATCAGCCACGATGGGTTTCGCTGCAACACCTGCTGCGCGCAGGCTCGCGATAGCCGCATCGAGCCTGTCAGCCTGGCGGCCGCTGATCGCCACGTGCGCACCTTTCAAGCCCAGAACCTGGGCGAGCGCAAGACCAATGCCGCTGGAGCCGCCCGTAATCAACACCCGCCTGTTCCTGATTTCCATTCCTCGTGTTCCTTGTTTGATCCGATCGTTCGGCGCTTCAGATCGTATATCGCAGGGTGTGGATTCGCTGCGATTAACCGTGTTACGGCGCCGGATAGTTAGACGGGAAGAGCGCGTGGTGCGCCGCTTCATCCATCTCCTGCTTGAATGCATGTCCGGCCCCGACCGCTCGTGCGCGAATCGCGGCCGGGCGGGCGTCAATTTCCATGAACCAGCGCTTGAGATTGGCGAATGGCGCCAATGGGTCTTCGGTGCCGGGAAACACGAAAGCAGCACGTGCTATCCAGCCCCATGCAGACATGTCAGCGATCGTATAGGTCTCCCCGATCAGATGCCGCCGGCCTGCGAGCTGGTCGTCGAGTACCCGGTAGTGTCGCTCCGCTTCGCGGCGGAACCGGTTGATCGCATAAGGCAGCTTCTCCGGCGCCGCGTGCTGGAAATGTACCGACTGACCCGAAAACGGCCCGACCCCCGAACTGATAAACAAGAGCCAGGAGAGCAGCTCCGGGCGATCAGTTGCTGCGCCGAGATGCTTTCCGGTCTTCTCTGCCAGATAAAGCAGAATGGCACTGGAATCGAACACCCTGGCTTCCCTCCCGCCTGGTCCAGCCCTGTCGACGATTGCGGGAACCTTGCCGTTCGGATTGACTTTAAGGAAAGCGTCGAGGTGTTGTTCGCCCTTCTTGGTGTCAACGGGCCGCAGTTGATACTCGAGCCCAGTTTCCTCAAGCATCAGGGCAACCTTTGCAGGGTTGGGTGTAGGGTGAAAATAGAAGTCGATCATGATGTTCCTGTGCGCTGCGTTCAGACTGCCTGATGCGTAAGTGATCGTTGTCGTAGGACGCCAAGTGGAGTTTGCTATCGTCCCAAGTCATTTTAGAGCAGATGATTTAGAATATCGTAACGTGCGTGACGTTGCAATGTCGACGGACAAGACGTTGCGCAATGGCAGGAGTTAACATGGCACGACCACGGGAATTTGATGAAAATGCGGTGCTTGATGCAGCCGCCCAGCGGTTTTGGATCTATGGCTATGAGGCCACTTCCGTGCGCGATCTCGCGCAGGATATGGGAATCACCGGAGCAAGCCTGTACAACGCATTCGGCGACAAACGGTCGCTGTTTCAGCGGGCGCTGAGCCATTATGTTGAAAACAGCTTTGACGAACGGATATCGCGCCTGGAGCGGACCCTGTCTCCGCTCGAGGCGATCAAGGCGTTCTTCAGGGAGATCGTCGATCGCTCGGTCCGCGACCGCGACCGTAAAGGATGTCTGCTGGTCAATTCGGCTCTGGAGGTTGCACCGCACGACGCCGATTTTCAGGCGATGATTGCAGGCGTGCTGATAAAGATGGAAGCATTTTTCCGACGTTGTGCGCATGCCGGCCAGCAGGCTGTCGAGATTTCGAATGCACAGTCTGCTGATGATCTTGCCCGGTTGCTGCTGGGAGTACATCTCGGCATACGGGTGCTTGCCCGGACAAGACCAGAGCGTGCGCTGCTGGAGGGGGTTGTACGGCCGGTGCTGGCGCTTCTGGAGCCCAACATCAACTGACCTCAAGGCAGGCGTTCAAAGACGCAGTCTGTTCGGGTACCGACGTCTTCGGGCACCGTGGCAGGTCATCCACCAAAAAGATGCGTTGCATGAGTAATGGCTCCGCCGGCGCGAATCGCAGCTCCTACGAGGGCAGCCTCCGCCAGTTGTTCGTCGCTGGCGCCCGCGTCTTGCGCCGCCTTCGAATGAAGCTCCATGCAGTAAGGACATTGGGTCGTGAGGGCAACCGCAACCGCGATCAGTTGCTTGTGAACACTCGACAGCGTTCCTTCCCTGAAGACCGCAGTATCGAAGTTCCAGAATTGCTGCATGGAGTCCGGTGCCAATTCGTCCAGCTTCTTCAGTCGTGCGAGTTTTTTCATGTCGTACATGTCGGGCTCCTTGAATCAGACAACTACGGGGATAGGATCTTCATGGTAGGAAATCGTGGGTTTCATTGGGTCCAGAGTTGGTGCTGATTCGTCCAGACATGTATGCAACGTAATGCTTCACTCCTCCTTGACGCTCTGCTCGCCGCGCTCGACGTTGGCGTGGTCAACTTCACGGCGTGTGATGTACGCGAAGGTTGGGCGGTGAGCTTCGATCCGTGCAAGACGGCGAGTCTTCACTATTGCCTCGCGGGCCGAGGTTCCTGGTGATTCGCAACGATGAGACTATTTCGCTCGAGCCTCACACCTTTGTGCTTCTGCCGCCCGGTGTTCCATACCGGATGGAAAGCAGGTATTCGTCCTCGCTCAGGTACGAGACGCGGGCTCGAGCGGTTACGCACGCTTCGCGGGAATCGGTGGCCGTTGTTTCGGTCGGCACGGGCGCACAGGGCATTTCCACTGCTTGCGGCGAAGTCAGCCTCGGCATTGCCGCCGGACCGGATCCGTTCCTGACATCCGGACAGCCGATTGTTGTTCAGTTTGGAGAAGCCGGAGGCTTGAGGGACCAGTTCATCATGCTTCTTGCGGAATCAGCACGCCCGCGTATGGGGTCCCGCGCCCTGACGGAGGCACTGCTCAAGCAGTGTCTGGTTCTGGCACTGAGAAAGCAGATGGAAGAAGGCAACGATACGCTCCCGTGGCTGGCGGGGATCTCCGACGCAAGGCTAGGCCGGGCTATGCAGGCAGTATTTGACCGGCCAGCAGCGTCATTCTCGGTCGAGCGTCTTGCCGATATCGCGGAGATGAGCCGGTCGGCATTTGCTGCCAGGTTCTCTGACATGTTTGGTCAATCGCCGATGCACTTCGTCAAGGTCGTGCGCTTACGTCAGGCAGCGGGGATGCTCGCAACGACCTCGACCAGCATTGCGGAAATTGCCCGACAGGTCGGCTTTTCGAGCCGCAGCAGCTTCTCGTCGGCATTCACGGCTATGTACGGCGCTGATCCCACCCGGTTCCGGCGCGCAAGCGGTTCAAAGTAGCGGCGAAATGGCTCGAATTTGCGGCGCGCGGCATCGAACGTGCGCACGAGGATGAGCGTGCCGCCCTTCGGAATCCAATGGGTCAGGCGCTAGTTCGCTTCAAAGAGCGGGATGTACCCCTCGGTCGGCGATAGAGCCGTGTGCATTTCCGAACGGGCGCCCACCGAATTCAGGGTGTCTACAGTAGTGCGTCGATTTGACAGGATGCGCCACGACACCGCTTGCGTAGCAGACGAGGCGGGCTTCAGCGCTTTGTATAACTCATCAAGCATTGCACGAGGGGGGAGCGTGTGCGTTATAAACCCCTCATTGGCCAGAGATGCGGTATGAAAGCCAGCGTTGCCGCACAGACGTTCTTTCACGGGAACATCATGTATCGCTGCCTCGCGCGAGTTCCGGATCAGGTCCGCCGTGATGGAGTCCACGATTTGACCGCCTTTGATGAGTGACGGCTTGTCGATGGTCCAGGCTTCGGTCGGGCAGGCCTTGTGGATGGGCATAACCTCAATGAAAGGATTGATTTCAGCCGGATAGATTCTGCACACGTTGGGCCTTGCCTCGTATGCGCCACATCGCATATCCGGTTGCAGGTGCGGGCAAGCCCCGTCGAAGGCGGCCACTACAGTCACCATCACGCGAATTGCAAGTTCACCGCTTTCGGCGGCAAAAGACCGGTTTCGCCGGTGTTGCACCGGACCGTCGTCGGTTGACGGCTCGACGGCCCACGGCATCGCTTCGCAAAACACCTGGACGTCCCCCCCTCGTTCTAACCAGCATATGGCTTCATTGACGCTGAGGGGCAGACGAAGATTGTGACAACAATCGCCGCACATCGTGCATGCGAAGTTTAAATCCATGGTCATAGTCGACCTCCGGGTTCAGAAAGTGGGACACAGGAACACACAAAGGGATACGAAAGCCGGCCCAACTCCGGCTGCAATCGATACTTTGCTAGTTCGATCTGAAGCCCGCTTCGGTTACATCCGAATGCGAAATAGACCGCCGCTTCGCCGGATGCATTCGAGCCCACCGAGGGCCAAGAACCGGTGGTCAGCAGATTTTGAGCCACGCTGTAACCGATATTGCCGAATATCCGAACTAGGATTGGGGTATCGATTCTTTTCCTCTCTCCCAACAGCCAACAGGGCCTAATCATGAACCGGGCGCAATTCGTCAAACACATCGTGGGCGCAGTGTTTCTGGCAGCGTCAGCCACTGCATTCGCGGGTGAAGTGCCATTTACTCAGGCAAGCTTCGATCAGACTGTCTCATCGCGCCGGCCTGCCGTCGTATATCTGCATGCGAGCTGGTGCCCAACATGCCGGGTACAAAAGCCGATCGTCGACCGTCTGTCTGCCGACCCCAAGCTGAAGCAGGTGACGATTTTCATCGCGGACTACGATATGGAAACGAAACTGAAACGGGAACTGAAGGTAACCCAGCAGTCGACTTTCGTTGTCTTCAAGAACGGCCACGAAGTGGCGCGTTCGACGGGACAGACCCAGGAGGCGGCAATCCGGGCCGTGTTTGAAAAGGCGCTGTGATGCAATTCACCGTTGCAACGTATGGATTAGGTTTCGTCGCCGGGTCGGCATCGGTATTGTCTCCCTGTGTCCTTCCGCTACTCCCGATACTCGTGACGTCAGCGCTGGCTAAACATCGATTCGGCATCATCGCGCTGGCAGGGGGCCTGGCCATTTCGTTTGCGGGCGTCGGCATATTCCTCGCCACCCTGGGAGCGTCCGCGGCACTGGACCCTGAGGACCTTCGACGCGGGGCCGCAAGCCTGATGGTGTTGTTCGGCCTTGTCATGTTATCGGGCACTCTTCAAAGGGCTTTCTCCCGGCTCAGTTCCGTCATCGGTGCGAAGGGCCAGCAGGCGCTCGGCGATGTGAAAGGAAACGGACTGCTCGGACAGATGATGGTCGGGCTGCTGCTCGGGTTCGTCTGGACCCCCTGTGTCGGGCCAACGCTGGGTGCGGCAAACTCGCTGGCGGCACAAGGCCAGGGCCTCGGCCATATCGCCATCCTGATGGCGCTGTTCGGTTTGGGCGCGGCATTGCCGCTCGTTTTGCTCGGAACGATATCGAGAGTTTCGCTCCTGAAAATACGGGGCACACTCGCCGCGTGGGGTAGTACGGCACGCTGGACGCTCGGTGCGCTTTTCGTTGCGATGGGGACGATTGTCGTGACTGGCGTCGACCGCCAGTTGGAAACCCTTCTCCTGTCCGTCAGTCCAAGCTGGCTAACCGCGCTGACAACATCGATATGAGAACGGGTTTGCGGCACCGCGGCGCAGGCGGGAGCAAGCCCGGTTCGCGCTTGCCAGCGTCATGACAAAGTGTGTAGCTGACCCGTCACGCGCGCGATGAGCGCCAGGTCCGGTGAGGGAGCGAGTTCAGCCGCATTCGCCTTGTTTCCCGTCGGGAACAGGGCGGAGAACAAACCTTTGAACCGGTAGCCCGTCGTGCACGCCCGGCAATATATTTCGGTATCGTCAGGTGTATCCGATCTCACGACAACGGTTGGACCGCATGTCTGGCATTGCTGGAGTGGTATTCCGTCATCGCTATGGCCTGCGATGTGGTACAGGTTGACGCTCCCACCCAGTTTCAGAAAGCTTTCTCCATATTCGCGGTTGAACTGGGTGCCGAGATTGCCCCGTATGACAGCAAGTGCATCGTCAATCGACATCGCCTTGCGGTATGGGCGTGTGCTCGTCATGGCGTCAAAGGCGTCGCAGATGCCGATAATTGCAGCCATGGGCGTAATCTGGTTGCCAGCGATGCCTAACGGATAACCTTTGCCATCGGGTCGTTCGTGATGGGGCGTAAACCGCGTCCGCAATGCGTTCGCCGAAGGTGTGCTTCGCAAGCAGCCGTTTGCCGACTTCAGGGTGCGTTTTGATGACGGCGTATTCTGCATCGGTCAAACGCTCCGTTTTGAGCAGGACCGAATCGGGAACGGCGATTTTGCGCAGATCATGCAGGAATCCACCCACCGCGACGTTCGCCGCATCGCGATCCGAAAGGCCGATCTGCCGTGCCAGCAGACTCGCGTAACGGGAGACTCGCCACAAATGACCGCCAGTGTAGGGGTCGCGGGCCTCAACCGCCCACGCAAGGATCGACCGCCTGCAGGTCTTTTGCACCCTATACGCCGCCAGCCGACCCGGCGCCGGTCGTGAACCGAATGCGCTAAGGGATGGTTTCGATGCTGGCAGATTTCATCTGAATACACCTCGAAAAAGGGCTTGGTGGGCAAGGCAGCGAGTGTTTCTGACGCAGCAGGCACCGCCGCGCAAATCAGATTGCAGTTGTCAGCTACGGCCTCGGCCTTCGTCCGGCAATACGGGCAGGTGCTGCCCAAGCTGTGGATTACAGTATGAAGGAATCTTAATCCATTTGATAGTGGCCTGACAGCACGCGCAACGTAATCTGGAATTGCAGTCAGCGACAAGAGATCGGTGACTGGTTCGATTACACAATATGGAGACAGTCATGAAAGCAGCAGTCGTGCGCCTGATACCGCTGGCCTTGATGGTCGTTAGTTCGTTTGCCTTAGCATCCAGGCACCTCACCCCTGAGGAGTGCAATAGTTATCCGTTCAAGCAGACGCAAGGCACGCCGTCGAAGGCGGACGTGGCTCGCGAACTGGCAGAGCTGGAATCGTTTGGCTACCGGCCCGCGATCGACAACTATTCCCCCGACATCAGCGACGCCCGAAACCGTATGAACGCCGAGTACGCAGGGACTGTCTGCCTACGAACTCCACGGGCGGCAACCCGTCGACAAACGGCTAGGTCCGCAATCGTTTAAGGCTATTGGGGCTAAAGGGCGCTCAGCATGAGCTCTTGCTGACCGCAACATGCTGGCGCCCGACGGCAACGCGTGCTGTCGCGAGCGCGTCGTTCAATTGAAAGCGCCGTGGCGCAGATCAACTGATCAGGTATCCCGAGCCGCGAACCGTGCGGATCATCGAGCGTTCTCCGGAGATGTCGATCTTCTTGCGCAAGCGTCCGATGTGCACGTCGATCACATTGGTGCCGGGATCGAAGTGGCAGCCCCATACGGCTTCAAGAATCATTGTGCGCGTCAGGATTTTCCCGGCGTGCCGCACCATAAATTCGAGCACGCGCCACTCGGTGGGCAGCAGATCGAGCTCGCGCTCGCGACAGGTGGCTTTGCGTCGCACGAGGTCAAGTTCGAGCGGCCCCTGGCGCAACATCGTTTCGGCTTTCCACGCAGGCGACCGCCGGCGCAACAAGACTTCGACGCGCGCGGACATCTCTTCCCAGGAGAATGGCTTCGGCAAGTAATCGTCGGCGCCGGCACGCAACCCTTGTATGCGTTGATCGACCTGCGACATCGCGCTCATCACCAACACCGGCGTTTCCATGCCGACACCGCGCATCGTCGCGATGATTGTCAGACCGTCGAGGTCGGGCAAGCTCCGATCGAGCGTCACCACGTCGTAGCTGCCCCCCATCACTTTCGCGAGTCCCTCGCGGCCCGTATGGGCGACGTCCACGGTCAGACCGCTCGCGATGAGCGTACGCGCGATGTCCCGAGCGACCAGTTCGCTATATTCGATCGTCAATACCTTTGCCATGTTTCGAATCCGCTTGATCATTCGTCGCGGCGATTCGGAGCGTGCCACTCGAGTCGAGCGCGGTCCGCATCAGCCTCAATTCCACTTCATTGAGCTTGCCGATGATCTCCCGGTAGCCGTCAACATAGTCCTACCTATTTCGTTCAGCGAACGGCTGCGGGTTGCCGGGTTCGGAAAGCTGGGAGTCCCGGTGAATTTCGAACGAGGCTTCACGCGGGCAAACACGGTGGCTGTGCATTTATTCCCGGCCATGGACAATCTCGAAGATTGCTGCGAGTGCACAATCAAATGGCGAGGATCGACTCGACGGGCACGTCGGAGCCCAGGCGACGTCCTGCACCGGACGCGTTCGCGCTAACGGTGGGGTGATACGTCGTCCCGCGTCGTACAGCCAGTGGCCGCATGGAATCGAACACCGAGAAGATGGTGGTCAGCACCACGATTCCCGGCACGGTCGGGAAGGCGCTGGCGATGCCCCAAATGGCGGTCCAGGCTGCGAGGCTCATCGGTAGATTGTGTCGCGCTAAGGATGCAGGAGTAAAATTCAGGCGGACATTTTCCTGAAGTGAAGCGTGATATGAAGAAGGCAACTGCGAGAAAAGCCCTGCCTGCCGGCGTAGCGAAGGTACTCAAGCGCC